>JACYYK010009374.1_pt2 | contig 10640 bp, 7 predicted proteins | sample 8236871 | NCBI WGS metagenome assembly JACYYK01 (sample SAMN14103087, study PRJNA606662) | landfill metagenome | isolation source: landfill solid waste inoculated with endophyte fungus Paravalsa indica | place: India:New Delhi, Okhla landfill site | collected 2017-11-05 | reverse complement strand
ACGGCACGAGCTTCTGGGGCGGTCGCACGTTCGTGGCCGACGTCGGCCCCACGCTGCTGCCCAACCACGGCCGCCAGGTGAGCACGCGTGCGGAGGTCGACCCGCTCGCGCCCCACGTGCTGCACGACACGGTGCGCTGGGACGACGAGCACGGCGAGCCCCTGCTCGACGAGCAGCGCCGGCTCGGCGCCCGCCTCCTCGACGACGGCACGTGGGTGCTCGACTGGCGCACCACGCTGCACGCGTCGTACCGGCCGCTGGAGATCCGCTCGCCCGCCACCAACGGACGCCCCGGCGCCGGGTACGGCGGCGTGTTCTGGCGCGCGCCGATGTCGCAGAGCACGGTCGTGCTGTCGCAGGCGGGCGAGGGCGAGGCCCTGGCCCACGGCAGCACGTCGCCCTGGGTCGCGTACGTGCAGCAGCACCACGACCCGTACGCCCCGCCCCAGGAGCAGGACCGCCCGACGACGCTGCTGCTCGCGCAGACGTCGCCGCCGCGACCCTGGTTCCTGCGCGCCGCGGAGTACCCCGGCGCGGGCCCGGCGCTCGCCTGGGACACGCCGCTCCTCGTCCCCGCGGGCGGCACCGTCGAGACCGGCGTCGTGGCCGCGCTCGTGGACAGGGCGCTCGACCACGACGAGGCCGCGGCCCTCGCCGCCTCGCTGCGCTGACCACCCGCGCTGACCACCGCGGCCGCGCCCACCCGGCACTCCGCCACGACACGGACAGGACGACGATGACCGACCCGACCTCCGACGGCTCTGCCCACCGGATCGCCCCGCAGATCGCGGTCGTGGGCCTGCACGGCCACGGCGCTTCCCACGTGCGCCGCGTGCTCGAGCTGCAGCGCGCCGGGCGGGCGCGGCTCGCCGCCGTGGTGGACCCGCGCGAGCCGGGTCCCGGCCACGACGCGCACGACGCCGGGGTCCCGTGGTTCCCCACGCTCGGCGACCTGCTGTCCACGCCGCAGGCGCGGGTGGACGTCGTCGTGCTGAGCACGCCCATCCCCACCCACCTGCCGCTCGCCCGCGCGGCCATGGAGGCGGGCATCGACGTGCTGCTGGAGAAGCCGACGACGGCGTCCCTCGCCGAGCACGCCGAGCTCGTCGCCGTGGCCGAGCGCACGGGCCGCCGCTGCCAGGTGGGCTTCCAGACCTTCGGCTCGCACGCCCTCCCCGCGGCCGCGGACCTCCTGGCCCGCGGCGAGATCGGCGAGGTGCAGGGCCTCGGAGCCGTCGGCACCTGGGTGCGCACCGCGTCGTACTGGAGGCGCGCCGCCTGGGCGGGCCGCCGCCGGCTCGACGGGCGCGACGTCGTCGACGGCGTGGTGACCAACCCGCTGGCCCACGCGGTCGCGACCACGCTGCGGCTCGGCGGGGCGACCACCTCGCACGACGTGGCCTGGTTGGACACCGACCTGTACCGCGCCAACCCGATCGAGGCGGACGACACCTCCGCGGTGCGGGTCAAGGACGCCGCAGGCCGGCGGTACGGCTTCGGGCTCACGCTGTGCGCGGCGGAGCGCACGCCCGCGCGCGTGGTCGTCACCGGCACCCGCGGCGAGCTGGTGCTCGAGTACGAGCACGACCGCCTGCTGCTGCGCACCGGCTCCGTGCAGATGGACAAGACCTACGGCCGCACGTCGCTGCTGGACGACCTGCTCGCCGCGCGCGCCGACGACCGTCGCCCCCTGCTGTGCGACGTCCGCGACACCGGCGCGTTCATGCGCGTGCTGGAGGCCGTGCGCACCAGCGCCGACCCGACCCCGATCGCGCCCGAGCACGTCGAGTGGCGGGGCGACGGCGACGACCGGCGCCCCGTCGTGCACGACGTCGAGCACTGGTGCGCCGAGGTCGCGCGGACGCAGCGCACGTTCGCCGAGCTCGACGCCCCCTGGGCCCGCTGACCCACACGCCCGCTCACCACACTCAGAGGTCGATGCCGAGGCCCAGGTCGTCGAGGCGCACGGGGTCGCCGGTGGCCAGCGAGCGGTTGCCGGCGTAGCCGATGCCCGACGCGCGCAGGCCGTCGCGGAAGCCGGCGGCGCGGCCCAGCGGGTCGGCATCGGTGCGGCCGCGGAACACGTCGGCCAGCAGCAGGGCGTCGCCGCCCCCGTGCCCGCCGTGCCCGACGGCGACGATCGGCCGCTCCTCCGCGCGCTCCCAGTGCTTCTGCACGACGAGCCGCTCGGCCTCGGGGCGCACCGTGTCCTCGCCGAACGTCGCGGTGAAGCTCGGGTCGACGGTCGCCTTGCCGTCCGCGCCGAAGACGACGGACCCGCGCTCGACCACCTCGAGCTCGGCGCGGCCGCGCGAGCCGTTGACGACCACCCGATACCCCTCCCACGGTGCGCTGGCCGTGAGCGAGTAGGTGAGCACCGGGCCACCGGCGTACTCGACCACCAGCCCGAGCGTGTCCTCGGTGGTGATGCCGGCGTCGAAGACGCTGCGGTCACGGCGGTAGCCGTCCACGGCCTGCGCCTCCGGCCCGTACAGCTCGGCGAGGTACGGGTCGGCCTCGACGTCGATGCGCCACGGGTCCACGCCCTGCTCGTTCAGCGCCTTCTCCCCCGCGGTCGGCTCGTAGCCGACGGCGTGGGCGGCGTCGTCGCCGTAGAACCGGCGGCCACCGCTGGCGAAGACCCGCTGCGGCACGGCGTCGATCCACCAGTTGACCAGGTCGAAGTGGTGGCTGGACTTGTGCACCAGGAGGCCGCCGTTGTTGACCTTCTCGCGGTGCCAGCGGCGGAAGTAGTCCGCGCCGTGCACGGTGTCCAGGGCCCAGTCGAAGTGGACGCTCAGCACCTGCCCGATCTCGCCGGACGCGATGACCTCGCGCAGCGCGGAGTTCCGCGGCGAGTAGCGGTAGTTGAACGTCATCGTCAGGTCACGACCCGTCTCGGCGACGGCGTCCGCGATCTGCCGCGCCTCGTCCTCCGTGGCCGCGATCGGCTTCTCGACGACGACGTCGACGCCCGCGCGCAGCGCCCGGGACACGAGGTCCGCGTGCGTGCGGTCGACCGACGTCACGATGAGGCGGTCCACCCGCTGCTCGTCGAGCGCCTTCTCCAGGTGGTCCGGGTGGTAGAGGGGCCGCTCGCCGCCCACGGCGGCCGCGGCCTTCGCCTCGTGCACGGCCGCGCGCACCGGGTTGGGCTCCACCCACGCGACGATCTCGCCGTCGTCGGCGTGATCCCCGATCAGCGCGTTCACGTACATGCCGGCGCGGTGGCCCGCGCCCGCGACGGCGTAGCGGCGGCGGCCGGTGCCGGCCGGGACGCTGGCGGGGCTGCCGGTGGGGGTGGGGACGGAGGGCATCGTCGATCTCCTTGTGTGTCGCCGCGAGGGCGACGTCGGTAAGCGGTTTCCGACAGCCTACCCGAGTGCCGTGCTCAGCCCCACCCTCGCGAGCTGGTTCGACCCGCGCCGAGGTAGTGGACCAGACCACTACCTCGGCACGGTGCGGACTACCTCGACGGGGTGATGACGACCTGGCCCGCCCAGGTGAAGCCGCCGCCGAAGCCGAAGAGCAGCGCCGGCGTGTCCGCCGGGATCTTCCCGTCGTGCCACCACTTGGACAGCCCCATCGGGATGGAGGCGGCCGAGGTGTTGCCGGACTCGGTGATGTCCGCGAGCACCACGCGGTCCTCGAGCCCGAGCGACTTCGCCAGCGGCTCGATGATGCGCAGGTTCGCCTGGTGCGCGGCCAGCACGCCGATGTCGTCGAGGGTCAGCCCGGACGCCTCGACGATCCGGCGGGCGCGGTCCGCGGCACGGGTGATGGCCCACTTGAAGACGGCGCGGCCGTCCTGGACGAACTTGTCGGCGGGCGCCTCGATGCGCACGGCGGGCGTGATCTCGGGCTCCGAGCCCCAGACGACGGGCCCGACGGCGGGGGTGTCCGAGGCCTGCAGCACGACCGCGCCCGCGCCGTCGGCGGTGAGGATGCAGCTGCTGCGGTCGGACCAGTCGGTCACGGCGGTGAGCTTCTCCGAGCCGATCACGACGGCGGTGCGCGCCGAGCCGGCCCGGATCGCCTGGTCGGCGACCCCCGTGGCGTACGCGAAGCCGGAGCAGGCCGTGTTGAGGTCGATGACGGCGGGCCCGACGACGCCGCGCAGGTCGGGCTCGTCCTCGCCCTCGGGGGTCCTCGCCCCGGGCTGGACGCCCGTCCGCAGGGCGTAGGCGACGCGGCCGGCCGTGTTGGGCGACCGGTCGAACGCCGTCGTGGTCGCCACCACCACGAGGTCGACGTCGGCGGCGGGGACGCCGGCGTCGTCGAGCGCGTGCCGGGCGGCCTCCGTCGCCATGTCCGCGACGGTCACGTGGTCCGCCGCGACGTGGCGCGTGACGATGCCGGTCCGCGAGCGGATCCACTCGTCGTTGGTCTCGACGAGCTGCGCGATGTCGTCGTTGGTCATGACCTTCTCGGGCTGGTGGTGCCCGATGCCGACGATCCTGGAACCGGCGGCACCCGCCGGCAGGGTCAGGGCGGGTGCGGTGGACTCACTCATGGGAGCGATCATCCCACCGCACCCGCCCTGGTCTCATCCGTGCTCGCGACGCGGGCAGGTCAGCGGCCGACCTTCTCCCCCGGGCGGGCCGGCGTCGTGTACGCCAGGGCCGGGGCCGCGGGCGTCGTCATCCCCTCGCCGAGGAAGTACGACGTGTGCGGCGGCTGGTTGTAGGCGGTGTTCTGCCAGGTGACGCCGAGCCGGTAGACCGGGTCGGACATCAGGGTGCGCAGCCGGTGCTCCGTCGGGATGACCGTGGTCGCGATCCGCAGCGCGGTCGAGTCCTCGGTGCGGGTGACGATCTCCTCGCGCCAGTCGCCGAACAGGTCCGCCTGCAGGGCGGGGTTGCCCTTGGTGTCGTTGTTCGACAGCGTGCCCGTGGCGCGGTAGATCTCCACCTCCTCGCCGTTCTCGTAGTCCCACTTCGCGATGGTGGGCACGCCCGTGCGGGGGCCCTCGTCGAAGTCGTGGTCGCCGATCTCCGCGAGCAGGTCGCCGTCCCAGTAGGTGAGGAAGTTGGCGGCCGGGATGGTGTTCCCGATGAGCTCGCCGGAGGCGGCGTGCAGCTCGCCCACCCGGGAGTTCCACGCGGCGTCGCCGCCCACGGCCCAGCCCTCGGCGCCCGCGTAGCGCGGGTCGATGTCGCCCGCGGCCGCGCGTCCGGTGTCCTTGACGGCGGGGATGGACCACAGCACCTCGCCGGTCGCGGCGTCGCGGAACGTGGCACCGCGGTTCCCCGACGCGCTCATCGACTCGTGCGCCGCGAACACCTCGAGGCCCGGGCGGGACGGGTCCAGGTCGCCCACGTGCAGGGCGTCCCCGTGCCCGAGCCCCGTGTTGTAGAGCGCGGAGCCGTCGTCGTCGATCGTCATCGAGCCGAAGACGATCTCGTCCTTCGCGTCGCCGTCGACGTCCGCGACGGACAGGTTGTGGTTGCCCTGCCCCTCGTACTCCTTGCCTGCCGCATTCGAGTCGAACACCCAGCGCTGCGTGAGGTGCTCGCCGTCGAAGTCGTACGCCGCGATCACGGCCCGCGTGTAGTAGCCGCGCGAGAAGATCGCGCTCGGGTGCTCGCCGTCCAGGTAGGCGGTGCCGGCGAGGAACCGGTCGACGCGGTTGCCGTACCCGTCGCCCCAGTCGGTGACCGTGCCGCGCGGCGGCGTGTAGTCGACCGTGTCGACGGCGGCGCCCGTCTCCCCGTCGAAGACGGTGAGGAACTCCGGCCCGTCGAGCACGTACCCGGAGGAGTTGCGGTGGTCCGCGTCGGCGTCGCCGATCACCGTGCCCGCGCCGTCGACCGTGCCGTCCGCCGTCTTGGCCATGACCTCCGCGCGGCCGTCGCCGTCGTAGTCGAAGACCTGGAGCTGGGTGTAGTGCGCGCCCGCGCGGATGTTGCGACCCAGGTCGATCCGCCACAGCCTCGTGCCGTCCAGCTCGTAGGCGTCGACGAGCACGTTGCCCGTGTACCCGCCCTTGGAGTTGTCCTGCGAGTCGGTCGGGTCCCACTTGAGCACGAGCTCGTACTGCCCGTCGCCGTCCACGTCGCCCACCGACGCGTCGTTCGCGCGGTAGGAGTACGCCTTGCCGTCGGGCGTCGTGCCGTCCGCGGGCTTGTCGAGCGGGACGTCGAGGGTCTGCTGGTCCCAGACCGTGAACTCCTCCGTGGCCCAGCGCTCGACCTTGCTCCCTCCGGCGACGGCGCTGATGCGGTAGGTCGAGGCCGCCGTGCCGTCCGGGTCGACGAGGTTGGTCGAGCCCGTGATCGGCCGGTCCGTGATCCGCTCGCCGTCGCGGTAGACGTGGAAGCCGACCGCCTCCGGGTCGTCGCCGAGCATGCGCCAGCCGACGTACACCCCGTCGTCGGTGGACACCGCGACCGGGGAGCGGTCGAGGCGCTCGGCCTGCCGCTTCGGCGTCGTCGTGCTCGACGACGTCACCACGTCGTCCGCCGCCGTGGCGGGCGCGGCCGACGCCGCGCAGACGACGGGCAGGACGAGGCCGAGTGTCAGCGCCCCGGCGGCCAGGGGGCGCCCCCTCCGTCGTGGGGGTGCGGCGGGGTGGTGCAGGCGTGTCGTCATCGGTTCCCTCCGGTGGTCGTGGCCTCGTCGTCGAGGCGCGTGATGGTCAGTCCGTTGAGCCAGCCCGACGCGACGACGTCGAGCCGGCCGTCGGTCACCTCGACCGGTGCCAGCACGCGCGTCGAGGTGGTGCCGCGGCCGGCGTTCGCCGACCCGCGGTCCTCGCCCTCGAGCGTCACCGCGAGGCTGGCGGTGCCGAGCATGTCGCCCCACTCGACGGCGACGACGTAGGTGCCGTCCTCGACGTCGACGGCGAGGGGCGTGCTCGCCGACGGCAGCAGGAAGTCGCGCTGCAGGGCGGTCGGCGCCGGGTCGAAGCCCGTGCCGCGGTCGCGGCCGCCCGGCCCGGTCGCCGACGTGAAGCCGTAGCCCCGGCCCTGCGCGTAGAGCGTCGTGTCCTCCAGCGGCAGGTAGCCGTCCATCGTCACCGAGCCCGCGGGCTGCACGTCGAGCCGGTAGAGCGGCTCCTTGGTGGTCAGGCGCAGCGCCTCCGACGGCGCGGAGTCGCCGCGGCCGTTCACGGCCACGACCCGCACGTCGTAGGACGTCCCCGCCTCGAGCCCGGTGAGGTCGACCCGGCCGATGGTGGACGTCGTCCGCAGGGCGTAGGCGTCGTCGCCGGCGTCCGCGTCCTTGAGCAGCACGCGGTAGATGTCGGCGCCCTCGACGGCGCCCCAGGTCAGGGTGGCCCCGGTGCCCGAGACCGACGACGCCGCGAGCCCGGAGGGCGCTGCCGGCACCTCGGCCGGCGGCTCGGCCTCGACGACCTCGTCGGCGAGCGGGACGTCGAGCGCGGCCGTGTCCTGCGCGACCAGGCGCGCCATCTGGATGGCGCCGTAGGCCTGGAAGTGGGTGTCGTCCTGCGTGCCGTCCGGGCGGGCCGGGTAGACGCCCGCCGGCACCCACAGGAACACCGACTTCGCGGCCTCGGGCCCGATCTCGTCGAGGTAGGCGCGGCTGGAGGCGGACAGGTCGACCAGCGGCGTGCCGGTCTCCTCCGCGAGGCCGCGCGCCTGCTCGACGTACTGCGGGAACGAGACGTTCGCGTGGCCCGAGGAGTCGAAGCTGCGCCGCGACACCGGCGTGACGAGGATCGGCGTCGCGCCGCGCTGGCGGGCGCCGTCGACAAAAGTCCGCAGGTAGTTGCGGTAGTCGGCGGGCGCGGCGTAGCGGTCGTCGACGCCGTAGCTGTTGTCGTTGTGCCCGAACTGCACGTAGAGGTAGTCGCCCGGCCGGATCTGGCGCAGCACCGTGTCCAGACGGCCCTGGCTGATGAAGTTCTTCGACGAGCGGCCGCCGATCGCGTGGTTGTCGACCGTGACGCCGTCCGACAGGAACCGCCCCAGCATCTGCCCCCAGCCGGCCTGCGGCGCCCAGTAGTCGTCGTAGGTCTGCACGGTGGAGTCGCCGGTGACGAACACGGTCGGCTCCGCGCCCGCCTCTCGCGGCGCCTGGGGGGTGACGGTGAGGGCCGCGAGGTTCGCCGCCGCGCCCGCGAAGTCGAGGTTGAGCTGGCCGTCGACCAGCGCGATGTCGAACTCCGTCTCGAGGAACTCCCCGGCGGCCTTCTGCGTGGCGGGCACCTTGGCCATCTGCTCGGCGGTGATCGCGATGTCGGTCGCGGCCTCCGGGTCGCCCGCGATCACGCCCACGGTGTAGTCGCCGTCCGGCAGGTCGACCACCAGCTCCGTGTCGCCGACGCGGACCAGGTCGGAGCGCAGCGGGTCGTCGCCGTCGCGCCGGACCGGGGTCACCTGGTCGGGGTCGACGAAGCCGACGCGGCTCGCCTTCGAGTACGCGGGCCCCGCCACGATCCGCGTCGCGCCCGGTGCCGTCGCCCCGTTGCCGAAGTCGAGCGCGAGGCCACCGTCGGGGATCTCCGGGTCCGCGACGCCGTCGCCGACCAGCGTGCCCACGGCGACGGCGGACGGCGCGGACAGCGTGCCGTCGGCGGCGACCGCCTGCGCCCGGTAGTAGTGCACGACGGCGGTGTCGACGTCGTCGGTGGCGTAGACCGTGCGCTCGTCGGTGCGCGCCACCTCGACGTACTCGCCGTCGACGGCGTCGCTGCGCGACAGCACGTAGCCGGTGGCGCCCTTCACCTCGTTCCACCGCATCGTCAGCGCGCCGTCGGCGGCGTGGGCGACACGGACGGCGGCGGGGGCGGGCACGTCGGCCGCCGCCGCGGAGCTAGCAGCCACCGTGGCGGACAGGCCCGCGAGGACCAGGCCGACGGCGGTCGCCCCCGCGGCGAGGGCACGGCAGGCGGGTCCGGCCGTGCGGCGACCGGGAAGTCGAGTAGCGCTTTCCAACGATGGACGCGCTGGGCGGTTCTGTGCTGGCACTGGTGCTCACCTCGAGGTCTCGTCGTCGAGCCACCGTCGGCGACCGTCGTCGGGCGCCGAGGTTGAATGGATTCAAGCAGGTGGTGCGCGACCATGATGCCCGTCGACCCGGGCAAGCACAACCCCAGGTCACGGCGCCGTCGCGACACACCTCGATGCCACAGGGGCACCGGCGCCAAAGCCGCTCAGGCGCTCCGTCGGCACCGCACAGGCGGCACGCCGGGGCCGCTCAGGGGTCCGTCGCCGCCGCGCACCGTCGCGGGACGATGCCCGTCACGGGCGCTCCACGAGGCCGAACGGCACCGTGAGCACCGACCTGCCGACCCGCAGGTGGAACCGTGTCCGCCCCCGCTTCACGAGGGTGCCGACGACGCCGTCGTACCGCCCCGGAGCGACCACGCGCAGCCGCTCCCCCGGCCTGACGCCGGCCGGGTCCAGCCGCGCCCCGACCGGCGTGCGGCTCGGCTCGACCGCGGTCAGGTCGCCGAGCTCGGGCACCGGACGTCCGCGGTACGTCCAGGTCAGCAGGTAGCGCCGGTCGAAGACGGGCGAGCAGCGGGCGCACGCCTGCGGACGCTGCGGGCGGCGGAACCGCGTCACCCGGTGCCCGGCCGGGCAGACCCCCGCCCAGTCGCCCTCCACCTCGGGGCTCCCCTCGCGCACCACGCGCCGGCCCGTGGAGCCGATCGACCGCGCCGTCGCGCGCCAGACGGCGTCGTGCCCGTGCCGCGCGCCGGCCAGCGCGTGCGCGATCTCGTGCAGCACCACCTCGCGCACGTCCGCCTCGTCGTACAGCTCGGCCAGCGGCCCCGACAGGCTGATCTCGCGACGGTCGTACCGGCACAGGCCCGCGCGACGGCGCGCCCGGTCGAACCGGAACGTCCAGCCGGTGAGCCCGTGCTCGGCCATCAGGCCACGCGCCAGCCGCGCGGCGTCCTCCCGCTCCATGCCTCACCCCCGCCCGTCGTACCGCTCGCTTCCGGCCGCCCGCGCGGCCACCGGCAGGACGCTAGCGGCCCCCGCGGACACCCGTCCCCGGCGATCCACAGGCCCGCGGTGAACGAGCCCTCGTCAGACGCCGGCCTCGCGGGAGAAGCCCTCGATGTGCGCCTTCACCGCGGCGGAGGCGGCGTCGGCGTCCCCGGCGGCGACGGCGTCGAGCACGGCGCGGTGCTCGGCGCGCAGTCGCGCGGCGGTGCGCGGCCACGACGGCAGCCGCTCGATGCCGACGGCGACGTACCCGCCGATGGCGCCACGCAGCCCGGTCATCACGGCCTCGACGAGCACGTTGCCGGCCATCCGCACGAACTCCAGGTGGAACGCCTGGTCCAGCTCGAGGAACTCCGCGGCCGGGACGTCGTCGTCCTCCATCCGCCCCAGGAGCCGGCGCGCCTCCTCGAGGTGCGCGGCCGTGCCCGGCGCATGGTCGACCACCCGCTCCGCCGCCTGTGCCACCGCCCACGACTCGAGGAGCACCCGCGTCGCGACGACGTCCCGCACCGGCAGCGTGCCGGTCGCGACGTGCAGCCGCACCGCGGCGCCCAGCCCGGCGGCGGGGCGGTCGATGACGACCGCGCCCGCGGTGGGCCCGGAGCCGACGCCGGGGCGCACGATGCCGAGCGCGTCGAGCACGCGGATCGCCTCGCGGACGGAGGGCCGGGAGACGCCCAGGTCCTCCGCGAGCGCCCGCTCGCCGGGCAGCCG
>JACYYK010025707.1_pt1 | contig 10649 bp, 13 predicted proteins | sample 8236871 | NCBI WGS metagenome assembly JACYYK01 (sample SAMN14103087, study PRJNA606662) | landfill metagenome | isolation source: landfill solid waste inoculated with endophyte fungus Paravalsa indica | place: India:New Delhi, Okhla landfill site | collected 2017-11-05 | reverse complement strand
CGCATGGGCTGACCTGGGGTTATGTCCCTGAGCATGGGGTTTGCGCGGCTTGGACCGCAGGAACCGGGGCAGCTTCGCCAGCCGGGCCTCGGTGGCCTCACGGCGGCGCTGGACACGGGCCGCCAGCTCGGGCCGGGCCTTCATGATCAGCTCCACCAGACGCGCCTTCACGATCTTGAAAATGGACGGCCGGGGCCGTCCACCCACGATGCCACCCCGCACCCACACGATCAGGCCCAGGTCCTCCAGCTGCCTCAGCTGCTGCTCCACCCAGCGCTTGCTGTAGCCGGACACGTCCGCGATCTGTGGCGCCGTCGCCTTGCCGTTGCCGGACCCATCGGGCAGCACGTCGGCCAGGGCGCGCAGCACCACCTGGGCGCCGCGCTGCTGGTCGGTCAGGTCACCCCAGCCGGCACGGGCCAGGGATCGCATCAGGGACGCCAGCGGCCAGCTGGCGTTGGGAACCTTCAGGGCCGTGGCGGTCACCGGGCGTCACCACCCAGCGCACGGTGCAGCTGGTAGCCACCACAGAACGCGCCGGCGACGGCCAGCAGCTCGACCACGGGGCCGGCGTCAGGAACGGCCACCAGCAGCGCCGCAGCCGCCACGAACAGCAGCCAGGCGACGATGCCCAGGGGTTGGGGTTGAAGGCTCTTGTCACGGTTGCCCATGGGCGCAAACTAGAGGGCGGGCAGGGTTGTGTGCAAACCGACACGCCCATGGGCGTGTCTCGATTCACCCGGTGAAATGGGGTGACAGGACACGTATCACGGCCGCGTAACGCGCTACTTTCAAGCTATGGAAACTACGTACCAGGTCCGAATCCCTGAGTGGACCCTGGGCGACCGGTTGCGCAAGGCGCGCGAATCGGCCGGCCTGGAGCAGACCGAGCTGGCGTCGGATATCGGCATCAGCCGGCGCACGGTGCAGAACTACGAACGGGCTAAGGTCAGGACGCGCCGCCCGGTGCTGCTGGCCTGGGCCGTGCGCTGTGGTGTGCCGGTGGAATGGCTGGTGAACGGCACGACGGCCCCACCGGCCACGCCGTGGCACGCGGCCGGTGGGGTGTCTACCTCCCCGCTGTGGGCCGGCCCTGATCCGGGCAGCCGACACGGGCAGCATGCGTGACGTGTCCCGTGACAGTCACGGGACACGTCACGTTGTCACTGTGCCGGCACGATGGCCGGCCCCAGCACGGACCAGGCCACGGCGCCGGCGCTGAGCACCACCGTGGCCACCGACCACCAGGGCGCCCTACGGGCGTTCACCTCGTTGCGCAGCTCGCCCACGCGGGACGTCAGCTGCAACCGAAGGTCTCCCACCTCCCGGCCCAGGCCGTTCAGCCTGGTGTCCACGTGCTCGTTCCGCTGTGCCCATTCACCTCGGGGCACGGTGTTCTGGACGGCCAGCCGTATGTCCTCGCGCAGCTCGCCCACGTCCTCGCGCAGCGCGTCCAGGCGGGCCAGTAGGACGTCAGGGTCCGGCATCACTCACCCCTTGCCGGCGTCCAGCTCGGCCGCCGGCGCGGATCCCAGGCCCAGGTAGGCCAGCAGCCGGTCCACGGCCGGCAGGGCCATGACACGGGTGACAGCGCCGGCGACGGCCACAGCTCCACCCAGCCAGCCCGTGGCCTGGGCAGGATCGTGCTGGGTGATGGCCTCCACGACGCCGGGCACGGCCACGGCCACGCCCACGACGATGGCCAGGGCCGTGCGGGCCACGGCCCGCCAGGGGTGGGCCTGCTGGGTGGTCAGGTGCTCGGCCATGGCTCAGCCCTCCACCAGCTTGGACCACGTGCCGGCGCCCACCACGTAGTCGGCGTGGCCGTCACCGTCGCCCACGTTGTGCTTGATCTGGAACCGGGCCACGGCGTCGCGCGTGGCGGGGCCGGCGCTGCCGTCCGGGCGGCCGTTGCCGCCCACGAGGCCCTCGGGGCCGTAGCCGTGGGCCAGAAGCAGACCCTGGAGCTTGCGCACCTCCCCGCCGCGCACGCGGCGCTTGTGGGCGTTCTTCAGGTTTAGCTTCTGCATGGTGAATCCGTCCCTCTTGGTCGTCACGGTCTTGGACGTCGCCGGCGGCTTGGCCGGCGTGGTGGAGCTGCCACCGGACCTGATGCGGCCCAGGTGGGGGTACAGGTAGCGGCCGGGGCACGCCGTGGCCTTCACGTCCCGGTGACCACGCACGGGGGCGCCGCGCTTCCACCACTTGCCCTGGCCCTCGGCGTAGATGTTGGCTGCCGTGCGCAGGGCCGCCTCGGTGGGCTTGGCGTTCTCGAAGTTGCCCACGAAACAGATAGACCGCGTGGTGCTGTTCCGGCCGCCGGTGTGGGTGCCGCGCCGGTTGAAGCTCACGCCCTGGTAGGCCCGGCCGGACGCGAACACCAGCACGTTGTAGCTGATGCCCTGGCTGAACCGGGACTCCCCGATGGCCTCCAGCTCGCGCATCACCTGGCGCTCACGCGCCACCGTGGCGTCGGCCGGCACGTTGGCCGTGGCCGTGTGGTGCACGAACACCTCATCGGCCAGGCCGCTGAGGGTCAGGTCCCCGTTGTCGTGGCGCGCGCCCCAGCTGGAGCGGCTGTAGATCGTCGTCATGCGTCCTCCGTCAGTCCGTAGGTGATCAGCCAGTCGTCGGTGGTTATGTCGTGGTCGATGGATGACACCGGCCAGTTGTCACACGTGGTGTCACCCACGCGGACGAACAGGCCGTCCTCCAGCTCGACCAGGGCCAGCGTCGGCACGTGCTCGGGCGGCACGTCGGTGACCGAGACAGTCACCGACTCCACGCGGGGCCGGTAGCGGCCGAACGGGTCAGGGGCGTGCGCGGCGAACACGCCGGCCGCAGCCTTGGGGCCATCGGCCGCCGGGTCCTTGAAACACGTCTCCAGGCGCAGCGTGCGGGCGCCGTAGTTGGCGCGGGCCTCGGCGTCCTGGAACGGCCCCACGGTCTCGTCAAGGGCCACTAGCTCGCCGGCGTCGTTCAGCTGGCTGGCGTGGTTCTGCAGCTCCACGGTGTTCAGCGCGCTGAACGTGTCCAGCCTGGTGCCGGCGCGCAGCGCGGGGATCCTGGGGCCGGCCTCGGCCGGCAGCGGCTCGGATGCACGCTGGTGGTCGGTGATCCGGAACCGGCGCGGTCCCTGGGTGACGGCGAGGACGTCCCGGCCGGACCGGTCACCGACGCGGAACACGCCGGCGCGGTCCACGTACATGGTGGCGCGCACGCCCAGCTGGCCGGCGTCGTCTATCGGCTCGGGGTAACGGTTGCTGTTGAACCACAGCAGTAGGTGGTTCCACAGCGTGGATTCGTACACCAGGTCTGCGAGCTCGAACCCCTGATAGGTGTTGTGGCCGGGCACCTCGGCCCACTCCACCGACTCGGGCGCCGACGCCAGCAGCTGGGTGGCGCGCTTGGTCATGGGCGCGCCGAACGGGCCGCCGGCCTGGCCCACGACGCCGTAGCGGGGCGTGGCGTTCAGCTGGGCCACGGCGTCGGTGGCGGACACGTTCACCACACGCACCGTGCGCTTGGTGCGCCGGTCTCGAGTGTTGGTCTGGGTGATGGCCTCCACGCGCCCGGTCCACATCGGCTCACCGGTGGCCCGGTGTCGCAGCTGGATGGGNNAGCGTGCCCAGGCCGGGCACCTCCCGGTGGGCCTGGATCCCCACGGCCCGGCCGGCGTAATCCTCGGAACGGGCCATCGGGGTGGTGGTGGAGCTGATGGAATCGTGGGGCGTGCCGGCCCACACCCAGCCCGGCATGGCGCCGTCACCGTAGGGCAGCAGCTCGGCCGTGGTCTCGACCAGCGCGGCCGTGGCGCACAGGTAGCCACCGGCCGGGATAGCGCCGTCGTGGTGGACCTCCAGCGCGTAGTTGACCACCTCGTCGGCGTGGGCCGGCACGGTCACGTCCAGCCGTGTCCAGGTGCCCGCCGGCACGGGCGCCGACCGGGACACGTCCGGGCCGGCGTCGATGGACGACACGGCCGTGGATCCCTGGACGGTCAGGGTGACGGCGTGGGATGCGTACACGTACAGGCTCATGGTCAGCGGGGTGCCGGCGGCCAGGGGTGGGTCGAATTGCGGGCCGAACATGGCCGACTCGACGTCAACGCCGTTCACCAGGCCGTCGCCGGCCACGGTGGCCGTGGCGTAGTCCACGCGCGCGCACGTGGTGATGGCCTGGCCGTTCAGGGTCAGCGGGGCCGGCACGGGCGCCTCCTGGGTCAGCGTGCCGCCGTCGCCCACCAGGCCCCAGCCGAACCAGTCGTCACCGACACAGCGGGGGTTGTCGGCGTAGTTGATGCGTCGCAGCTGCTCCACGTAGTCGCTCACCAGCTCGAACGTGCGGGCGGCGCTGTAGCTGTCCAGGGCCTCGGGGTAGGGAAACACCTCCAGCCGGCGCAGCGCGCCCTGCACCTCCACCAGAGGGTCGGTGTCGTAGGCCACCACGGCGTAGGTGGACTGCCAGCCCCAGGACACCGGGGTGAACTCGTCCAGGATGCTGTCACCCACGCGCAGCCTGGGGTTGTCCACGTCGTAGGCGCCGAACTCAGCCACCACCACGTAGCGGCCGGCCGGCAGCGCGCCCAGCGACAGCTTGCCGTTGATGACGGCCACGACCTCGCCGGCCGTGGGGGTCACGTCCACGGTGGCGCTGTCGTAGGTCCAGCCGTCGCCCAGCGCAGGGAACAGCTCGGTACCGGGGTGGCGGGCCACAGCAGACAGCAGCTGCCGGGCCTCGGCCTCGGTGTCGGCCTCCACCATGGCCCAGCTGTCCAGCCACAGCCGCGTCCCCACGGGCAGCGTGGCGGCCACGTCGTTGCGCTGCAGGTAGGCCCCAGGCCGGGCCAGGGTGTATCCCTCGGGCACCTGAAACACGTGCTGGAGCTGTTCGCCGTCGTAGAACGCCAGATCAGCGGCCGGCACCTGGGCGCCGTGGTACAGGCTCGGCATGCCCGCCTGGACCAGGACGGCCTGCAGCACAGCCCTGGTGTTGGCCATGGCCGATGCCGCCTCGGTGGCAGCGAACACGCGCAGGCCGTACCACTTGCCCGGCTTCACGGGGATGGCACCGGCCGTGGTCCGGTGGACGTCCAGGGTCCGGTGCGCGCTGGTGCTGGTGACCTGCATCATCCTGGTGCCGGTCTTGCCGCCCCAGGGTGAGCTGCCGTCGAGGGTGGTCGTTGAGATGGTGCTGGTGGCGTTGCTCAGCCGCGCCCAGCCGGTCACGCCGGTCTCGTAGGACGGGTCAGGGATCAGGTTGTGGCCGACGCCGAAGCGCAGGATGGGGGTGGCCATCAGCGGATCCCCCCCGACACGCGCTCGTAGTCGTCCAGCACGCGGCGCAGCTCGCGGCCGATGCTGTAGGTGTCGGCCGTGGGCGGCACCTGCAGCGTGACCTGGACGGCCTGGGCCGGACGGCCCATGCCGCCGGCGGTCAGGCCGGGCATGGCCAGCTGTGGGCTGAACCCATCGGCCACGACGCCGGACACGTCACGCATGCTGGAGCGCAGGCCGGCCAGGTTCCCCAGGCCAATCTCCAGGCCCTGAATCACGTTCACGCCGAAGCCACGGAACACGCGGCTGGGGCTGTAGATCCCCAGCAGCGACTTCACGCCGCTGGTCAGGCTGTTGGCGATGTCCGACGCGATGGACCGCACGCGGTACAGCGCCGACGACAGGCCGTTGATCAGGCCCTGGAGCACCTCACGGCCGGCGTTGTACAGCCACCGGCCGGCGCCCAGAAAGGCGCTCTTGACCCGGTCGCGCACGTCCCGGCCCAGGCCGGTCACCTTGGACCAGACGGCGTTGACGCCGTTACGGAGACCGCTGAGCACGTTCCTGCCGGCGGACACCAGCCAGTTGATGGCATTCCCAAAAACGGCCTTCACCTTTCCGGGGATGCCCTTAAAGAATGCGATGATCTTGTCCCAATTGTTGATGATCAGGCCATAAGGCGAGTAGCTCCAAACCGTTTTGATAAACTCCCACGCCTTACCAAGCCATTCCTTCACGGCCTGATATCCCTTCTTAAATGCATCCTTCACGATGGCCCAGCCGGCGCTGAGCGCATCGGTGAACTTCTTCCACAGCTCGCGCCCGGTCTCGGTCTGGGTGAAGAAATAGACCAGGCCGGCCACCAGGGCAGCAATGGCCGTGATGATCAGGCCAATGGGGTTAGCGGCCATGGCCAGGTTGAGCGCGATCTGGGCGGCCTTCACAGCGGCCATGGTGGCCTTCACGATGGCCTGGATCTTGACGTATGCCTGCCACGCGGCGACGCCGGCGACGATGGCGGCCACGAACGGCAGAATGGCGTCACGGTTGGTGATCACCCAGCTGGCCAGCTCGGACAGCGCCGGCAGCACGGTGGTGGCCAGGAACTCACCGAAGCTCTGCAGGGCCGGCAGCAGCTGGGTCTGGAACGCCTCCCACAGCTGTTGCAGGGTGGGCAGCAGATTGGCCTGGAACCACGCGGCCAGCTCCTGCAGCTTGGGGATGCCCTCGGCCTTCACCCACTCGGTCAGCCGCTCGAACGCCGGCTGCAGGTTCTCGTTCAGCCAGCCGGCGGCAGCGGTCAGCGCCGGCAGCAGCGCCGTGCCGATGGTGGCGCTGATGTTCGTCAGGTTGGCCTTCAGCCGCTGCTGGACGCCGGCCCAGGTGTTGGATTCGCGCGCGAACGCTCCCTGAGCGTCGGCCGTCTGGGTGGTCAGCAGCGCCAGGGTGGCCTGCAGATCAGCGTTCTTGGCGGCCTCCCCGCTCAGGCCGGCCAGGCCCATCTCAGCCTTCTTGGCGTCGATGGCGGCCTGGTTGATGCTCACGCCGTACTGCTCGATGGGGTCACGCTCGCCGCGCAGCAGCGACGACAGGGCCTCAACGGCCTGGCTGGTGGTGCCACCGAATTGTGCCGCCAGGTCAGCGCCGATCTTCACCAGGTCGTTGGTCTGGCCGGCCACAGCCCCGGTCTCCACGCCCATGTTCTTCAGCTGGGATCCGATCACGGCAGCCATCTGGCTGTACTCGGACCGCGACAGCCCCAGATCCTGGGCGGCGCTCTTGGCCCAGGCGTGCACCGTGCCGGCGTTCTGCTTGAACACAGCGTCCACGGCGCCCACGGACTGCTGCAGGTCGCTGGCAGCACCCACGGCCTTCTTGCCCAGCGCCACAGCTCCAACGGCAGCTGCAGCGCCGCCCACGGCCACGGCCTTGCCCAGGGCCTTCACGCCTCGGCCCAGCTTGCTCAGGCCCGTTTCGTTGCTCAGGTTCTTGAACGCGCGGGCAAATTGCTTGGTGTCCGCCAGGACGCTGATAGTTACGGTGTGGCCGGCCACGGTCAACCCCTCTTGTTAGCGCGCCGGTTGTGCTCGCGCATGATTGCGTTTCGCTCTGCCACGGTCAGCTGCCAGTAGTCGGCCGGCGCCATGCGGAATGTGACGACGAATTGCGCCATATCCCGCAGGCGATCCGGCCGGGCATCCCTCACGTGGCCGGCGTAGGGTCCACCTGCTCGGGGTGCGCGTCGCCGGCGGCGTCGGCATTCTCGAGCTCGACCGGGCCGCCGTTCAGGATGGCCATGGCGTCGGGCATCGTGACGTCGTGGGCGTCGTTCCACGAAAACGATCGATCCGTGCGCCGCTTCACGACGAACACGAACGCCGCCAGCATCAGGCCCATGGGCGCCTCGTCCTCGCCCAGCTGGGCGATGCTCTGCCCGCTCAGCTCTTCGATCTTGGCGACCTCCCCCAGCGTCAGGTTGGTCAGAAACTTGTTGGTATCCATAGCCACGTTGGATCACTCCAGATTCAGAGGTTGTGTCGGTCGAGAATGTCGCCCAGGCCCTCGTCCAGCTCCGCCAGGATCTGGGCGCGCTGGCGCTGTAGGGCCTCGGACAGGAACGGCTGGGGCGCGATGTTGCGCGCCGGCCAGCCGTAGTGAATGACGCCGGCATACGGCACACGCGCGTTGCCGGCGCGCACCACGGCCTTGGTCTTGCCCCGGCCGGCACGCACGGTGCTGGCCAGGGCGCCGGCCTGGACCGGGGGCGTGGCGGCGTTGACCACCAGCATTCCCAGCTGGTGCATCAGGGCAGCCATGTCCTCGGCGTCGGCGCCGGCCTGGCGCAGGTCGCGCAGGGCCTCGCGCAGCCCGGTGACAGTCACTGTCACCGGGCCGCCGGCCAGGGTCTGCCCTGATGCCATGGTCAGGCCGCCGCGCCCTCGTCCAGCACGGGCACGCCCACGACGTCCCACCGGGTCTCGAACGTGTAGGTGCTGTCCCGGCCGGCCTCGCCACCGATGGCCGGGCGCGGCCCCACCTTCACGGTGCCGACGAAGTGCGGCTGTTCGGGCGTCGGCTCGGCGTTGCCGTGCGGGGCGTAGGTGAACGGCACCTCGGCGCCGGTCTGCTCCCAGACCATGCGCCAGAACGAATCCGGCACGGTGGACTGGACGCCCACCAGCTCCAGGAAGTACAGCCGGGCGCCGCCGGGGGTCGCGGCGTCCTCGAACGTCACGGTGTCCTCGTCCAGCTCCTCGTTGTTCAGGATGCAGCTGGTCAGGTCAGCCCAGTGATCCACGGCCGGCGTGCCCAGCTGGAGGCTGAGCTGGCGGCCCTTGATGCGTGCGCTACCCATGGGGGTGGTCCTCTCTCAGATCTTCACGGTGGTCTTGCAGGTCAGGTCCACGGCCGGCAGGTTGGCGCCGTGCACGGCCAGCAGATACGGCTGGGAGACCTCCAGGACGGCCCAGCCATCGGGGCCGGGCCGCTCGAAGCTCTCGATGGCCGGCACGGCCTGACAGATCAGCGCGTCCAGCGCGTCGGTGGCCACGTCGGCCTCGGCGCGCTCGGCCACCAGCCGCACGCGCTCGCGCAGCTCGAACCGGCCATAGCCGTTGCCGGTGCCGGACACGTACGGGGTGGCCGGTGACACCAGGGCCACCGGCGGGGTGACACGCTCAGGCTCAGCCGGCAGCGCGTTGATGCCGGCGCCCTTCAGGGCCGTGGCCAGCTCGTCGCGGGCCTGGGCCAGCGCGTTGGTGCCCTCGTCGGGCGTGGGCTCGCTCATCCGATCCCCAGCCCCACCCAGGGCGCCAGGATGGCGTAGGCGCCCTGCATCGGGTCACGGGCCAGTCGCACCGGTGCAGCGCCCACGTCCGTGGGCACCTGCATGATGCCGCTGGGCGCGTTGCGCCGGTGGAACAGCTCGCTGGCCGTGTCCAGCACGGCACGCTGCACGATGGCCTCCGGGACCACCAGCTCACGCACGTGCCGTGCCACCAGCTCGGCCGCCTCGGTCCAGCAGTCGGTCAGCAGCTCGGTGGACTCCGCGCCGGCACCCACGTAGCGCCGCAGCTTGGCCAGCTCGGCGTCGGTGGGCGCGTCGGGCGCCGGCGCGGGGGTCTCGGTGGTCATGGCTCAGGCGCCCGGCGCCACAGCCACGATGCCGTCGGCCAGCTGCTGGTAGCTCGCGGCGTAGCCGTACACGCTGAAGCTCTGCGACAGGTTGACGATGTTGGACGCCTGCAGCCGGAACGGGGCGCCCGGCGCTTCCTGGGTGCGGATCGCGCGCCGGTCGTAGCCGGCCACGTTGTCGCCGGTCCAGTTGGGCACCAGCTCGACGCGCAGGCCGTACAGGTTGGCCTCGGGCACGTCCACGGTCAGCGTGCCGCCGGCGCCCGGCTGGTCCGGCACGCCGGACACCACCAGCATGCGCTCGGTGGCCGGCACGGCCGCCATGGCGCGGAACACGCCGCGCGACACCTTGATGCCGGACAGGTCCCGGTCGCGGTCGTCGAACAGCTCGGCCAGGTCCAGCACCATGGCCAGCCAGTCGTCGGCGTTGGCCGTGGCGAACGGGGCGGCCAGCGTGAGCTTGTGGTCCGTGCCGGCCAGGGCCGCCGCGTGCGCGGCCGTGAACACGCCACGGCCCAGCAGCTCGATGCGGCGGCCGTAGGTGCGGCTCAGCGCGTCCCACGTCAGATCCAGCATGTTCACGGGCATGCGCTGGATCTCCTGCAGCGTCAGCGCCGACCAGCCACCGAACGTGCCCACCGGCGCGCTGTCGCTGCCCACGGTGACCTTGCCGAACGGCAGATCGTCGCCCTCGGCCGCCTGCTGGTCCACCTGGGTGGTGTCGGTGCCCAGGATCCCGTAGTCCACGCCCATGCCCTCGGCCGGCAGGTCGAAGGTGTGCAGGAAGCTGTTGGTGACGGTCTGGCGCACGGTGGCCAGCTCGATCAGGTCACCCACCCAGCTGTTGCTGGGCACGTCCACNNCCGTGGTGCCGCCGGTGTAGGCCCGCTGCTCCAGCGTCAGGGCCTGGGCGTAGGCCGCGTGGGCCTTCTCGTCGCCGGCCGCCAGGGCCTTGACGAAGTGGCCCATGGATCGGAACTCCAGCAGCGCGTCCACGGCCTGGCGCGTGGCGCTCGGCTCGGGGGTGTGCGAGACCAGGCCGGCCTCCACGCGGCGGGTCAGCTCGTCCAGGCTGGCGCGCATGTGGGCCACGGTCTCGTCGGTGGTCAGGGTGTCACCCATGGTGTTGGTCCTCTCGGGGGTGGGCGTGTCGTCGGGGGTGGAGCTGGGCAGCTGGGGCACCAGCTGGGCGCCGCGCACGGCTGTGACCTCGGCGCCCACGTACGCGGGGATGGGCAC
>JACYYK010038273.1_pt1 | contig 10654 bp, 13 predicted proteins | sample 8236871 | NCBI WGS metagenome assembly JACYYK01 (sample SAMN14103087, study PRJNA606662) | landfill metagenome | isolation source: landfill solid waste inoculated with endophyte fungus Paravalsa indica | place: India:New Delhi, Okhla landfill site | collected 2017-11-05 | reverse complement strand
GCCGCATTTGAAGACATTTTAACCATCGTAACATACCATGCTGAGCATATGGAGCATATCTTTACAGTAGACGATTTAGAATATCTACAGCGTGGTGGTCGTGTAAGTAAAGCACAAGCGTTTTTTGGTGGATTATTAAACATCAAACCACTTTTACATGTGGAAGATGGAAAATTAATCCCACTTGAGAAAATTCGTGGAGCAAAAAAAGTATTAAAGCGCATGTTTGATGTAATGGAAGAGCGAAGCCAGGATTTAAATAATCAAGTTTTGGCAATCAGTCACGGTGATGCATTATCAACTGCTGAAAACCTAGCAGCTTTAATTAAAGAGAAATATAGTCCAAAGGATATTATCATAAGTCCAATTGGTTCTGCTATAGGTGCACATGCCGGTCCAGGAACCATTGCATTATTTTTCCTAAATGATACGTATAAATTATATTCCCTCATTATAAAAAATCATGTTCCTTCTATATAATATAGTTAGGGATAACCATCAATGGAAGTATTGTTTTTACGTAACATAAATTACCACACAATAATTACAGAGTAACCCCCAAATCCCTGTATTAGATATGTTATGATACATGCAAAGGGGGAATTACGTTGCAACTTAGTGAACTAATTAAAACTTTTAAAGAAGAGACAGATGAATGGCCTGAAACGCCAAACGAACTACTAGATTTTTGTGAATACAAATACAATATTGGTGAGATTGATATGGTAGATTATTATAAGTTAGCATCTAAACTACATAATAAGGGTAGATCAGCTCATCCAATTCATTAATTACAACCGGAATTATTCTTTATATTACATTGAGAAAGACGCACCGAAGCAATTCGGGCGTCTTTTTAATTTTGAAAGCGCGAAGGAGCTACAATGGGTCAGATTAGGTATAGTCTATGAACCGGAAACCGAGCGGAAGAGGAAAAATCGGAAACATAGAGGTATCTATTTACCCAAAAGAAGGTGAATGAGTAAAATACGGGAACAAAGGTATAGTCTATTCAGCCCAAAACAAAGTGCATAAACAAAATTTGAAATCATAGTAGATGGCTATGATCCCGAAAACCATAGAATAAGAAAGAGCCGTTCAAATAGCAATAGAATAACCCCGAAAACCGCCAAAAAAAAAGGTCACCAAGCATCCACTTAGTGACCAAAATAAAAAATAACAAACAGATTAAAGCAATCCCTATTAGGCTTTGGGATTTAACCTCGCATCCCCGACTAAATTAATTTAAAAATAACACAACTAGCAATCCTACGATGAAGCAGTACCATGCAAAATATTTTAGATTTCCAGATTTCATAATGTTCATAAACCATCTTAAGGAATAGTAAGATGCAATTAACGCTGCAATTAATGCAACGAGTAATGGAATCATTAAAGTATTAAATGTTGGGTCTTCCATCATATCGGTAACAGAAAATAGCATTGTTCCAAGACTTACTGGGATATATAGTAAGAAAGAAAACCGTAATGCTGTTTCCTGCTTATATCCAAGCAACATAGCAGCAACAATAGTAGCTCCTGAACGGCTAATTCCAGGAACAAGTGCAACAGCTTGTGCTAGTCCTATAATGATTGCATCTTTTACCGTAATTTGATTATCGCCCTTTGAACCTTTTAAATTACGGATGATCCATAATGCAATCCCAGTAATAATTAATGTTATTCCAACAATCTTAATGGTTTCGCCAAGTGTGTTACTAATAAAGTCCTCTAGTAAGATTCCAAGTACCCCCGCAGGAATCGTGGCAATAATCAATAATAAGACAAATCGAAAGTCCGATGCTCCGTCCTTATTTTTCTTAAAAAGAAAGCTTAAAGAATTGCTTGCCAATCGGATAATGTCTTTACGGTAAATCATAAGTACAGCTAACAAAGAACCGAAGTTTAGAAAACCCTCAAATGTTATATTCAAATCCTTTAACTCCATAAAGTGACGGACTAATAACAAATGGCCACTAGAGGAAATAGGAATTGGTTCTGTAAACCCTTGAAAAATCCCTAAGAAAATATATTGTAACAAAAGCCATAAATCTTCCATTGTAATAAAAACCTCCTTTTGAATTTTGCTCTATGAATGTACTTTCAACTATATCAAAATAATTGTATGTTTTTGGAACAGGGTATTTACCTAATGAATATCGTATTGGTGAGAAGGAGGGATTAGGTAAATGCATAAAACACATCCACATCATCATTTATACTCAAAATGTAAATCTCATATGAATAAGTATGTATTAGTGGAAACAAACGATGGTCAACAATTTGATGGTATTATTGTTGATGTTGACGCGGACCAAGTTATTTTAGCGGTTCCAGATATGGGAGCTGGAATGATGTATAATCCTGATGCTTATATGGATCAGCGTGTATTCGGTTATGGATATCCATATGGCTATGGATTCGGTTCTCCATACTTTTATGGTTATCCAGGTCGAAGATTTAGAAGATTAGCTTTACCATTAGCAGCTCTCACCGCTATTAGTCTTTTACCTTGGTTCTATTAAATTTTCGTTTCTAAACGCAATAGAGGCTGACCATCGTCTAATTCAGGTAAGTGTATTTACCTAACATTTAGATGTCAGCCTCACTGCTTTTTATTGACGAATTATTTAATGAGCTTCTTCGTCCTTTAACAAACCATCTCCAAGGACAATTACCACAAATGTAAATACTACTGCTAGCACAACAGCGTTTGTAATATTAAATGGTGTACCACTCATGTTACCAATTACATATACAACCATACTGCTAATTAAAAGGCTCCAAAAAAGAGTAAAAATATAGCGCATTCGTTTCACCTCGATTGTTTCTACATTCTTACATTATTTTATCAAAGGGATATAAAAAAATAAAGGAAAATTAAGAGGGGAATCAGGATGAAGATTGTAATGGACCAATGTTTTCATTGGATTCAATTTCACATAATGAACAAATGTTTAGAAGAGGGATATGAGGTAATTGGGATTGACCAAGTTAACTCGGAAAAGGAAGAATTTTTATATAGTATGGTAGGTAGAAATGCGAACTTCACGTTAATCGATTCTAGAGCAGAGTTACCGAAAAAAACAAAAGGGAAAAATGTTGGACTTATGAAAAAGGAAGGTGATTTTCAGAATCTCGCTGAATTCACTTTTCATGGTGAACAATATTACTTGGTTGAAGAAGCTGGCGATGATTGTGTAGAACGAAAACCAAATCATCAAATTATTTTTTTGCCTCCCTTAATAGGGGGATGGATGGATCAACCTCATTATGAAAACACCATAGTAAGCAATACGGAAATTGTATTAATAGATGATTTTGCTAGTTGGCTTATTACTATTTTCCAAACGACTTTAAAACCAAATCCCATTTTCCTGAATAAAAAGGAGGAAAATAGACACGGAAATGGCCTATCTCTAATTGTTTATCATTCGATTGAAGAGGGTAAAAAACAAATGGATGCACATATTAAGAAATATCCATTTTATTATAAAAATGTGTAATTTTTATGTATATATTTATATTTTTTTGAATGTTTCCTTTAAAATAAGTTTACTCATATATAAAGAAAGAAGTAGAATAGAATTAGATAGAGAAAATGGACATGGAAGAATGGGAGTGCAGCACGATGAAGAAGGGAATCGCGCTAATTTTTATTGTACTTCTCATCATAACAACAAGCTGTTCCAACATAAGTGATGGAAAGGTACAAAACGTAGGATTATTAGTAGAAGGGACGATTCATGACCAAACTTGGGGTAAAAAGGGATATATGGGACTACTTAGCATTAAGGAAGAACTGGATGTAAATGTGTTTTTTAAGGAAGGGGTAAATACCCAATTAGCAGTTAACGCTGCTGTCGAAGAATTTTCGAAGCAAAACGTCAATTTAATTTTTGGACATAGTAGTATATATGGAAAATACTTTTCAGAAATTAATGAGTCATATCCAGATATTGAATTTGTCTATTTTAATGGTGCAACAAAGGATGATAATGTTACATCGATTAATTTTAATTCTCATGCGATGGGTTTTTTTGCTGGAATGATTGCCAGTGCAATGTCTAATTCAAAAAGTGTTGGAGTCATTGGTACATTTGGTTGGCAACCAGAAGTAGATGGATTTTATGAAGGTGCCAAATATTATAACCCTGATGTTAATGTGGAAATTCAGTATGTAAATAGCTGGGATAATGTAGACCGAGCTTTCGATATTTATGAGCAATTTAACAACAAAAATGTAGATGTCTATTATCCTGCAGGTGATGGTTTTAATATCCCAGTTTTAAATAAAGTAAAAGAAGATGGGCATTATGCCATTGGTTATGTATCGGACCAACATGACTTAGGAGAATCAACTGTATTAACAAGTACTGTTCAGCATGTTGATTTCTTATATTTAGCAGTGGCGAATTTAATGAATGAAAAAGATGATGACATACCTGGTGGAGTACTTGAATTTGATTTCCAAGATGGAGTAATTTCGATGGGTACGTTTAGTGATGTAGTACCTAATGATGTAAAAAAGGAAATCCAAAGTGCAGTGAAACAGTATATTGATACAGGGAAGCTTCCTAACGAAATAAGATAGCTTTTATTTCGTTAGTTTTCCTGGATCTACATTAAAGTGGTTTCAAAAACTTGCGAAATCCTTTTTTTTGCATTAAAATTATTACCAGGTCATAATAATAGATAATAAATCCATAAGGGGATGACAATATATGAATGCGGGTATTATTGGATTGGGACATTATGTTCCTGAAAAAGTAGTGACAAATGAAGATTTAGAAAAGATGGTTGATACAAATGATGAATGGATTCGCACACGTACAGGCATTGAGCAAAGAAGAATTGCGGATGATAGCATAGATACATCCGATATGGCATATTTTGCTGCTGTAGAAGCGTTAAAAGATGCAAATTTACATGCAGAAGATTTAGATATGATTTTAGTAGCAACGGTTACACCAGACCAACCATTTCCTTCGGTAGCATGTCGCCTACAAAATCGACTTGGTGCTAGAAAAATAGCGGCTATGGATATTAGTGCAGCATGTTCTGGTTTTATGTATGGGTTAGCAACGGCTGAACAGTTCATTAAATCTGGTGGATACAAAAATATTTTAGTAATAGGGGTAGAAAAGCTTTCCAAAATCACAAATTGGGAAGATCGAAATACTTGTGTTTTATTTGGGGACGGTGCTGGTGCAGCTATAGTAGGTCCTGTCTCAGAAGGCAAAGGAATTCTTTCCTATGAATTAGGTTCAGACGGAAGCGGTGGAGAGCATTTATATCAGGATGAATACATCATCATGAATGGTCGAGAAGTATTTAAATTCGCAGTAAGACAAATGGGCGAGTCAGCTGTAAATGTAATTGAAAAAGCTGGTTTAAATAAAGAGGATGTAGATTACCTCATCCCTCATCAAGCAAACATCCGGATTATGGAGGCAGCAAGAGAACGATTAGGAATCGAACCAGAAAAGATGTCAAAATCGATTCATAAATACGGAAATACTTCAGCTGCATCGATTGCAATTGCTTTGTCAGAAGATGTAAAAGAAGGTAAAATAAAGGATAACGATACAATTGTCCTAGTCGGTTTTGGAGGAGGACTAACTTGGGGTGCTGTAGCTATTAAGTGGGGGAAATAATCAAGACAAGTGCACAACAAGTAAGGAGAAATAAAAGTCGGGAAGAGAAAGGGTGTAAAGGATGGAAAAGCGTCGTGTAGTAATTACTGGGATGGGAGCTGTCACTCCTGTTGGTAATGACGTAGAAACAATGTGGAATCAGATAATAGAAGGCAAATCAGGAATTGATATTGTAACGAGAGTAAATCCAGATGATTTTCCTGCCAAGGTTGCTGCGGAATTAAAAGAATTTGATCCGGTTCTTTATATGGATAAAAAAGAAGCGAAGCGAATGGATCCATTCACACAATATGCAGTTGCGGCATCCGTAATGGCAGTAAAAGATGCAGGCTTGGAAATAAATGATGATATTGCAACAAGAACTGGGGTTTGGATTGGCTCTGGGATTGGTGGAATGACCACGTATGAAGAGCAATTTCGAAAATTTATGGATAAAGGCTATCGACGAGTAAGCCCGTTTTTTGTCCCTATGATGATTCCAGATATGGCAGCCGGACAAGTTTCCATTATTCTAGGTGCAAAAGGCATCAATTCTTGTACAGTGACAGCATGTGCATCAGGTGCTAATTCAATCGGTGATGCCTTTAAAGTAATTCAACGTGGTGATGCGGACTATATGATAACGGGTGGAACAGAAGCCCCAATTACAAATATGTCTTTCTCTGGATTCTCAACAGCGAAGGCATTAAGTACTACCGAAGACCCTGCTAAAGCGAGTAGACCTTTTGATAAGGATCGAAATGGTTTTGTAATGGGTGAGGGTGCAGGGATATTAGTATTGGAAACGCTAGAGTCTGCTAAAAAACGTGGAGCAAAAATCTATGCTGAAATTGTTGGATATGGATCAACTGGTGATGCATATCACATTACTGCTCCAGCACCAGAAGGAGAGGGAGCAGGGCGTGCAATGGCAGAAGCGATTAAAGACGCAAGCCTTATTCCAACAGACATCGGTTATATAAATGCACACGGTACAAGCACAGAGCTAAATGATAAATTTGAAACGGCAGCAATTAAGAGTGTTTTTGGTGAGTATGCCTATGATTTACATGTCAGTTCTACGAAATCCATGACTGGTCATTTATTAGGGGCAGCAGGAGCGGTAGAATCGATTATTTCGATTAAGGCGATAAACGAAGGTGTTTTACCTCCAACGATTAATTATGAAACGAAAGATCCGGAATGTGATTTAAACTATGTTCCAAATGAAGCAATCAAAAAAGAAGTAACAGCAGTAATGTCCAATTCCCTTGGATTTGGTGGGCATAATGTATCCCTTATCTTTAAAAAATTAGAAGATTAATGTGATATCCCTATACGACTGTGTATAGGGACTTTTTTGATGAGAATATCTTTCAAGATTCAAAAGTCTACAATGAAAAGGGCATAGAAGAAAACCTTCCGTATTCAAAAGAAAAAGGACACAACTGAAAGTCATGTCCTTTTTACCAATTTAATTTAAAAACTCTTGTATATGTTGCCGCTGTTGTGCTTCATCAAACTCCAAAACCGCACCAACACCTGAAATAGTAGAATCCCAAGTTTCCTCCCGAACAGGAATGCTTAGTGTTTCAATATCATCTGGGGGACTTAATAGAAAATCAGAACCTAGTGATATGATTGTAGAGGTTTTCATATTCGTTGTGATATAAGGCTGGATTGTACCAACAACTCTAGGAAGCTTTATAACTCCGGTAAACGAAACAATTTCGTCTTTTAACACTTTCATTACTTTTTGTTGACGTTGAATCCTTCCAAAATCTCCGTCCCTGTCTGATCTGAATCTAGCATATCCTAAAAGCTCTTCGCCCGATAATCGTTGCAATCCAGGTTCTAGTACTACATCAATTTTTTCAGACATATGCTTTTCTACTTCGATTTCAATTCCATCTGGGGCTATCGTATCCACGACATGAGTAAATCCTTGGAAGTCAACGATGGCATAGTACTCTACATCAATACCGAAATTCTTTTTTATCGTTTGGCGTAATAGTTCCGGTCCACCAAAGTTGAAGGCAGCATTGATTTTGTTGTACCCAAATCCTGGAATATTAACATAGCTGTCGCGCATGATGGAAACGAGCTTTGCCGTATTTTTATCTGGATCATACTGTCCAATCATAATCGTGTCTGTTCTAGCATCGGCTCCACCTCTAGAATCAGAACCTAATAATAGAATATTCGTTTTACCTAAGTCATCTTCAACACCTTTAAATTCATTCTCATACTTATCTTGTAGCCTTTTTTGTTCCTCTGTTAAATCTAATTTTTCCATTGCAGCTTTTTTACCAGCATTATATTCATAAATAGAATAAGAAACAATTACAAGTGCAAACAAGAGAATACTATATAAAATCCATTTCTTTTTCGACTTCTTTTTCCTCTGTTTCCTACTTACACGACTTTCTTCTTCCATCGTACCACCTCATAGTCGACATAAATATTTTCCGTTATATACTAATGTACATTTTATCCATTTATTAGTAAAGAGAAATTCATATTATTGCCAATGTATAACTAGATTATTCCTATCATATATATTTATTAAATTGGACAAGCCTTATGGAGGAATCACAATGTGGTATATCTTTTGGTTTTTAATTGGATTTGGATTTACTACAGCAGGAGGAGTCACCTTACTTGTCTACTTAAATATTATTCCAATTGGTGTGACTTTAGCAGAATTTTTTATTTTCATTTTACATAGACCAGAATCGTATTTATTGCCTATCGGTGTTGTGATTATTTTGGTTACCGCATATGTATATCCATCAAAAAGTAAAGATTAGGTTATATCGAATAAAATTTCCCTAACAAGACAATAATGAACAATAAGAAAAGCAGAAGGTAAGACTTGGGGATTTTGCCTCACGTCTTGCTATACGACATACAGATAACACGATAAAAGTAAAGTGAGGGTCTTGGATGATGTACTTACATGATGTTTGGGTCAATTGGTTTGAAGGAGAAGAAAACGGCTATAATGTATGCCATTTTCATGAGTGGCGAAAAGAAGATGGAATTGAACTTCTAGACCAAGTACCATTAATTTATGTAACAGAAACATTATACGATTACATTGAAAATGACCTGCAGGATTTGCCAAAGCCTTTGCTTGATAGTGTTTACAAAAGAGCATACTTACGTAAAAACCAAGAACGTCTTCCGATTGAATATGCTTTTGTTGCAACGAATGGCACATCCATTATTGCAGTAGATACCATGGGGTATACGTTACCAATTCGGAAAAGCCGACTTATCCCAAGACAAGAACGCCTGGTATTTGACATGATTGAGAAGCTAGAAGCTGTTTCATTTTCATTTTCTCCGAACCAAACAAAGGAATATCATACGCTATCACTACCACCTCATGAAATGATTGGGCTTACACGGAAAGAACGTCAATTAAAACAATTACTGATGATGATGTTGGATCAAATGAAACAGACTTCCGATATTTCAGAGTTGCGGTACTGGTTAACAGAGTGGGATCCATCCAAATATGCAGATATTCAACAAATGGAATTTAATCAAGTTTGGCAAGAACTTTATGACGGATTAAAATGTGGATGGTCTCAAGTACATGAAGAACTTTGTAGCAAAATGGTTCGTGGTCAGCCTTTCTTTGAAAAGCTATGGGAGCTAGAGAATGGCGAGATAAGTACGAACCAATCCAATCAGGCATACTATTAAAAAAGAAGCTGAGGAATTCAGCTTCTCAGCTTGTTGGAGAGACCCAATTAAATGAGACAAAGGAAAAAGCACCCCCCACGTCGTATAAAAACAAAAAACGACAAATGGAGGTGCTTTTCTTATGGGGAAAAAGAAAAATTTCTATCCCGAAGAGGTAAAGCGTAAAGTGATTGAAATGAAATTATCTGGAGATTACACGAACAAAGAAATTATGGATGAGTTTGGAATTCGTAATGTTACTCAAATTAAAACTTGGATGAAATGGTTTCGTAAAGGGGAGGAACACCGTCTAGTTCAGCCAATTGGAAAGCAATATTCCTTCGGAAAGGGTCCTGAAGATTTAAGTGAAGTAGATCTATTAAAAAAGAAGGTAAAGTATTTAGAGGTTAAAAATGAAATTTTAAAAAAGTACCAGGAGATCGAAAGGAGTTGGTCCCAGAGGTAGTTATTGAGCTTGTTGAATCGTTAAAACCAACCTATACTGTAACGCTTATTTGTGAATGTATAGGGCTTCCACGTGCAACCTATTATCGTTGGGTACAAAAGTCATGGGGGCCTAGCGAGTTAGAACAATTAATTCTAGATATCTGTAAATCTCTAAAGTACAGGGTTGGACACCGTATGGTTAGAGACCTTCTTAGAGACGATCATCAAATAAAAGTAAACCGTAAAACTGTGCAACGTGTGATGCAGAAATATAATGTCCAATGCCGGGTAAAGCCTAAGAGAAAGTCAAAAGTTGTCGGTGAAAGTGAACATATTGTACCTAACCGATTAGAACAAAACTTCCAAGCTGATTGCCCGAATCAAAAGTGGGTTACGGATATTACATACATACCTTTTGGGGAAACGATGATGTATTTATCAACGATTATGGATTTATATAACAATGAGATAGTTGCCTACAAAATAAGTGAGAAACAAGATAAGGAGCTTGTATTAGAAACATTAAGGGCTGCCTGTAATGGACGTGAGACGAAAGGACTAGTCCTTCATAGTGATCAAGGTTCACAGTATACATCCTATGCCTTTCAAGATTTAGCCAAAGAAAAAGGCATTATCACTAGCATGTCCCGTAAAGGAAATTGCTTTGATAATGCCGTCATCGAATCCTTCCACTCCACCATAAAGTCGGAAGAATTCTATACCCTGCCGAGGGTACGTCTTACAAATTCTATTGTACTAGAAAAAATAGAATCTTACATGTATTATTACAACTATATACGACCTTTTTCAAAATTAAACAGCCTTTCTCCTGTTGCATTCAGGACAAAGGCTGCCTAGGTGCTTTTTCTTGTCTCATA
>JACYYK010000330.1_pt1 | contig 10674 bp, 11 predicted proteins | sample 8236871 | NCBI WGS metagenome assembly JACYYK01 (sample SAMN14103087, study PRJNA606662) | landfill metagenome | isolation source: landfill solid waste inoculated with endophyte fungus Paravalsa indica | place: India:New Delhi, Okhla landfill site | collected 2017-11-05 | reverse complement strand
GCGCGCGGACGCGCTCGGCCTCGACTACCGCCACTTCACCGGGCAGCGCGGATGGACCGAGGGCGAACTGATGACGGCGGTCCGCGATGCGACCACGTGGACGGATGTCGCCGTTCGACTGGGTCTCAGAGGTGGGTCCGGGGTGGTCACGGTGAAGGGACACGCCGCGCGGCTCGGCCTGGAGACCGACCACCTCACGACGTCGGACGTCGATGTGACGGATGCTCCGCGGCCCGATATCGCTCGCCTCGACCGTGCGGGGTCGCTCCTCGCCGCAGCGTGGTTCACCCTGTGCGGCGCCGACGTCTCGTGGCCGCTCGAACCTGCTCGCTATGACCTGCTCGTAACGACTAGGTCCGGCACGCGCCGGGTCCAGGTGAAGACGACGACCACGCGCGCCGGCGCGACCTGGAAGGTCTACCTCTCGACCTCTCGTGGCGAACGGCGTACGTACGACCCGGACGAGATCGACGAGTTCTTCGTCATCGACGGAGAGCTGCGGCAGTACCTGATCCCCGCCTCCGTCGTAGGCGGGCTGCACGCGATCCACGTGGGCTCGTACGCCCGGTACAGGTTGCCGACCCTTGCGCCCGCCGGACCTGCTGCCGACGTGTCCTGACCCCGCCACCGGACGATCGCGTCGGCGGTCCCGTGCATCCCCCCGGGCGCGCAGGTCCGGTGCGGGTGACGATGGCCACGAGACGGGGCGCGACGTGGCGAGGGCGATCACCTCACACACGTCGCATCGACACGACGACGATGGGACACATGCCATGTGCACGGGAATCCGGTTCTCCGACGGTCACGGCAGCGTCTACCTCGCACGAAACCTCGACTGGACGTCCGGCTACGGGCAGCAGGTGGTGATGACGCCCACCGGGTTCGCGCCAAGATCGCCGTTCGGCGCCGTGCCCGGCATCAAGCACGCCACCATCGGCATGGGCATCGTGGAGGAGGCCACGCCGCTCTACTTCGACTGCGGGAACGACGCGGGACTCGCGGTCGCGGGGCTCAACTTCCCGGGATACGCGGCCTACGCGCCCGCCCCGGTGGACGGCGCCGTCAACGTCGCCGCTTTCGAGTTCCCCCTGTGGGTCTGCTCGCAGTTCGCGAGCGTGGACGAGGTCGAGGCCGCGCTCGCGGACGTGGTGATCGTCGACCGACCGATCAACGACAGGTACCCCAGCTCGCTGCTCCACTGGATCGTCGCGGACGGCACGCGGGCGATCGTGGTGGAGCACACGAGCGACGGCATGCACGTGTTCGACGACGACGTCGACGTGCTGACGAACCAGCCCGGGTTCGCCTGGCACCACGAGAACCTGCGCAACTACCTCAACACCTCGCCGGAATTCCCCCGGGAGGTCGCACTGGGCAGGGCACTCCTCAGCCCGTTCGGGTCGGGTGCGCACATGCGCGGGATCCCCGGCGACTACTACTCGCCATCCCGGTTCGTCCGCGCGGCGTACGTCAACGCGCACTACCCCCGCAGGGAAGGCGAGGCGGAGAACGTCAGCCGCGCCTTCCATACCCTCCAGCAGGTGGCGATGGTCGACGGCTGCGCCGCGATGGGCTCGGGCGAGTTCGAGATCACGGTCTATACAGGGCTCTTCTCCTCGCAGACCTCGACGTACTACTGGAACACCTACGACGACCCGGCGATCCGCAGCGTCGCGATGGCCGACCATCCGGCCGACGGCACGGACCTGGTCCTGGCGTAGCGCGACCCGGCCCGCGCGCGAGCGGGGGAGAGGACCCGTCAGCGCACCTGGACGACGCGGGCACGTCGGCGACATGGGCACCTCGGCGACGTGGGCACATCGCGACGTGGCTGGCGACGCCTCCGCGGACACGCCCCGGGCATGATGGACGCATGTCCGACGAACCTCACCCCGGCCTGCGGGTGACGGCGGCCCTCGTCATCCCCGAGGCGGAGCTGTCCTGGCGCTTCTCGCGCTCGTCGGGGCCGGGCGGTCAGGGCGTGAACACGACCGACTCGCGCGTCGAGCTGTCGTGGGACGTCACGGCGTCGCGGGTCCTCACCGAGACCCAGCGCGCACGGGTCCTCGAGGCCGTCGGACGCCGGGCGCCCGGGGGCGTGCTGACCGTCGTGGCGTCCGAGCACCGCGCCCAGCTGCGCAACCGGGAGGCCGCGCGGACCCGGCTCGCGGCCGTCGTCGCCGAGGCGCTCGCCCCGCCCGGGCCGAGCCGGCGCCCGACGCGCCCGACCCGAGGGTCGGCCCAGCGTCGCATCGACGCGAAGAAGCGTCGCGCGGGCGTCAAGCGGATGCGGCGCCCGCCGCAGGACTGAGTCCGGTGAGTGAGACCGGCGTCAGGCGCCGCGGTCGGGTGCCGCCATGTCGCCCGTGGCGGGCACGCCGTCGGCGAGGCCGTAGTGGAGGTACACGGTGCCGCTGGGGCCTGCGGCAGGCGGCTCGAGGAGCCGCAGGTTCGTGGGGACCTCCCCGCCGTCGAAGACCTTCTTGCCGACGCCGAGGACGACGGGGTGGACCCACAGGTCGATCCGGTCGAACAGCTTCTCGTGCAGGAGGGTCTGGACGAGGTCGAGGCTGCCGACGACGCGGACGTGGTCGTGCCGGTCGCGGATCTCCCGCACCGCAGCGGGCAGGTCCGGCCCGAGCTGGGTGGAGCCTGCCCAGGAGAGGTCCGGGGTGCCGCGGGACGCGACGTACTTCGGGATGCTGTTGAAGAGGTTGGCGATGGCGCCGTCCTGGCCCTCGCCGCTCTGGTGCGGCCAGAAGCCCGCGAAGATGTCGTAGGTCCGTCGGCCGAGCAGGAGGGCGTCCGTCCCCTCCGCGTAGGCGGCGTCGATCTGCTCCCCGGAGACCTCGTCCATCAGCGGGGCCTGCCAGCCGCCGAACGGGAAGCCCTCCGGGTCCTCGTCGGGGCCGCCGGGCGCCTGGGCGACCAGGTCGAGGGTGGCGAACAGCTCGAGGTGGATGAGTCCCATGGTGTCCTCCGCGGGGTCGTCGGCCCAGGGTGGTCGGCCGGTTCAGGGGGAGGACCCGCCGACCCGGGAAAACTCATCGGCACAGAAACCTTCCACTGTGAGGTTTTGGGGGTAGGCTCGTCTCGGCTTCCGGCGTCGTGCAGCGCACTTTTGTACGAGCATCGACGGAAGTCGGACCGCAGACCTTGCGTAAGGAGCCCTCAGATGCCCATCACGTCCGTGCAGCTGTACTCGCTGCGCGATGCCATCGCCGCCGACCTGGACGCCGCCGTCGCGCGCGTGCGGGAGATCGGCTACGAGCACGTGGAGCCGTACGCGTTCGTCGAGCGCGTCGCCGACTTCGAGCGCGCGCTCGCCGCGACCGGCCTCGCCGCCCCGTCCGGTCACGCCGCCGTGATCGACGTCGCCGAGCCCGACGTCGTCTTCGAGGCCGCCGCGCGCCTCGGCATCGGGATCGTCATCGACCCGTTCGTCCCGACCGAGCGGTGGCAGACGGCGGACGACGCGAAGCGGCTCGCCGACCGCGTCAACGAGCTGACGGTCCGGGCCGCCGGCCACGGCCTGCGCTTCGGCTACCACAACCACCAGTGGGAGTTCACGAACAAGGTCGACGGGCGCCCGGTGTTCGAGATCTTCGCCGAGCACCTCGACCCCGAGGCCGTGCTCGAGGTCGACACGTTCTGGGCCACGGTCGGCGGCGCCGACGCGCCCGCCGTGCTCAAGACGCTCGGCGAGCGCGTCGTCGCGATCCACGTCAAGGACGGCGAGGTCTCCGGCGACATCGCGACCGTGCTGCCCTCCAGCGAGAGCGCGCTCGACGTGCCGCCCGCGCTCAAGGCCGCGTACGAGAACCAGGTGCCGGCCGGCCAGGGCGACGTCGACGTGCCGTCGATCCTCGCCGCCGCGCCGCAGGCCATCCGCGTCGTGGAGTTCGACTCCTACGCCGGCGACGTCTTCGAGGGCGTCGCCGCGTCCCTCGCCTGGCTGCGGGAGAACGACAAGTGAGCCGCGTGGGCGTCGGCATCGTCGGTGCCGGGAACATCTCCACGCAGTACCTCGAGAACCTCACGAAGTTCGCCGACGTCGAGGTCCGGATGGTCGCCGACGTGCTGCTCGACCGGGCGCGCGCGCAGGCCGAGGCCTACGGCGTGCCGTCGTCGGGTACGGTGGCCGAGCTGCTGGCCCGTGACGACATCGAGATCGTCGTCAACCTGACGATCCCGGCCGTGCACGCCGAGGTCGGCCACCAGATCGTCGCGGCCGGCAAGCATGTGTGGAGCGAGAAGCCGATCGCCACCGACCACACGTCGGCCGCCGCCCTGCTGGCCGCCGCCGGGGCGAAGGGGCTCCGCGTCGCGTGCGCCCCGGACACCGTGCTCGGCGCGGGCATCCAGTCCGCGCTGCGCGCGATCGCCCGCGGGGAGATCGGCGAGCCGCTGACGGCGACGACGATGTTCCACGTGCCCGGCCCGGAGGCCTGGCACCCGGACCCCGACTTCCTGTACGCGACGGGCGCCGGCCCGCTGTTCGACATGGGCCCGTACTACGTGACGACCCTGGTGCACGCGCTCGGCGCGGCGTCGCGCGTCCAGGCCGTGTCGTCGAAGTCGCTCGACAAGCGGACCATCGCGTCCGGCCCGCGCGCCGGCGCGACGTTCCCCGTCGAGGTGCCCACCCACCACGCGGCGCTGATCCAGTTCCGCGGCGGGCAGTCGGCGCAGTCGACGTTCTCGTTCCAGCACGCCCTGCCGCGGGCCGGGTTCGTCGAGATCAACGGCACCACAGGCACGATCGTGCTGCCCGACCCGAACGTCTTCGACGGCGACTCCACCCTGTGGCGCTACGGGCACGACGAGCCCGAGACGATCGCCGCGACCGGCTCCACCTGGGGTCGCGGGACCGGCGTCGTCGAGCTGGCACGTGCGATCCGCGAGGGGCGGCCCGAGCGGGCGTCCGGCGCCGTCGCGCTGCACGTGCTCGACGTGCTGCTCGCGATCCGCGACGCCGCGGAGTCGGGCACGGCCGTCGACGTCGCCTCCACCGTCGACGCGCCGCCCCCGCTGGCGGAGGACTTCGACCCGGCGGCGTCGACGTTCTGACGCCACCCGTGACGAGGGCCGGGTCCTGCGGGACCCGGCCCTCGTCACGTCAGGACGCAGGAGGAGGCGGCACCAGGCGCTCGAGCAGCTCGAGCACGCGTGCGCCGTCCACGGCGTCGGGGTCGAGCAGCCACTGCACCTGGATGCCGTCGGACGCGGCGATCGCCAGCGCGGCGAGGTCCCCGGCGTCCACGGAGGGGTCGATGCGGCCCGCCTCCTGGTCGGCGCGGACCCTGTCGGACAGCTCGGCCCGCAGGCGTGCGAAGCGCTCGCGGAAGAACTCGCGCGTCACCGGGTGGCCCTCGCCGGCCGCGTCGCCGGCGAGCGTCGTGTAGAGCTGGACGAGGCCGGGCACCTCGCGGTTGAGGACGGCGCTCTCGCGCATCCCGCCGACGGCGGACGGCGGTGGGCCGTCCTTGCCGTCGCGCTGCCCCTCGTGCGCGCGGTAGACCGCCACCAGAAGGTCGTCGCGAGACGGGAAATAGTGCCGCAGCGTGGCGTGCGAGACGCCGACCGCGTCGGCGACGGACCGCAGCGAGGACGCGTCGACTCCGTGCTCCGCGACCAGCCGGAGCACCTGGTCCAGGATCTGCGCCCGGCGCGCCGCGCCCTTCGCGTAGCCTCGCCGGGGTGCCGCGTCGTCGCCCGTCGCGCCCCCGGTATCGCTCACCGGGCCAACCTATCGACATTTCCGGCTCGACAGTCCCCGCTCGAGGTCCCTGCTCGAGGTCCCTGCTCGAGGTTTCGGTTCGATGTCCCGGCGCGACGTTCCCGACGGCGTCGTGCGTGCATCGGGCACCTGGCGTACCACCGGAGCATGCCTTCGACGAAGAACGGCGCGACGACGCTGCGCACGATCACCACCGACATCCCCGCTCGGCTCGACCGCCTGCCGTGGGCGAGGTGGCACTGGATGATCGTGATCGGCCTGGGCACGGTGTGGATCCTCGACGGCCTCGAGGTGACGATCGTCGGCAACCTGTCCGACGCCCTCAAGGGGGACACCGGGCTGGGCCTGACGAGCGCGGACATCGGGCTCGCGGGCGCCGTCTACGTGACGGGCTCGTGCCTGGGCGCCCTGGTCTTCGGCCAGCTCACCGACCGGTTCGGCCGCAAGCGGCTGTTCATCCTCACGCTGCTCGTGTACCTCACGGGAACCGTGCTCACGGCGTTCTCGATGAACCCGCTGTACTACTTCGCGATGCGGTTCGTCACCGGGCTGGGCATCGGCGGCGAGTACGCGGCGGTCAACTCCGCGATCGACGAGCTGATCCCGGCGAAGTACCGCGGCCGGATCGACATCGCCATCAACGGGTCGTACTGGCTCGGGGCCGCCGGCGGCGCGCTGCTGACCATCCCGCTGCTGAACCCGGAGCTGATCCCGGCCTGGCTGGGGTGGCGGTTGTGCTTCGCCCTCGGCGCGGTGCTCGGGCTGTGCGTGCTGTTCGTGCGGCGCAACGTGCCGGAGAGCCCGCGGTGGCTGTTCATCCACGGGCGCGAGCGCGACAGCGAGCGGATCGTGTCCGGCATCGAGCAGCGGGTCGCCGAGCAGGACGGGGTGGACCTGCCGGAGCCCGAGGGCAGCCTCACGGTGAAGCAGCGGCACACCGTGAGCCTCGCGCGCGTCGCACGGACGGTGTTCGCCGAGTACCCGCGCCGCACGGTGCTGTGCCTCGCCCTGTTCGTGGGCCAGGCGTTCCTGTACAACGCGTTCTTCTTCACGTTCGGCGACACGTTGCAGACGTTCCTCGGGGTGGGGCAGACCGGCGCGTACATCGCGCTCTTCGCGGTGAGCAACTTCCTCGGGGCGCTCGTCCTCGGCCCCTTCTTCGACAAGGTCGGGCGGGTGCGGATGATCTCCGGGACGTACATCGTCTCCGGGGTCCTGCTCGCCGTCGCCGGCCTGATGCTCGGCGGCCTCACGGCATGGACGCTGACGTTCTTCGGGATGGCGGTCTTCTTCGTCGCGTCGGCGGGGGCGAGCTCCGCGTACCTCACCGCGAGCGAGGTCTTCCCGATGGAGACCCGGGCGCTGTGCATCGCGTTCTTCTACGCGATCGGCACCGCGGTCGGCGGCATCACCGGGCCGCTGCTGTTCGGCCGGCTGATCGAGTCGGCCAGCCAGGCGGAGGACATCTCCGGCATCGCGGTGGGTTACTACATCGGCGCCGCGCTGATGATCGTGGGCGGGGTGGTGGCGATGTTCCTCGGCGTGGGCGCCGAGCGGCGATCGCTCGAGGACGTGGCGACGCCGCTGTCCGCGCAGGACGCCGACCGGGCCGCGGAGAGGTGACCCGGACGGGTTGCACGCCGCTGACCAGCCGATTGGGTTCTCAGATACCCCCCGGGGTATTGTCGTGCCATGACCGAGACCAGCACCGCACCGGAGACCGGCGCCCGCTCCGCGCGCCGTCGCATCGTCGTCGTCGGGGGAGTGGCCGGCGGCATGAGCTTCGCCGCCCGAGCCCGACGTCTCGACGAGACCGCCGAGATCGTGGTCCTCGAGCGCGGGGCGCACGTCTCGTTCGCGAACTGCGGCCTGCCGTACCACGTGGGCGGCGAGATCCCCGACGCGGACCGCCTCCTCGTGCAGACCCCGGAGTCCCTGCGCGCGGCCCTCGCCCTCGACGTCCGCACCGGCCACGACGTGACCGGGCTCGACACCGAGCGACGCGTCGTCACCGCGACCACCGCCGACGGCGTCGTCGAGCTGCCGTACTCCGCCCTCGTGCTGTCGCCGGGCGCCCGCGCCGTGCGGCCACGGATCGACGGGCTCGACTCCGCACGGGTACGCACGCTGCGCACCGTCGACGACGCCCGGACGCTGCGCGAGCGCGTGCAGGGCGGCGCGCGCCGCGCCGTCGTGCTCGGCGCCGGGTTCATCGGCGTCGAGGCCGCCGAGGCGCTCGCGGCCGCCGGCCTCGAGGTCACGCTCGTCGAGCTCGGCCCGCACGTGCTGCCCCCGCTGGAGGACGAGGTCGCGCACCCCGTCACCCAGGAGCTGCGGCGGCTCGGCGTGACCGTGCGGACCGGGGTGGCCGCCGAGGCCGTCGAGAACGGCGCGGACGAGGACGTCGTGGTGCTGGGCGACGGCACGCGGGTGCCGGCCGACGTCGTCGTCCTCTCGGTCGGCGTGCGCCCGGACACCGAGGTCTTCGAGGCCGCGGGGATCGACTGCGAGCGCGGCGCGATCGTGGTCGACGAGCACGGCCGCACCTCGGTCCAGGACGTGTGGGCGGTCGGAGACGCGGTCGTGCAGGCCGACGCCGTCACGGGCCTGCGGCGCCCGGTGGCCCTGGCCGGCCCTGCCAACCGCGCCGGGCGCCTCGTCGCCGACGACGTCGTCCGGCCGGGTGCGGCCCGCCCCCTGCCTGCGCCCCTGGGCACGGCGATCGTGCGGGTCGGCGAGCTGACCGCGGCCACCACGGGGGCCAACCGGGCCGCGCTGACCGCGGCCGGGCTCGCGTTCCGCACCCTCCACCTGCACCCGAACCAGCACGCCGGGTACTTCCCCGGCGCCAGCCAGGTGCACCTCGTGCTGCACGTGCGCCCGGACGACGGGCTCCTCCTCGGCGCCCAGGCCGTGGGTCGTGACGGCGTCGACAAGCGCATCGACGTGCTCGCGACCGCGCTGCGCGCCGGGATGTCGGTCGAGGACCTCATCGACCTCGACCTCGCGTACTCGCCGCCCTACGGCCAGGCGAAGGACGCCGTGAACCTCGCCGGGATGGTCGGGTCCAACGTGCTCGACGGCACCCTGCGCCTCTGGTACGCGCAGGACGTGGACGCCGTCCTCGCCGGCGCGCTCGTGCTCGACGTACGCACCCCGCAGGAGGTCGCGACCGGCCACCTGCCCGGCGCCCTGCACATCCCGCACACGGAGCTGCGCGGGCGCCTCGACGAGGTCCGTGCCGCCGCCGCCGGACGGCCCGTACGCGTGCTGTGCGCGTCGGGCGTGCGCTCGGCGATCGCCCACCGCGTCCTGGCGCAGGCGGGGCTCGACTCCGCGTCCCTGAGCGGCGGGACGCTCACCCTGCGCGCCGTCCTGGGCGACCGTGCCGACGAGCTCCTCGTGACGCCCGCGGCCGCTGCCGCCTGACCCCACACCACCTGACCCCGACCCGACCGACCCGCTCCGGAGGACCCGATGCTCACCAGCGACACCGACGCCCAGCGCCGCATCGCCAACCGCCTGCGCCGCGCCCGCGGCCAGCTGAACGCCGTCATCGAGGCCGTCGAGGAGGGACGCTCCTGCCGCGACGTCGTCACCCAGCTGGCCGCGGTCTCCGCGGCGCTGGACCGCGCCGGCTTCGCCGTGGTCTCGACCGCGATGAAGGAGTGCCTCGCCGACCCGGACGCCGGCACCGGCGAGGACGGCCTCACCACCGAGGAGCTGGAGAAGCTCTTCCTCACCCTGGCCTGAGCCGGCCCCGGACCGCGCGACCCCGCGCACCAGCCGTCTTCACCACCCACCCACCACCACCCACCACCACCCGAGGAGATCCCCACCGTGTGCTACCCCGTGACCTGCAAGACCTGCGGCAAGACGACGTGGAAGGGCTGCGGCCAGCACGTCGACGACGTGCGTCGCTCCGTCCCCGCCGGCCAGTGGTGCCCCGGCCACGACGACGAGCCGGCCCCGGCGTCGGGCGGCGGTTTCCTCGCCCGCCTGTTCGGCCGCTGACTGCCCGGCCGCCCGCCGATGTCGAGAATTGGCGGGCGGCTCCGTCCCCGGGGCGAGAGGCGGTGACAGGCACCGCCCGCGACGACAGGATGGGGCCATGGCCAAGTACCTGCTGCTCAAGCACTACCGCGGAAACCCGGAGCCCGTGCCCGGCACGGACGTGCCGATGGATCGCTGGACGCCCGACGAGGTCGACGCGCACATGGCGTTCATGGGCCGCATGATCGAGGACCTCGAGGCGCGCGGGGAGTTCGTGGACGCGCAGGCGCTGTCCCCGCGGGGCGCCTTCGTCCGGTACGACGGCCCGGGGCGCGCCCCGGTCACGGACGGTCCGTTCGCCGAGACCAAGGACCTCATCGCCGGGTGGATGGCCATCGACGTCGAGTCCGAGGAACGCGCGTACGAGGCGGCGGCGCACCTGTCGTCGGCGCCCGGCCCGGGCGGGCGGCCGCTGCACGAGTGGATCGAGGTCCGGCCGTTCCTCACCGACGACGCCGAGGTCACGGGGTGAGCGAGACCCCACGCCGGCACCACCCGTGGGACGAGACGCTGAGAGACCTGGGCCCTCAGGTCCTCGGCGTCCTCGTCCGCCGGGGCGCCGAGTTCGGGGCGGCCGAGGATGCCGTCCAGGAGGCCCTGCTCGAGGCGGTCCGCCGCTGGGACGCCCCGGGCGGCGCGCCGTCCGACCCCAAGGGGTGGCTGGTCACGGTGGCGTGGCGCAAGTTCGTCGACGCGCGCCGCTCGGAGTCGGCGCGCGCGCAGCGCGAGATCCGCGTGACCCTCGAGCCGCCGTCGGGCCCCACGGAGCAGGCGGACGACACGCTGCTGCTGCTGAGCCGGTGCTGCCACCCCGCGCTCTCCCCGGCGTCGGCGGTGGCGCTCACCCTGCGCGCGGTCGGAGGGCTGACTGTGAGGATCGC
>JACYYK010041301.1_pt1 | contig 10679 bp, 14 predicted proteins | sample 8236871 | NCBI WGS metagenome assembly JACYYK01 (sample SAMN14103087, study PRJNA606662) | landfill metagenome | isolation source: landfill solid waste inoculated with endophyte fungus Paravalsa indica | place: India:New Delhi, Okhla landfill site | collected 2017-11-05 | reverse complement strand
TCGACTTCGGAAGGTAGGTCTAAGTATCGACCGCTCCGTCGGTCAAGATGTAGGGTTTCGGGCTTTGCGGGTTGACTCGTTGAATAGCACCGAGGTCTTTGATGCGCCCGGAGACCTCACGCAAGGCCGGCTTGCACTTCAAACGGAGAATATACGGTCGGACCGATCGTCAGAAGATCTCTTGTTTCTTGTGATGCTCGAAGGGGGCCTCGAGCTCTCGCTTCCGGTCGTGTGTGAGCAGATTGAGGAACACGAGCTGTTCACAGTTGACGACGGCGCTCTGATTGCATGCTTCGATTGCGTCGTAACCACCGGCATCGTGCGGGAGATGGCTCTCCGCGAGCCACTCCGAGCGGTCTTCCGCGACAGCGGGTTTGCGTCCGACGCCGATCGGATCAACGCCGAGCAGGTGTTTCGGGAGGTCTCGCCCGGCACCGACGTCAAAGTGATCTGACGTCGATGCAGCTCAAGTTCAAGGTCCAGCAGTTCCAGACCGATGCGGTCGACGCAGTGGTCGACTGCTTCGCCGGTCAGCCCAAGCGAGACGGTGTTTCGTACCAGATCGATCCGGGACGCAAGATACAACCCGCCCAAACGACACTTGCCGACGTTCGGCCGGTCGACTCGGGGCTGCGGAACGCTGAGATCGTCCTCGACCCTACGCAGCTGCTCCACAACGTCCATGCGGTTCAGCGCAAGGGCAACTTGCCCTTGTCCAAGAACCTACAGGACAGTCCCGCCGGTCCCGGTGCTCCGAATCTCGACATCGAGATGGAGACCGGTACGGGCAAGACGTACGTCTACATCAAGACGATGATGGAGCTGCACCAGCGGTACGGCTGGAGCAAGTTCATCGTCGTCGTTCCGAGCATCGCGATTCGCGAGGGCGTCAAGTCATCGTTCGATCTCACGGCCGAGCACTTTCAACAGCTGTACGGCACAAAGCCTCGAGCCTTCGTCTATGACTCATCGCGCCTGCACGAGCTCGAGAGCTTCAGCTCGGACGCCGGTGTGCAGGTGATGATCATCAACATCCAGGCGTTCAACGCGACCGGAAAGGACCAACGGCGGATCTACGACGAGCTGGATGAGTTTCAGTCGCGGCGTCCGATCGATGTGATCCGGGCCAACCGGCCGATCGTGATCATCGACGAGCCGCAGAAGATCAGCGCGCCAAAATCGCTCGCGGCGCTCGCCCGCTTCAACGCGCTGATGGTCTTGCGGTACTCGGCGACGCACAAGAAGGAGCACGTCAAAGTCCATCGACTCGACGCGCTCGACGCTTACCGCGAAAAGCTCGTCAAGAAGATTGCGGTGCGGGGTATCACCGTCAAGGGGCTGGCCGGTACCACGGCGTATCTCTACTTGGACGCGATCGAGATCGCCGAAGGATCGGGGCCGCGGGCGCGGGTTGAGCTCGAAGTACAGACGAAGGCGGGCCCGATCAAGCGCACCGTCAAGCGACTCGACGTCGGCGCCAACCTGCACGATCTCTCCGGGGGAATCGAAGCCTACAAGGGGCTGTTCATCCGGGAGATCGATGCAAGTCGTGACTTGATCGAGCTGAGCAACGGTGACGAGGTTATGGCGGGTCAGCTCGCCGACCGGGACGTCACGGAGGCGACCAAACGGCGAATCCAGATTCGCGAGGTCATCGCGGCGCACCTCGACAAGGAACGCGAGCTGTTTGCGCAGGGGGTCAAGGTCCTCTCGCTGTTCTTCATTGATGAGGTCGCGAAGTACCGCGACTATGGGCGGGAAGACACGGTAGGCGAGTACGCACGAGTCTTCGAAGAGGAATACACATCGGCCGTCGAGCAGGTGCTCGGCGAGTTGACACTCGACCACGCGACGGAGGCCTACCAGCAGTACCTTCGGCGGGACCGGGCACGCCAAGTCCATCAGGGGTACTTCGCTGTGGACAAGAAAAGCTCGAGGCTCGTCGACCCGAAGGTGGCCGGGCGCGGCGACGAGAAGGGCCACGCAGTAGACGTCGACGCCTACGACCTGATCCTGCGCGACAAGCAGCGCCTACTGTCGCTCAGCGAACCGGTTCGATTCCTTTTCTCGCACTCCGCGCTTCGCGAGGGCTGGGACAACCCCAACGTCTTCGTGATGGGGATGCTGAAGAAGAGCGACAACACCATCTCGCGTCGCCAGGAGATCGGACGAGGTCTGCGGATCGCGGTCGACCAGCACGGAGATCGCATGGACCATCCGCTCACCGTGCACGAGATCAACGAGCTGACCGTTGTGACGGATGAGTCCTACACCGACTTCGTGGCTGGGCTACAACGCGAGATCAGCGAATCGCTGTCGGGGCGGCCGCGGAAGGCCACCACGTCGTACTTCGTCGGCAAGACCTTCACGACGCCCGACGGCGAGCAGACGGTGAACGAGGCCCTGGCCAACGCGTTGTTGCACCACCTGATCAAGAACGACTACGTTGACGAGCACAATACGGTGACGGGCACGTACGTGGCCGCACGAGAAGCAGGAACGCTCGCCGAGCCCACATCGAAGTCGCTCGTTCCCGTGGTCGAGCATCTCTGGCCGCTCGTCGACGCGCTGTATCTCGATCTCCCGATCCCCGAGGATGGGCGTAAGCCCAAGCGGATTCCGCTCAACACGGTGAACTTCGAGAAGCGCGAGTTCCAGGCGCTTTGGAATCGGATCAACCGCAAGGCGGTCTACCAGGTCGAGTTCGACTCCGATGAGCTGGTCGCCAAGTGCGTTCGCGCGCTCGACGCGTCGTTGCATGTCGCCCCGCTTCAGTACGTGGTCCAAGCAGGCTCGCAGCTCGAGCACATCGATGCAGAACACGTCGAGCGGGGGGCGAGCTTCGCCGTAGCGTCCACCGCGACGCACACAGAGCCGAACGCGATCACCTCCCAAGTCCGTTACGACCTGCTGGGAGAGATCACCGAGAAGACGACGCTCACCCGGAAGACCGCGAGCAGGATCCTTCAAGGCGTCTCATCCCACACATTTGCGAAGTACCGTCAGAACCCAGAGCACTTCATCTCAGAGGCGGCACGTCTGATCAACGAGCAGAAGGCCACCGTGATCGTCGAGCATCTGACGTACGACACGCTGGAAGAGCGCATCGATACGGCGATCTTCACCGAGAACCAGGCGAAGCAAGACTTCTCCAGTGCCGGGGGAAAGCTCACGAAGCACATCTATGACTACGTCGTGACCGACTCGAAGGTCGAGCGCGCGTTCGTCGAAGAACTCGACACGAGCGCGGAGGTCGTGGTCTACGCAAAGTTGCCCCGAGGGTTCGCCATCCCGACGCCGGTGGGCGACTACAACCCTGATTGGGCCATTGCCTTCCAGGACGGGACGGTCAAGCACGTCTACTTCGTGGCCGAGACGAAGGGGTCTCTGTCGTCGCTGCAACTGAAGGGGATTGAGCAAGCGAAGATCGAGTGCGCGCACCGCTTTTTCGCAGCCGTCAGCTCTACAAGCGAGGTGCCCGTGAAATACGACGTGGTTACGGACTACGGGGAGCTGATGCAGCTGGTGGGCGGTGCGTAGCGCGTTCAGCGGTAGGGGAGACGCCCAGGTCGGTCAGCGGCGCCGTGCCTTGTCAGATTCGTCGTTTCCCCGGCGACCTTTCGGACATGAGCACCGACCGTCCCGATCCCGATCCGACTCCGACCAGTGCCGACGCACCACCCCGCGCCTGCCGCAAGTGCGCCGCCGTCTCTTCGACCTCCGGCACCTTCTGCCCCCAGTGCGGCACGGCGTACGAGCGCCGGCGACGGCTGAACTGGCGGGCGCGGTCCAAGCGCACGCGGATCATCGTGGTCGCCACCTTGGCCGTGATCCTGGTCGGAGGCGGCGGCACCGCGACCGCGCTGAAGGTCAGTGCCGACCGCGCCGAGCAGCGACGCGTCGAAGCTGCGGAGCGCCAGGCGGCGGAACAGCGACGGGCTGTGGCCGAGCGCGAGCGTGAAGCCCAAGAAGCGGCCGAGGCAGAGGCGGAAGCCCAGGCCGCGATGGAGAAGGTCAGCCGCGATCTCCGCCGGGACCTCGTCCACGGCCTGCGCAAGAGCATCACCGCCGACGCCCGCAAGCGCGTGGACGAGGGGTACCTCGACGGTCCGATCTACTCGACGAGCTGCGAGAACAGCGACGGCAACGAGCCGGACCTGGACGCCGAGAACGGCGCCTACGAGTGCCTGGCCGTGAACGAGAAACACGACGGCGGGCAGGTCAGGGGCTACCGGTTCACCGGGCGCGTCGACTACGAGGAAGGGTCGTACACGTGGAGGCTCGGCGGGTAGGTCGCGCGCCAGTTCCGAGGAAGCACCGTACGGTATGACCAGGTTATACTCCGGCGCATGAAGACCGCGATCTCGGTTCCCGACGACGTCTTCGCGCAGGTCGAGAAAGCCGCGGCGCAGTTGGAGATCTCGCGCAGCGCCTTCTACACGATGGCGGCCCGGCGTTGGCTCCGCGAGCTCGAGGATCACGCCGTCACCGAGCAGATCGATGCGGCGCTCGGCGCGGACGGAAGCGGCGAGAACGACCGCTTCCTGCGGGATGCCGCGCGTTCCTTGGGCGACGCCGACCCGGGCGCTTCATGGTGACTCGGGGAGAGGTGTGGTGGGCGGACCTCGGTGACCCGCGAGGCTCCGCGCCTGCCCTGCGCCGTCCGGTGGTGATCCTCAGCGCGGACGCATACAACGCGTCGACGATCGGGACCGTGACCGTGGTCGCGATGACCCGAACGCAACGGCTCGCCGCGCTGCCCGGGAACGTCGCGGTGCCGGCTGACGTCTCGCACCTGCCCGAGGATTCGGTCGTCAACGTGACGCAGCTGGCGACGATCGCGAGGCCCGTGCTCGACGAGCGCGTGTCGCACCTGCCGCCGTGGGTCATGACGCAGATCGAGCAGGGAGCCCGACGGGCTCTGGGCCTCGACCGGTAGCGCGCAGATCTACCGCCGTGCCGTCGTAGATGCTGTCTTGGCATCCTTTCCCGGCCGGGGCAGGCCTCCGAACGCTCGTCCCGCCACGCGCTAGCATTCTGCAACATGCGGACGCTCTACCTGCGTAACGTCCCCGACGATGTGGCCGATCGCCTCGAGCGCCTGGCCCGGCGCAACAGCATGTCGGTGTCGGCGTTCGCCGTCCGAGAGCTGGCCGAGACGTCCCGGCGGGAGGAGAATCTGGCGCTCCTCAACGATCTCCCGGACCTTGGCATCGACCGCGACGAATTGCTGGCCGACCTCGACGCCGGTCGCAACGAGCGGTGATTGTCGTTGACGCCTCCGTCGTGGTTTCCGGGCTCTTGCAAGCGGGTGATGCTCGCGACGCCCTGGGACGTCAGTCATTGAGCGCGCCCTACCTGGTCGACGCGGAGGTCGTGCATGTCCTGCGCCGCCGCGTCGCCGCCGGGCGGTTGCTGGCCAGCGATGCGCGGCGTGCTCTCGATGCCTGGCGTCGGATGGGGGTCCGTCGCTACGGCGCGCAGCCGTACCTTGGACGGGTCTGGGAGCTGCGCGACGACCTGTCGGCGTACGACGCCACCTACGTCGGGCTCGCCGAGGCACTCGATTGTCCACTGCTCACCGCCGACGGGCGACTCAGCCGCGCACCCACGTTGCGCTGCACGGTGACGCTCGTCGCCTCGTAGCCGTTCGGGCGTCGGACGATCCCGTCGAGGCCACGTTCCCGCGGACACCTTCCGCCGGTCCGGGGACCGGTAGTACGGGCACCGCCGCTCGCACGGCCCGCGACCTCACGCGCCCTCGTCCTCGGCCGGATAGACCAGCTGGTCGCCGCGGACCGTGGCGAACGGGGTGATCTGGTGGAGCTGCGTGCGGCCATCGGAGCCGATGTGGCGGACCTCGTCGCCGGCGAGGACCAGGCGGTCGGCGACCAGGCGGCGGTGGCAGCGCCACCAGAGCGCCTCCGAGCACATCATCGCCGTCTCGGCCTCGGCGGCGTGGGCGCGCAGCGCTTCGAGCCCGGCGGCGAACTCGTCGGACATCGCGTAGTCGGCGTAGCCGCGGAACGACGCGTTGCGCCACCCGCCGTTGGGGGAGTCCGGGGCCGCCTGACGCCAGCCGCCGAGGGCCGCGAGGTGGACGTACTCGACGTCGTGGCGGGGAAGCTCGCGCGCCAGCGCGTCGGTGTGGAAGTGCGGGTGGCGCCGCGACTTGGGCACCGTGCGGATGTCCACGAGCGTCGTGATCGCGTGCTCGGTCAGCAGCGCCAGGAACGCGTCCCAGGGGTGCGTCGAGTGCCCGATGCTCCAGACGACCATCGTCCGAGCATGACGGAGCGCCGTCGTCGTCCCGTGCGCACCGGTGCTCTGCCCGGTACGTCGCGGATCGGGGATGTCGGCGGCGCCGGCGTCGATCGGGACCGTCCCCGCCCGCTTACGTCCGCGGGTCGATGACCGCCACGTCGTAGGCCGCTACCCGCTCGTCCGCGGTCATCAGCGTCAGCCCCTCGGCCTGCGCCTGCGCGACCAGCAAGCGGTCGAACGGGTCGCGGTGGTGGAGCGGCAGGTCGGCGACGCGCAGGCCGTGCTCGCCGCTGAGCCCGAGCACGCGGATCCCGGCGGCGGTGACCCGGTCGTGCAGGTCCGCCGCCACGCGCAGCTTGCCGATCGAGACCTTGACGCCGATCTCGGCGAACGAGACGACGCTCATCCGCAGCTCGCTTGCCGACCGGACCGCGTCCCGGGCCTGCGGGCCAAGGTCCCGCTCGCCCGAGAGCTGCCAGAGCACCACGTGGGTGTCGAGCAGGAGCCTCATGCGCCGCCCTCGAACAGCTCGTCGATCTCGGCGTCGGTCAGCTCGAAGTCGTCCCCGATCACGATCTGCCCGGCGAGCGATCCGCGGGCGGCCAGGAAGGCGGCGCCCGGCCCGGTGGGCTCGACGGGAACGAGGCGGGCGACGGGCACGCCGTTGCGGGCGATCTCGACCTCCTCGCCGGCCTCGACCCGCGCGATCAGTCGGGAAAGGTCGGTCTTGGCCTGTCCGACGTTGATGCGCATGGGGGCACCGTAGCGCATGTTGGCCAAGGTTGGCTAATTGAGTTTTTCCTGACTTACCTGGTCCTGGTTCTTGGCTGAACGGCCGCAGGCGAGATTCCATTTACGCTTCCGGATGCGATCCGCTGCGTCAACGAGTTCAGCGCGTATCCCGAACGACCGCGAGCACCTCACCCTCCACTGCGGCAATCGTCTTGAGGATGAGCTCCGTCGCTACGACCGGCGAAAGGGGCGAGAGGTCGATCGTGGCCGCGGTGGCGGTGGCGTGGCCTGCCGCTGCTCGCCTCCTGCGCGCCGCGGTCAGCTCGGGATAGGACTCGACGGCCTGCCAGATTCGGTCACCATCGAGCTTCGCGCGGAGCTTCGGAGTGCTGCCCCCGGTCTTGAACGCCAACCAGCGGAAGCCGTCGTTCGCGATCACCTCGATGTAGATGTTCGCCCGTTCGCCAGAACCCAGCCCCGCGACTTCCCATTCGGGCGGCGCGAGACCGAACTGCACGGCGTTGCTCGACTGGTAGGTCCAACACGGTCCGGTCTCCCATCTCGACCCGTCGTGGTCGGTGAGTTGTTGGCGAACCTGAGCGAGCCATACGACGCGTTCCGCCCAACCGTTCTCATTGGCACGTAGACCTACAGCAGCATGTCCTTCACGCAGGCCGCCCTCGGCACTGGTGACCGCTTCGATCAGCGTTTCGCGGGCCGCTACCTCGGACTCGACCGCCTGGCGGTAGACGGCTAGCTCTGGCGGAAGGTCGAGCGCGCCAAGGATTTCTGCCCACCGGCGGGCCGTGATGATCTGCGGGTCGTGACCCTCGAACGCGTGCTTGACCGCTGCGGAGGGGAGCAGGTGCTCGCTGAACCCGAGCACGAAGTAGACGAACCGGGACCCAGCGCGCGAAGCCTCCGCCAAGTGCCGTAGCTGGTCCCAGGGCGGCACCGAGTCCACCTTGGTCTCGACCAAGACCGTCAGGTCGTCGCCACCGTTACGCTCGGCGACGAACCCCAGGTCGGCCTTGCGCCGGGTCGTGCCGATGCGTGGTTCCAGTTCGATGTCGCGGACGGCTCGAACCGGCGTGGCGGTGTGGTCGCCGACGATCAAAGCCGCCGCAACTTCGGGCCCGAAGTCGCTCCTCAGAAGCTCTGCCAGGACTCCTGTGTGGAGAAACTCGAACCGGTACCCGACGATCTCTGGCCAGCTGCGTATCGCGTCCACGCGCTGATCCTATGCGTTCATCATGCGCGTGGTCTGACCGGCACGCAGTCGTGTAGTCCTGCGTGCGGATCGGCTCTGTTGCGGGACGTTTCGGGGCTTGTTGGGCATCGCGAGACTGATCAGCATTCGTCCGATGAACACGATGTCGATGCGAACGCGCGAGTACGACCCGGTTATACTTCGTCGTATGAAGACCGCGATCTCCGTTCCGGACGACATCTTCGGCCAGGTCGAGACTGCAGCGGCGCAGCTCGGTATCTCCCGAAGCGCGTTCTTCACGACGGCCGCGCGGCGTTGGCTTCGCGATCTCGATGGGGAAGCGATCACCGAGCAGATCGATGTGGCGCTCGGCGGAGTCGAAGACGATGAGAACGTGCCCTTCCTACGGGACGCTGCGCGGCGCCTCGGTGGCACGGGCGACGGCGAATGGTGACTCGAGGAGAGGTCTGGTGGGCGGATCTCGGTGATCCCCAGGGGTCGGCGCCCGCCTTGCGCCGGCCGGTGGTGGTGCTCAGTGCCGATGCCTATAACGCGTCATCGATCGCCACGGTCACCGTCGTGGCGATCACCCGTACGCAGCGACTCGCGGCCCTTCCCGGCAACGTCGCGCTGCCGGCCGACGTCTCACGGTTGCCAGACGCCTCGGTGATCAACGTGACGCAGCTGGCCACGATTGCGAAGGCCGCACTCGGCGAGCGGGTGTCGCAGCTCCCGCCGTGGGTGGTAACGCAGATCGAGCAGGGCGTGCGTCGGGCGCTCGGACTGGGCGCGTAGCGGCTGCGTAGGCAGCCGCCGCAGCTCGGTTCAGACCGCTGCCGCAGCCGCCACCGCCAGCTGGTCGGCGCGGTCGTTGAACGCCTTGTGGGCGTGCTCGTCGCCCGTCTCGTGGCCGCGGACCCAGTGCCAACGGACCGACGCGTGGCGCGTGATCTCCTCGTCGAGCGCCATCACCAGGTCCTGGTTCTTGACCGGGCTGCCGCTGGCGGTCTTCCAGCCCTTGCGCTTCCACCCGTCGATCCACTGCGTCATCGAGTTCAGCATCAGCTGCGAGTCGGTGACGATGCAGATCACGCTGCCGTCGGGAAGCGAGCGCATGCCCTCGAGCGCGGCGGTGTACTCCATCCGGTTGTTCGTCGTGGCCGGATCGCCGCCGGACAGCTCAGTCGCCTCGACCGGCGCGAGCGGCGTGCCGTCGGCATCCACCGTCGGGGGCACCACGATCGCCGCCCAGCCACCGGGACCGGGGTTGCCCTTGCACGCCCCGTCGGTCCAGATCAGCGTCTCGCCGGGCTGCTGCTCGACGGGGGTCTCGACGATCTTGCGGGCGGGACGGCGGCGACGGGCGGGAGGCATCGCGGAGAGGATACGGAGCGTCCTCAGAGGAACGCCTGCCCGTCGCCGCGGTAGGTCGGAACCTCGTCGACCACCGTGTCGCCGGACACCAGGTAGAGCCGGTCGAAGCGCTCGCAGAGCTCCCCGGCCTTGGTGTGGCGGAACCAGACCCGGTCGCCGATCGCCAGCGCGTCCGCCACGGACCCGAGCAGCGGCGTCTGAGCCTCGCCGGCGCCCTCCTGTGGGTCCAGCGCCAGGCCCTCCGGGTACCAGGGCCGCGGGAGGCGATCCACTCCCGCGGCACCCGACGCGACGTAGCCGCCGCCGAGCGCGGTCGCCACGCCGGCACCGGGCCTCCGGACGACCGGAAGGGCGAAGAACGCCGCCGGGGACGGTCGGAACCGCGAGTACGTGTCGAACAGGGCCGGCGCGAGCAGCCCGGATCCGGCCGCGACCTCGGTCACCGCCGGCTCGCCGGCGGACGACTCCAGGCTGCCGGTGCCGCCCGCGTTGACGAACGCGAGCGGTCCGGCGATCGCCTCCACGGCCGCCACCGCCCGCGACCGACGCCGACGCAGCTCGATCGCCGAGACCGACTGCATCGCCTGCACGACGCGGCCGTAGGCGCGACGGCCGGGAGGCCGGTCGCCGACGCCCGCGATCTGCGACTCGTACGCCATCAGCCCGACCAGCCGGACCTCCGGTCGCCGCACGATCTCGCGCGCCAGCGCCGCCAGATCCTCGACGTCGTGCAGCGGGCTGCGCCGCGCCCCGATCCGGATCCGGCCGCCGAGCAGCCGCAGGCCGGCGTCGAGCTCGAGGCAGACGGCGACCGGATGATGGGGGCTGGCCCCGGCGGCGCGGATCGCGTCGAGCTGGGCGACGTCGTCGACCATCACCGCGATCGAGCGCCCCGATCCGGTGACGTGCTCGCGGATCGTCCACTCGGCGAGCTCCAGCAGCGCCCGTCGGTCGACGCTCGGATAGGCGACGACGATGTCGTCGAAGCCGTCGTCCGCGAGCCACAGCGCCTCGGGCAGGGTCAGCGCGAGGATCCCGTGGAAGGCGTCGTCGTTCGGACCGGCGAACGTGCGGTGCAGCAGCGCCCGGCAGCGCACCG
>JACYYK010002972.1_pt1 | contig 10686 bp, 9 predicted proteins | sample 8236871 | NCBI WGS metagenome assembly JACYYK01 (sample SAMN14103087, study PRJNA606662) | landfill metagenome | isolation source: landfill solid waste inoculated with endophyte fungus Paravalsa indica | place: India:New Delhi, Okhla landfill site | collected 2017-11-05 | reverse complement strand
CACAGGAAGCTATATCAGTAGGTAGTCTATTTATGATGTGTAATTTTTATTGTATTAGTCAAAATTTTTCATCTGACAATGCACCAAATCAACAATCACTTGAAGACCTAAAAACTCAAATATGGCATGGACTAACTATCTAAAACGGTGCCTACAAATAATATTTGAAAGGAGCACACGATATGCCAGCTACAGAATTTAATCAGCCATTAACATTGCCTTGCGGGCAAGTCATTAAGAATAGATTTTTAAAATCCGCAATGAGTGAAACATTTGCAACTCATGGACATCCAAATCAACAACACATTAACTTATACCGCTCCTGGGCTAATGGTGGTGCCGGCTTGCTTTTTTCTGGTAACGTCATGATCGATCACACTGCTTTAGGAGAGCCCGGGAATGTTGTTATTGAAAATGATGAAGACATGGCTATCTTAAAACAATGGGCAGCTGCCGGAACCGAAAATAAAACGCAGTTCTGGATGCAAATCAACCATCCCGGTAAACAATCTTATCGTTCACTGTCTAAAGAACCAGTTGCCCCTAGTGCCATAGGATTTGAAGGAATCTATGCAACTGTTTTTAATAGACCACGTGCATTAACACGAACTGAAATCCAACAATTGGTCAAGAAATTTACCAATACTGCAGTTATTGCCCAAAAAGCAGGTTTCACAGGAGTTGAAATTCATGCCGCTCATGGATATTTAATTAATCAATTTTTATCGGCGAAAGATAACCAACGGCATGATGAATATGGTGGTTCGCTAACAAATCGTATGAAGTTCCTTTTAGATATTTATCGTTCAATCAGAGCTGCCGTTGGTGGCAGTTTTCCAATTGGGGTCAAATTAAATTCTTCTGATTTTGAACCAGGCGGTTTTAGTGAGGATGAGTCGATACAGGTTATCAAAGTTTTGTCCCAACTAAGTGTTGATCTGATAGAAATTTCAGGAGGTAACTATCTAAATCCTGCCATGTCAGAAGGTACCGATAAAAATTCTAATGCCGCTTTTTTTATTAACTATGCGCATAAAATTAAAAAACTTACAACCACACCAATTGCTTTAACTGGTGGATTTAAAGATTTGAAAACTATGACAACAGCAATCGAAAACCAAGATACTGAATTGCTAGGCATTGGGCGGCCGATGGTCTTATTCCCTGATTTACCCAATCGAATAATGAATAATCAGTTTTCAAACGTAAAATTACCGCGATTGAAAACAAACATAAAACTCATAGACGACAATGCAGGTCCTTTAATTGCCAATAGTTATTACGAACAACAAATGGCCCGTATTGCTAGTGGAAAACAACCAAAATATAGCACAAATGGATGGTCACCTTTGCTAAGGCTAATTCAGCAACATGGTATATCTGGACTAATGCCCCGGCGAGTTAAAAAATATAATCATTCATCAGAGGAGGAATAAATGTCAGTTGCAGTAATTACAGGAACCACTTCTGGCTTAGGTAGAAAATATGTTGATGCGCTTATTAATGAATGTCCTGAAGTTGATGAAATTTGGATGATTGCCAGACGAGCTGATCGTCTACAGGCAATTGCTGAGCATACACCACAAATGCATTTTTATAACTTACCTTTAGACCTGAGTGAAGCTGAAAGTTTTAAAAAATTGGCCAAGATTTTATCGGATAAACAACCCAAAGTATCAGCATTGATCAATAACGCAGGTATTAATTTCACTGGTGATATCAAGGATATGCCAGCATCACAAATTCAAACAATGATTAATTTAAATATAACCGGTAGTACGTTAATGATTAAAACGTGTTTACCTTACATGCAACCTCATAGCTTTATTTTACAAGTAGCTTCTGTTTCATCATTTGTTGCTAACCCGCACCAAACTGTTTACAGTGCAACAAAATCATATGAAGCTAGTTTTGCAAATGGGCTGAGACATGAATTGGCGCCTAAGGGTATCAATGTTTGTCTCGCCTACCCAGGTAATATGGAAACTGAAATGAACCACAAACTATTAAATGCGAAAAAAAAGACGGTTATCAATCTATTGCCTTATTTAAACACTGAAAAATTTGCACATAAAACGATTCAAATGGCTAAAAAAGGACGTGCCAGCTACACCATGTTACCTTTCTATAAGGCCTTTCGTGTCGTTGCTAAACTAGTACCACATGCATTTTTGGTAAGATTCACAAGAATTTAATACCTATTAACAAACAGTTGGGACAAAAAATATTGTGCCAACTTTTTTATGCTAAAAATATCGTAAATTACAATACACGCTGGCTTCAAAACAACTTTTGTTTCATTCTCTTTTATTGCACTAAAAAACCACTAAACTCATTTAGAGTTTAGTAGTCTTTCGGTGCCTAATTTACTTTAACTTTGAAGACGTCAATGACAAACTATTCCAGAAATCATTGTTATCATTGCTCAAGCTAAAGCCTTTCACACGCTTATTAACTGGCGCCCATTGATAACTATTGTCTGAAGCAACGTAAGCAGCTTGGTCATTCATATACTCTTGCCACTCCTTGAACTTATCAGTACGGTATGAATCATCCCAGGCCTTTTCACTGTTCAAGTCGTTGATCAATTGCGTATTCTTCTTTGTGACAAAATGTCCCATGTTAAATGGTGCATCTTCACCATAAAGTTGTGAAGGCGTTGGTTCTGAAGACAAGCTCCAAGCACCTGCAAAGATATCAATCTTATTTTGCTTTGGCTTTTGCAACGTGTCATAGAAACTATTCATTTCCATTTCTTTACCTGTTGCCATCTTGACATTTAGACCAACCTTACGCCAACGTTGCAAGTAATCTTGATAAGTTGCGTGACTGGTTGCACTACCTTTCATTGCACCAAAACGGATCACTAACTTCTTACCATTTGGCTGCGTACGCCACTTACCATCCTTCTTGTAGCCAGCTTCATCAAGTAACTTAGCCGCCTTCTTTGGACTATAAGGGAATCCTTTAGCAGATTGATCCGAATACTTATCAAAGATTGGTGGAATCAACGTCTTAGCACGCCACTTAACGCCGTTTCCAAACTTCTCGTTAATCGCATCTTCATCAATAGCGTACATCATTGCCTGACGCAACTTCTTATCGCCCATCTTTGACTTAGGATCCATGACATTAACTTGCTTCTTAGTGTCATATTCACCAACGTTGAAACCAAAGTAATTGTATCCCAAATCTGGTTTACCAACCATCTTATAATTCTTGAGCTTCTTCAAGTTTTTATAACTGGTACCACGCATAACACCTGTTGGCGTGGTAAAGTCATACTTCTTAGTTTGAATAGCCTTATCAATACTATTAGATGAGACAACATTAATCGTAATGTGCTTAACCTTGGGTGACTTACCCCAGTAGTACTTATTTGGTGACCAACTTGTTGATTCACCTTCGACCACCTTATCCAATTTATATGGACCAACAAAGACGGGATTCTTACGTACTTGATCAGCTGAGGCTAGCTTATCAATGGCCACATCTTTGTATAAATGATATGGTGCCACAGCACTCCAGATAAAGGAATTACCTGCAAACTTCATACTTGGTGATAATGAGTTGTACTTAATGACCACTGTTTTGCCATCTTCACCATCAGGGTAACTGAAACCAGAAATCGTTGAAGCTTTTCCTGAATGATAATCAGCCATTCCTTCAATCCGTTCATAGTCAGCTGAATATTGTGATGAAGTTGATTTTTCATTAGCAATAATCTCGTATGGATACTCAACATCACGGGCTACTACTGGCTGGCCATCTGACCATTTTGCATCATCACGAATTGTAATGGTCACTGTATTGTTTTCTCGATCTAATTTTTGGTTAGCTAAACCACCATCAACTACCTTGAAATTCTTATCAACGTTAAATAGCTCAGCATTACCTCCAGGACCAAACACATTAGCGTCTTCTTGATTGTCTGCTAATGCCGGCTCCGTAATTCCCTTAAATGGTGAATCGTTGGGTTCCGCAACCTTTAAAGTACTTTTGTCGTTCGCAGTTTTACTTTCTTTCGCATTGTTCTTAAATGTATCAGACAGCTTAGCTTTTTTTGTAGCCGCTGAAACCGTGGTTGTATTATCGACACTGAACGTAGCTAACGATACAGCAGCCAAGACAGCCGCTGACGATACAGCCCATTTTTTACTTGTCTTGTTCATACGCTTTCCCCATTTTCTTTTTCACTCATAAAATCACCCAATATGACGACAACTTTATTTAATATCTACCACTGAATGCACCACCACCCTAAATTTATTAATATGGTATCATCTGTTATTTTCCTGCGCGCCGTTGTGATGCGTTTGCTGCACGACTCATTACCTGACCAATATAACTAATTGATAAACACAAAATGATAATCTCAATCGCTGCTGGCAACCAAGTCCACCAATATTGCGTAATATTATTTGGATCATTTGCATTGGCAATCAAGGTACCTAATGATGGCGTGTTTGATGGTAGTCCAAATCCCAAATAAGATAGCCCCGTTTCAACTCCAATATTTTCTGCAAACGATAAGGTCGTATCGACAATAATTAATGAAGAAATATTCGGCATCACTTCTCTAAAAATAATCTTCCATGATTTTGTACCAGAAGTAATCGATGCAGACACATAATCCTTTTTAGTTTCTGCCAAAGTTCGCGACCGAATCAATCGTGATGTTCCCATCCAATAAAATATCGAGAAAATTAATGTTAAAGTCACTGAATTATAATCGTTAATGATCGTCACTAACACGATAATCATCATGGTCATTGGTAGCATCATCATGAAGTCATAAACACGTTGCATCCCCCAATCGATATAGCCACCAAAATACCCAGAGATTAATCCCCAAGCAATACCAACAGTTGAAGAAATAACAGTCAGACCAATGGCAATCCCAATAGAATTACGTGAGCCAACGATTAATTGCATGGCGATTGATCGTCCATTTGCATCTGCCCCAAGCAAGAAACCATCTTCTCCTGGTGGGGTCAAGTACGCCATAATATTCGTAGTCATCATCTCACCATTATCAATAAACAATGGTGCAATCATGACAAATAAGATAAACCCGACCACAATGATTAAAGAAATTAACGCTGGTCGGTCTGCCTTAAACTCTTGCCAAAGAATCTTCATCGATGAAGGGGCTGCTTCTTGCTTTGCCTCAGCAGTCAATCGTTGCAGCTCTTGGGACGATATTTCAGCTAATTTACTTGTTGCTGCCATTAATATGTCCCCCTTCCTAATTGATTCGGATCCGTGGATCCACAATGCTCAAAATAATATCTGACAATAAGGTTCCTAGTAAGTTCAAAATACCAAATAGCAAGACCAATGCCGTAATCACGGTGTAGTCACGATAACTAATCGAATCAATGAACAACATCCCCATCCCTGGGTAGGAAAAAATCGTTTCCGTAAATATCGACCCATTCAATAGTCCGGTAATCGAATACCCTCCAAATGCTGCAATTGGCAAGAGTGAGTTACGGAATATATGATGACGATAGATATCTTTATTTGGCACACCTTTTGATCGCGCGGTTTTAACATAATCTGAATGCTTTGCATCGACCACTTCCGAACGCATATACTGCACGATATTCACGGTACCAAACAAAGCACCTAACAATCCTGGCAAGAGAATATGAGCAAATCTTGATCCTAAACTACTCCAACCACTTGCCGTCGCCGAAACCGACCCAGTTGTCGGAAACCAATTTAGCACGTAACCGAAAATCCATAATCCAATCACTAGAATAACGAAAAATGGAATACAGTAAGTCACGTAAGTATAAACACGAATAATCGTATCCGGTAATTTACCTTCGTGTTTACCGGCATATAATCCAAGTGGCAAAGCAATCAAGTAGGTCAGCACCATGGTAAACAATGATAGCCATAAGGTGTTAATCGCACGGTCACCAATCAAATTAGAAACTGCTTCATGATACTGATAACTTTGTCCTAAGTCCCCATGGAATAAGTGCACTACCCAGTTCCAGTACTGTTGATACCAGGGGTCATATAAGCCATTAATCTGTTTCAAGTGTTCGATTTGAGTCGCACTCGACCGTGGATTGATTGAACCAGTAAACGGGTCACCCGGCATCGCTTTCGCCAAAAGAAAAACTAAAATACTAAGCAAAATAACTTCGGGAATCATGATTAAGATTCTTCGCAAAATTGTTTTCCACATTAACCATCACCCCTTTCTACAGTTTGTCTGCTAACTTTTCTTGTGGTAAAGCGACAAAGTGTGTTGGAGAAACTTGAACTAGTGGATATGCTAAGCCATCTTTGTCATAATATTGTGCTGCTTGTTCTTGATAAATTTTTTCAATTTCCTGTCGTTGTTGCTTTCGTTCTTTACGATGTAACACGTCAACTTCAGGAATGGCCGCTAATAGTCGTTTCGTATATATGTGCATGGGATGTTCATAAATATCTTCACGCGTCCCAACTTCAACCAAGCGTCCCTTATTCATGATGGCAATGTTCTTGCACATATGACGAACAACTCCTAAATCATGTGAGATAAATAAATATGAAATACCAAACTCACGCTGGATTTTCTTCATAAAGTTCAGTACCTGTGCTTGAACAGATAAATCTAGCGCAGAGACCGGCTCATCAGCAATAATCAACTCTGGATTAGTAGCAACTGCACGAGCAATCCCGATTCGCTGTCGTTGTCCACCCGAAAATTGATGAGGATATTTATATAATGAATCAGGGTTTAAGCCAACCGTATCTAGTAGTTGTAAAACACGGATTTTTTCATCTTCAGCTGACAAATGCTGAAAATTTCTTAGCGGTTCCGCAATAATATCTAATACCCTTTTACGTGGATTCAAACTAGACAACGAGTCTTGAAAAATCATCTGGACATTTTGATTATATTTAACATTATGGCGCGCATTAGTCTTGGTAATATCGATGCCCTTATAAAAAATAGAGCCCGATGTAACCTTTTCAAGACCAACGACTGATTTACCAGTTGTTGATTTACCAGAACCAGATTCGCCAACTAATCCATAGGTTTCACCAGCTTCGATACTAAAATTAATGCCGTCAACTGCCTTTACCTGATCAGTCACCCGATTCCAAAACCCTGAACGAATTGGATAATGAACCTTTAAATCTTTGATTTCAATTAAACTCATACCCTAGTTTCCTCCAAGGTTTTAAAATAGAATTCCTGGTAACAGGTGCATCTAACCTGATGTCCAGGTATGATTTCATGCATTGTTGGCTCGGTCTCGTGTGCTTCAGCTGGAATCCAAGGAATCCGAGCCGCAAATCGATCACCGGTTTGCGGCAATCGTTCAATCGATGGCACACTACCTTGAATTACGTACAAGTCGTCATTATCAACATCCGCATCCCCTTGTGGCATTGAACGCAGTAACGATCTAGTATACGGATGACGCGGATCCCCGAAAACTTGTTCCGTGGTGCCGCGCTCAACAATCTCACCAGCATACATAACTGCTACTGCATCTGCAGTTTCAGCCACAACACCTAAGTCATGTGTAATCAAAATAATACCGGCATGATTCTCTCGTTGAATACCACGTAAAACATCTAAAATTTGTGCTTGAATCGTCACATCTAGAGCAGTCGTTGGTTCATCAGCAATGATAATATCCGGCTTGCAAGCAATGGCAATCGCGATGATAACTCGTTGACGCATTCCCCCAGAAAGTTCATGTGGGAACTGACGGGCTGTTCTATCTGGATTAACAATGCCCACTTGATTGAGCAATTCAATGACACGATCATGTTTTTCAGTAGCAGTCATCTGGGTATGATAATCGAGCACTTCACTAATTTGATCATCAATTCGCTTTAAAGGATTCAAAGCAGATAGCGGATCTTGAAAAATCATGCCAATCTTAGCGCCACGTATATCATTTAAACCATCTTCATTCAGCTCAAGTAAATCCTGTCCTTCAAACAAAGCTTGTCCTGAAATATGGGTTGCATCAGCATCATGCAACCCCATGATCGTTGTTGCCAAAGTACTCTTACCACAACCAGATTCACCAACAATTGCTAATATTTCATCTTTTTTAACCTCTAAATTCACATGTGACACTGCATCATAATACTGACTATTAATTTTAAAGGCCGTTGAAATATCCTTTAACTCAAGCAACACATCGTCTTCAACCAATCTACTCACCCCAAATCAGCGCCTATCATTTTTCGCTTAAATTTATCATAATTTTTTAATATTGTAATAGAGTTACGCTGACACTTCAAGCCTTTTCTAATTTATTTATCATTTTAATGTTATTTAGCTAGATAAAGTTCGTGTTTAACGCAAATAAAAAAACATAACACCAACATTAGCCGATGTTATGTTTATTAAAAAATAGTTGTTTAGCTTGGGGCTCTCGTTCAATTAATTCAAACAACAGCTCATATATTAATCATTATAATTACTAAGCCTAAATTTCTTTCTCCATCATTATATCCGTTGCGTGAAGCCCTAACTTCTCATAAACATGAATGGCTCTTTTATTATGGCCAAACACATGTAATCGTAAATATTTAAACCCGAACTGTTTCATTTTTTCTGTTGCTAATTCTAAAGCATGAGTCCCTAGCCCTTGATTTTGAAATTCAGGGTAGACGTCAATATCATAAATAAATGCAATTTCGTCGTTACCTTGATATGCTGCTAACCAAATATATCCTTTAACCTGAGCTTCTTCTTCCAACATATAAAAATAATTTTTCTTAGTCTTAAGACCATCTGGTAATAAGTTGTGATACTCTTGTTGAGCCAACTTCATGGCATCAGTTAAAGAAATCTTGCCAGCCTTTGTTTTTTCTGCTGCATAAGACTTAATGCCATGTTGTTCATACATTTGAAACTCACTCTCGCTCATTTTACGTAATGAAATCATTCATGCCCCCTAGCTAATCAAAATCCACCACAACCATCTCATGCTGTGAACGTGTAATAAGCTTCAATAAATCATCATACTTAATAAATACAGTTGCTGTATTGGTATTCGGATGAATCCCAATCGCATCAACATTTTGTAACTCTTTATCCAGCAAAACGGTCACTTGTTGTTTTTTATCATGCGGCAAACCCAGTGGTGTCACAAAACCTGGCTTGAGTCCTAAAACATCTGCCAAGTCCATTTCATTGGCGAAATTAAGCTTATTGCGACTCAACTGGAGCTGTGGCGCTAGAGTTTTAAAGTCAATTTTCTTATGACCAACAACGACACAAAGAAAGTATTCAGCGGTCTTTCTCTTTTTAAGAAATAAATTCTTGATCACCGTATCATTCGGCAATTCTAATTGACTTGCTTCAGCCATTGTCCAAACAGCATCATGTTTTACTTCATTGTACTGAATGTCATTTCCCCTTAGGAAATCAATTGCTTCTTCATATGTTGATAAAGTCATAAATGTCCCCCCTCGTATATTTTATTTATCCATATCACTATACATCACGCATCTAATTAAATAATTAGAGAGCGTAAAATATCTTGTGTAAACGCACAAAAGATTTCTAAATTGTATAGAAATAGGGAATGCCTTCCCTTATGATATTTAGTAACCACAGAAAACATCACAGGAGGCATTCCCCATGAATGAACTTACCACAGAAATTATCGCTGCACTAGCCCAAAAACAAGATTTGGACGAAGTTTTTCGTCACCACCTTGAAATCGCCATCAACCAGCTGCTTCAAACTGAATTGGCAGAGTTTTTGGGTTACGAACGCTACTCATACGCTGGGATTAACACTGGTAATAACCGCAACGGCAGTTATGAGCGCTCGTTTGATACGAAGTACGGCCAACTTAACTTAACCATTCCTCGAGATCGCAATGGCCGGTTTGAAAATCATACCTTGCCAGCCTACGGTCGGCACAGTGATAATTTAGAAACAACGGTCATTCAGTTGTATACCAAGGGAATTACCACTGCTGAAATTGCCGAACTCATTGAGAAAATGTACGGTGCTCACTACTCCAAAGCCACGGTTTCCAACATGACTAAAGCCGTCAATGAACAGGTTCAAGCTTTCCAGCAACGTCGACTGGCTTCACAATATGCGGCCATCTTCTTAGATGCCACTTACTTGCCGTTAAAGCGGGATACCGTTCAAAAAGAAGCCGTTCATATTGCGATTGGCATTCGTCCAGATGGTACGAAAGAAGTGCTGAACTACCAAGTGGCGCCAACGGAATCGACTGGAATCTGGACTGAACTGCTGGGAACCTTGATCAAGCAGGGCGTTAAAGATGTGCTGTTGTTTGTGGCCGATGGGTTAGTTGGTTTGGATGAAGGCTTGAATCGGCATTTCCCTAAAGCCAAACGACAACGTTGCCTGGTTCATGTTGGGCGGAATCTGGTGAACAAAGTTCGCGTAAAAGACCGCAAGGCCGTGATCAGTGACTTTAAACAAGTTCATCGGGCCGCCAACCGTGAAGCAGCCGAACTGAAACTGAATGAGTTCGCCAACAACTGGCATCAGACCTATCCCAAATTAATCAAAGATCTGCTTAAAATGCCGAATTTACTCACTTTCATGGACTTTCCACCAGCTATCCGGCAATCACTATACTCCACTAACCTGATTGAGAACTTTAATAAGCATCTCAAGCGCACCACCCACCACAAAGAACAATTTCCAACGGAAGATTC
>JACYYK010005400.1_pt1 | contig 10699 bp, 14 predicted proteins | sample 8236871 | NCBI WGS metagenome assembly JACYYK01 (sample SAMN14103087, study PRJNA606662) | landfill metagenome | isolation source: landfill solid waste inoculated with endophyte fungus Paravalsa indica | place: India:New Delhi, Okhla landfill site | collected 2017-11-05 | reverse complement strand
TCTCGGCGGATACATTGACTAGCCCCGATCCGTGTATGTTGGGTACTGGCTGCGAATCGCCAAGCATGGCCGCTACGGCCATTACAGACAGGGCATGCTCTATAGCTGCGCCTGCGGGGAAAGGGGTAGGCGTAGTGCCTTCCTGCCCCCTCTCTACGCTTAGGTAGTTACCCTCTACCCCGATCAGCTTGACTAGCTCTGACTCTCCCCCGGAATACACGACAAAGTAAGCCTCGTCGTTACCGTTGGAAAAACTGCTAGCGATACGGCCCGCCATAGCCGCGTCTACCAATAGCAGGGTAGCTTCGCTGCTTACGCTATCTTGTAGGTACCCACGGACACCGTAGAAAAACCGTATCATCGTATGTTCCTTAGTAGGTATCGCTGCAGCAGCCCAAGGCGCCAGTGTTTATGGACAGATAGTAGGGATCAGTACCTACCCCACCCTGTACCGAAAGTACGTTGTAGCTGCTTGAGTATATGTCCGGCACCAGTGCGCTTATGGTGTAGTTATTGGTCCCTACCTTTTCCACTAGCGTCTTCTGGTTGCCGGCTGTTATGGTGACTGCCATTCCCGCGTGCGCATCCATAAGGTCTTGGATTGCGCCAGCCGAAAGTATGTAGCTAACCCTAGCCGTAGCCGGGAAAGGTAGTCCCGAAGTGCCGTCCTGTCCTCGCTCTATAACAGCGACTCCATCCTGAATGCTGGTGACCTTGACTACCTCTTTGGCCGTACTGGCTCCGCTTATCAGCAGGTAGGTATGATCCGTACCGTCGGTACCGATAGCCTGCTCCAGTACGGCCATAGCCGCGCTGTCGAGCTTAAGTGTATTGGCATCTGCCGTCAAGGCAGTAAGTAGAAACCCGTCTACCCTATGCGCTGGCTTGAACATTTGTATTCCTAGCCTCTAGTATCTGGGCAGTATCGCGGTAGTCTATATCTAGCAACGCTACGTCTGTCACTCCGACTACTAGCCTGCCTTCGTAGCGCCCGTAAGGGTGCGAGAATAACAGATCGTCAAACTGGAATATAGCACGCCCGCCCTGAATCTCTAGCGGCGAGTACACCGCGAACTCGGCGGCCAATCCTGCGCGGCGAATATACAGCAACATTTGTCCGGGGGGCTGGTTCGCTCCCCACGCTATGACTATCTCTATGCGCGGCGAAGCCCGGTTTACGGGGATCGGAACTTGTACGTCCATTAGACTACCCTGATACGCTTCATATGGGCAGGTGTTGCGCCCCTATTGGAAATACTTAGTTCGCGCCCTGATAAGGCGGCTCGGTTAAACTCTAACCTCTTCTGCGCTGCCGCCCTAGGGTTATACCAAGGCTGCCCGGCCATATCCAACATATCCGCCAGTGCGCCCATAGCTATACCCTTGCCATAAGGCACAGATACCTCGCTCGGGATCGTGGTAGCGCACTCGTTCGGTAGCAGGTGCATGGCTAGGTCGCAGTCCCCGCCGTCTTGCGAGGGTGCGTCTCGGAACTCCACGTAGCTGTTACCTATTACCCGAAAGCGCGTACCCCATCCGACGAACCAGTAGTCTTTGTCTGGTATCGGGCGGTAGTGATGGCCGTCCATACGCAGTACGCTAAAGACCTCGTATCCCTGCGGCGGCTCTAGTGCATAGAGGCGCACGCCTCGCTGGATCGGAAAGTCAGCATGCGCTACCAATAGCTGTGTCTTACGGGCGAATTCCGTGTACGCTTGGCGCAACATATCTAGCGCCATTTCGTACGGTACTTGCGGCACTTGCGGAGCTACGAATCGCAGCAAGCTATCTAGCTGCTTCGTATCCGAAGAGTCTACACGCACCTTAATCATGTTGCGCTCCTAGGATCGCCGGTGCCTACTTCGCCCATGTAGTAGCCAGAATTTCGGGCGCTGTCGATTTTGTACTTTGCGCCCATAGTCTGATAAAACAGTTGGAATAGTCGCTGCGACTTTGCCGCGCTTACCTGCGACTCGGCATCCATCTGGTAGGCGCACGCCAACATATAGGTTATCAGATTGTTGTAGAACTTAGGCTTGATGGCTAGCTCTACTCCCCAGTCTCCTAGCGTGTATTCAGGCGGCTCGCTGTCCACCTGTACGTTTACCTTGGCGGTCACCCCTGCGGGCACAGGCGGGCTTACGTAGAATATGCTCGGGTCATTTTCGTCCCGCGAGAAAGAACGTAGCTGGTACTGCAAAACCCCCTTAACTATCTGGGGTGTAGCCTTGCAAGTAGAGTAGGCGGAGAAAGACTTAAGCAAGGACGCATCAGCATCATGCACCATGTTACCTTTCTCGTCCGTGCTTATAGAATGTACAACGGCCCCATCTGGGGCTTGCTGTACTCTACCTTTCTGCAGTTGCATTTCAAAGGTACGCGCGAAGGCTTCGGGCCTGTACGCACTAATCTCTTTAAGCCCGCGATTAAGGTAGTCCATAAGGACTTCCCGGCTCCAGCGGGTGTACTCATGCGTACGGCGCTGATCGGTAAGCTGCCGCGATACCGCAAGTACCGTCTGTCCTACTGTCCTCATTTACGGTCCCGCCTACGGTTTGTTGGGGCGTTCCACGGGAACATATCGGTTACGGCTAGCTGTACCCGCAATCCTAGGCTAGCTATATCTTCCGCTCCGGCGAGTATCTGCAGCCCTAGGTAGTCCGGCTCTTCGATGATAACAGATCGAGACAACAAATCAACCGAATCGGCCACCAGTCCGCCGCCAATTGCGTATATGCGCTCGCTAGGCTTACGGCAGTCGATTGGGTCGAATATTAGCCCGCTATCGGTTACCGGCTGGATAAGTACCGGCGCAGGACTATCTACAAGAATCTGTACGCCAGTAAGCAATACGCGCTTACGTAGCCAGAAGACTTCCAGTATATCATAGTTACGTAGCTGCAGGTACGGGACTAGCGTTGCGAGCGGTTCCTCATAGAAGTTCAAGTCCGCCAAGTACGGCAGGTCTTCTGTGCCTCGCGGGGTGACTATGTACCGGAATAGCGGCATCGTGAAGTGCCGCGCAAACGTCGCATGGGGAGCGTCTACGTTCTGTATGTTGAAGTTCTTGCCCTTGTGGTACGGTGCAGGCTCCAGCGGCTCTTCCGGTTCCGGGTCTGGATCGGGGTCTGGATCGGGGTCTGGATCGGGGTCTGCCGGGGCTACTAGGAAGTCCACTACCACGCTGGCGATTGAGTCTAGGGCGTCTATAGCAACAAACGCAGCCCTGTAAGTTCCCTCTAGCGTTGGCGTGCCTGTTATTTCTAGCGCCCCGTCGCTGGGGGTAGCTATAAGCCCCTCGGGCAATACACCCTCTACGACTATAGAGACGGGTTCTGCTTCGGGCAGGCTAGTAGCGGCGGTTACGCTAAGGATATACGGCTCCCCCACCTTTAAGTTCTGGGTTCCGGGGTCCTGTATCGTTACTTCCGAGTCCTCAACGGGCGGGGGGAAGGGAGTAGGGCTTATTTCTAGCTCTATCTTATATACTGTGCCGTCTGTTGAAGTGCTTGTAGGCTCGACGGTCATTACGTTCCCTGCTTCTGCAGGGAAACTAAACTCAACTATTCCGTTATTGCTTAATGGCGCTACGTATACGATTTCAGGCTGCCACAGTCCTTTAGTTACTACTATGTAGGCTTCCGGGCTGCTTTCGATGTCCCATGACGCACGGGCGTATCCCGAAGCGATATGGGCTTCCTGCGCAACTATCGTATAGAACCTACCTTCCCACTCGGTTACACCGTCTACTACCCTAAGCGGATCACCGTACTCGTCGCGCCAAAGGTCGGGGTTAAACCCTTCCTCTACCGCAATATCCTCTACCGTAATAGATAGCGTTAGTTCCGCCTCTCCCCCTTGCGTATCGTAAGCTAAAAGTACCGGATCGTACTGTCCTGCTTCTGTAGGGGTGCCGCTAAAAGTAACGGTCGCACCATCCGCCGTAGCGCTTACGCCCGGTGGAAGAGTACCGCTCCAATACTGCATAGTGACCGGGCCTGCGCTAGCAGGCTCCACTGATGCAGTCAGGAAGAAATCAACTGGCTCCCCTACTTTCCATGTTATCGGACCCGGTTCGGGTATCGTAACCTTACTACTTACGGGCGTAGCATTGAATACTATAGTTAGCGGATGGTCAGTAATGTAGCTGCCGTTTTCGTCGTATAGACTTAGCCAGCCCGTTAGTGTTTGTTGGCCGGGGGTAGCTATAGCCCCGCTTATAAGGCCCGTCTCGGATAGCGTTACGCCGTTTACCCCGTACCCCGACCAATCATACGGTAGGTCCGCCACGGTGCCGTCTGCGTTGTACGCAGTAGCAGTAAGCTGTATGTTTATAGGTGCGTTCTGTTCTACCTCTACAGGCCCTATTTTATCCCAAACTATGTATGGGCTAACTGCGGTTATTATTACCGTAGGGCGCGATAGCCGTATCTCCGCCCCGTTGAAGGACAGGTTCGCACCTAGCTCATACCCGTTACGGGTCGGGTCTACCCCCTCTGCTGTAAAGGAGAACTCCCCCTGCGGGCCTCCGGCTTCATCATTCCATGAAAAGTTAGGTCCGCCCGTTCGGTAAAGGCCGACTCCGTACCACCCGTTGTCGCCCTCTGCCGCGCCTGTAGTTTCGTAGGGTACCGTGATCTGCACATTGACCTGCGCTCTCGGCATCCCTCTTTCTTGTAGCTTCCCGAAAATATCGAGTATAGCTATCGCTACGTAGCCTTCGCCGCTGGCAGGCCAATTTGTTATGGGGTCGCCGAACCCATCTGTCCATAGCTCTTGCGGCACTTCTAGCGGGAAGTGCGGCGGACTAGAGAACATTTCTTGCTCTGCCATGCCTTTGCCTTGCGTTATATCCGCCCCTGTGCAGGGGCGGATATGTTGGCTTTACTTGCCCTGCGGACCCTTGCCCTGTGCCTGCGGCGGGCGGGGCGGGGCGGGCGGCGCTGCAGGCTTGGCTTCCTGCGTCTGGGCCTGTGCCTGTGCCTGCGCCTTCTGTTGCTCTTCGTGCCGCTGCGCATCGCCCTTGGCGGTCTGGCCGCTGGTCATCTGTTCCATGCTGGCTGCGGTCTGCACGGCCTCGGCGTCCTTATCCACTGCCTTAGCGATGTTACGCTTGGCTAGCTCGGCCTCACGCTCTTCGTTCGTCATTGCCGCTAGCCGGTCGAACTCCGCTGCCTTTTCGGCACTGCTCATTTGGGTCACCATGCCGGACTGATGGACCTTGGGCTGTTCCTTACCGGCAACAAACCGCTCGATGTATCCCATCTGCGCAAGCGTGTCTTCGTATTGGTAGATGCGCCCATTGCGGGTGTCGCGCAAGTAGACCTTACCTTCCTTCAATGCGTACTGCTTTTTCGCCTTATCGTTCATGGTATTGCTCCCGAGAAACGACCTTTAGGATAGCCGCAAAAAGCAAGGGGCGCAATAGCGCCCCTTGCACAAACAACATACCGTTAGGTTTACACCTGCCCGTGATACAGGGTATCCACTAGCGGCGTGATGATTAGCCGTAGCGGGCCTAGCTCCGTGAAGGTAGTCAGCGTCAGGTCCACGATGGTAGGCTCGGCCACGAAGTATTCGCTGCCGTCCACTGCGCCCGTCTCGTCTACCCATGCGGTGCCGCCCGGCTTCGCAAAGCCTCGGCCTGCGGTGTTGCCGTCGATTTCCGGTAGGGCCACTGCCGGGGTCGGCTGGCCTTCGCCATCCTCGCCTTCGGTGCCTCGCAGGCTCGGAGTAATCGTCAGCGCTTCCCCTGCCGGGGTTTCTACCGAGTAGAAGAAGCCCTTGAGCAGCACGTTCTTCGGAATGAGGATCGCGCCGATCACGTCGCCCTGCTCTAGTTCGTGCTCTCGCAGGTATTCCGCGACCGCGTGGTGGCTGGTGTCGAACACTCGGGTCAGGCCGTAGCTGGTCGGCCCCTTATGCGCAGCCACCCGCATTTCCTGCATCGCCTTCGATCCTGCGTTGAAGGGTGCAGACGGGAACATTGCGCGGCTGTAGTTCGCGCTCGGCGGTCCACCGATATACATTTCGTGCAGTGCCATTTGTTATCTCCTTGTGGTACAGGTTAGTATCGTACTGTACCGATGTTGACGTTTACTGCGAAACCCGGCAACATATGTTGCCGGGTATGAGTGCTGCTTAGCTCGCGTCGAAGGTCGCGTACAGGTGGACTAGGCCGTCCGGGTACAGGGTCTTGTATCCGAAGACCGATAGACCCTGGTAGTAGTTGGCCCAATCGTCCTTATCGCTGATGACACGGCTATCTTCAATGGTCGCCGCGAACGCGGTAGCCATCTTGACGCCTGCAACGATATGGTAGACCAGCTTGTTCGTGCCGCCGTCCATCACGGTCGGGAGGTAGTTGCTCTCCAGAATCGTGAAGCCCATGACCTGATCCGGGAGACGCCCGTTGACCAGCGGCGACCAGCTTAGGCCGGTTAGGTAGGCAGCGCGTAGGTCGCTGTTACGCAGCACCGCGATACCCGCCGGGGGTAGCGTGATGAAGCGTCCATCCTTCGGCGCAGCGGCCTCGTCTAGCACCTGATGCACATGCGACAGTACATCAGTGATGTTTTCCTTGGTGAGCACGACCGGCGCACCCGGCTCGCCTAGGTTGACGCTGGAGGTCTTGACACCTGCAGTCGCGCCCTGATTGCTGTCCGCCGCCGAAGACCACATTTCGGTAAGCAGTAGCGGGTCGATGGCGCGAGCTAGCTCAATGCCAGCGCTCTTTAGGAAGCCTTCCTTCCAAGCGTCCCAGTTCTGAATCTGCTGCTCGTCGATCTTGTTAATCTTGATCGAGAAGTTGTACGCTTGGTCAATGACCATCTTGACGGGTTCGCCGTCGATGGTGTCATGGATGATCGGCTCGTTCTTGACGTACTTGCGAACCTGCACCTTCGGCTCACGCCAGAAGATGATTTCGTCACCCCCGCGATTAAGCTCGCCGGTGTATTCCGTAGTCGAAACGTCGCTGTAGATGGTGGACGAATACCACCGCTCTAGCAGTTCCATTCGGAATACGGGAGTGATTAGATTGCCGCTGTACTGCGGATAGCCGGCTGCTGCGGGGACGCCCATTTGCCTTTCTCCTACTTATGAATTGTAATCTACGTTGCCGCTCTTTTCGGCTTGTTCAAACTTCTTGGTGATCTGCTGTAGCTGCTCGTACGTGATCCGACCCTTCCTGTAATCCTCGCTTGCTTTCTTGCGGTCGGACAACTTGAACTTCTGTACCTGCTGCGGCTGTCCGCTCGGCTCGGCTCCGCCCGTGGGGCTTGCACCTGCGTAGCCTGCCGTTCCCTGCGCTGGCTTCATGTACTCGCGCTCAAACGTCTCGTAAATCTTCGCAGTACGGTCTAGGTTCTGCGCTGCGACGTTATGGGAGATAAGCTGCTCGTACGTAAAGCCCGAGAACTGTTCCTGCTGATCTAGGAACGCTTCCCACTGCGGGTGCCGGATGATCTTCTGTAGATTTGGCACTCGCGCCACTAGGCTCTGATGGAACGTGCGCTGGTTCGTCTTAGCAACTTCACCAACAGCGCCTTGGGCAGCTTGCTTGGCTTCGTCAATAGCGCTTCGCAGTTCCGGTAGTAGCCTGTTAAGCTGCTCTGCGACTCGCAGGTCTACTACCTTTTCGATGAAGGGCCTAGTGTCTGCGTATGCCTCGTTTTCCTCGTCGGTAAACTGGATGCCGGATACGTCGATGGCGGGTGAAGCGGGGGCAGCCGGGGCTGCAGGGCTACCCTTATTGCTATTTTCAAGCTCTGTCAAGCGCTGGCGGGCCTCTTCCAGTTCCAGACGGGCGATTTCCTCGCGCCCCTGCAGGGTCGCCACACGACCAGCGTTCGCCTTAAGCTCGTTGTACTCTTCTCGGGTTAGCGTAACCGCTTCGCCCTTCGGTTCGTTGTTGCCATCGCCACCGGCAGGCGGCGTCTGCTGGTTTTCCTGCGTAGTCGGCGTTTGCTCCCCCTGCGGAGGGTCCTGCGAAGGCGGCGTGCTCGGCGGGGTCTGCTGGTTCTGTTCTTCCTGTAGCGCCTGCATGCGCTGCTTCATCGCGGACGGTAGTGCTGATGCGGTCGGAGTAGGCGTAGACATTATCCCTTACCTTCTATGTAGTTAATGAGGTCTTGCAATTCAAGGCACCGGCCTTTTTGTGCCTCAAACGTTTCGGGGGTACAGGCGAGTAGCCCCTTAATTTTGCGGTCCAGTCGCTCTTTCAGGTACTCTGCTACTACCAGCTTGGCACCTGTATTGCGCAGCGCGTCCATACGCTGCGCAATATCGCTCTTACTCACTTCGTCTTCTTGCCCTTGAAGGAGTCTCGCTTGGCGGAAAACTGCACCGGAGCCTTGGCCTTGACTTCGTTGCTGGTGTCCTTTGCGAAGGAACCGCCAAATTCCTTGCGCGGGTTGGGGTTGGAGCCGTTGCCGGTCTTCATTGCTGTGTCTCCGTGGTTGGAACAAATAGAGTAGTCGGGGGCTTGGAACAAATCAAGCTATCGTGCCCAAAGACAACTGCACATTTATATCTGCGAATGCAGTTGATCTTCCATCGTTTACGGTTACCCTATACACCGCGCTTACCGATCCTGTTTGTGTGCGGAAAGTATAGGAAAAATACGCCCTATTTCCGGCGGCGGTCATTTGTAGCTGTATTCCGCTTCTAAATGTCCATGTGTAGGACTCGCCTCCCTGTCCGCCCGATACGGTAGCTACGCTCTCGCCCCCTACCGGCCCTACGTATCCCACAGGCTGAAATACTACTACGGGAGTAGCTACTACGCTAAGCGGTACATAATTGGGCCATATGTCGATCCATGAGCTTCCTGACTTGCGGCGTAGAAACGTAAGGTCCGTCCATGAGCTTCCTGAACGCCTACGTAGGAATCCTAGGTCTACAAAGCTACTGCCTGACCTACGACGCAACATATGTCACCAACCCCATAGGTCGTTTTCGCTGGCTGCGCTGCCGGGGTTAGCGGACTGTATAAACTGACGCGGTACACGGGGACCGCCATAAAATCTTATCTCTCCGTTAAAGTCTACAGTCTTGTCGAAGTAAAAAGTTGGGACGCTAGTGTAAAAGTGGCACCTACTGCTATTATGCGGGCCGATATCTACCCACCCTCCGGGGGCGGTTATTCTTACTTTGCCCGTGTCCCCCGCCCCTATCTGCGCCCCGTTACTTACTACTGCTCTATTACTATGCCATACCTCATTCCATGCGGTGCTCGTTCCTGTACGAAAGTACATTTCGGAGCCGCTATTAGGCAGTGCTATCTGGGCGCGCCCCCACGGGGTCCCTATGTGTATGCCCGCGGTCTGGCTCCCTGTGGGAGAATCAGACGGGGCACTGCCGGTAGAGTGGTAGAAGAATCGGCCCCCTGCAGTACTAGTTCCAAAGGAGCCGTCATACGTTCCTGATACCGCGCCCCCGCCTCCTAGGCCGTAGTTCTGGAAATCCTCATTTCGTACATTGTTTACCCCTAGCGTAGCTTTTACAGAAGATACGCTGGAAGGACGTAAGTAGTTATCTCCTCCGTCGGGCTGGTTTACGGTAACGAAGTTAACAGGGCTACTATTATTGTTTCCGAAATTCATTCGGAATAGTCTAGCATGTATATCCCCATTGCCGTCTCGCAGTGCTAGGCTATTAGCTACGCCGCCCGAATATGCAGCCGTTGTCGCGGCGCTGGTAAGAGACAATGCGCTTCGCGCACTAGCAGCAGTAGTTCCTATGTCTAGCAGATTTCCCGAAGTAAATATCTTCTCCCCACCACTGAAGCCTGTAGTTGTAGAAGTCCTCAAGTCTCCTTGGTTTCCCATCCCAAAGTAACGTACATTGCTTCCGTTCTCGAATTTTATAGCGGCAGCGCCGTCGCCCGTGGAATAGGAGCTATTTATATTCAGGGCATCCCACATCGTCCCCGTAATTATAGTACGATCTTGCCCTATACTGGCCCAACTGTCAGTGCCTCGTAAGTTAGCAGCGCCGCCTACATCAAACCTATTAGGGGACCCCTGCCCAAAGAATACAGACCCCGCCGTAGTACGGGCTTCTATGTTACTATTTATATTAGCGCTTGTTCTGTTAAGCACTAACCCTGTAGGGGTGCTGCCCTCTACTAGAAACCTATACGGAGTCCTTACCCCTCCTTCTGCTTCTACTTGATGGGTAAAGGTTTTAGTCCCCGCTATGCTTTCTGCCCCCGAGCGGTGAACTACATTATTATCATCTGCTTTGCTAGCTGGCTGAATTCCATCCCACGCTTTCAGATTAGCACTCAACGCATGCGTGTGGCTCGTTGCCTGCACGGCATTCGCCGTGCTGCCCGTAATCGTCCCCGGCACGCCCAACTGGAACGCGCGCCCTTGCGTCAAGTTACCGCCGCCCGTCAGGCCATTACCCGCTGTCAGGGTTAGGGTGTTAGGTACGGCCCCTGTTACCTGTCCTACGCTGTAGTCCCCTGACTGCGCAACTACGGCTCCTGTACGCCCGAATACGGACGTAATGAGATTTGTTGCAGGATCGCCCGGATCGCCCTTTGGGCCTTGAAGGCCCTGTGGACCACGTAGCCCCTGCGGGCCTTGTGGCCCACGTAGATTACCCCTCGGTTCCCATGCCATTATACTAGCTCGTATACGTTACCGTCGGCCATATCCAGATAGTAGTCTCCGGGTGCGGCCCCTGAAAT
>JACYYK010005128.1_pt1 | contig 10710 bp, 10 predicted proteins | sample 8236871 | NCBI WGS metagenome assembly JACYYK01 (sample SAMN14103087, study PRJNA606662) | landfill metagenome | isolation source: landfill solid waste inoculated with endophyte fungus Paravalsa indica | place: India:New Delhi, Okhla landfill site | collected 2017-11-05 | reverse complement strand
CGGAAGTCGTGCCCCCAGTCCGACACGCAGTGGGCCTCATCGATCACCAACAGGCCGGTGCGCTCGGCGACCAGCGGCAGCAGCTTCTCGCGGAAGCGATCGGCGTTCAGGCGCTCGGGACCGATCAGCAGCAGGTCGACCCGGTCCTCGTCGATCAGTCGTTCGATCCCGGTCCAGTCGCCCTGGTTGGTCGAGTTGATGGTGTGGGCCTTCAGCCCCATCGCCTCGGCCGCGACCAGCTGGTTGCGCATCAGCGACAGCAACGGCGAGACGATCAGCGTCGGTCCCGCCCCGCGCGCCCGCAGCAGGGCGGTCGCGACGAAGTAGACCGCGCTCTTGCCCCAGCCGGTGCGTTGCACGCAGAGCACCCGGGCGCGGTCCGTGACGAGATCGTTGATCGCGTCGAGCTGGTGCTCGCGGAACGTCGCGTCCGGGTTGCCGGTGAGCGCCCGGAGGCGCTCGCGAGCCTCGTCGGCGAGGGGCGGATCGATCGTCGTCGCCATGCCTGTCCATGCTGACGGACGACGCGTGCCGTGTGGCCAGCGGCCCGTGCCGATCCTGTTCCGGTGTCGTGACGGATCAGCCAAGCCGCGGGATGCCGCGGACGATCACGCGCCGACCAGGACCAAGCTGCTCGCGATGCGGCTAGGAGGGGCGCTAGGGAACGCGCTAGCCCGGCGCGGCGCCGCGCCGCGCGGCCAGGTACGCGGCCTCGGCGACGCCGAGCGGGCTGACGGGCGGTGCGCCGTCCAGGTACTCGGCGGCGATCCCGCCCCAGTCGGCCTCGGCGCGCAGCTGACCGAGCACGATCGCGACGATGCCGTGCATCCGGCGGACGAGGATCGCCTCGGGCGGGATCTCGAACTGGTTGACCTGGTTGCGGATCGCGGCGCGCTGCTCGCGGTCCGGCCGCTCCCCCATGCCGTGCTCGCGGCCACGGTCGGGCGCCAGCCGGCGGACGCCGGGGCGGACGTACCAGCCGGTCGTCATCCGCATCATCCGCAGCGCCCAGTCGGCATCTACCGCGCCGGCGCGGCCGGTCGGCACGTAGCCGCCGTCGATCAGGGTCCGCTTGAGGCGCTCGGCGTCGTCGTCGCGGACGGCGGCGGCGATCGCCCGTTCCTTGGCGATCCGCTCGGGCTCGACGTCGCGGAGCAGGCCGAAGTCGAGGAAGCAGACCTTCCCGTCGGGGCAGAGCAGGTAGTTGCCCGGGTGCGGGTCGCCGAGCGCAATGCCGTCGCGGTAGAGCAGGCCGAAGAAGAACCGGAAGACGATCTCGGCGTAGCGGTCGCGGGTCGCGTCGTCGGTGCGACGGACCGCCTCGAACCGCTCGCCCGCGACGTACTCCGAGACGAGCACGCGGCGGGTCGAGAGCGCGGTCAGCACGCGCGGGACGCGGATGAACGGGTGGTCGCGGACGAGCCGCTCGATCCGCCGGTGGTTCTGGGCCTCGAGCTCGTAGTCGAGCTCCTCGCCGATCCGCTCGCGCATCTCGGCGGCCAGCGCCTTGAAGTTCAGGCCGGGCGCGATCCGCTTGATGATCGGGATCAGCAGCTGCCCGTTGCGCAGGTCGGTCTCGACGGCCTCGGCGACGCCCGGGTACTGGACCTTGACCACGACGTCCTGGCCGTCGCGGGTGACGGCCCGGTGGACCTGGCCGATCGACGCCGCGGCGAACGCCTGGCGGTCGAACTCGCGGAAGCGGTCGGAGAGCGGGCCGCCGAGCTCGTCGACGATCAGCCGCTCGAGCTTGTCGAAGCCGACCGGCGGGACGTCGTCGCGGAGCGCGGCGAGCTGGCGCTGGAGGTCGTCGCGCTGGTCGTCNNCGTCGAAGTCGACCATCGACAGCATCTGGCCGATCTTCATCGCGGCGCCGCGCATCTGGCCGAGCTGCGCGACGAGCTGCTGGACGGCGGCGGCCGTCCGGTCGCCCGTGGCCTGCTCGGCCCTCTCGGGGGTGCGGACGCGGTTGGCGGTCCGCATGCCGGCCCAGCGCAGGCCCTGCCCCGCGACGAGGCCGCCGATCCGGGCGGTGCGGGCGACGCGACCGGTCGGCAGCTTGCCGGCTTCGCGCTCGGGCTCGTCGTCGCGCGGGCCGCTCATCGGTCGAGCCTACCGCCGAGCGATCAGCGGCCGATCAAGACGCGGGCCACCGCTCGACGCCGTTGCGCACGCACCAGCGTCGCGGGCGCGCGTGCGCAACCAGGCCGCCACGAGGCCGTCCCCTGCGCACGCGACGCGGGTCGCCGTCGCGTGCGCAAGCAGATCGCGCCGGCCGGGCCGAGATGCGAAGCGCCAGCGCGCGCCTCAGACCGCCTGACCGCCGGCCATGGCAGGGAGAATCTGGAGGGTGTCGCCCTCGCCGACCTTGGTCTCGAGGCCGCCGAGGACGCGGACGTCCTCGTCGTTGAGGTAGACGTTGACGAAGCGGTTGAGGTCGCCGTCGGCCCCGAACAGCTGGGTCTGGAGCTCGCCGTGGGCGGCGACGAGGTTGTCGAGGACCTGCTGGACGGTGTCGCCGTCGGCGGTGACCTGACGTTCCCCGCCGACGGAGGGACGGAGGACCGGCGGGATGCGAATGGTGGCCATATCAATCGGGATCGTAGTTCAGTGCGGGTCGCACGGGTGGGCAGCGGTGAGGTCGTTCGCGAGCCGGGCGACGATCGCGGTCGTCGCGAGCCCGCGTGCGGCGGGTCGGACGACCCGGTCCGTGCGGTGATCGCGCCGGATCACCGCACCGGTCCGGCACGGTGGATCAGCCGGCGGCGGCGCAGAACGCCTCGTAGTCGGGGAAGACGCCGAGCTCGTCCTCGCTGATCTGGCTGTGGTCCTTCGAGCAGACGGGGCACTCCGGGTCCTTGCGGACCTTGACCTCGCGGACCTCGGCGGCCAGCGCGTCGTACATCAGCAGGCGGCCGCGGAGCGAGTCGCCGATGCCGACGATCAGCTTGATCACCTCGGTCGCCTGCAGCAGGCCGGCGGTCCCGGGGAGCACGCCGAGCACGCCGTTGGCGCCGCAGGAGGGCGCGAGCTCGGCGGGCGGCGGGACCGGGAACAGGCAGCGGTAGCAGGGGCCGTCGTTCGCCGTGTCGAAGACCGACAGCTGCGCCTCGAAGCCGAGGATCGCGGCGCTGATCACGGGCTTGTCGAGCCGGACGGCGGCGTCGTTGATCAGGTAGCGGGTCGGGAAGTTGTCCGTCCCGTCGACGATCACGTCGTAGTCCTTGAAGATGTCGAGCACGTTGTCGGCGCTGAGCCGGGTCTGGTGCTGGATCACCTTGGTACCGGGGTTGAGGTCGGTGATCCGCTGGGCGGCCGACTCGGTCTTGGCGACGCCGACGGTCGAGGTCCCGTGCGCGACCTGCCGCTGGAGGTTGGAGAGGTCGACGACGTCGTCGTCGACGATGCCGATCGTGCCGATCCCGGCGGCGGCCAGGTAGAGCGCGTTCGGCGAGCCGAGCGCGCCGGCGCCGATCAGCAGGACCTTGGCGTCGAGCAGCTTGACCTGCCCGTCGAGGCCGATCTCGTTGATCAGGATGTGGCGACTGAACCGCTCGCGCTGCTCCGGGGTGAGCGTCCGCGGGACGTCCACCTCGTAGCCGCGGTCCTTCCACAGCGTGTAGCCGCCGGTCATCGACTCGACCCGGGCGTAGCCGAGATCCTCGGCCAGGGTCCGGGCGGCGAGGGCGGAGCGGTTGCCCGACGCGCAGTAGAGCACGACGCGCTTGTCGCGGTCGCCGACGGCCCCGTCGATCCGCGACTCGAGGAAGCCGCGCGGGACGTGGACGGCGCCCGGCAGCTTGCCGGCGGCGATCTCGTCGCTCTCGCGCACGTCGACGACGACCACGTCCTCGTCGAAGAGGATCTCGTGGACCTGGGTCGGGTCGATCTCCTCGACCTGGCCCTTGATCTGGCGGACGAACTCCGCACCCGAGGGGGTCATGCCATCACCTGAACGTCCATAGGAATTAACTACTTTACAAAGTGTAGCGCCCCGGAACCGCCGCGCCGCATGCGATCGGTCCGGTCGCTGCGCCGGGACGTCGCGGCGCGCCTGACGGGCGGGAGCGTCTACCCTCGATCGTACCGTGAACGCCCGCGTCCGCCTGTCGTTGCTCGTGACCGCCGTGATCGTGCTGGGCGTGGTGGCGGTGCTCTCGCTGGCCCGGTCGGGGACGTCCGGCGACGGCCTGGCGACGGGAATCGCGAGCGCGAACTCGCCGTACGTGGGCGCGACCCGCCCGACGGCCCCGTCACCGGAGTTCCGGCTGCGTGACCAGAACGGCGAGACGGTCAGCATCGCGGACTTCCGTGGCACGCCGGTGATCGTCACGTTCCTCTTCGCCAACTGCGAGGACACCTGCCCCGCCGCCGCACGGCAGATCGCCGGCGCGCTCGACCAGCTCGACGAGCCGGTTCCGACGCTGGCGATCAGCGTCGATCCGGCGAACGACACGCCGGAGGCGACGCAGCGGTTCCTGAACAAGATGCGGCTCGGATCGCGGGCGCGCTTCCTGCTCGGCGACGAGGCGACGCTGCAGCCGGTCTGGGACGCCTACGGGATCCTGCCGCAGGGTCCGGAGTTCGATCACTCGGCGTACGTGCTCGTGCTCGATGCCCAGGGCCTGCAGCGGGTGGCGTTCCCGGTCGACAAGCTGACGTCCGAGGGCCTGGCGCACGACGTCGAGGTCGTCGCCGCGCAGCCGCCGGCGACGCCCGCCGCCCCCTCGACCGCGACCCCCGCGGTCGAGAGCGGGCGCTGATCGATCCGCCCAGCGGATCGGCCGCCGACGAGACTGCACCGCTCATCTAGCCGGTGGCCGCGAGCGCCGGGCTGGCGGCGAGCACCGCGAGCGCGGCGCCCTCGCGGTCCCGCGCGGCGTCGTAGACCGCCCACCGGTCGCGGCTGGGGCAGCGACCCCAGGCGGTCCACGCCTCGATGGCGTCGTCCCGCGCGTCCTCCCAGGCGGCGAGCAGGGCATCGTCCGCGTCGCCGCGCCGCACGACGATCTCCCGCGTGTCGGCGACGGAGTCGAGCAACCGATGGAGTTCGTGGTCTTGCGTCAGCACGGGGTGCCTCGGGCGGGCGGATTGCCGGGTGTATACCCGAAAACCCGGGAACGCACCAGAGGTTGCGCATCGTCCTGCGCCGCGCCCCGTCGGGCGCCCGGCGCGCCGAGCGGTGACCGGCGCCCAACCGACTCGCGCGCCCGCGCGCCGGCCCCGCGACCTAGGTCCGGGCGGCGTCGTGGTCGCGGTCGAGCTCGTCGCGGTCGTCCGCGTCGCCGAGCTCGTCCTCGTCCGGCAGCTGCTTGCCCGCGTACCAGAGCCCGCCCGCGACGATCAGCACCGGGGCCAGGTACAGCAGCACGTGGTACCAGTGGCCGATGTGGGCGACGGGGATCACGAGAGCAACCATAGACCCAGCGACGTGAAGCCGACCATCACCGCGAGCATCCAGTACTGCGAGCGGGCCGCGGCCCGCGGGCCGCGGAACGTCCGCAGCGCCAGGTCGTGGGCCGCCACCAGGCCGGCGACGTGGCCGAGCACGAGCGCCGCGACCTGGACGTACCAGGCGCCGTCGCCCGTCAGCAGGCCGTAGTCGACGCCCCAGTCGGCGGTGCCGAACCAGTCGGAGCCGTCGCCGCGCGGGTCGGAGAACAGGAAGGCGAGCGACTGGCCGCCCTGCGCCAGCAGCGAGCAGTAGTGCGCGACCGCGTAGCCGATCGCGATCGGCGCGAGCGTCGGCGCGAACCGCCCGAGCAGCTCGCGCGGCGTGTAGCGGGTCGGATCGACGCGGTGGATGCCGAGGATGCCGACCCAGACGAACCCGCTGACGATCGCCACGACCGCGACGAGCCCGAGCGTCTTGGCGACCGTCGCGGCGGCGTTGATCCCGAGGCCGAGGCTCATCAGCCGGTCCTCGAGCCACGGGCCGACGGCGCCCGCGTTGTTCCACAGCTCGCCGCCGGAGAGGCCGTCGAAGGTCGTCGTCCCGATCAGCACGAGGATCACGGCGGCCAGGCCGCGCTCGGGCCGGACCTCGACCAGCCCGGTGCCGGGCCAGCGGACGTGCAGGCGGCCGTCGTGCCAGCGCAGCGGGGCGAGCGAGCCGGCGAACCGGAAGTACTGACCGAAGCCGTCGGCCTGGTCGAGGAAGCGGGTGCCGTAGACGCTGGCGCCGATCAGCATCGCCGCGCAGTAGACGAGGGCCAGCACGCCCAGCAGCGCCGGATCGTCGCGGTCGGGGGCGGCCAGCTCGAGCCAGCCGAAGCAGAGCAGCACGGCGGCCGCCGGGAACAGGCCGACCCGCTCGGGGAACGGCAGCGGGCGCGGCAGGTTGCCCGGCCCGGCGATCCGCTGGCCGAGCCAGGCGGCGCCCTCGGCGATCGCTCGCCACGGGCTGAGCGCCCGCCAGAGGTCGCCCACGAACAGCGAGAGGACCGGGATCCCGACCCAGAAGCCGACGTAGACCATGGTCGGCGCGATGTTGCCCTGGACGTTGCTGGTGCCGGTCAATCCGGCCCAGACCGTGACGGCCCAGACCGCCACGCCGAGTGCCCCCAGCAGCACGCGTCCGCCGGTCCGCACCGCGGCGGGGACCGCGACCGCGCGACCGACGGCGAGCGCGGCGAGCCGCGGGCGCGGCCAGAGCACCGAGAGCGCGACGAACGAGACGACGAGGACGATCGCAGCGGCCCACGCGAAGAGCCACTCGGGGATCGGCAGGCTGCGGGGACCGGTCAGGCCGTGGGCGGCAGCGGACGACGGCAGCAGCAGGCTGAGCCCCGCGATCGCCGCCCCCGCGGAACGGAGCGTCACGGCGGGACGCGATCGACGACGACGGCCACTGATCACCCGGCGGATGGTAGGCCAGCGCCGAGAACGATGTACCGTGTCGCTCCGATGCGAGCACCCGCGCAGAAGATCGCCGCCCCCGCCTTCCCCCGGCCCGCGCTGTGGGCCAACGTCGCGATGATCCGGATGGATCAGCAGAAGGGCAAGCCGGTGCTCGTCGAGTTCTGGGACTTCTGCCGTCCCGCGTCGATCCGCAGCGTCGAGTACCTCAAGCGCTGGCACGAGCGCTACGCCGAGCACGGCCTGAAGGTCGTCGGCGTGCACTGGCCGGGGTTCGCGTGCTCGTCCGGCTACGAGGTCGTCGGGGCGGCGGTCAAGCGGCTGGGGATCGAGTTCCCGGTGCTGGTCGACGACGACGGCCGCTACCGCGACGAGGTCCAGGCCCCGGGCTGGCCGTCGCGGTACCTGTTCGACGGCCAGAGCTGGCTCGTCGACTACCACCACGGCGAAGGCGGCTACCGCGAGACGGAGCAGGCGATCCTCGAGCTGCTCGGCCGCGACGACGAGCCGATCGCCCCGCTGCGCCCGGTCGACGACGACGACGCGCTGCTGGTGGTGCCGAGCCCGGAGCAGGAGGGCCCGTGGTCGGGGACCTACACCGCGGGTGAGGTCTGGGCGGTGGCGGAGCCGCCGGCGGACGGAGCGGGGGCGCTGATCGTCAACGGCGAACGGGTCGCGGTCGAGCACCCGGGCGCGTTCCGGCTGGTCGCGCACGAGGCCTCGACGACGGCGGAGCTGCAGCTCGAGGTCGTCGGCGACACGATCGTCCACGGGGTCAGCTTCGCGCCCGGACTGGCCCCGGACGGCGCGCCCGGCCCGGCCGAGGACTGAGCTCCGGCCACGAGCCCCGGCCGACCGCATCGTCCGTCCGGCGATCGGGTCCGACGCCCGACCGTCGCTCAGCCGCCGAGCAGATCGACCAGCCGCGCCGTGCCGTCGGCGTCGACCCGGACGGCGCGCCCCGGCCGGTAGGCGTCGGGCTCGTCGGTGATCTCGTCGACCCGCGGCCCGTGGTCGACCCACGCCCCGCAGTTGAGCAGCGACCCGCCGTGCGCCAGGCGCCACTCCCAGGCGGCGTCGCCGGGCAGCGGTCCGGCGCGGTGGGTGTGACCGACGATCAGGGCGTCGGGGGCGGCGCCGAGCTGGCCGATCGCCCGGGCGATCCCCTGGTTGCCGGCGACCCGCAGCCGCGCCGGCGTCAGCCGCCGTTCGTAGTCGCCGAGCCCGGCCCGGCCGAGCGCGCCGGTGGCGAGCGGCACGGCCCGCCGCAGCGCGACCCCGCGCCAGCCGCGGTCGGCGTTGATCCGCCGCCAGACGCCGCTCGACGTCCGCTGCGAGCGGGTCGGCCCGCTGCTGGTCGCGTACTCGGCCAGCCCGTCCATCCAGCCGTACGCCGGCCCGAGGACGCGCTCGAAGTCGTCGGGCGTGCGGAGCGCGTCGACGGTGCCGCCGTGGGCGCGGGTCGCAACCGCGGCGGCCAGCCGCTCCATCGTCGGCATCCGCCAGACCGCGTCGACGTAGTGCCCGTGGCTGACGAGCACGCCGCCGGTCCCGTCGGACCCCGGGGCGACGAGCCACGCCGCCGGATAGGCGACGGTGACCTTCGGCCCCGCCCCCGGTCCCCGGACGGCGTCGGCGACCGCGGCGGCGATCGGCGAGACGTCGGCGGCGTCGGCCGTCGTGTCGAGCGCGAGCGGCACGCCCCGCAGGCGCCGCCGGAGCAGCCACGGCCGGACCATCCGGTGGTCGTGGTTGCCGGCGAGCACCAGCAGCTCGCGGTCGGGGCCGAGCACGGCGCCGAGGCGGGCGAGGAACGGACGGGCGCGTTGGAGCACCGTCCGCGCCGGGCCGTGGCGCAGCTCGAGCAGGTCGCCGGCGACGACCAACCGCTCGACGCCGTCGAGCGCCCCGAGCAGCGCGTCCTGGGCGGGCCCGGGGCCGCGCAGCAGGTCGCTGTCGGCCGCCGAGCCGAGGTGCAGGTCCGAGACGACCAGGCTGGGCCGCGCCGGCGAGCCGGTCCCGGAGACCACGGCGGCGGGGCGGATCAGACCCGAGCCGCGTCGCGCGCGTGCTGCTCGACGCGGATCGTCTTCGGCAGCATGAAGCGGACGTCCTCGCGGATCACCTCGAGCTCGCGGACGTCCGTGGTGCCGCGCGAGCGGAAGACGTCGACCAGCTGCTCGACCAGCTCGTCGGGGGCGCTCGCGCCGGACGTGATCCCGATCGTCTCGCGTCCGGCCAGCCAGGCCTCGTCGACCTCGGAGGCGTTGTCGATCAGGTAGGAGTCGGTGCCCAGCTCCCGGGTGACGTCGACCAGCCGCAGCGAGTTGGACGAGTTCTGCGAGCCGATCACGAGGACCAGGTCGCACTGCTCGGCGAGCTGCTTGACCGCCATCTGCCGGTTGGTCGTGGCGTAGCAGATGTCGTCCTTGCGCGGACCGACGATGTGCGCGAACCGCTCGCGCAGCCGGGCGATGATCTCGCGGGTCTCGCCGACCGACAGGGTCGTCTGCGAGATGTAGGCGAGCTTCTCGGTGTCGGGGTCGATCTCGAGCCGGTCGACGTCGTCGATCGTCTCGACCAGCGTGATGTGGTCGGGGGCCTCGCCCATCGTCCCCTCGACCTCCTCGTGGCCGGCGTGGCCGATCAGGATCATCTGGTACCCGTCCTCGGCGAACTTCACGGCCTCGCGGTGGACCTTGGTGACCAGCGGACAGGTCGCGTCGATCGTGCGCAGGCCGCGCTGGGCCGCGTCGGCGTGGACGGCGGGGCTGACGCCGTGGGCGCTGAAGACCGTGATCGCACCCTCGGGCACCTCGTCGGTCAGCTCGTCGACGAAGATCGCGCCGCGCGCCCGCAGCGACTCGACCACGTGCTTGTTGTGCACGATCTCCTTGCGCACGTAGACCGGCGGGCCGTACAGGTCGAGCGCGCGCTCGACCGTCTGCACGGCGCGGTCGACGCCCGCGCAGTAGCCGCGGGGGCTGGCGAGCAGCACGGTCTGAGGCGTGGCAAGCGTCGTCACGTTCCCCATGGTACGCGCCCGCGGCGTTCGCACCGCCGCTACGGAGCTGTCGCACAGTGCCCGGCCGCCGCGACGGCCGGGTCATCGCTCTCCGCGGGCCGTCGCCGCCGCCCGGCCTCAGCGACGACGCTCGGCGTCGAGCCAGGCGACGATGGTCTCGCCGGTCGCGTCGATCGCCCGGGCCGAGAGCCGGTCGAGCGTGTCCGCGGCGGTGTTCCGCTGCGGGTAGGTCCAGTCGATCAGCGTCGCGGCCGGCACGCCGGCGTCGAGGAACGGGACGTGGTCGTCGACGATCCGCGTCCGGCCGGTCCCCGCGAAGACCCGGGCGGTGCCGACCTTCGCGGCCGCCGCCTGGAGCCGCCCCCAGAGCGTGCGGTCGGACTGCGGCTCGCGCGGCAGCCGCACCCCGCGGTTCGCCACGTAGTCCGCGACCACCACGGCCCCGAGCTCGTGGGCGTGGGCACGGGCGTAGGCCCGGGAGCCGCGCAGGCCGTCGTCGGCGAACCGCTCCGGCCGGCCGTCGGCGGGCAGCTCCTCGCCGTCGAAGAGCACGAAGCGGACCTCACGGGCGCCACGCGGGCGGGGACGCGCCGCCAGCGCCCGGGCCGCCTCGATCACGACCGCGGTACCGGCCGCGGAGTCGTTGGCGCCGACGAACCCCGCCGGCGCGATCTGGGTGTCGTAGTGCGCCGCCAGCACGATCGCCGGTCGGCGACCGGGGATCCGGCCGACCAGGTTGACGAGCCCCGGGTGCCCGACCACCGGTTCGCTCCGTCCGCGCGGCAGGCGGTCGCGCAGGCGCGGCCGCAACGCGCTCAGCGCCGCCG
>JACYYK010004520.1_pt3 | contig 10716 bp, 19 predicted proteins | sample 8236871 | NCBI WGS metagenome assembly JACYYK01 (sample SAMN14103087, study PRJNA606662) | landfill metagenome | isolation source: landfill solid waste inoculated with endophyte fungus Paravalsa indica | place: India:New Delhi, Okhla landfill site | collected 2017-11-05 | reverse complement strand
GATCTTGAGGTTAAGAAGATCGATTCGACAGAACTCTTCAGGCAGAGATTCGCTAAGATGCTGGCTGAGAGCAATAATGGCTGGAAGTCTGAGGTTAAGAACGAAGCCATCAACACTCTTGAGACTTTGAGGAAAGAAAACCACGATGTTAAGGATCTTCTGAAAACTCATGTTGAGGCTAGTCGGTTTACAAGGGTTCTGAGGTATACCTCAGATACCGGAGCGGGTCCTAATTGGCAGACTTATGAATGGGCATTTGAGTACTTGGCCAAAGCCAACGTCGACTGGTCATACAGAACCCAGTATCAGAACTACAACTCGTCTAACTTCGATGGAGCTAAATTCTATGCTGTGCTCTTGGTTAAAAAGTCATATAACGAAGAGCTAGCTAAGTTTGCAGAGTGGGTCATCCAGTACTACGATGGTGCGACCTTCATTGGAGAAATGGGCTTCTCCACTGCTCCTCAGATAAAGAAGATCGCTATCCAAGCCTTCGCCAACCGCGGTATGCAAGGCGCCACAATCGCTCGAGCGATCAAGAAGTTTGATGCTGAGGTTGTGGAATTGCTGAGTCGTAAGGAGAGCTTCAACTACCTAAGCGTCTTGGCAGACGATATGTCTGAGAAGGAGATCATTGAAACCTTCAATATCGTCACCAAGAACAGTCCTCTTCTTTCAGATTCTTCTAAGCACTTCTCAAGATCACCATACGTCGTCGGCAACAACCCAGGGACTACGTGGGATACATGCTGGTTCATTCGACCAGGTCATCCGGATTACGAGGATGCAAAACTGACTGCTAAGAACGTGTCTTCAGCCTTCGTCGAAGGTCAAGGGCCAAACTTCCATAGGATCTTTAAGGTAATCAACCCTGAGCTATACACTTGGTGGGTGGAAGACAAGAAGGCTAACATTGGTGGGAACCTTCAGAACCTTCTTCCCCTAAAGACCTTTATCCAGAAGGATGAGTTGTCTAAGCTGACTAGGGGCGTGATCAAGGACTTTGACGTTGATCAGATCAAGGCTGACCTTACCCACAGTCACGGTGCAGCTCTTAAGGTGTTGTCTGAGCTTCCTGAGTATGTGGATGACGATACTAAGAAGGAGATGCTCACCAAGTACTCTCAGGCTATGGAAGTTGTAAACGTTCACAACATCAAGGAACGCAGTCAGAGAGACTTCGTGAATCGGGTGTACTCTGATCTGTTGCTCTCTGTCTATGACATTGATAAGAACCTTGCTAACGAAGCATTCGCTAATGCACCGAGAACCACTCGTTCGTTGATCGTCAAGTCTCAGGGCGAAACAGAGTACCTCGAGTTCATTAAGGACGACCTTTACAAGCATCCTATCAAGCCAGACTTCCCTCTTGATCACAGCCGTATTCGTCAGATCTTGAAGTATAACAACATCCCTATCAAGATCACTTCAAACAAGGCGATTGTCAAGACTCTGGATGACGTTGCTCTAGCAGTTAAGAAGGGAATCCAGAAGGTTGGTGATCTAAACATCTCGGAGCCGAAGGTAACGAACACTGATCTAGATAGAGCTACCATCCGTATCAACAAGTATCGAAACAACAACCACGGCGATGTAGCTATCAAGATCCTCAAGATCTTTGATGTCAATTTCCCTGGTAACAAGGAACGTCAAGAAGCATTCCGCAAGGAATTCCCTCGAGATGGAACCTTGATGCCAGTGTTCCACGGAACAGGTACGGTTGCAGCTTCGATGATTCTTCGAAACGGCTTCCAGATCATTCCTTCGAACGACTCCTCAGCTGTTGGGCGTATGCTCGGCAATGGTATCTACTTCTCCAATATCTCCAACAAGGCTTCTCAGTACGTTGGTGACAAGGGTGGTGGCATCACTCGACGTTATGGTACGCGTGGCTATGTTTTCGAGATGGAAGCAGAGCTTGGCTTGTCGCCAAAGCACTACAGATCCGCTGGTACTGGAGGAGACAGGTCTGTTCGTTCTCCAGAATGGGCAGTGTTCAGACCCGCCGACCAGCTTCGAATCTATCGAGCCTACTACGTTGAGCTGGTAAATGTAAAGGAAATCGAAGATCTAGCAGATAAGTATGGTGAGAAACTAAATGAGAATGTTATGCTGAATTTCAATGACTTCCTTTATGAGACAAGAAGCGGTAAGGACGTCTCTACATTCTGGTTCATGGATGGAGCAATTCCAACAGGACTAGACAAGGTAGTAGAACTGGAAGACTACAAGACTCCAGCAAACGTCTTCATCGAACCATTTGGTGATGGTGGTGTGATGGTCTCCGTCGAACACGACAAGAGCATCGAATCAACTTCGGTTACGATTCCAAATGCTGCAGAATGGATCGCAACAAAGCCACATGAAGTAGAACACTTCTTAGGTCTCATCAAGTCTTAACTTGTATCAATGATGCCTGGGTTCGGAAGGGCCCAGGCATTATACTAACTAAAAATTGTGAGGTACCTCTATGAGTAATGAACCGTATCATCTTTCTATAGACACAGAGACTCTCGGCATGCGGGAGAACACTGTAGTCCTGTCTATCGGGTGTGCTGCATTTCAGCTAATTCCGAATGGCGAGAACAACTACGAGAAGTATGTAACTGGCGGCTTCCACGTCAAGTTTGATGTCAAGGAGCAGATCACTCGCTACAAGCGCTCGACTGACCAGAGTACTATTGACTGGTGGAGGCAGCAGGAGCCTGCAGCGCAGAAGATCCTCAAGCCTTCAGAACAAGATGTTGATATGGAATCTGGCTTGATGATGCTCAACGACTGGATCAAGCAGTCGGGCTACCGCTGGAAAGATTCCTATGTCTGGTCGCGCGGAACCTACTTCGACTTCCCTAAGCTCGAGCATATGTATTTCCAGGCAGGTGTGAAGTGTGGCTTCAACACTTGGAAGATCAGAGACACTCGTACCTACATCGACATCTTGACAGGCGTTGACAACGGACAGTACGAACCTCAGGGTGGCTTCCCGAGGAGCTTCGTCAAGCACAATGCTTTGCACGACGCTGCTATGGACGCGTACCGAATGGTAGAGATCTTCAACCTTCAGGTAGAGTGACGGAAGACTAGAAGAGTCTAATCAATATACTGGCCACTGTGACTGACCGAAGGTACTCCAAGTAATGCGTCTATACCTAGTTGTGAACCGCTATAGCATCGCCATCCAGGCAGGCATTCAGGCGATGCACGTCATTCCTGAGCTGTACGAGAAGTACACGAACCCTGTGAACAACATCCACAGGCGTCATCCGGATTTCGCGCGGAACCTTTCTCGCTGGGCTACTCATTACAAGACAGTGATCGTCCTCCGCTCTTTCGGAGGACATGACTCGATCGAGTACCTCTACTCTGCGATCGGCACTCCTTGTGACGAGCAGAAGATTCCTCATGCACTCTTTCGTGAGTCAGAACTTCGGGACACTGCTACTGCGTTTGGCCTTGTAGTACCTACGGAGTACCACGCCAAGCCATTCGAAGATCTCAATCCTGACCTTCAGGCGATTCACGAAGTTCTGGACAAGCTCCCGTTCGCGCATTGAAAGATTGTTCTTTCGTCATTGTCGTTTAGACTTGTTGAATCCAAACGAGGAAGTGTCGTGGACAGCATCTATACCTTCAGCGAACGAACTGTCAAGAAGTATACGATCTACCAGGCGTACGAATCGGCCAAACGTCGCTTGAACCAGACAGGCTACAAGGGCGGCATTTGTACGAACGCTATCAGTGGCCGAGAAGACTCTGATCGGATCACGCTCAAAGAGCTCAACGAAATCTCTGACAAGATTGTTGATGACACTCTCTTCCATAGCGGTTGGTGGCACTGATGGGATTCGATGACGAAGATGGATATGAGCGCAATGGCTGGGATCCTGACGAATTAATGGAAGGATACGAATGCAAGCATTGCGGCGAAACTCCAACAAGGAAGCAATTAGATGATGGACGGTGTGACTGCCAATTCGATTAAGCTGGCTGACTACGAGATCTTCCTTGACGATGAGCGCATGCCTTCTGAGGCTATGAAGGATGCTGTCATCGTCCGAGACTTCTGGGAGTTCAAGCGTACGATCAACGAGCGAGGGATTCCGAAGTTCATCTCCTTTGACCATGACCTCGGCTGCATGACCTACACAGGAAAATCGTGTGCAGAGTACTTGATCTGTCGGATGTTCGACTATCCGAAAGAAGCACTCAAAGAGTTCGACTTCTACGTCCACTCTCAGAACCCAATCGGTGCTGAGAACATCCGTCGACTTCTTGAGCAATTCATCGAGGAGATGGCGCAATGAATTTCAAAGGAAGTGTGAACAAAGATCGATTTGCAGAGCTCTTCGCGATCGTATCCAAATATAATGCGATATGGGTTCACCCACCCGAAGACAAGGGTGATGTTGTAGAGTTCAACATTGATGCTGCTTGGTCCTCAGAGAAAGAGTTCGAAGAAGCATTCTATAAGCTGTTCCCTGAAAAACGCCAGACTGTCTGGCAAAAGATCAAACGATTCCTCAAACTAGAAGGTGATAATGATGCAAGACAATATTGTTGAATTCCCGCAGTTGAACGACCCGAAGGTTGCTGAGAAGGTCCGCAAGGCTCTTCAAGACATCAGCAATCAGATGACCATGATCGAAGGCTACCGCGCTGCGATCAAGGAAGCCATCGACGCTGTTGCTGAAGAGTTCGATGTGCCTAAGAAGCTTGTCCGCCAGATGTCGCGAACCTATCACCGCCAGACCTTCGAGACTGAGGTCCAGGAGAAGGATATGTTCGAGCAGATGTACGAAAAGGTCTTCGGTAACGAGTGATCCTTTAAGCGGGACAGAAAGACCCTTGAGAAATCGAGGGTCTTTCCTTATTTGAACGTAACTATCTGATTGCTAAGGTTGTCCGCACGGACCCTTTCTGTATAAAATGCAGGCACAGGGCCACAGACAAGCCGAGGCGCCAGATGAAGTTCAAGAGCATTTCAGCCACCTTCCCCGGTGTAGAGTACACACTCGAGATGTGGCACGACCCAACGGCCAAGAAGATCTACATCGCAGTCTTCGACTTCCAAGTTCGAGGGCTTGAGATCTACGATGAAGATGAGCATACGATGGCGATCAGCGCCTTCCACACTCGTCTCCTCAGCACTGACGTAACTGTTCCCTCGCCCTTCTCCAAGAAGGAAGACTGAGATGGCTTTTACCAAAGACTTCTCTAGGTCGCGGGTCATCGCTCAACCGAAGAACCCGGACAAGGCTGACCAACTTCGCTACGCCTTACGTCGAGCACGTCGTCATCGCAAGAAGTGGGTCGAGCCAGATGACGCATATCTCATCCTCAGCCTTCACTTCTCTGTCAAGTCCTACAGCCAACACTCTTACCATGCTGAGGCCTCGCTCGAGATTCCGGTTGAGAACGGGTTCCAGTACGCTTCGATCGCGAAAGGCTCAAAAACAAGGGCGGGCGCTCTGAGGGCTGTGATCACCGAGATCGAGAACAGCAAATGGTTCCATCACATGAAGAAGCGTAAGGTTTACTTCAAGGTGACTGGAGCAGGGATGGAAGAACTCTACCGAGGGTATCTCTAATGGTCTGGCAAAGGAAGTCAATCACACACTTCGAGAAGTACGTCCTGAATCTCTCAGGAGTGCTTGCTTCAAAACACCACAAGGCTCGGGCCCAACGTGCCTGGCACCGGAGGAAGAAATGAAACAGCTCATTGCTTTCCCTATCGCTATGGGACAGTACATCTACATCAACCCTGAGTACATCGTCTCGGTAGAGTCACGCGGCGCAGGCTATACTGGGATCGAGACAGTGAAAAACAACTACAAGGTCGCGCAGAACATCAACCAAACGCTTGATCAAATCGAAGAGGCCATCCGCAATGACTGATCTAGTTGCAAAGCTGGTTACGGTTAGTGCTGAGATTGCATTCAAAGCTTGGGGCGGCGATGCACACCAGTGGGAAGCGTTCTCGGCAGGCTACAAAGAGGCTGCAAAGGCACATCTCGCCTCAGTTGATCTTCTGATGGACCAGGTTCGCGAGACTCAGGTCAAGCCACTCGAGGATGCGTGGAACAGAATCTGCGACGCCTGCGACGAGGTCGATCGTGACTGGATGATGCACGGTCCAGTAGGGGTCGATGCAGTAGTGGCCCTTATCCTCAAGTCTAAGAGTGAGAAGTCGGAATGAGTCAAGAAGCGATCGATTTTGAAAAGTTCGCGCGGGAAGTGCTCGCATCTCAGCTTCGAGCGGATGGACATGCAATCGCTGCGCGAGTGGTTCGTGAAGGTGAAGAGATTGATGTTCTCACTTCGGCGATCCGCGCCATTGCAAAGCAAGCTGCTAACGCTGAGCGTTACCTTTACCTCCGTGATGAAGCGGTTGCTGGAGACTGGCATAAGCTGTCCGGACCCCACAGCGGTATGCTAATGATCGGGAAGGACCTCGATGATGCCATCGATCAGCTAATGGCTCCTAAGGTAGAAGCAGCATGACTCGTCGACCTTGCCAGTGCGTAGACTGCTTTGGTGACAAGCCAGCTCATGATCCAGATTGTGTCTACATGCACAACCTTCACCTCCCTGAGGAAAAGGATTTCAATGCTCCTGGTAAGTGGTTCCCTGTCGATATATTCGGGAACCCGATGCGTGAATACAAACCAGGCCAGTGGGAGACAGCTAAGTGGCCATCCGAAAGCTGATCACCTACGCAAAAACGCCTCGCAGGAAGAGGTATCTCTGTTCCTATTGCAAAAGGTGGGGCGTGTTCAGAGATGAACGAGGCGGATGGTGCAAGTTCTGCGACACCACTGTTGAAGACACTCGAGGTAAAGACTATGTGGTTCCGAAAGAAAGAAAGGAAATCTGAGTATATTGGAGATGTGCGTGATGTCTTGAGGACTCTGGCGAAGTCTCCTGAAGCATGTCGACGGCTAGCTGAAGGCTTAGAGATCAATTACGACGCTGAGTCTGCAGATTTCGTTCGTCAGGTCGCTGAGAACGAAGCCAATCGATGTGACGCCGAACAGAAAGAGTCTTGGGCTGTTCAAGCGAAGAACAAGGTCTTCGATTAGAAAGTTTCGGTTGTTTCTTGTCCTTGCGTTCGTTATATTAAATATGTAGTCCGCAACCAACGCCAAGGAACGCCATGAAGACCCCGACCTTTGAGCAGTATCTGTCTGAAAATACTAAGGATCATCAGATTCGCGGCATCTGTCAGATTTGTGGCCGTGAGCAGGCTGTCCGTCCAAACGGAACGATTGCCCATCATGGGTACACCATTCGGGACGGTTGGTTCGATGGAACCTGCCCGGGTCAGCAGCACAAGCCGCTCCAGGTCGACAAGTCCGAAACCGAGCGCCAGATCAAGCTGATCACTGCTGAGCTTCCTGAGATCGAGAAGCGAATTCAGAAGATCCAAGCCGGAAAGCTCCGCCCAGCGCATATCCCGTCCGGTCGTAGCATTCGTCGGAACCCAATCCTCATCAAGTGGGAAGACGCAGATGAGTTCCAGCGCGATCTCGGTCTCAAGCTGATGCTTCGCAATGAGACGCAGCGTCTCAAGATGGGTCGAGACACGATCACCATCCTCAAGAGCTTGATCACTTCGTTCTACGGCAAGGAGTTCCGTAAGGTCGAGCGAGTCAAGGCAGCGAACAAGCCGAAGATCGAAGTTGGTTCGCGAGTGAAGGTCATCGGAAAGGAAGTGACCGTCACCAAGATGGAGTATGCGACTGCTCGAGGCGTTGGTCCCGGCATCAATGGTCAGCACGTCATGCACGTCTTCTGGGAAGAGAACGGTCAGGAGAGGAAGTACCCGAGCCGATATGCTCGCATCGTGAAGTAAGACTTGACACGAAAGGTTTTACCTTTAGACTAACGGCAAGAACAGGAAACTGCTTGCCGTTAGTCTTATTACTTGCCTCAATGGCAATCCAACCATAGACTAGGAGTTAGTCATGGACTCAATCATCTACAGTAAACTGCAACCTGACGTCGCAGAACGCTGCGGGTACTTCCGTCCCAAGGATGGCTACCAAGTCCTTGATCACCGGACGTTCTTCAATCAGCAAGATGTTACTGCTGACACCCAGATCATCTATTACCCTGGCTCCTTCGGAACCTTCCATGCAGGCCACGTCGCAGTATGCGCGGCTGCACAGGCTCGATATCCAGATGCCTTGCTCGTAATCTCTCCTGCCAACTCTGACTACGCCGTTGAGAAGTATGGCGCATGGTCTGAGCTTGCATCCAACAAGCACCGCTACGAAGCGATCAAGCGTGCTATGCCTAGGGCAGTGATTGATGTTGACCCTATGCTCAACATGCGCTGCGATCAGAACTTCACTGACCTGCTCGAGAACTATCTCTGTGCTCATGAGCTGAGCATTGCTGAGATGCGTACTCCTCCGATCATTCTCACTGGCAAGGACCGTGACTTTTCGGAGTTGAACAATCACACCGATCAGGTGAAGGTTGAGTACGTCGAAGATACGACTGGCCTCAGTACCTCTGCTCTGGAGAACAAGCAGCGCCGAAAGAAGCTTCTCTATCTGCGAGTCCATACATGGGAAGAATTTGAGCTCTTCAAGAAGTACTTCGATGACCAATACAACGGCATCTTCCCAATCATGCTCGAAGAGGAGAGGCGCATCGCGAAGATGAAGATTCGCGAGCACGGGATCACGCATACCATCTGCAAAGACTATGCTGACTTCTTGCCTTACATCAAGGTGAAGCGTTGCTTCAAGAACCCGCTCGAAGACTCTATCCACGCGCCGAAAGACTCGAGGTTTGATCCTTCAATGGTCATCCTCGACTCTGATGTCTATTCCGGTTCTACAAAGGAATTCATCGAGCGACAAGGCTGCGAGTTTCATGCGATCTATGATCTCTCTGGTCACACGAGCGACGTTGAGCTACTGGACATTGATGACTTCCGTGACCCAGAGTTCAACTACCCGAAGGTAGACATCTCTTCCCGATGCAGCATGCAAGCATTCGATTTCGACTTCCACTATCACTTCCTCGCATTCAAGTCGGAGCTCAACCATGTTTGAAATGATTAGCCCGAACGTCACCTACGTTTCTGCAGACTTACTTACACTAGGTGAAACGGCCCCGAAGGCAACCCGAATTCACCCCAAGGGGATTATCGAAATCGATACAAACATGAGTCCGATCTATCTCTCGGGCGTTGAACGGAGGTTTGAGGAATACCAAAGCGTAGGTCAGCTCTATCCGGTAACTGTGACAGGTTTGCCAAAGGCGAATGGTTCGGAGAGGACTGGTTCTGTTCGTTTCTGTTCTTGGGATCAACGCTTTGCAAAGAGTCTCACCAATATCATTCTTCAGGTCGGTGTACCACAGCTGATCATGGACCCGATCAATGGTCTCTTGCAGTTTCAAGAAGTCTCTAAGTACTTCCGTTTCATGCGATATGATTCGGGCGGCGAACATTTCCCTCACTATGACAGCGACTTTGAGGTTAGTACAGGTTCTCATATGCGTGCTGATCTTCATTACATCACCAAGTACTCGCTCGTGATGTATTTCAACGACTGCGACTCTGGCGAGATTGCATTCGTGGAACATGATGGCATTGACAAGTCGGATTGGGATCGTCAGCCAACTCCTGAAGAGATCTTCTTGAAGATCAAGCCGAAGGCGGGAAAGATCTTGCTGTTCCCGCATGACGTTTGCCATACTGTTCTCCCCTTCACTGATCCAGACAAGCAGCGCTACATTGCGCGTGGCGATCTGATCTTCACCAAGGTTACGAAATGAACAAGCTACCAACCAACAAGGGCGAGCTCGACGTTGCTGTAGAGACGTTCAAGAGCCTGCGAGTCAAAAAGGATCCACAAACTCGCATTGATGCAATCGCGAAGTATCTCAATCAGTGGAACATTGACACTGTGGTGGTCGGTGTTTCGGGAGGAGTTGACTCGGCACTTGTGCTTGCAATGCTGGCAAAGATTCCGAACCTCAAGATCTACGCTGTGAACATTAACTTCAATCTGTACGATGGAGTCTATGACGAAAGGTTCTACTACGATCTTGAGACCGAGTTTGAAGGGAGCGAGAATATCTTTTTCTACAAGCTCGATATGTCTATGTCTGAAGGCTTCGACCACCTTAGGTATGGTCTACCTTTCGACACCAACATCGACGTAGACGCTAACCTCAGCTATGCAATGCGCTACCTGGTGTTCTTTGCCTTTGCACAGCAGTTCAAGGGCATCACCATCGGCACAACGAACTATGATGAGATGGGGTACGTCGGTTGGTTCGGCAAGTCCTCAGACATGATGGTTGACCTTCAGCCTATCGCTGACCTCCACAAGTTCGAAGTCGTCGAGTGGGCTCGCCAGCTTGGTGTACCTGAGTCTATCTGTTCGCGATCTCCAGTTGGTGATCTTCTCAACGACTCGACCGACGAAGAAAACTTTGGAGTCACTTACGACGAGCTTTCTTTCTTCACTGCTCTCCGTAGCAAGACCCAAGAGACAAACGACTTCCTCGATGACTATTTCGCGAAAGTGAACGATCTTCGGGCTAAGAACGCTCACAAATATCAAGGCCAGAATTTCAATCCGGTCTTCATCAAAGGTTGATACGAAAGACCTATCCTTTATCATGTATGAAATTGTCCTATAACGAGGAGTTCGTTAGATGGTAAACATTCTCTGGCTCTGCATGATCCCTGTG
>JACYYK010034349.1_pt1 | contig 10722 bp, 20 predicted proteins | sample 8236871 | NCBI WGS metagenome assembly JACYYK01 (sample SAMN14103087, study PRJNA606662) | landfill metagenome | isolation source: landfill solid waste inoculated with endophyte fungus Paravalsa indica | place: India:New Delhi, Okhla landfill site | collected 2017-11-05 | reverse complement strand
AGGGCGGTCAATACCGTGATATCTTCATTCCTGATGAGTTACAAGCGATTCTACAGGAGTATATCAAGGTTAGGAAACAACCGTTCAGCAGCAACACTAAGGCGTTATTTGTGGGGCAACGTGGACCAATTACACGTCAAACAGTCCATAATTTATTAAAGGAATATGCAGAAAAAGCTGGAATTCCTAAAGGTAAAGTTCATGCACATAACTTACGTCACATGTTCGGTGTGTCTGGTGCGGAAGAGTTTACTATTGATGTATTAGCGAAGTTGATGGGGCATAAGTCCATTGAAACAACCCGTATTTATACAGAAAAACCACAGTCTTATTACTTGAAAAAACTAAATGAACGGAAAAGAGGTTAATGACATGCAACCAAAATATATAAAAGAACATTGTTTAGACTGTAAAAAAGAAACCCTGCATCGGTATAGAACACATAACCAGGATGAAATAATTATGATTTGTTCAGAGTGTGGGGTTAAATTGTATGTAGGGTTTGATATTGCCACAGTACGGAAATTCAAAACACTTGAAGAAATAGGAGAGGTATAAAACATGGATCACGTTTGGAACAGCTTAAAAGAATGGGAACGAAATTGGGAAGAACAAATTGAACACGAAAAGAACAGGCCGGACTATGAACGTAAGGAAGAATACATTCAACATTTAAACGAACAACTAAAGTCCATTAGAAAAGCTATAAAAGAAATCGCTAAATGGATTTAAGCCCACTCAACCGAGTAGGCTTTTTTTGTGTCGTTTTATATACCTGTTATAGCGTTGTTATAACGGTGTTATAAGGGTTTATGCCGTCTTTATGCTGTCTTAACTGGGGTTAATGTATACATAAACAAAGCCCACTCAATCGAGTAGGCTTTTTTCGTTCTATAAAATTTATAGTTCTATTCTTCGAAGTATAATAGTTCGTTTGGGTCCTTAATCCCTAACGTAGCTGCAATCTTTCCGATGTGTTCGCGGTTAATTGTATCGCGTGTGTTTTTCGCAATCTCACTAATCGCATTAGGTCTTATTCCAGATTGTATTGATAATTCCTTTTGAGTCATTCCACGTTCGCTTAAAACCTCTTTAAGCCTTGTTTTTAATACCATTTGTAACACTCCTCTTATTCCGATATCCATATATACATTATAACCGATATATCGACATATAGAAATATTAATTTTTGCATATAATAAATATTGACATATCGATATTTCAATATTATGATAGGTGTACAAGATATATTCCAGTTATTTTTAAGGGGTGAAAACATGTTAACTGTAGTTTATATACTTTTTGCGATGGTGGTTTCCTTTACTGGTGGGATGCTTGTCGGTTATATCAAGCAAGAAAACTAACTCAATACGAAACATGGTGTTATGTAATTATGATTTTTATCACATACTTGTTAACATTTTTGTGTGATTATTTCCGAAAATACAATTTTTTAGGAGGAATTAAAAATGAAAAAGGCGTTGATTGAGTCAGTTTGGGAAATGGATAACAAATTAGGTGAAGTGGTTTGTGGGGTAGAAAGCTTATCGAACGTGGAAGTTGAATTAGGTCAGTTTGTTTGTGAAATGAACCAGGCAGAAAAAACAGGGGAGTTGCAAAATTTCTTACTTGATAACTATAGATCCATTCGAATTTACTCCGACTTATTGAGTTATGTAGCAAGAGACTTAAATCGAGATTATAAATACGTTGCAAACATTCATCAAGATATGTTCGACAAGATTACAGGCAAAGAAAAAGACGCACAGATAGCCACTGTAACGTCTTCTCACAATACGAACACCAATACTATAGCATAGAAAGGATGTACTTTGAAGTGGAAAGAACCACGCTACAACGTTTTATGTACACCAATGGAAAGCTATTTGAAAAGCCTACAATAGACAGCGATCAGTGGGAAGAAGTTCATTCCTATGCAACAATTAGAGATATTACCTTTACAAAAAGTGAATTAATAAAGATACTTAAAGCATTCGGAGATACTTACACAAAATAAGGGAGTCTTTTCTCCCTTGTAGCAATAAAGAGGTGAAATAAATGGAGTTTATCCCTTATAAGAAACAGGACATAAAGAAAGGGCGTTTTTACCGCGTTCCTAAAGAGTTTGTAGAGAATGAGACCTATCGTAAGGGGTTAAATTCTAACGCCAAATTGGTATATTCTATGCTTCGTGACAGGTATGAACTTTCGATAAAAAATAACTGGGTAGATCAAGACGGTAATGTATATTGTTACTATAGCAGAGAGAATCTTGCAGAGGATTTAGGAGTAGGTGTAAGGACAATAGATGCAGCTATTAAACAGCTGGGAGAATTAAAATTATTGCATGAAAGTCTCAAGAATGGGAAAGCAAAACGGTACTACATTGGAGTTCCTACCCCTGCAGAAATTGCACAGGTAGATGGACAACCCCTGCAGAATCTGCACCCGAATGAAACTGAATTTAAATCTTTTAAAGAGACTGAAGAAAAGAATATACACCTCATTACGGATAATGAGGATTATGTTTTTTATTATTATTCAAAAAAGTATAAAGAAAAATTCAATCGTGAACATCCTACTATGACGAAAGAGAAATTAGAGGAACTATACAACAATTACGTATTTTTAGATTTAGAAAAGTTTCCTCGTGGCAATACTGCTGATTTTTGGGAAGAGATTATAGATCATCACTTTGAAAATTTAAGTCCTAAGAATGATGGAAACATATTAGCGTTCTTATCGTTAAATGGAGGATATGGACCTGTAGGTAGATATATAGAGGATTTGTATTATTAACTACTGTAGATCGTGCAGTAGTTATTTTTTGTCAATGGAGAGTTTTTCTTTTGTCATCTTCTGCTTGTACAAATAGAATGATAGAGTTACAATAATAGATAACTTAATACGGACAAATAAAAAAGCCATTTCCATGATGTTAAGTAACGCCAATTACTTAACGGAAATGACTTCGCCTGTAACAGCCCTACAGGTTATTTGATATGTACATAATACCTTTATTGCTAACTAAAAGCAAGAGGCTTGTTTTGCCATTTTTTCACGAATTATGTAGCATACTCATTTAACTTGTGTTTCAAGTCAACGAAATTCGTTGTTTTGAAGATTCATAGCAGGTTGAAGGGTATGCTTTTTTGTTTTACCCAACGTGGCAGCCGATAACACGTTGTAAAAATAAAATCGTCAGGTAGTGACTCAGCCGATGCCATAAAATGAGGATAGGAGATAAAAAACAGTTCCCTATTGCTGTTATCTCTGAAACGTGAAAGCTACGTTAGTGCTGTCGTTAGGAAGAGTAGACGTTTACGGACGTGTAGGACAAGCCATAAGTACCGATAAGGGAAACTGCCAGGGCTACTTGAAGCAGTAGGTTTGTTATGAGGAAACTCAAACGATAATAGGGATGACACTGCGGACCCCTTATAATTCCCAGATTCAGAATCGTTCCTGCTACTTACTGTTACTATTGTTTTTAATAGTTCAGTAGGTAGTCAATCTATGTCCTTACATTTCCTTAATGCAAACCCGATTCAGTCATAAACCCCAAAACCAAGTCAAGCATAATCCTCAAAATAAACATTAAAAATCCAAATAAAGATAACGATCAGTAAGGTAAAACCACTACATAATGTTATATATACTATATAAGATAATCGATACGAAACTTGTAGTTATGTATTGAACTTTTAGGGAATATTTAGGTAAAAAAAGATGTAAAAACTACAAACAAATGTTTGACTAAATATCGGAATTTTGATATACTTATATTTAGATAAAGAGAAGCAAAACAGTAATAAAGTATACCCTAAACATCGTCATTATCATATTAAACACAAACCCGTGGCTAATAGATTTGTAAAGGGGTTTGAGAATCATTAAAGACTGTAAGTGTCCTAAATGTAAAAGGCTACTTGGTAAGGTGAAGGGCATTGCTGAATTGAAATGTCGTCACTGTAAAGAGAAATTTATATTTAATACTTAGAGACCCGAGAGGTCCTTGATTAACCATTATTCGTAGTGGTTAGTTAGGGGCCTCTTTTTCTTTAATGATTCTCACCTACAGTGTGGGGGTACAGAAAAAAGTGACGATTAACGATCCAAAGAAGTTCGTAGCTGGACTTTGGGATTGGGGTTGTTTAGACAGCTGCTTTCCTGGAAGGATGAAGGTTACAGATATTGACGGTTTTTTGGAACGAAACTCTAAATTCTTGGTATTAGAAACTAAGGGTAAGGGTGTTCCAGTTCCGAAAGGTCAAGAAATCATGTTCAAGAACATGCAAAAGACCGGGTTATTTACGGTTGTGATTGTATGGGGTGAACCAGGTAGTCCTTCAGAGATGCAGGTGATTTATCCAACTCATAGTCAGAAAAGAAAAAGGCTACCCTTGATGATCTACACAAAGTAGTGAAATGGTGGTTCAACCAAGCTAACAAGAAAGTGACATAATCTTATATTTTGTATCGGGATGGGGTGAAAGCCTTGGAAACAAAGGAATTACTTTTAGATGTAATTTGTAGTAGTGGTGGAGGGGTAGACATTCACGAAGCTATGAAACGTACTGGATTAACTTATAAAGAAGTGGAATCTGGTATTCATCGTCTTATTGGACAGGGGTATGAAATTAAAGCGTTACCTTTTGGAGTTCATAAAGACCGTTATAGCATGTTTTGGATTAAAAGAATTTATTTATCGCCTTATGATTCACGGTATGACCAACTAATAAACGCATAGGAGTGTTGAGGATGATTAATAAACTATATTCACATGAATTTTATAAAAAGATGTTAGAGGACGTAAAGAAAGCAAAAAAGGAATATCAAAAGCTGAAAGAAAGCGGAATCTATAGCGGTGCGCACCTAATGGAGAACAAAAATAAGCTTAAATCAGCATTTAGAAATGATTTAACTAAGTTTTACAAGTTCCGTTCTGAAGAAATTGAGAAAGAATTAAAAGCAATCGAAGAGAAGTACAAGGAAAATTACGAAAATGTAGATCCGCAAAAGGAATTATTAAAGCGCCAAGATTGGGAAAGACAGTATAAACTTGCAGGCGATGACCAATTAAGAGATATCGTAAAAGAGTTTGTTGCAACTGGTGAAGGTGAGAAAGTACAAATTGAATTGCTGCAACTTGAATTAAGAAGTAGAGGTTTTGAGGATGAAGGCGTTAAAGTTGAAGCCTACAAGAATCATTACGGAATTAATGAACCTCATACACGTGATGAAAATTATGCTGATCTACACGGTGAATTAATGTTAATTGAACAAATGAAAAATAGAGACTTTGCTTATGAAGTAGATGGCGATTCACGCCAAATATTTAGATTAGACGAAATGTAATTAAATAACCGATGAAGGCGGAGGGTGACTGATGAAGCTGGAGGAAACGTTATTTGTAGACAGTGTTGGACTTTATGAGTTAAAGCAATATGCGAATGCAAAAAAGAAGTGTAATGCGATAAAAATTGAACTGGACTATGCGATTGAGGAACTGTATGACGATTGTAGTCCCTCAATTACTCAACCGGATTATGAATTAGGGTTGTGTTATGTACAAAGCACGCCTGTAGAGAAGATGGCGCTTTTAATCATTGATACAAAGGAGAGATACCGTAAGATGATTGAACGACAAGAACGCAAGGCACAACTTTTTGATGCTGCATTAATGACATTAACTCCAAGGGAACGAGATGTAATCCGAGTTTACTATTACGGAAGAGAAAACAATTTAGGTTTAACTGAAGAATATTTCTCGCAGATTCTCCAGGAGGCACAGGATAAACTTTGTTATTTCCTCATTGAAGAACAGATCAACAAGCGCAATGAGTGGAATAGACTTCAGAAGTTAGAACGATTAAAGAAGGCCCAGCAATTAAAAAACGCTATGTAAAGAAGGCAGGTGCTTCCAGATGAAGGGACATGGAGAGAAAAAGAGTCGTAAAGAAGACTTAGCGATATTAGCACTCTTAACTGAACCAACCATGAAGAGTGCAGCTGAAAAGGCAGGAGTTGCAGAAATTACTTTATGGCGCTGGATGCAACAAGCCGAATTCAAAGAGAAATACCAAACCGCAAAGCGTGAAGCGGTGTCGCATGCTACAGCTAAATTAAGACAGTCTATGACGGTTGCGATTGATGCCTTGGTAGAGATGGCGAAAGACAAGAAAACGCCTGCTATGGCAAGGGCTACAGCTTGTAGAACGCTTATAGAATATGGATTCAAAGCGCATGAAATGGAAGACCTACAGGAACGCGTAGAACGCCTGGAGGAACAATTCAAAGAAGAGAGTGCTGCAATATGAATCTAATAAGCAAAATAAAGCGGTTGGAACAGTCGGTTAAAAAGAAGGTTATCGAAACTATTGAGTTTTGTGGTATCAAGATCAACACGAAAAACATCGTTGACGATTGGGTTCAAGCCGTAATAGAAACAGACGAAGAGGTAAAACGTGATGAACTTAGATAAACGGTTGAAACGAATAGAGGATAAAAAAACAGTGAGTAAGTTTCTCCCGGTGCTTATATTAGACGATGAGGGAGAAATCAAGAATTGTCAGCATTTAATTGGGCCACAAACGGTTATTTTTATTGATGATATCCCAGGTGATGAATATGTTCAATAACCTCATAAGACGCATTAGGAAATTAGAACAGTCAGCTACCCCAAATATGCGTATTATTCGATTCTCCGATAATTCCACTATAGAAGTACGTGAAAATGCGCTATTGCAAGCCTGGAAGGATATTGTTCGTGGTGAAATCCCCGACATTTACGCAATGTTGAAAGAAAAGCATGAACAAGGAATTTACGATACTACAGGCATGTATTGGGCATTTGAAGCATGGGACACAACAAATATGAGTGAAGTGTGGGCTGATGAATTATGAACATGAAAACAAAGCTGATAAACCTTGAAAAATTGGTCGAGAAACGCAATACACCAACACAAGAAGATGCGGTTTGTTCTTATCTTAGGCTTGTTTTCGATAAGGATAGCGAGTTAGAACAGATGGAAACAAACTATAACAAGGTAAGCAAATTTATACCTAAAATGCACTTTGTTAACTAACTACGTAATTCATGCTTATGTATTAAGTTTAGAAAGAAGGTTATTATATGGGACTTGGTACAGGAATTAGGGCGTTTGGTCGTGCTTTAAAGAAGGGGCGCATTACTCCATTAGGCATGATGAAAAGCGCACTTGAACAAGATGCAATAGAACGCGCCTTAAAAAAGATAAAAGAATTCCAAGAATGGACATTAGCAGAATTACGCCGATTACAAGGGATGCTTGATGATCTTGGTGTTTCTTTTAGAAAAATGCATATTACGTATGACCTCAAATACGAAAGTAATTTACCAGAAGCGCAAAGAAGGCTTGAAATGGCTAAAATAGAAGTTCTTTATGCGTGGGGGCAGTTTATACAAAGTGAAGCTACAATGAGGGCACCTGTTCAAACTGGCGCGTTACGTTCTTCAATCGCTTACCGTGTTTTAGAAAAAGAGGGAAGAGTCGTGGTAGGTTCAAATATGGAGTACGCGCCTTATGTTGAGTTAGGTACTTCAAGAAATAAGAGTCAACCGTTTCTCGAACCGGCCATAATGGAGAATCACCAAAAACTAAAGCGAATTGCAGAAGAAATCTACCGTAAAAGGTTAGGTGGAAATTGATGTTAAGTTTACTCCAAAATATACTGTTAGATTTGTCTATGCTGGAGAAGGGGAAGGCGTTGGACTTCAATAGCGGTAATGATATTGTTTGTTCTGTAACGTATGAAGATATTCTCCCCAGTGATGACGATACACCTATTGCGGTTTACGGGTTAAACGTCAAAAACGAGGTAACAGGTGAATTTAATCAGGAATACTTAAGGGACATAGATCTTGTGGCCATGATGGTCTATACCGAATTACGAAAAAGTGTAACCCCTATTAATTAATAAATTAAGAAAGTATTTATAATTTTGGGATTTTAGATATAATTACACCTAGAAATAGAGAAAAGGGGAGAATTATGTCTAAATATACCGAATTGGACGAGTTAGAACAGATTATTGATACAATGGATGAGGATTTAAGGCGTAAATACTTAAAATGGATTAAGTTATCTAATGGTTTTTTGAAGTTTGAAAAACGTTTTAAACCAGAAAGAAACATTAAGTATGGTCCTGGTGACGTAGTAACTTTGAACTTTGGATTTAATATAGGTGCAGAATTTGGCGGTAGGCATTATGCTGTTGTAATTGAGGATAATAATCGTAGTGCAGGTACCGTAATGGTAGTTCCTCTATCCTCCTGTTCATCAGAAAGTGAAGTTAAGGCACCGTCTGTATATTTAGGTTTAATTGAGGAATTAAATTATGAGGGCACAGACGAAAAGCATTCTTTTGCAGTGTTAAATCAAATTAGATCAGTAAGCAAAATGCGTATATCAAACCCAACTAAACCAAAAGATGATAAAGCTAATATTGGTCGTACATTACTGGAGAAAATATATGCAAATATTCAAGATGAGTACGTTGGAAGATATCCAGAAAAGGACGGACCACATACAATCCCCGGCAAAAAGTAGTGTTTTCCAGTTGAAATGTAGTATAAAATGCTATATAGTTGAAATATACTAATCATGACCCCGGCAAACTCCGGAGGTCCAAAACAATGTATCATGGCGAAAGCCCAAAACTTTAACAATTTATCATGGCTTAACAGCCCAAAACCAAGAACCCCTATCTTATGATGGGGGTTTTCGCATTTTTTAACCTAATAAAACTATTTACAAAAGTTAATCTTATGTATTGAGTCATTGAATTACCTCCATATATCAACAAAACGAAAGGGACTAATTTATTTTAGCCCCTTTTAGTTTACATAATATTGACGTAACAGAACAAATGTTCTATAATAAAGGTGTCGTAATTTGTGTGGTTATCAATCCTTACAAGCGGTATATCTATTGATTGGTTTTAGAATTCACTTACTGGCATGAATTCGAGGGAATAAAGTCCAGAAAAACCTCCCGTTATCAATCAAATAGGTATACCATTTTTTTATGCCCTTTATAGGCTTGTACAAGCATTTTTAGAGTTTCAGCTATAAACACTTTAGAACATCTTGAAAAGCCCCTCACAATCGAAAATACGAGGTCTATTTACCGAATAGGCGAGAGAGTAAACCTTTTTTCTTTTCCTCTTCTCGTGAAGCTGCTATTTGTAGCAAGGCCTTCCGTTCCTCTTGCGATTCCCGTATAGACTCCAGTAGCTTTCTATCCCGTTCTTCTAATCGACTATCTATGTACTTTTGCTGTTGATCCAGTCGCTTTAAGAGTTCTTGGTTAAATTCCTCAAGTTTTATCATGCGTTCTTCCTGCGTCTCGATGTGTTCCAGTAACCTACCTAAAACCTCGTCAAAAGAACGCCCTTCGGTAACGCTTATTTCTGTGGATTCTTCGCGTTCGAGTTGCGTCTCGTTCGGTAACGCGCCATCTTTAAACTTTGATGAAACAACAACTGCAGCGTTATCCAAAGAGAAATTATTATCTTGTACCATCGTTTGGTAATGTCGTAATGCAACAAGATCTTTATGAAAGTAAAGACGCTGATTTTGGTCGTTCCTTGTAAAGGTGTAATCGTACTTTTCGAGTGCTAAACACCACTTTCTTAAAGTAGAAGTACCGATATTTAAAGTAATGCTTATTTCTTTGCTGGTATATGGCCTTTCTATAGTCTCTGCCACGTTCTCACCTCGTTCTATATGCGTTATGTAACTTATTATCTATTTCTTATCAAATTCCTGCAAGAAGGGAAGAAAAACAGTTACAAGGAGGAAGACTCAAGGCGGAAGAGGGGGTCTTCCTCTTTGAGGGTTCCGTGATAAGGAAGACCGTTTTATTGTCATACCATAGGTTTGAAGTGGATTTGAAACCAGGACTAACTTGTAAAATGAAACTCCGAAAACACGGTTACACTCAATACAAAATGTAGTATTTTGTAAACCTATTTTTTCTTTTGTGACAAACTTCACTGAATTTAATTTCTTTATAATTTATTATCAAAACTACGGACGGTCTTAAGTAGGATTAAGTGTCCGGATGCCACCTATCTACCGCGGATAGGCGGCTTTTTATTTATATATCGAAAAAATCGTCCGGCCTTGCAGCTGGATCTACTTCTCGAATAGCCTTCATTAACTTCTTAATAGTTGCCAAAGATGGAGAATAATCCTTATCCGATGCAATTCTACTTATAGTATTTCTGCTTACTCTGGATCTACTCACTAACCACTCTTGAGATATACCCCTTTTATCTAACCATTTCCCCAGCTTTGAACGAGGTTTTCCACCCCACAGACCAAACATATCTATCGACTCCTTAAACTTATTATTAGTCTCGTTATGGTCAAGTTTGGTGAAAGTTATACAAGTCTTTTGTAAAAGTTTTTACCACAAACTTGGAAACATGGACAATCAGTGCAGCATAGGCTTTTAACATAGATTCTAAACAGTAGGATTCATTACGAATAGAAAGACCTACACGAAATCTACTGTTTTAGTTTTCTATTACTACACAGATTCAACCATTTATAGCAAGTGCACTAATACAAGTAATAGACCAACAACAGCAATAAAACAAAAATCTGTTAAGAACTTAGAGAGGGTTGGAGAGGTAGGAAAAAGGGGGTGCGGGGGAAAAAGGAAGGAGAGGAAG
>JACYYK010007058.1_pt2 | contig 10726 bp, 8 predicted proteins | sample 8236871 | NCBI WGS metagenome assembly JACYYK01 (sample SAMN14103087, study PRJNA606662) | landfill metagenome | isolation source: landfill solid waste inoculated with endophyte fungus Paravalsa indica | place: India:New Delhi, Okhla landfill site | collected 2017-11-05 | reverse complement strand
CGGATAAAACGCATTTCAATCGAAGCCTCTCACCGAAGTGATGATTATAGCCTGTATAAAACGCATTATAAGCGGAGCCTCTCGCCGAAGTAATGATTAAAACCCTAATAAAATACATTTTAACAAATACTCCCGCCATAAGGATGTCCACATAGCTTCAAGCAAGAACACAGACGTATTACAATTGAACATCCACCTATACTAATCTTTTCCGGATAAACCCAGAAATCTGGTCAATGATCGTGACAGTGATAATAATAACTAAAAGGATCATTCCGACCTCTTCCCAGTTCCGATTCATATAAGCAAACGTAATGAGTGTTCCGATACCTCCTGCCCCTACAATACCAAGAACAGAGGATGCGCGAACATCGATTTCAAACCGATAAATAGCATAGGATAAAAACTCGGGCAAGACCTGTGGTAAAATCCCATAAAAAAGGATTTGTAATTTATTCGCACCGCTTGCTTCCAATGCTTCCATAATATCCATATCGATCGACTCTATTACTTCCGCATACAATTTTCCTAACATTCCAGTTGAACCAATCGCAATGGCAAGTACTCCGGCAAAAGCATTTGGGCCAACAGCCGCAACAAAAATAATCGCCAAAATAATTTCAGGAAAAGCTCGAACTGCCCCGAGAATCCACATTCCGATATTATTTAAAAATTTATTTCGTACAATATTGGTGGCACATAAAAAGGCAAGTGGAACCGCAAGAACAGCAGCAGCTAATGAGCCAGTATAGGCAATAAAAATTGTCTCGAACATCTTACCGAAAATAGAAGAGGTTTCCTGCCATGCAGGTTGGAAAAATCTTGGAATTATTCGATCGAAATTCTCCATTGTTCTTGAACTAAAAATGACATCCCATTTAATCGTAACACTTGAGATCGTCCAAATATAAATCCATACAATAATTATCAAAGTTATGATTCGTTTTATTAAAGTCCATTTACTTCGTGGTTTTGTCGGAAGGGTAATTTCAACATTTTTCGCCATTACAAAAGACCCTCCCTTAACTTTGCGCTTATGAAGTCAATGATGACAACTACTACAAAAATGATGATAACGATCGTACTTACAGCAGGATAGTTCATGAAATTAATTTCTTTATTGATTAATTGTCCAACCCCACCTGCACCGACGAGTCCAAGAACGACAGATGCCCGTATATTAATCTCAAAAACATATAAACTAAAAGAGATAAATTGGGGTAGGATTTGTGGTACAATCGCATAACTAATCGTTTGAAGTGCATTTCCTCCAGTTGATCGAATCGCCTCCGTAGGATTCATATCTATTGCTTCAATAATTTCACTCATTAATTTTACTAGAATTCCAACGGCAAAAATAATTAAAGCGATAATACCAGAAAAAGCGCCAATTCCGAATAATCCAACGAAAACTACAGCTAATATAATGTCAGGTATGGTGCGAATAATATTTAAGATAAATCGCATAAATTGATAAATAATGGAATTAGTCATGACATTTCTAGCAGCTAATAGGGAAAAAGGAATACTGATCAATACGGCAAGAGTTGTTGCAATAATCGCCATATGGATTGTTTCAAACAACTTTGGCCAAATTTGCTCGACATATCCCCAATCTGGTGGAAAGAAATCACCGATTAGGCCAAAGACGTTCGGAATTTTGATGAAAAAATCAATAATAAAGGATTCAGTAATGATGGAACTAAGTAAATAAAAGCCGATCACAACAACAGCAGAAATAGTAAAAATTCGTTTTGTTCTGAGAGGGTATAGACCCCGAGGAATGAAGGATGCTTCCTTATCCATCGATTTCCCCTCCTCCACGCTTATCCTCTTCACGGATCGCTCGACCATAGATCTCTTCAAATGTCTTCTCCGTCACTTCACTCGCTGGCCCATCGAATACGATCTCACCTGCTCGCATGCCGATAATACGATCTGCATATTCGATTGCCATATCGATAAAATGCAAATTAACAATCGTTGTAATATGGTCTTCTTGATTAATTTGCTTTAAATATTGCATGACCTGATGAGAGGTAGGAGGATCAAGGCTTGCGACAGGCTCGTCTGCCAAAATTAATTTTGGCTGTTGTGTCAAGACACGAGCAATGCTTACCCTTTGTTGTTGTCCGCCACTTAATTCATCGGCACGATTATAGAGCTTTTCCTCAATATTTACTCTCTTTAAGTTTTCATAAGCAAGTAGTTGTTCCTCTTTAGAAAAAATATTAAAAATGCTTTTCCATGTTCCGGTATAACCCAATCTACCGGAAATAACATTTTTCATTACTGTCGAACGCCTAACGAGGTTATAGTTTTGAAAAATCATGCCGATCTTCGTTCGGAGCTTGCGTAACTCCTTGCCTTTTAAACGAAGAATATCGTTGCTATCTACTAATAACGCTCCGTCTGTTGGAGTCACTAGTCGATTAATACTCCGTATAAACGTTGACTTACCAGCACCAGAAAGTCCGACAATAACAACAAATTCTCCTTGATTAATTTTAATATTGATATCTTTCAACCCTTGGGTTCCGTTGGGATAGACAAGGGAAACATTCTGAAATTCAATCATGACACTGTCCCTTTCTTTCTCTAATTAGATGGAAAAACAGGAGAGAGCGTGCTCTCTCCTGTTATTTTCAAAATTTTAAAGATCATTGATACTAATGGAGTCACTAAATTTCTCATACGTGTCTCTTACAACATCATATTCGCTATCTTCAGCTTCAATAATAGCATCCCAGCTGTATACATCATTCATAATTTTAATCATTTCTTCCTCTTCATTAAAGCCTAAGAAGGTATCCTTTATTTTTTGTACAAATTCATCATTTAGTTCACTTGTGACAGAAATCGTATCATTTGGAATTTCAGAGGTATACGTAAGAACGCTTAATTTATCCATTATGTCTGGGTATTCTTCTTCTAATTCTGTACGAACATCATCAAAAGTTGTTGCCACATCAGCTTCTCCATTGTAGACAGCAATTGCTGAGTTGTCGTGGCCACCAGTTTGAATGGAATTGCTGAAGAAGTCTGTTTCAGGATTCTCCACATTAAACTCGTCCATTATTTGTGCAGCTGGGAACAAGTATCCACTTGTAGAGGTAGGATCACCATATGCCCAAACTTTTCCTTCTAAATCCTCTAGATTTTTAATATCCGAATCTGAACGTACTAAATATTGTGCTTTATATGTTCCACTGCCATAACGCTCAGACTTAAGAATTACCTCCACATCATGCTTTTCGTTTGCTAATACATAGGCAAAAGCAGGGATGAAACCGATCTGTACTTCATTTGTACCCATTGCCTCAACGAGTGCTGTATAGTTTGTCATTACTTTTCCTTCAACCTCTACCCCAAGTTTTTCTGCAAGCTTGTCCGCTAAAGGTTTTACCGTATCAGCAATCGTATCCGAATCCTGTGAAGGGACGAATCCCATGACCAATTTATCAGGTGTTCCTTCTCCACCTCCGCTTGCTTCTCCGTCACTACTACCACAGCCTGCAATGATTAGAACAGCAATCATTGAAATAAAAAGCCAGCCTATTTTTTTCATTCTTTCTTTTCCCCCTAGAGATCTTTTTGCATTACAATAGTATTATCTATACAAAAAATGTGGAAATCTAGGGTATTTACCAAAACCTAACAAAACTATCAAAAAATTTATAAATTTTACGTCAGTTTAAAAATACAATTAAATGGAGTAAGCGTTTTACTTCCTATATAATAAAGAAGTAAGCTGATTTGGGGGAAGAGTATGAAAAAAGTATTTCAATATGCCATGCTGTATAAAACGGCGATGTTCATCGCATTAGCGCTCATGATTGTTGAATTAATTGTGGAATTAGTCCAACCAATGATTATGTCCAAAATAATTGATGATGGGATTATAGCTGGAGATATGGAGACGATTTATTTTTATGGGGCTATTTTATTATTCATGACACTGGCTGCATTTATTGCAGGAATAAGCAGTTCCTTTTTTGCTGCAAAGGTGAGTCAAGGTGTTGGCTATGATCTTAGAAAAGATATGTTTCACCAATTGCAGATGTTCTCTGCTATGAAGATAGAACAGTTTCAGACATCTACCTTATTAACAAGGCTCACAAATGATGTTACCCAAATACAGGGCTTGCTGTTTGCCTTTATGCGAATAATGCTTCGTGCACCATTATTTATCATTTTTGGTATAGTAATGTCCTTTACCATTAATCCATCATTAGCATTTATTTTATTATCCACTATTCCAGTATTGTTTATCATTATGATTTTTCTCATGGTAAAAGGAATGAATCTTTTCCGCATGGTACAAGAGAAAATCGATCAAGTGAATAACATTATTCGTGAGAACTTACTTGCGATAAAATTAGTGAAAGCTTTTCATCGGATTGGATTCGAAAAGAAACGTTTTTCTAAGGTGAATCATTCCTTAAAGGAACAAAATAAAAAAGCCTTATGGGTAATGGAAATGGTGATGCCGATTGTGATGCTAATTATGAATATCGCCATGATTGTCCTATTATGGTTTGGGGCAGTACAGCTTGAATCAGGATCTGCTCAAGCAGGTGAGGTTGTCGCAATCATTAATTATGCGACAAGAATGCTTGCTTCCTTCGGTGTCTTTTCCTTTTTATTGATGAACCTTTCAAGAGGAAGAGCTTCCGCAATCAGAATAAATGAAATTCTTAATACTGCAACAGATGATGCGGTATCTACCACTTCGGTGAAAGGCTTGGTAAAGGGAGGGGTTTGCTTTGAAAAAGTATCCTTCCAATATCCGAAATCTGATCAACTCACATTACATTCTATATCGTTTGAGGTAGAATCAGGGCAAAAAATTGGTATTCTCGGTGAAACTGGTTCTGGTAAAACAACCTTACTTCATTTGATTCCCTATTTGTATCAAGCAACAAGTGGTATGATTAAGATCGATCATGTGCCAATTGAAAAGTGGGGAAACAAGGTGCGACATGATATCACCCTAGTGCCACAGGAAGGGTTTCTCTTCTCAGGTACGATCCGTGAAAATATCTCTTGGGGGAATGACCATTTAACCGCCGATGAAATTGAAAAAGTCGCGAAAGAAGCACAGTTACATACTTTTATTGAAACATTACCCGAAAAATACGAAACACTAATTGGTCAACGAGGAGTGAATTTATCTGGTGGTCAAAAGCAACGCTTGTCGATCGCCCGTGCACTAGCAGATAATCCAAGTATTCTGTTGTTAGATGACAGTACGAGTGCCCTTGATGCTGCAACAGAACACCTTGTACTAGAAGCCATTCGTGAACGACAATGTACTACCTTTATTGTTTCACAAAAGATTAGTTCTGTTATCGATGCCGATCAAATTATCATTCTCGATAAAGGGAAAATAAAAGGAATAGGATCACATGAGAAATTAATGCAAAAGCTTCCACTGTACCAAAAGATGTGGAGATCCCAGAAGAAGGAGGGAATTGGAACTAATGAAACAGAGTANNATTCTTAAATCAAGACACCACCCTCCGATTGGGAAAAAGCCAAAAGTGAAAAATTTACGTTATACGGTGAGGAGAATATGGAGTTACATGGCAACAGATCGTTGGTTATTTTGGCTTGTTATTTTCTTTGTTGTTCTTAGCTCCATCCTAGGATTGTTAGGCCCCTATTTTATAGGAGTAGCTGTTGATACAATGACAGGAGAGGCAAACTTATTTACTTTTTCACAAATTTTAGGTATTCTCATTGTCGTATTTATTTTTCATTCCCTAACATTAGCCCTGCAAAATTATTGGATGATCGAGATTTCGCAACAAACTGTCTATTCTATGAGAAAAGATTTATTTGCACATGTTCTTCTTTTACCACTTTTATATTTCCAAAAATCTCAAAGTGGGGATTTGATGAGTCGGCTGACGAATGATATAGAGAATGTCAGTCGTACATTGAATACAGCGGTTATCCAATTAACAACGAGTATATTGACATTAGTCGGAACATTAGCTGTCATGTTTTGGCTTAGCCCATTGCTAACATGGATGACGTTAACGATAGTTCCGATGATGTTTTTTGGGATGAAGTGGATTACGAATAGAACAGGAAAATATTTCAAACAACAACAGAATGAATTGGGGAAAATGAATGGTTTTTTAGAGGAAACCTTATCTGGCCATACAATGGTAAAACTATTTCATCAAGAACACAGGGTAATCGACCAATTTGACAGCCACAATCAACCATTACGAAATGTAGGGTACTGGGCACAAGTCTATTCTGGATTTATTCCTAAATTGATGAATACATTAAACAACTTTAGCTTTGCAATTATCGTCGGTATAGGTGGTTGGGTTGTATTATCTACAAACGCCACAAGTGTCTCCATCGGAATCATTGTTACCTTTACGACTTATGCTCGTCAGTTTACCCGACCATTGAATGACTTAGCCAACCAATTTAATATTATTCTCTCAGCAGTCGCAGGGGCAGAGCGTGTGTTTGAGGTAATGGATGAAGAGCCGGAGGAAAGGAAAAAGAAACAATCACTGACAAACGTTGACGGAGATGTATTGTTCCAAAAGGTAACTTTCTCATATAATGAGGAAGAGAAAGTATTAAGAAATGTTTCTTTTCATGCAAAGCCTGGTCAAACGATTGCACTTGTCGGACCAACGGGCGCGGGGAAAACAACCATTATTTCTTTATTAGCAGGGTTTTACCAGCATTATAATGGCAGTATCCTATTAGATGGTCAGGATATTTCCGCTATTTCTTATGCAAGCTTACGTGATCAACTAGGAATTGTCTTACAGGATGCCTATTTATTTGATACAACTATAAGAGAAAATATTCGGTATGGAAAGCTTGATGCAACAGATGAAGAAGTGATGACAGCAGCAAAGCTTGCCAATGCCCATTCCTTTATTGAGCAGCTTCCAGATCAATATGATACGATACTAGAAGGAAATGGACATGGAATTAGCCAAGGTCAAAGACAGCTAATTTCAATCGCTAGAGCTATGTTGCGCAACCCATCCATTCTTATATTAGACGAAGCAACGAGTAGTATTGACACCATTACCGAAATAAAGATAACCGATGCGTTAAAACGATTAATGAAAGGGAAAACTAGTTTCGTTATTGCTCATCGATTGAACACCATTCAAGAAGCTGATTTGATACTTGTCTTGAAGGACGGAGAAATTTTAGAGCAAGGAAATCATCAAACACTTATACATGAAGGTGGTTTTTATGCTAATCTAGTAGCAACACAACAAAAAACTGGTCATGGATAATTTTACCGGTATAAAACTTTTGAAATTATTGGGTATAGTAAAAGTAAGCGTCATGGAGGTGAAAAAATGACGGAAGATAGACAAAAGCATGAACGAATACAGGAACAAAAAAGAGTCGATGAAGTAGTAGCGGAAATTAAACGCAAAATTAATCTTTTACAAACAAAGGCGAAGCAGCTAAAAAAAGACGTGATCGATATTCGTCGTGATTTCTGGGAAGACGTTACCGTTAATATAGAAGAAATGGATGATAAAATTGAAACAGAAGCAAGTATAAAGCAGCAAGCAGAATTCCTCTCCGAACGTGAGCGGAGCCATGGGCAGGTAAGCGAAAGACTAGATATTTTAGAGCGTTTGAAGGATACCCCTTATTTCGGACGGATTGATTTTCGACCAGAGAGAGAAGAGAAGGAGCTGCCAATTTATATTGGGCTTGCCTCTGTTTTGGATAAAGAAGAAAATGATTTCCTAGTCTATGATTGGAGAGCTCCAATAGCGAGTATGTATTACGATTTTCCTCCAGGTCCAGCAAATTACGACACAGTTCAAGGAAATATTTCCGGGGAAATAACACTAAAACGTCAATATATGATAAGAAATGGCGAACTAAAAGGAATGTTTGACACTGGTCTGACAATAGGAGATCATTTATTACAGTCTGTATTGGGGAATCAGGCAAACACAAAAATGAAAAGCATTGTGGCCACTATTCAACGAGAACAGAACCAAATTATTCGTAACGAGAGAAGTAAGGTATTAGTCGTACAAGGAGTTGCTGGAAGTGGTAAGACATCTGCCGCATTACAAAGGGTGGCCTATCTTCTATATCGTTATCGAGAGACCTTAACCTCAGAACAGATTGTCCTATTCTCGCCGAATCCATTGTTCAATAGCTATGTTGCGACAGTATTGCCTGAGCTAGGTGAGGATAATATGCAGCAAATGACTTTTTATCAATACTTACACCTACAGTTAAATGATAGTTTTCAACTAGAAACCCCTTTTGAGCAAATGGAGTACTATTTGCAGGAAAAGGGTGATGATTATACAGCAAGAGTAGAGGCAATGCATTATAAAGCTAGTCTATCCTATAAGCATGTGATCGATGACTATTTAGCACAGCTAGCAAGCAATGGTTTAGTTTTTCGAAATATTACTTTTCGTGGCCAGATTATTATTCCTAAGAAGGCAATCGAACAATATTTTTATCGAACAGAATCCAACCTTTCTATTCCAGAACGTTTGGAAAAAGTTGCTAACTGGTTATTACATCAGTTAAAAAAAGTTGAAAAATACGAAAGAGAAAAGGATTGGGTACTTGAGGAAAGTGAATTGCTGGAAAAAGAAGATTATGTCGATGTCCACCATACATTACAGGAAGAAAATCGGTTCACAGAGGATACCTTTGATGATTATGAACGGGAAGAGGCACTATTAAGAAAAAGGGTGGTAGCAAGTAAATTAAGACCACTTCGTCTCAAAATAAGAAAATTGGCTTTTGTTGACCCATTAAAAACATTTCGAAAATTATTTCAACCTTCTTTCCAAGTTAAGGAGAACATTTCCCTTCCATCACATTGGGAGGAAATATGCCGATTAACAGATAATCATTTAAAGAAGAAATTTTTAACATGGGAGGATGGTCCAGCATATATTTATTTCGAAAAAAGTCTGCTCGGTTTCAACGCACAGCGTACGATCCAGCACTTGTTTATTGATGAAGCACAAGATTACACGCCATTTCAATTTGCTTTATTGAAAAAAATGTTCCCTGTTAGCAGGATGACCTTATTAGGAGATATTAATCAAGCAATCTATGCTCATGCACTAGAAAATGAGACGTTGCTATCTGAGAAATTAGAGGAAAAGCATGAAAGAATTGTATTGACGAAAAGCTATCGATCAACAGAACCGATTGTATCTTTTACGAAAGCTTTTATGCCTAATGGTGATTTGATTGAACCCTTCGAAAGAGAGGGGAATCTTCCTATTCTAATGGAAGTTGAACAAAATGAAATGGCAGAAGAAAAAATGATTTCACAAATACGACTCTTTCGGGATCAGGGCCATGAGACGATTGCCATTGTTGGTAAGACCATGGAGGAATGCCAGCAATTACACGAAAGATTACGCCATCGCATTCCTGTCAGCTTAATGACACAAGAAGCACATACCTTTAGTAAAGGAATTGTGATTATTCCCGCATATCTTGCAAAGGGAATAGAGTTTGATGCTGTTATTCTGAGTAATGCATCTGACAAAAACTTCCATCACGCCTTAGATCGAAATCTGTTTTATACAGCATGCACGAGAGCAATGCATGAGCTTGCACTATTTTCTATTGGACGCCCAAGCCGATTTATAGATGAAGTACCTAAAGCAAGATTTAAGCATTATAAAATTCACGAGATTATGGCGAAAAAATAGTGATCGTTTCAAAACGGTCACTATTTAAGTTGAGCTACTTATTTTCATTATCGAGCATTTTGTGGGAAGATAATATCGTAGTGAAACAAAGGGAGGAATGAAAATGGTGAAAAGTTTACAATCCACCACAACGTTAAACAATGGGGTAGAAATGCCTTGGTTTGGTCTTGGTGTTTTCCAAGTGGAAGATGGAGAAGAAGTCATTAATTCTGTAAAATGGGCTCTCGAACATGGCTACAAGAGTATTGATACTGCCGCCGTCTATAAAAATGAAGAAGGTGTAGGACAGGCCATAAAAGAATCAGGAATTCCTCGCGAAGAACTATTTATCACATCAAAGCTTTGGAACAAAGATCAAGGTTATGAAGAAACGTTACAAGCTTTTGAAACGACGTTACAAAAATTAGGTTTAGATTATTTAGATTTATATTTAATCCATTGGCCAGTACCAAAGCAAAATAAATACAAGGAAACATGGAAGGCGATGGAAAAGCTATATCAGGATGGCAAAATTCGTGCTATTGGTGTAAGTAACTTCAAAGAGCATCACTTGGAGGATTTATTAACTGAGGCAAAGATTGTGCCGATGGTAAATCAAGTAGAATTCCATCCACATCTACAACAAAAAAGCTTACATGAATTTTGTAAAAAGCACAACATACAGCTAGAGGCATGGTCTCCCTTAAAGCAAGGTCAAATATTATCTGATGAGACGATAACTAAAATTGCGAAGCATCATGGAAAATCAACCGCTCAGGTTATTTTACGATGGGATCTACAAAAAGAGGTTGTGACAATTCCGAAATCGGTAAAACAACATCGTATTCATGAAAATGCCGATGTGTTCGATTTTGAATTATCAGAAGAAGAGATGAAATTAATTGCTGATCTGAATAAGGAAGAGCGTATCGGACCAGACCCAGATGATTTTGATAAGAGATAATAAAAAAAGAAAGATGCTGGGACATAACTAAATAGAGAGAATCAAAATCCGAACAATATTCTGACTA
>JACYYK010006136.1_pt1 | contig 10736 bp, 11 predicted proteins | sample 8236871 | NCBI WGS metagenome assembly JACYYK01 (sample SAMN14103087, study PRJNA606662) | landfill metagenome | isolation source: landfill solid waste inoculated with endophyte fungus Paravalsa indica | place: India:New Delhi, Okhla landfill site | collected 2017-11-05 | reverse complement strand
TTGCCGTCGGACTGCAGCCGGGCACGCTTGCGTCCGACGTCGATCGCCCACAACGCGAGCTTCTTCTTGATCGGGCTCGACTCCTCGGCGAGGGTCTTGTCGATCGCGGCCTTGAGCTTGTACCAGACCTGGGGGACGGCGCCGAAGAGCGTCGGCCGCAGGCTCGGCAGCACGGTGATGGCCTGCTTGAGGTCGTCGAGCGTGGTGATCTGCATGCCGCTGTACAGGCTCGAGTAGTGCGAGCCCCAGCGGTTGGCGATGTGCGCGTCGGGCAGATACGACAGGATCCGGTCGTCCGGACCGATGGGCAGGTACGTGCTCGTCGCCTCGAGTTCGGCGAGCAGGTTGGCGTGGGTGAGTTCGACACCCTTCGGTGGGCCCGTAGTACCGGAGGTGTAGATGAGGGTCGCAGCGGATTCGGCCGTGACCGAGTTGCGCCGTTCCTCGACCTGCTCGTCGGTGACCGCCGCGCCGCGTGCGATGAGCTCGTCGACCGCGCTCTTGCCGCCCGGCGCGGGCTCGATCTGCAGGACCTCGCGCACCGTCGGGGCGTTCTCGGCGACCTCGCGGACGGTGTCGACGTGACCGGAGTTCTCGACGATGAGCAGCTTGGTCCCGGAATCCTCGAGGATCCACTGGGCCTGGTCGGCCGACGATGTCTCGTAGATCGCGACGGTGGCACCGCCTGCGGTCCAGATCGCGTAGTCGAGGAGCACCCACTCGTAGCGGGTCGCCGACAGCACCGCGACGCGGTCGCCGAGCTCGATGCCCGATGCCATCAGGCCCTTCGCCACGGCGCGTACCTCGGATGCGAACTGGCGCGCGGTGACGGGAACCCACTTGCCGTCGACCAGTCGCTCGAACGGCACGAACTCCGGCGACTCCTTCTCGTGGCGGAAGACGCTGTCGGCCATCGACGTGTTCTCGGGGATCGAGAACGACTGTGGCACGGCAATCTCACTCACTGTGACCCCTCCATTGTTAGATACTGTCGGTGTGCATTGCATCACATGTCGTTGGGAAATGCATTACCCCTCGGACCGGTTTGCCCTTTTTTTACAGTCCGATAAGCAGTGATCTACGTAACAATGCTACCCGCCGGTAACGAGGATTACCACTATCGGATAGTCTCGTCGGTTTTTCCGGTACCGGAAGTACCAGGATCACGGAGGAGTCGGACGGCCTCGTCGTCGCCGAGCTGGTGGAAATCGGCGTAAGCAGCGCCGACGCTGTCGGTGTCCACCGGCGTCCAAGGGCAGATCACCTCGTCGGCCACTCCGCCCACGCGGCGCAATGCCTCCGGTGAGGCCACCGGTACGGCGAGGACCACCCGGGTGGCACCCGACGCGCGCGCGGCGAGACAGGCGACCGCTGCTGTCGCGCCCGTGGCCACCCCGTCGTCGACGATGACCGCCGTGCGGCCCTCCAGTGGTACGCGGGCGCGACCGGCACGCAGGAATGCGGCGCGGCGCTCGAGTTCGGCGAGCTCGCGCCTCTCGATGTTGTCCACGGATTCGGGAGCTATCCGCCCGCGCCGGATCACGTCCTCGTTGAGGACGCGGAAGACGCCTTCGCCTGCCGGACCCTCGGCGATCGCGCCCATCGCGAGTTCCGGATGCCAGGGCACGCCCAGTTTGCGGACGACGAGGACGTCCAGCGGTGCGTCGAGGGCGGCGGCGAGTTCGCGGGCGACGGGGATGCCGCCACGGGGAAGCGCGAGAACCACCGGGTCGGCGTCGCGCAGGTGCCCGGCCGACCGGGCGAGTCGCCGGCCCGCCTCCTCGCGCGTGGCGTACCGCACACGTCCAGTATGGGACGGTCCGTCCGGGCGGGCGAGCATTCGCCGCCCGGACGGACCGAGGGTGATCTCAGTCGAGCTCGCCCGACAGGTAGGAGTGGTAGGCGGGCAGATCGAGCTGACCGTGGCCGGACAGGCCGATCACGATCACCTCGGGCTCGGTGAGGCCCCGTGCGTACTCCGCGGCCGCGGCGATCGCGTGCGACGACTCCGGCGCCGGCACGATGCCCTCGTTGCGGGCGAAGAGCACCGCCGCGGAGAAGGCGTCGGTCTGTGCCACGGACCGTCCCTGCACGTAACCGAGCTCGACCGTGTGGCTGAGCAGCGGCGCCATGCCGTGGTACCGCAGCCCGCCGGCGTGGATCGGGTCGGGGATGAAGTCCTGGCCGAGGGTGTGCATCTTCAGCAACGGCGTCAGGCCCGCGATGTCGCCGTGGTCGTAGCGGTACTCACCGCGGGTGATCGACGGGCACGCCGAGGGCTCGACGGCCACGACGCGCGTCGTCGCCCGCTCGTGGATGACCTCGCGCAGGAACGGGAACGACAGGCCGGCGAGGTTCGAACCGCCACCTGCGCAACCGAAGACCACATCTGCCTGGTCCTCGCCCGCGGCCCGCAGCTGTTCCACGGCCTCGAGGCCGATGACGGTCTGGTGCAGCACCACGTGATTGAGCACGCTGCCGAGGGTGTAGCGGGCGGCGGCGTCCTTCACCGCGACCTCCACGGCCTCCGACACCGCGATGCCGAGCGAGCCGGGAGTGTCCGGATGTTCGGCGAGGACGGCGCGACCGGCCTCCGTCAGATCGGACGGGCTGGGATGAACTGTGCCGCCGTAGGTCTCGATGAGGAAACGGCGGTAGGGCTTCGAGTCGTAGGAGGCGCGGACCTGCCACACCTCGAGATCGATACCGAACTTCGCGCACGCGAAGGACAGGGCCGAACCCCACTGTCCCGCACCTGTTTCCGTCGTCAGTCGGGTGACGCCGTCGAGCGAGTTGTAGTACGCCTGGGCCACCGCCGAATTCACCTTGTGGCTGCCCACCGGGCTCACGCCCTCGTACTTGACGTAGATGCGGGCCGGGGTGCCGAGTGCCTTCTCGAACGAGTGGGCGCGGAACAGGGGAGTGGTGCGGTAGCCGGCGTAGACCTCGCGCACGGCCTCCGGGATCTCGATGTCGGTCTCGGTCGACAGCTCCTGCTCGATCAGCCCCGAGGCGAACAGCGGCGCGAGATCGTCGGCGGTGATCGGCTCGCGGGTGCCGGGGTGCAGGTGCGGCGGCGGGGCCACCTCGAGGTCGCCGACGATGTTGTACCAGTGCGTCGGAATGCCCGAATCGGCGACGGACGGGGATGTCGCGGACACGTGCGAGGAAGGGGGAGCCGTCACTGTGGAATCCTTCGGTCGGGGACACGGAACCCGCCCAGTGTGACGCGCCCCGGATGGAGGCGGCGGCGTGGGGTGTGCCATTATTCGCGCGCTCGAGCCCAGGTCGTAGCCGGGTCCGGGCGCGAAGAGGTGGGTCCATCCGATAAACTGCTGGTCAAATGAGTGAAATTCAAGACGCCCCCGACCAGGAGACCGCAGCTCTCACGTTTGCCGATCTCGACATCGATGCCCGTGTGCTGCAAGCTCTTTCGGACGTGGGTTACGAGTCCCCGTCGCCGATCCAGGCGGCGACCATCCCACCGCTGCTGGAGGGACGGGACGTCGTCGGTCTCGCTCAGACCGGCACCGGCAAGACCGCCGCCTTCGCAGTGCCGATCCTCTCGCGTATCGACACCTCCGTGAAGCGGCCCCAGGCGCTGGTGCTGGCGCCCACCCGAGAGCTCGCGCTGCAGGTCGCGGAGGCTTTCGGTAAGTATTCCGTCCATATCCCGGGCCTGAACGTCCTGCCCATCTACGGCGGCCAGGCGTACGGTGTACAGCTGTCCGGTCTCCGCCGCGGCGCCCAGGTCATCGTCGGTACCCCCGGACGTGTGATCGATCACCTCGCCAAGGGCACCCTCGACATCTCCGAGCTCGAGTTCCTCGTCCTCGACGAGGCCGACGAGATGCTCACCATGGGCTTCCAGGAGGACGTCGAGCGCATCCTCGCCGACACCCCCGACACCAAGCAGGTCGCGCTGTTCTCCGCGACCATGCCGGGCGCGATCCGCCGGCTGTCGAAGCAGTACCTCAAGGATCCGCAGGAAATCACCGTCAAGTCGAAGACGACGACGTCGGCGAACATCTCCCAGCGGTGGGTCCTCGTCTCCCACCAGCGCAAGCTCGACGCGCTGACCCGTGTCCTCGAGGTCGAGACCTTCGAGGCGATGATCATCTTCGTGCGCACGAAGCAGGCCACCGAGGATCTGGCCGAGCGGTTGCGCGCCCGCGGTTTCTCCGCGGCCGCGATCAACGGCGACATCGTGCAGGCCCAGCGCGAGCGCACGATCAACCAGCTCAAGAACGGTTCGCTCGACATTCTCGTCGCCACCGACGTCGCCGCGCGTGGTCTCGACGTCGAGCGCATCAGCCACGTCGTCAACTACGACATCCCGCACGACACCGAGTCGTACGTGCACCGCATCGGCCGTACGGGCCGCGCCGGCCGTACCGGCGACGCCCTGCTGTTCGTCGCTCCGCGTGAGCGGCACCTGCTCAAGGCGATCGAGCGGGCTACCCGTCAGCCGCTCGCCGAGATGCAGCTGCCCACGGTCGAGGACGTCAACGCCCAGCGCGTGTCGAAGTTCAACGACTCGATCACAGAGGCGCTCACCTCCGATCACCTGCAGCTGTTCCGCACGTTCGTCGAGGACTACGAGCGCGAGCACGACGTGCCGCTCGCCGACATCGCCGCCGCACTGGCGGTCCTGTCACGCGACGGCGAGTCGTTCCTCATGGAGGCCGAACCCGAGCCGGTCGCACCGCCGCGCCGCGACCGCGAACCGCGCGAGCGTCCGCCGCGTCGCTTCGACGACGGGCCGAAGGTCGGTCGCGACGGCCAGGAGATGACCACCTACCGCATCGCCGTGGGCAAGCGTCACCGCGTGCAGCCCGGTGCGATCGTCGGTGCCATCGCCAACGAGGGCGGACTGCGCCGCGGCGACTTCGGGCACATCAGCATCCGTGCCGATCACAGCCTTGTCGAGCTGCCGAAGGATCTGTCGCCGCAGACCCTCGACGCGCTGCGCTCCACCCGCATCTCGGGTGTGCTCATCCAGCTGCAGCCCGACTCCGGCGCACCGACCGGACGTCCGAGCTCGTATCGCGGACGCGACGACCGTCGCGGCGACGATCGACGCGGGGGAGACCGGCGCGATCACGGCAAGCGCGACCGCGGCGGCAAGCGTGAGTACGGCGACAGCCGTGGTGGCCGTTCCGGCGACTTCACGCACCGCAGCGACCGCAACGACCGTGGCGGTCGCGGCGGCTACCGCGACTGACGTCGGTCAGCTCACTCGCTGCGCCAGGACGTCGACGGTGGCGCCGTCGATCGACTCGCGGATGATGTCGGCGTGCCCGGCGTGGCGAGCCCATTCCTCGATCTGATGCAGGATCAGGAACCGGACGGTGAACGGTTCGCCCTGATCGAGCCACTGCGCGACGTCGGGGGAGATCTCCACGACCCGGCCGAGGTCAGCTTCGGCGCGAACCGTCGCGGCGAACCGTTCGGCCTCGGCGTCGAGGCGGGCGAGCTGGTCGGCGACCGTCTCGCTCTCCTCGACCCGCCACCCGGCCTGCCACGCCGCGACCGGGTCGGCATCGCGAGTATTGTCGCCGCGGATCCGGCCGTCCGTGGCGGTGAGACCGTCGACGAGATGGTTGACCAGCGATGCCAGGCTCATCGACGATGCGCTCGGCGCGCTGCGGGCCTGATCCTCGGTCAGGCCCGACAGCGCGTTGCGCAGGGCATCGAATTGGTTGGAAAGCAGCTTCAGCAACAGATCGTGTTCTGGGGTGCTCATGCGTCGAGTATGGGTGCTCCCACCGACACCTTCGGCCCCGAATCGGCGAACTGCGTGCGGTACAGCTCCGCGTAGCGGCCACCCGCCGCCAGGAGATCGTCGTGGTTGCCGCGTTCGACGATGCGCCCGGCCTCGACGACCAGGATCTCGTCGGCTGCGCGGATGGTCGACAGGCGGTGTGCGATGACCACCGACGTGCGACCCTCGAGCGCCTCGGTCAACGCCTCCTGGACGGCGGCCTCCGAGGTCGAATCGAGATGGGCGGTGGCCTCGTCCAGGATCACCACCCGTGGATGGGCGAGCAGCAGCCGCGCGATCGTCAGCCGCTGACGTTCACCACCCGAGAGCCGGTAACCGCGTTCGCCGACGACGGTGTCGAGTCCGTTCGGCAGCGACGCGATCAGGCTCTCGAGGCGGGCGCGGCGCAGGGCGTCCCACAATTCGTCCTCCCCGGCTTCGGGGCGGGCGAGCAGCAGGTTGTTGCGGACCGTGTCGTGGAACAGGTGACCGTCCTGGGTGACGAGCCCGACCGTCGCGCGGATCGAATCGGCGGTCAGCTCGCGGACGTCCGCTCCGCCGAGCAGCACGGCACCGGAATCGACATCGTAGAGTCGCGGGATCAGTTGTGCGATGGTCGATTTCCCGGCACCGGACGATCCGACCAGTGCGACCATCCGGCCCGGCTCCACGCGGAACGACACATCGTGCAGCACCTCTTCGCCGCCCCGGGAATCGAGCACCGCCACCTCCTCGAGGGAGGCGAGCGAGACCTTGTCGGCGGACGGATACGCGAAGCCGACATCCCGGAGTTCCACCGAGACCGGACCGTCGGGAACCGGCCGGGCGTCGGGCGACTGCTCGATCAGCGGCTTCAGGTCGAGGATCTCGAAGACCCTCTCGAAGCTCACCATCGCACTCATGACGTCCATACGGGCGCTGGCCAGCGCCGTCAGCGGCGAGTACAGGCGCGTGAGGAGCATCGCCATCGCGACCACCGCACCGGGATCGAGCTGATCGCGCAGCGCATAGAAACCACCGAGGCCGTAGACGAGCGCGAGCGCGAGCGCGGACACGAGCGTCAGGGCCGTGACGAACACGCTCTGCAGCATCGCGGTGCGTACCCCGATGTCGCGGACCCGCTTCGCCCGGACGGCGAACTCCCTCGACTCCTGTGCCGGACGGCCGAACAGCTTGACCAGGGTGGCGCCCGGTGCCGAGAACCGTTCGGTCATCTGCGTGTTCATCACCGAGTTGTGGTTGGCCGCCTCCCGGCTGAGCTGCGCGAGCCGAGCGCCCATGTGCCGGGCGGGAACCACGAAGATCGGGAGTAGCAGCAGTGCGAGAAGTGTGATCTGCCAGGAGATCCCGATCATCACCACCAGGGTGATCGCGAGGGTGACGATGTTGCCGACCACGCCGGACAGGGTGTCGCTGAAGGCGCGCTGCGCACCGATGACGTCGTTGTTCAGGCGTGAGACGAGCGCGCCCGTACGGGTCCTCGTGAAGAAGGCGACCGGCATGCGCTGCACGTGGTCGAAGACCGTGGTGCGCAGATCGAGGATGAGGTCCTCACCGATGCTCGCCGACAACCAGCGGTTCGCGATCCCGAGGCCGGCCTCGACCAATGCGATCGCGGCGATGATCACCGCGAGCAGCACCACGACCGAGACCGCGGCGCCGTCGACGATCGCGTCGATCACCCGCCCGGCGAGCACCGGTGTCGCGACACCGAGCGCAGCGATGGTCACGCTCAGAGCGAGATAGAAGGTGATGTTGCGGCGGTGCGGCCGGGCGAACTCGGCGATCCGCCGCAGGCTCGCTCGGGAGAACGGCCTGCGGTCGCTCTCGGCGTGCATCGCGTTGTACATCGCGTTCCACGCGGTGACTTCCATGCTCATGGTGTGGGCCTCCTCGGGTCGCAGCCGAGGCTAGGACCTCGAGTGCGCTCGAGGTCAAGCCTAGGCTCGCACCACGACAGGACGAGGCGTCAGCGAGCCACGTCGATCACCACGCGCGTCGGCCCGGTGAGGGAGTACACCGAGAACGGGGTGCCGTGCGCGGCGACGCCGATGAACGACTGTGTGACACCTTCGAAGACACCGGACCCGCTGACCTCCACCACAGATCCGCCGGCTTCGGCGAGCACGGGATCCGGGCCGTCGTACTGCTCGACACCGCTGTCGAACGGATAGGCCGAGCCGTCGATGAGCACCTGCAGCACGGCGTCGCCGGCGACGGGGACCTCGTTGCCGCTGCCCTGCTGGAACGCCTCGTCGACGTAGCCGACCCGCCATCCCGGCGTGCCCTCGCCGCCGAGTTCGTAGACCACGCGGTCGAAGCCCTCGTGACGTCCGGTGCGGATGTCGACGACGGTGAGCTTCGCGCCCTCTCCGGCCGGGGAGACCTTCTCGCGCGCGTCGCGCGGGACGTCGGCGGAGGTGGTGGTCTCGGGAGCCGTGGACGTCGGCGTGTCGACCGAGACGGCGGGGGAGGGCGCAGGCTCGTCGTCGCCGGCGGAGCATCCCGCCAGGACCAGTGCTGTTGCGGTGACGGCCAGGGCGAGACGGGTGTGCTTCATGGGGCTCATGATACGTCGGAGCTCCCGACCGGCCCTCGACGCTCGCGGGGGTTGACCGGATCGAGACGTGAGGCGCACAATTCATCCGAGGATGATTTCAACACTCGATGAATTGAGTGGACCATGAACATCGACCACATCTCCGACGCCGTCGACATCCGCGACCTGCACGTCCGGCGCGGCACCCACCGAGCCCTCGAGGGCGTGAGCGTGCGCGTCCCGCGCGGCTCGATCACCGGACTGCTCGGGCCCTCCGGCTGCGGGAAGACCACCCTGATGCGCACGATCGTCGGCACCCAGATCGTCGAGTCCGGCACGGTCACCGTGCTGGGCCTGCCCGCGGGTAGCGCCGAACTGCGCCGCCGCATCGGTTACGTCACCCAGTCGCCGAGCGTCTACCCCGACCTGACCGTCATCGAGAACGTCTCCTATTTCGCCTCCCTCTACGGGCGGAAGGGCTCCGCGGTCACCGACACCGTCGCGGCGGTCGGCCTCACCGACCACGCCGCCGACCGCACGTCGGCCCTGTCCGGCGGCCAGCTCGGACGGGTGTCGCTCGCATGCGCGCTCGTGGGCGATCCCGAACTCCTCGTGCTCGACGAACCCACCGTCGGGCTCGATCCGCTGCTGCGCGCCGAACTGTGGGAGCACTTCCGTGCGCTCGCCGACCGCGGCACCACCCTGCTCGTGTCGAGCCACGTCATGGACGAGGCCGACCACTGCGACGAGCTCGTCCTCCTGCGCGAGGGCCGGCTGATCGCCCAGCTGACCCCCGTCGAACTGCGCGAACAGACGGGGGAGACGGGCCTCGAGAACGCCTTTCTCCGACTCATCCGGAACCGGACGGGAGCACGACCGTGAGCGCCGTCATCTATGCCACCACGACCACCCGCATCCTGCGTCAACTGCGGACCGACCATCGCACCGTCGTGATGATCGTGCTCGTCCCGAGCCTGCTGATGACGCTGCTGTACTTCATGTACCAGAACGTCCCCACCGGCCCGGGCGGCGTCTCGCTGTTCGACCGGATCGCCGTCACGATGCTCGGGATCCTCCCGTTCGTCGTCATGTTTCTGGTCACCTCCATCGCGATGCAACGCGAGCGCAGTTCGGGCACCCTCGAACGGCTGCTCACGACACCGCTGACGAAACTCGACCTGCTCGCCGGCTACGGCAGCGCCTTCTCGCTCGCGGCGGCCGTCCAGGCCGGCCTCGCATGTGTGGTGGCCTTCTGGCTGCTCGACGTCACCAGCGCCGGATCGGTGCTGTGGGTGCTGGTCGTCGCGGTTCTCGTCGCCGTCCTCGGTGTCTCCCTGGGGCTTCTGTGCAGTGCCTTCGCCCGCACCGAGTTCCAGGCCGTGCAGTTCATGCCGGTGATCGTCATCCCGCAGTTCCTGCTGTGCGGGCTGCTCGTCGCCCGGGACGATCTGCCCGACTGGCTCCGCTGGATCAGCAACGTACTGCCGTTGAGCTATGCCGTGGAGGCCCTGCAGGAGATCACCGTGAACCCGGGCGTCACCGGCGTCATGGTGCGGGATCTGGTCGTCGTCGCGGCGTTCGCCGCCGCGGCCCTCGCGCTCGGTGCGGCGACACTGCGCCGCCGCACCCCGTGACGAGCGAGGCCGGGACGCGCCGCCCCGGCCGCCGCCCCGGCAATTCGGGCGCGCGCGACGACATCCTTTCGAGCGCCCGGGAGTTGTTCGCCGCCAACGGGTTCGACAAGACCACGGTGCGTGCGGTCGCAGCCCGTGCCGGGGTGGACCCGGCGCTCGTACACCACTACTTCGGCACCAAGCTGCAGCTGTTCACCGCGTCCATCGCGCTGCCCGTCGATCCGCGCGACGTCCTCGCTCCCGTGTACGCGGCCCCGCCCGAGGACCTCGGTCGTGCTCTCGTGGCCGCTCTTCTCGGTGTCTGGGACTCCCCGCACCGCGACGCGGCCGTGGCGATGTTCCGGGCGCAGATCGCCGGCGGCGACAGCGGCCTGATCCGCTCGTTCCTGCTGGAGGTGCCCACCGCGGTGCTCGAGGCCGCCAAGGTCGACGGGGCCGGATTCTTCACCGAGATCCGCAAGATCATCCTGCCGATGATCGCGCCGGGGCTGGCCGCCACGGCGCTGATCTGCTTCATCTTCGCCTGGAACGAGTTCTTCTTCGCNNGCGGGCCGAACTGGTGGCCACCCAGATGACCGGGATCATGCTGGTGCGCTACATCATCGGGCTCGAACCGCTCGCGTCGATGCCGTCGGAGCAGCTCGTCGGGATCGTCGCCCCCACCGTGCAGCACTATCTGACCGGCGATCTGCCCGGGATGTGACGATCGACCGGATCACCACGGCACGACGCCGTGGCGGTCGACGAACAGGCCCTCGAGGGTCTCGGCGAGGCAGGCGGCCAGGATCGCGTCGGTGCC
>JACYYK010018180.1_pt1 | contig 10755 bp, 6 predicted proteins | sample 8236871 | NCBI WGS metagenome assembly JACYYK01 (sample SAMN14103087, study PRJNA606662) | landfill metagenome | isolation source: landfill solid waste inoculated with endophyte fungus Paravalsa indica | place: India:New Delhi, Okhla landfill site | collected 2017-11-05 | reverse complement strand
TCGATTCCCCTCAGCTCCACTTGAGAGGCGCCGAGCACCTGTGAGAGCAGAACTCGGATGCCGTGCCAGAGATGACGAAGGGCCACCCCGGTAGGGATGGCCCTTTTTTCGTGTGCCGTTATCGACCCGGTGGGCGGCATCGTTTGCGCCGCCGGGCACCGGGTCGCAGTGTCGTCCATGCTGTCGTCCGTACCCTGCGCGTCGGGCTCACTGCTGGGTGGCGAGCTTCTCCAACGCCTTCTTGTCGGGCTTGCCGTTGCGGTTCAAGGGGAAGTTCGCGAGGACTTCCACTCGGTTCGGCTGCTCGTACACCGGCAGGACGCCGTCGATCACGTCGCGCCAGTACCGGGCGTCGCGTCCCAGGTCGTCTTCCACGAAGAAGATCAACTGGCTTCCCTGCCGCTCGTCGGGCAGCGCCACGATCCGGGCCGAACACCCCGCGGCGGCGACCTTCCGTTCGAGAAGCTCGGGGTAGAGGGTGTACCCCTTGCGGTTCACCGCGTACTTGCGACCCGAGACGAAGAGATTGCCGTCCTCGGTCAGGTACCCCAGGTCGTTCGTGTGGTACCAGCCACGGTCGGCGACGTCGAGCTCGCCGTTCTCGTCGAGGATGCCCTCCATCATGTCGGGACAGAGTACGACGATCTCGCCGAGTTCGTTGGGAGGCAACGGGTTGTTCGGGTCGCCGTCCTCGCCGACGATGCGCAGGTCGAGCCCCTCCATGACCTTCCCGCAGCCGACGGGGTTGTCGAGGGTGGCGAAAGCGACGTTGCCGAGTTCGGTACTGCCGTAGCTGTCCAGCAGGGGAAGCCCGAACATCTCGACGTAGGTGTCGGACAGCGGCTGGTCGAGCGGTGCCGCGCCGACGCAGAACATCCGGACCGAGCGCAGTCGCTCCCGGAGTCCGGTCCGCTTGCGGACGATGTTGTGGATGCTGCGGTAGGTCGCCGGGGTCGCGTCGATCACCGTAGCTCCACATTGGAGTCCCATGTGCAGGGCGTGGTCGACCCTGCGGTACGGCGCGATGATGAGCGAGCACCGCACGAGCCAGGCGATCAGCACCATCGAGAGCCCGTACTGGTGCGAGAACGGCAGCAGCGGGAGCAGCGCGTCGCTCGACGTGTGGCCGACCTGCTTGGCGTTGCGCTCCAGGTTGCGCAGGAAGTTGCCGCCGTTCTTCACCACGCCTTTCGGTGTTCCGGTCGAGCCGGACGACCACATGATGAGCCCGTCGGGGAGTTCGCACCACGTGTCGAAGCAGAGCCGCTCGTCGCTCGGCCGGCGACCACCAGCCGCCACAAGGAGTTCATAGAGGAAGACCGGTGTTTCGTCTTCTGCGATGGGGGCGTCGTCGGAGACGAGTACGAACTTCGCGCTGGCTCGACGAGCGATCGCGGTGGTCTGCTCGGCGTTCTCCTGATAGTCCAGCAGGACGATCGATGCACCCACGTGCATCAGAGCGAGGAGCGTGCTGACGTAGGCGGCGGAGTTGCTCGCCTTGAACAGCACCCGCGATCCGGCTTGGATTCCCTGCTCGCGCAGGACGTCGGCCACGCACAGAGCCTGCTGTTCGAACTCTGCGAGGGTCTGTACCGAATCCTTGGCGAAGAGCTTGGGGGACATCGGAATCGTCCTTCCTTCTCCAGGCCAGACGAGACTATGAGCGGACTCCGCCGCAGCGACACCCCTAGTCGTCCCTTACTCGACGCCGACACCATTGTGGATGGTGGCCGACGGAGCCGTGAGAAGGTGGCGATCCCGTTCGACTGAAGGTCGATCACGAAAGCGACCACTATGATGGCCCGACGTTTCAGCCGCGACAAGACCGTGCCACGCGACCTGGTCGAGTGCGACGAAGCGTCCCCAGGGGTTGCCGTCCGCCCTGGTCGCCAGCAGGGTCGGCACCGTTCGACAGCGACGTGAAGGGAACGACGTGACCGCGCACGACGACAACGACTTGTGGATCCGCCGCTTTCATCCCGCCCCGGAAGCCGACACGAGATTGGTCTGCCTCCCGCATGCCGGAGGTTCGGCCAGCTTCTACTTTCCGGTCTCGAGGGCGCTGTCTCCCGGCCTCGAGGTGCTGGCGGTGCAGTACCCCGGCAGGCAGGACCGCCGTACGGAACGATGCCTGGACAGCATCGCCGAGCTTGCGGACGCCGTCGCGGCAGCTTTGCTGCCGTGGACGGACAAGCCGCTCGCCTTCTTCGGCCACAGCATGGGGGCCACGCTCGCCTTCGAGGTCGCTCTCCGGCTGGAGCAGCGTGGGATCGTGGCCTCGGCCGTGTTCGCGTCGGGACGGCGTGCGCCGTCGCGTGACCGCGAGGAATGGGTGCACCTGGAGGATGACGCCGGCCTGATTCGGGAGATCAGTGCGCTTGGCGGGTCCGAGGCACAGGTGCTCCAGGACGAGGAGTTGCTCCGCACGGTATTGCCCGCGATCCGCGCCGACTACAAGGCGGTGGAAACGTATCGGTATCAGCCCGGGCCGCCGTTGTCGTGCCCGATTTACGCATTGGTGGGCGACAGCGACCCGAAGGCCAGTATCGACGAGGCCCAGGCGTGGGAACGCCACACCACGGGAGAATTCGAACTCCGGACGTATCCCGGAGGGCACTTCTACCTGATCGAGCAGGCGTCGAGTGTGATCGCGACGATTGTCGAGAAGATGGCCGAAACACCGACCGCCCGGCGGTAAGGAAAAGTCATGCCGGGTTCACCGAGGAGTTGCCTCGCAGAGCTCTTTTCGTAATCAGCCGCGAGTCGCAGCGCCTGCGGGACGTGTCAACGACAGTTTTAATCTCTTGAAGGTGCATTAAGGCACACGACCCGAAGGTTGGGCGCAACTCGTTTGCCGCAAGTCGTGCTCGCACCGGGTTGGTCGCCGGTGCGAGCCACGTCCGCGAATCCCGAAGAGTGGGCATCGTGTGTGGTCGTGTCGTCCCCCGAACGGTGGCAGGTCGCGATCGCGTGGGCGGTGACCTGCTCGGATTCAATTATTGACGTAACAACGATTTGCATTGCGCAGTTTGTCCCGTGTGGGCGGAAGCGACCCCTAGGCGACCCCTATTGTCGCGGAAACCCCCGTTCCGTCGGGGCTGCCCCGGTGTTCCCGCCGTCCGCCTGATGGCTGATTACTCGTTGCTGCGTTGGGTGTAGTTGTGGTTGTTGACGTGGCAATGAACTCACTGGATTGGTGGGGACCGTGGTAGCTTGACCGCCGGAAGAGCTACTGTCCGTGGCAGCTGAGCTCATAAGTTTGCAAAGATCACCCGTTTGGGCGATCTGGGGGTACGTGCAGCCTCGGGAGAAAAGAGATTGGCCTGAGGTCTCTTCTTGGAGGATGACTGCGTGGTATTGGTAGAACGTCATGCGATTCTAGCGGAGCTGACCACCCTCCTGGAGGATTCCGCCCAAGGGAACGGGAGGGTCGCAGTTCTCTCCGGTGGAATTGCGAGCGGTAAGACCGCCGTGCTTCGGCAATTCGAGGAGTGTGCGCGCCAGGCCGGGGCTTCGTTGCTGCGTTCGTCCGGTGCCCCGAACGAACGGACACTTCGTTTCGGTGTCATCGAGCAGCTGTTCCTCGGTGTTCCGGCAATCCCTGAGACGTCTGCCGTACTGGCCTCCCTCTCCGAGTCGAATCGCTTCGACTCGGACCCGAGCTCCGCCGACCGGGACGAGGAACGCCTCGCGCGAGAGATCTGTGTGCGACTGCTCGACCTGTCCAGGACACGGCCGCTCGTGATCACAGTGGACGATCATCAGTTCACCGACAGCGCATCGGTACGCGTGTTGACGTACCTGCAGCACCGGATCGCGTCGTCGCCGATCATGCTGCTGCTCAGTCGGCGAGTCGACGAACCGTCGCGCCTGGTTCCGCAGCCGCTGCGGGAGCCCCACACCCGGTGCTTCGCCGTGGCACCGTTGAGCCTCTCCGGTGTCGAGCAGTTCCTCTCGCAACGCACCTCTCCCGCCGACGCAGCCCGCCTCGCACCGTGGTGCCACGACCTGACCGGCGGAAACCCGTTGCTGCTGCATGGAATCCTCGACGACATCGCGGCGAACGCCGGTGCTGCGGCGTCCGGGGTCGGAAATCCCCAGGCCGGTGACTCCTTCGCCCGTGCGGTGCTCGCGTGCCTGCATCGAGGGGGTTCTCATCTCGTCGACACGGCACGTGCCCTGGCGGTGCTCAGCGAGTTCGTGACCCCCAGCCTGCTGGCTCGCTTCCTCGATCTCCGCTCGTCCAAGGTGAGCGGCACCCTGCGGGCGCTCGAGGTCGCCGGTCTCACCGATGGTTACCGGTTCCGGCACGCCGGTACCCGCAAGATCGTGCTGGACGAGTTGTCGGCCGAGGAGCGGGCGGCACTCAACCTCCGTGCGGCGGAGCTTCTGCACCAGGACGGGGCGGCACCGTCGGACATCGTCGGGTACCTGCTCGCCGCGGGTGAGGCGGAGGAACCGTGGGCGGTCGACGTGTTGCAGGCGGCTGCCGACCATGCCGTGGTGTACGCCGAGCAGGTTCTCGCTCTGGGAGACGTCGAGGAGGCGGTGCGGTACCTGGAGTTCGCGAGTCAAGCGTGCGGTGACGAACGCCAGCGTGCGGCGCTGACCTCGCGGCTCGCCTGGGTGCAGTGGTTGATCAATCCGGCGGCGGCCAGCCGGCATCACGGCCCGTTGCAGGCGGCCCTGGATAAGGGGCTGCTGGGCGATCGAGAGGCGATGCGGCTGGTGCGTTCGTTGGTGTGGCACGGTCGTGAGCTCGAAGCCGCCCAGGCACTGGACTGCGTGGGGGGCCGGGCCGACGACACCGGGCAGGTCGACGCGTACGAGCGGGAACTCACTCAGAAGTGGGTGACCTGGTGCTCTCCCGAGGTCATGGCCCGGAAGGACCGCGCCGGTGTGCTGACCCCGCCCCCGCTGGGGCGAACGCCCCGTACTTCGGGCACCGACATGCGAGGCGGACGCGCTCCCGGCACCGCTGCCGCGCTCGAAGGCGCGGAGCGGATCCTGCAGGGCGCGCGCGTTCTGGAGACGCCGGTGGCGGCCGTGGCCTGCGCGTTGCACGAACTGCTCGTGGCGGAGAAGACGGAGCGCGCGAAGTACTGGTGCGACGAGTTGTTGAGGAAGGCGGAACGGTACCGCGCCACGACGTGGCGGGCCGTGCTGCTGGACTGCCGCGCGGCGATCAGTCTCCGCCTCGGGGATCTCGCCGATGCCGAGCGGTATGCGCGCACGGCGTTGTCCCTCCTGTCGGTGCAGAGCTGGGGCGTCGTCATCGGCTCGCCGCTGTCGCACCTGGTGCAGGCGACGACCATGATGGGCAAGCTCGACGAGGCCGCCCAGCACATCGACCGCGCGGTGCCGCCCGCCATGGTGAACACCCGGTACCAGCTGAGGTACCTGACTGCGCGGGGGCACTTCTATCTCGCCACCGACCGGCCGCATGCCGCCCTCGTCGACTTCCAGGCCGTCGGTGATCTCGCGGTGAAATGGAACCTCGACGACCCGGCCACGGTGGCCTGGCGAGGCGACATGGCGCAGGCGCTCGCGCGCATCGGGAGGACCGACCGGGCGCGCGAGCTGATCGACGCGCAACTCGTGCTGATCGGAAGCGGCCTGGCCCGAGCCCGGGGGATTTCGCTGGGCATTCTGGCGTCGCTGAGCGACGTCAAACAGCGATTGGCGATGCTCGGGGAGGCCGCGGACCTTCTGCAGGAGGGCGGCGACCGGTATCAGTTGGCCCGCACGTTCGCCGAACTCGAACAGGTCTGGCAGATCTTCGGTGAGCTCGAACGAGCGCGGCTGATCCGGCGTCGTGCCCTTCAACTGGCCAAGCGTTGTGAGGCCACGTGGCTGTACGACAGATTGTCGACGAACCGGGACCCGTTGATGTCCGCGACACCGACGCGGGAGGAACCCGAGAACATGGCGCTGCTCAGCGAGGCCGAGAAGCGGGTGGCGACCCTCGCGGCGTTGGGGCGGACCAACCGGGAGATCGGCAGGCGGCTCCACATCACCGTGAGCACGGTGGAACAACACCTCACACGGGTGTACCGCAAGCTGAACATCAAGCGGCGGACCGACCTGCCCGTGGTGATGCCGGTGGACATCGCCGACACGGCCTGAGAGCACTGTGGACCGAAGTCAGCCGGGACGCGCCTTGTCGTGCCTGGTTCTGCTCGGCACGTCCTCGGCGTCCTGTGCCGACACGGTGTCGAGGACGATGTCGAGCGGGGCGAGTGATCCGCAGGTCGGCGTCTCGACGTCCCGGTCGGTGATGCGGAGGAAGCTCAACGTGTCGTCGTGCGGAGCCTCCCGGGCGAAGGTGATCCCTTCCACGCCGGTCGACAGGGCGACGTCGACCAGCCACCAGGTCGACTCATCGCCCGGCGGAGGCGGCACCCGCCGGGTGTAGAGCTGGGTGGGAAGGCCGGTGTCGACGGCGGCGCGGATGTCTGCGAGCAGCGCCTGTTCGGTCCGGCCCCCGGCGATGTGGCCGCGCGTGTGCGGGTCCGCCCAGTCGTCCATGCAGACGCGCAGAGCGTCCACGCACTCGGCGAGGTCGTCGGCGCGGTCTCGCAACCGTTCGGGGCCGGTGGTGAGGCTCACCGTGCAACCGTCGTCCGTCAGATGCTCGGCGATCACGGCGAGGTCCGTGTGGTGCAAGGGCTCCACCTCGACGATGTCGACGGTGAGCAGACCGGTGCAGGCGAGTGCCCGGGCGACTCTGCGGTGCGGCGATTCGGTGGAGGAGACGTCCGCGACGTGATGCGGCCGCACGACCGGAGACCAGCGGATGCCGACGGTCGTGGAGCCACCCAGTTCCTGGGGAGAGGCGTAGCGATCCGCGATGAGGTCACTCGCGCGGAGTCTGGCACGCCCCACCGTGGTCAACGCGCCCCGATGATGGGTTCTTCCGGTCAACGGGTCGTGCGCGACGAGGTGCCCCGCACGGACGCCGACACCGAAGACACGCGGTTTCGCACGTGCGTTATCGCGCGACGACTTCATCGAACAACTCCTAGGGAAAAATGGGAGGAGATCGGCGAACCACCGTCAACGGTGAAGCCTTCTGCATAGGGAGTCGCATTGTCGGTTCAATTTTCTATCAATGACGCCGATACCACGATGACAGGATCCCGACCCTACCATCGGGCGGTCGACGCGGACTCCGCCCTCGGTAGGGGGAAAGGTCCTCCGTCCGAACTACTTCTTCCGCGCTCGGCTAATAGTTCGACAGTTCAGGGGCCGATCCTGCGTCTCTTTCGGAGCCCTGTGCCCGTGCAATATCGGGCTTTGCCGGACCCGTTTCGGTCGTTGTCGCTTTACGGAAGGAAGGAGTGTCCTCACCGCGCGGCGGTGGCCCCTCATCGCCTTCTACCGACCCCTAGAGGTGCGGCGGCGTCGGCGTTGTCGAGTGGGCCGCACCGGAAACCGGTGTAAGCCGGGGTTCGTAGGGGTTGTGGCGCAGGAATGCGCGACCGTAGATTCGGCGTCGCCACGAACCCTGAACGCTCAAGACAATGCCCTCCGGCGTTCGCGGGAGGAGTACGATGATCGTCGCTTGCTGGCAGGCCACGTCCCACTGTGGGAACCCGTCGGCCCCCCTCGACAGGATCGCCGAGGTCGCCGGACGCGCGGCTGCTGCCGGAGCCGAACTTCTCGTCACACCCGAGTTGTCGGCCACCGGATATCCGCGTGCACTGGCCGATGTGGACTCGGTCGCGGAGCCCGTCGACGGCCCGACCGCTCGTGCCATGGCCGACATCGCCGCCACCGCGAACATCGCCATCGCCTACGGCTGGCCGGAGTGGAAGCGCGACGGAGTGCGCAACTCCGTCGCGCTGGTCGGTTCCGACGGCAGCACGCTCGCCGTCTACAACAAGGTGCACCTCTACGGCCACCGGGAGCGCGCCGCGTTCGTCCCCGGCGACGAAGCCGTGGTGCAGGCCAGGGTCGGTGACGTCACGGTCGGCCTCCTGGTCTGTTTCGACGTGGAGTTCCCCGAGCCGGTGCGCGCGCATGCGGTGGCGGGTACCGATCTGCTCGTGGTGCCCACCGCGTTGGAGAGTCCGTGGGACATGGTCGCGGACACCGTCGTACCCACGCGCGCGTTCGAGAGCCAGCTCTACCTCTGTTACGCGAACTGGGCCGGGCCCGAGGGCGACGGGCACTTCTGCGGACGCAGCCGCATCGTGGGGCCGGACGGACGCGGAGAACCCGCGGGCGGTTCGGGGGAGGAGCTCCTCCTGGCCGACGTGGATCACGAGCGACTCCGGGCGGCCCGAGCCGTCACTCCCTATCTGCGAGACCGCAGGCCCGACTTGTACCGGGACCTGCTCTGACCCACGACCGACCGAGAGGTGGGCTCATGACTCTGGCCGGCTCCGAGCGAGTCACCATGCTCGTGCCGGATTTCCCGTTCGCGTACGACGACTGGGTGCGGCATCCGGCGGGGCTGGGTGTCGTGCCCGAACACCGGCGCGGCACCACGGTCGCCGTGATCGGCGGGGGAATCTCCGGGATGATCGCCGCGTACGAGCTCATGCGGCTCGGGCTGCGGCCGGTGGTGTACGAGGCCGAGCAGATCGGCGGCCGCATGCGGTCGGTGCCGTTTCCCGGGCACCCCGACCACGTGGCCGAGATGGGAGCGATGCGGTTCCCGACGTCGGCGACCACGCTGTTCCACTACATCGACGAGCTCGGGCTGCGTACCTCACCGTTTCCCAACCCGTTGGCGCCGAGCACCCACGCCACCGTGGTGAACCTGGAGGGGCGCAGCCGCTGGGCCCGCTCGGCCACGGACCTGCCGTCGGAGTTCCAGGAGGTCGCCGACGCCTGGGCGAAGGCACTGCAGGAACGCGCGGAGTTCTCCACCCTGCAGGACGCGATCCGGCGTCGTGACGTCACGACGTTGAAGGCGATCTGGAACGTGCTGGTCAAGGAGTTCGACGACCAGTCCTTCTACGGGTTCCTGGCCACGACACCGGCGTTCGCCTCGTTCCGGCACCGGGAGATGTTCGGCCAGGTCGGTTTCGGTTCCGGTGGCTGGGACACCGATTTCCCCAACTCGATCGTCGAGATCCTCCGGGTGGTCATCACCGAGGCCGATGACGACCACGTGCTCATCGAGGGAGGGTCGCAGCAGCTGCCCGCCGGACTGTGGACGCACCGGCCGGACGACCTCGTGCACTGGCCTCGGGGCACGTCGCTGGCGGACCTGCACGGCGGTGCTCCGCGGCCCGCGGCGGTGCACATCAGCCGTGACGGCTCGGGCTACCTCGTGGAGGACGAGCACGGCGGGGCCAACCGGTACCCGGCCGTGGTGTTCACCCCGCACGTGTGGATGTTGCTGGGTCGCGTGGACAGCGACCCGGACCTGCTGCCGCCGTCGTTGTGGACCGCGGTGGAGCGGACCCACTACATGGGGTCGTCGAAGTTGTTCGTGCTGACGGATCGCCCGTTCTGGCGGGACGTCGACCCGGAGACGGGACAACCCGTGATGGGCATGACGTTGACCGACCGGATGCCGCGCAGCGTCTACCTGTTCGACTCGGGCCCGGACGAGCCGGGCGTGATGTGCCTGTCCTACACCTGGAACGACGACTCGCTGAAGGTCGCCACCCTCTCGCCGGAGGAACGCCTCGAGGTCCTGCTGTCGAAGCTGGAGCACATCTACCCCGGAGTGGACATCCGGTCACACGTCATCAGCGAGCCGCTGACCGTCACCTGGGAGACCGAGCCGCGGTTCATGGGCGCGTTCAAGTCGAACCTGCCCGGACAGTACCGCTACCAGCGCAGGTTGTTCACCCACTTCAAGCAGGAGGAGCTCGCGGAGCGACACCGGGGATTCTTCCTCTGCGGAGACGACGTGTCGTGGACGGCCGGATTCGCCGAGGGAGCCGTCACGACGGCGCTCAACGCGGTGTGGGGTGTGGTGCATCACCTCGGCGGGCACACGCACCCGGCGAACCCCGGGCCCGGTGACGTTTTCGACGACATCGCGCCGATTCGGCTCGACGAGTGAGCCCCTGAGGCGCGAACCCCTGCTCTCTCCGTGGCGCACCTCACGTTCCCGCCTCTGTCGGTGGCGGGTATCACAGCAGGTGGCGGCATGTGATGTTCGCGGTCTTGCCCCGCTGGCCATCCCGATGTTTCGTTGAGGTTTAACGATTCGGGTCATCGACCAGTTCTCCAGGAGGCGGGTGTGCCAATCCACGAACGGCTCGAAAGCGTCTACGCCGAAGTACTGGCGCGTAACCCAGGCGAGACGGAGTTCCACCAGGCCGTCCGTGAGGTGCTCGAAAGCATCGGACCCGCCGTGGGCAAGCATCCCCAGTACGCGGACGCGAAGATCGTCTCTCGGATCTGCGAGCCGGAGCGCCAGATCATCTTCCGCGTGCCGTGGGAGGACGACCGTGGCGAGATTCACATCAACCGCGGCTTCCGGATGGAGTTCAACAGCGCACTCGGCCCCTACAAGGGTGGTCTCCGCTTCCACCCGTCGGTGTACCTCGGCATCGTGAAGTTCCTCGGGTTCGAGCAGATCTTCAAGAACGCGCTCACCGGGCTGCCCATCGGCGGCGGCAAGGGCGGCTCGGACTTCGACCCCAAGGGCAAGTCCGACCGCGAGATCATGCGGTTCTGCCAGAGCTTCATGACGGAGCTGCACCGCCACATCGGCGAGTACACCGACGTGCCCGCGGGCGACACCGGTGTCGGCAGCCGCGAGATCGGCTACCTGTTCGGCCAGTA
>JACYYK010022870.1_pt1 | contig 10761 bp, 8 predicted proteins | sample 8236871 | NCBI WGS metagenome assembly JACYYK01 (sample SAMN14103087, study PRJNA606662) | landfill metagenome | isolation source: landfill solid waste inoculated with endophyte fungus Paravalsa indica | place: India:New Delhi, Okhla landfill site | collected 2017-11-05 | reverse complement strand
GCGATACATTCTATCAACTCCTTTTATAACATCTAGTTTAACTATATCAAATCTTCCTTTTTCTTTCATGTAATAGCTTTTGACTTCAACCTTTCTCAACTCTTCTTATTCTGTGTTATAATGTGGAATGAATGATAGCAATGTTGGAGGAAAAATAATGGGTTATACGCCGATGATACAGCAATATTTAAAAATAAAATCTGACTATAAAGATAGTTTTCTATTTTTTCGTTTAGGCGATTTTTATGAAATGTTTTTTGAAGATGCTAAGAAAGCTGCACAAGAACTAGAAATTACGTTAACAAGTAGAGATGGAGGAACAGCAGACAGAATTCCGATGTGTGGGGTACCGTACCACTCTGCCGAAAATTACATAAAAACATTAATAGAAAAAGGTTATAAGGTAGCCATTTGTGAGCAAGTGGAGGATCCAAAAGTGGCAAAAGGTGTAGTAAAACGGGAAGTGGTCCAATTGATCACACCTGGTACGGTGATGGAAGGAAAAATGCTAAATGACCGAGAGAATAATTATTTAGCAGCTATAGAAAAAATAGGTCCATCTACGTTTGCTTTTGCTTATTCTGACATGACAACAGGGGAAACCTTCGTAATGAAAATAACCAGAGGCTGGCAAGCAGTATTAAGTGAATTATATAATCGCCCGATAAAGGAGGTTATTGTAGAGAAGGAGCTAGAGGAGGATTATCAACGCGAATTAATCGAAAAAATGCAATTGACGCTTTCTACCCCTCGTCACGAGAAATTTCCTGATAATATGCAGATATTAATTGAGGATGTAAGGAATAGAGAGCTACACGATATTTGTATGACACTATACAATTATCTCTTTCAAACTCAAAAACGTTCGTTTGAACATTTGAAGAAGGCGCAAGAAATTGAATTAGAAGCATACATGACCTTGGATATGTATTCCAAACGCAATTTGGAAATTACCGCTTCTATGATGAGAAAAGAAAAATTCGGGAGTTTGTTATGGGTCATTGATCGCACAGTAACGGCAATGGGGGCAAGAAAATTAAAAAAATGGCTAGAAAGGCCATTGCTCACAAGCTCGTTGATTGAAGCCCGTTTAGATATGGTAGAAGGTATTTATGATCAATTTATGGAACGAGAAGGTTTACGGGAAGCATTAAGATCTATTTATGATTTAGAGCGCCTATCAGGGAGGGTTTCCTTTGGAAATGTTAATGCACGTGATCTCATTCAATTAAAAAAATCATTAAAAAATGTTCCGTTGATACAACAATTACTACATCATTTTGATAATAAAGCACTAAATCAATTAGCAGAAGAGTTAGATTCCTTACCACAACTAACCAACTTATTGGAAGAAAGTATTATCGAGGAGCCACCATTATCGATTACAGATGGCAATATCCTAAAGGACGGATTTCATGCTACACTAGATCAGTATAGAGATGCCTCCCGTAATGGAAAGGACTGGATAGCAGAGCTAGAAAGAAAAGAGAAGCTAGCAACGAATATAAAGTCATTAAAGGTTGGCTTTAATAAAGTATTTGGGTACTATATCGAAGTAACAAAGGCCAATCTTCACCTTATTCCAGAAGGTAGATATGAAAGAAAACAAACTTTAACAAATGCAGAAAGATTTATTACGAATGATTTAAAAGAGAAGGAAAAACTGATACTAGAAGCAGAAGAAAAAAGCGTTGAGCTAGAATATCAATTATTTTTGGAAATTCGCGAGAAGGTAAAACAGTATATCCCTGCCTTACAAAAGCTAGCGGAACGAATTAGTGAAATCGATGTTCTACAATGCTTTGCAACGGTTAGTGAAGAGAATAATTATGTTCGCCCAACCTTCACAAATACTAATAGTGTTAAGCTTGTGGAAAGCCGTCATCCTGTAGTAGAAAAAGTCATGAAAGAAGAGGCATTTGTCCCAAATGATATTCAATTAGATGAAGATAAGTTTATGTTACTAATTACTGGGCCAAATATGTCTGGTAAAAGTACGTATATGAGACAATTAGCGCTCACTATCATCATGGCACAGGTTGGCTGTTTTGTTCCAGCAAAATCAGCGCAGCTTACTATATTTGATCAGATCTTCACTAGAATTGGTGCTGCAGATGATCTTGTATCTGGACAAAGTACATTTATGGTGGAGATGCTAGAGGCAAAGCATGCTGTTCAACACGCAACGAACAATAGTCTTATTCTACTGGATGAAATTGGTCGAGGCACGAGCACGTATGATGGAATGGCCATTGCTCAAGCGATTATTGAGCATATTCATGAGTATATCCATGCCAAGACCCTATTTTCTACACACTATCATGAGTTAACTAGTTTAGAAGAAAAGCTCAATGGGTTAAGAAATATTCACGTTCGTGCAGAAGAAATTAACGAGGAAGTCGTATTTCTACATCAAATTCATCAAGGTGCTGCGGATGAGAGCTATGGAATCCATGTCGCTAAGCTTGCTGGTTTACCCGATTCTTTGATCAATCGAGCCAACGTCATTTTAGAGCAATTGGAAAATAACGACAGCAGTATGACTCATCGTTCCATAGACTCTGAAGCATCTGATATAGAGCAGATGAGCTTCTTTGTGGAAGAGAAACCAATGAAGCAAAAAGAAAAACAAGTAGAGTCAGAACTTGTCAATAAGTTAAAAAAGTTAAACATTTTAGAAATGACACCAATGGAAGCAATGAATCAATTATATCAATTGCAAAAACAGGTAAAAAAGGGTTGATTCTATGATGAAAATTATGGAACTACCAGATTTTCTAGCCAATAAAATTGCGGCAGGAGAAGTAGTAGAACGCCCAGCTTCTGTCGTAAAGGAACTGGTAGAGAACAGTGTAGATGCCAAAAGTAACTGGATAAAAGTAGATATAGAAGAAGCAGGACTTCAAACCATTAAAGTAACAGATGATGGAATGGGAATCCCGGTTGATCAATGTAAGAATGCTTTTCTACGACATGCAACAAGTAAGATTACGAATGAAAATGACCTTTTTCATGTGAAGACATTAGGCTTTAGAGGTGAAGCATTAGCAAGTATTGCCGCTGTTAGTAGATTGCGAATTCAGACTTCGACAGGTGAAGAGGCAGGAACCGTGCTGGAGCTGGAAGGTGGAGAGCTACAATCAGAAGGACATAGTGATGCGAGAAGAGGAACAGAGATTACGGTAAAAGACTTGTTTTTTAATACGCCTGCACGGTTAAAATATTTAAAAACCGTCCATACTGAATTAGGGCACATTACTGATATTATTAATCGGATGGCACTTTCCCACCCGGATATTCGTTTTGAACTAACACACAATGGTAAAAGAATTTTTCAAACTTCCGGAAAAGGGGACACATTACAAATTATTGCAGCCATTTATGGTTTTTCAGTAGCGAAAAAAATGATTCCAGTTAGAGCGCGGACAATGGATTATGAAGTGAAAGGGTATATTGCAAAACCAGAGATAACACGAGCGTCGAGGAATTATATTACAACGGTAATTAATGGGAGATATGTTCGTAGTATTGGATTAGCAAAAGCGATTGCCAATGGATATCATACCTTTCTTCCGATTGGTCGTCAGCCTATCGTTGTATTACAAATCGAAATGGATCCAATCTTAATTGATGTAAATGTCCATCCAACCAAACTAGAGGTGCGTTTTAGTAAAGAAAAAGAGCTATTTGCAGCTGTTGAACAAATGATTAAGGATGCTTTTCATCAAGAAACCTTAATACCAAGTGGTGCACCTAAGTCTGTAGAAAAAGAAAAAACGGTCCAGCCACAGTTTTATTTCGAAGAATCCTCTCAGCCAACAGAGGAACAGCCAACTCCTCAAGAGGATAGTGCATCTAATTTTCAGATTAATGAAGGTCCTTTAGTAGAGCCAAACATCGAGCAACAACATGATGACAATATCGCAACATCTTCCGAGAAGATATTGCTTCATGAAAATTGGCTGGAACAGGACGAAAAACAAGAGATAGAAAACGAATCTATAGAGGAACGAGTACCGACACTCTATCCAATCGGACAGCATCATGGAACCTATATTCTAGCTCAAAATGATGAAGGGTTATATATCATTGATCAGCATGCAGCCCAAGAGCGGATAAAGTATGAGTTTTTCCGTGAAAAAATTGGGGAGGTAGAACGAGAACTGCAGGATTTACTTGTTCCAATCACATTTGAATTTACACAGCAAGAAGCACTGTTTATTGAACAATATTCGGAAGAGTTAAAGAGAATAGGTTTATTCTTTGAATCATTTGGCCACCATTCGTATCTTATCCGTTCTTATCCTAGCTGGTTTCCGAAAGGGGAAGAAGAGGAAATTATTCGTGAGATTATCGATCAATTAATACGAGATCAGAGAGTAAATATTCATAAGTTAAGAGAAGAAGCAGCGATCCTCATGTCGTGTAAAAGATCGATAAAGGCGAATCATTATTTAAACTTGGAAGATATGCGAAGATTACTAGATGATTTAAGAGCTTGCGAGGAGCCTTTTACTTGTCCTCATGGACGACCGATTATTATTCAATTTACAAAATATGAAATGGAGAAAATGTTTAAACGAGTTATGTAAAAAGATGAAGAAATGATCGTTATCGTGTATACTAGTGATGATAGAAGTGTTCACCCATGAAAGGGAGCAAGTATGAAGCAGAAAATAATCGTAGTAGTAGGCCCAACTGCTGTTGGTAAGACAGCTTTAAGTATTAAAGTTGCCAAAGAATTTAATGGAGAAATAATTAGCGGAGATTCCATGCAGGTATACCGTGAAATGGATATTGGTACGGCAAAAGTAACGGAACAGGAAATGGCTGGTATTCCTCACCATCTTATTGACATTTTAGATCCAGCAGACTCTTTTTCAGTTGCTGATTTTCAAAAAAGAGTTAGAGAATCCATTCGAGAAATTGCTGCGCGTAATAAAACCGTGATTATTGCCGGTGGCACGGGTTTATATATCCAATCCGTACTTTATGACTATCAGTTCGCAGAGGAAGAACGTAATGCTATTTATCAGCAAAGAATTGAATCAGAAATCGAAACAAAAGGTATAGAAGCAGTTTATGAGAGATTAAAGCAAATCGATCCTGAACAAGCAGAGAAAATACATCCCAATAATAAGCGAAGATTAATAAGAGCATTAGAAGTATATGATCGGACAGGCAAGACGATGACAGAATACCAACAGGATCAGAATGAGATGCTCTATGATGCTTATATTGTTGGATTAGATATGGACCGAGCTGTATTGTATGATCGAATTAATGCAAGAGTGGATCAGATGGTAGAAGATGGCCTTTTAGAAGAAGTGAAGAAATTGCTTGATAATGGATATGAACACACACAGTCTATGCGTGGGATCGGATATAAGGAATTGATACCATATTATAAAGGCGAGATATCACTAGAAGGTGCCTTGGATCTTTTGAAAAGAAATTCTAGAAGGTTTGCCAAAAGACAATATACTTGGTTCAAAAATAAAATGCCGGTACAATGGTATTCCATACTTCCTGAGACGAAGGAGAAAGTTTTTCGAATTATTTTAAGTGATTTAGAAGGATTCCTAATAAAAAAATAGAATTAGTAAAGTATAGAGAAAAATGAGGAGGATTTGCAATGTCTCAATCAGTCAATATTCAAGACCAATACTTAAATCAATTACGAAAAGAACGCATTCCCGTTACGGTCTTCTTAACAAATGGTTTCCAATTAAGAGGAGTAGTAAAAGCTTTTGATAACTTTACTGTTCTGCTTGAAACTGAAGGTAAGCAGCAGTTAATTTTTAAGCATGCTATTTCTACATTTTCTCCAGCTAAAAATGTAACACTAGATAAGGAATAAAAAAGTGGCGCTATGATGAATAGCGCCATTTGATTTGAGTGATAAAAAGTAGGTGATCAGAATAGAACGAGTTTTGTTAATCGCAATTATGACAGAGAAAGACGAGAATGACCGATTTATCTATTCACTAGAGGAATTAAAGGCTTTAGCAAAAACAGCTGATGGTATGGTTGTCCATACCCTTACACAAAAACGAATCAATCCACATCCTGCTACATATGTCGGTGAAGGAAAGCTTGAAGAAATTAAAGCTATATGTGTAGAAGAAGAAATCGATGTGGTGATTGCCAATCATGAGTTATCTGGGGGGCAAATTCGGAATCTTCAGGATTACCTTGAAGTTCGAATTATTGACAGAAGTCAGCTTATTCTAGATATATTCGCCGCAAGAGCGCAAACAAGGGAAGGAAAATTGCAAGTTGAATTAGCGCAATATGCGTACATGCTTCCAAGATTACGTGGTCAGGGTACCGATCTCTCGAGACTAGGGGCTGGAATTGGAACAAGAGGTCCAGGTGAAACAAAGTTAGAAACAGATCGCAGACATATCCAAAGGAGAATGGATGAGCTTAAGTATCAATTAAAGTCAGTTGTCAATCAAAGGGAACAGTATCGTAGTAAAAGAAGGAAAAATCACTTGTTGCAAATTGCTATTGTCGGTTATACGAACGCAGGGAAATCAACCATTTTTAATGCCTTGACTCGAAGTGAGTCATTACAGGAAGATAAGTTATTTGCAACACTTGATCCGTTGACAAGAAAGCTACGACTTCCAAAAGGATTGGAACTAATCTTAACAGATACAGTTGGTTTTATTCAGGATTTACCAACATCACTAATCGCAGCATTTCGGTCGACTTTAGAAGAGGTAAAAGAAGCTGATGTAATCTTACATGTTATCGATGTAGCAGCACCAGATAAAGAGGATCATGAAGAAACGGTATTACAGCAATTAAAGGAACTAGAAGCTAGTGAAATACCGGTATTGACCATCTATAATAAAAAAGATTTGATCGATTCGGATGATTTTATCCCACATAGCCATCCATATTATTTAATGAGTGCGAGGAATGAGGCAGATTTATTACAATTAAAGGAAAAAATCGAAGCATTTCTTTCCGAACAAATGCAGCCATATCAATGTCTTATTCCTGAAAGTGAAAGTCGAACACTTAATCGTTTAAAAAAGCATTCTATTGTAGATAAATTGGCTTATCAGGAAGTAACAGAGGGCTATTTAGTGAAAGGCTTTGTCGACCAAAGCCATCCCATTATGCGTGAAATAAAGGAGTTCCAGCAACAATGACGATTTCAGAAGAAATTAAAAAAATAGAGAAACAAATTGAGCCATATTTGCAAAGAATACAAGCAAACGAATTATATAACCAGAAGAAGGTGTTAGAAGCGTTCCAAAAGCTAGCGGTAAGTGACAGTGATTTTAATCCAACTACTGGCTACGGTTATGACGACTATGGAAGAGATAAGCTAGAAGCGGTATATTCCTCGGTGTTCAAAGCCGAGGATGCCCTTGTTCGCCCACAAATCTCCTCCGGTACCCATGCCATAACATTAGCGCTATTTGGTGTGCTTCGCCCAAATGATCAACTGCTTTACATAACAGGTAAGCCCTATGATACGTTAGAACAAGTAATTAAATCAGATGATAGAAAGGGAGGGGCGTTAGAAGACTTTGGCATTGAGTATGATTATGTTCCACTGCTTGATGGGGACATTAATATGAAGGAAGTAGAAAAATCTATCCAGTCAAATACAAAGGTTGTCGCCATTCAACGCTCTAAAGGATATGATAGTAGACCATCACTTTCTATTGAAAAAATAGAAAAAGCAATCGAAGAGCTTAGGAGAATAAAAAAAGATCTGATCATTTTCGTAGATAATTGCTATGGCGAATTTGTAGAGACGAAGGAACCCCTAGAAGTTGGTGCAGATATCATCGCAGGTTCTTTAATCAAAAACCCAGGTGGAGGGATCGCGAGAACGGGAGGCTATGTAGCAGGAAAAAAAGAATTAGTGGAAATGGCTGCATTTCGTTTAACTGCACCTGGAATCGGGAAAGAAATTGGTGCAAGCCTTGGCATGCTTCAAGAAATGTATCAAGGATTATTCTTAGCACCACATACCGTGAGTGAGGCACTTCGCGGTGCTGTCTTTTCTTCTTATGTATTGAATTCACACGGTTTTCGTACTTCTCCTAGTTATCATGAGAAAAGAACAGATCTCATTCAATCGGTAGAGTTTGATACAGCAGAACAGATGATTCAATTTTGTCAGACCATTCAAACTCAGTCTCCGATTAATTCACATGTAGTACCATATCCTGCACCAATGCCTGGATACGAAGATGAGGTAATTATGGCGGCAGGTACATTTATGCAAGGTGCAAGCTTGGAATTAACTGCCGATGGTCCGATTCGTCCACCTTATATTGCTTTTGTTCAGGGTGGCTTAACTTATGCTCATGTTAAATTAGCCGTCACAAGTGCAATTTATAGCATCAAGAATGATTCACCATTTTATATGTAAGGTTTTCTAACATCCCTTGACAGATAACCTGCATAATGTATAATAAGTATATCATAATTTTATAGAAAGGGGTTTATGTAATGAGCGAAATCGATCGACGTTCTATGCCCTTATTTTCTATCGGAATTGTAAAGTCCTTGACAGGGCTAACAGCAAGACAAATCCGTTATTATGAGCAACACCAATTAATTCATCCTTCTCGCACAGAAGGTAATCAACGTCTTTTTTCGTTTAATGATGTAGATCGTCTATTGGAGATTAAAGAGTTGATTGAAAAAGGAATTAATTTGGCTGGCATTAAACAAGTATTGTTGATCAAGGAAATGCCAAAAACGGAAGAAAAGAAAGTAAGCGAAGAAGAATTATCGGAAAAAGAACTTCGCAAAATCCTGCAAAAAGAATTAATGGATGCGGGCAGATTGGGCAAAACTTCGTTAAGACAGGGAGAACTATCTAGGTTCTTCCATTAAACAATAAAGGAGAGAATAAATGAATGGGATTAACTAAAGAAGAGATCAAACGCAAAATTGCAGAAGAAAATGTCAAGTTTATTCGTTTACAGTTTACAGATTTACTTGGAACAATTAAGAATGTAGAAATTCCTCTAAGCCAATTAGACAAAGCTTTGGATAATCAAATGGTCTTTGACGGATCTTCTATTGAAGGATTTGTTCGAATTGAAGAATCTGATATGAAACTATATCCAGATTTAAACACATTTGTTGTATTCCCTTGGACATCAGAAAAAGGTAAAGTAGCACGTTTTATTTGTGATATTTACAATACTGATGGTACTCCTTTCTCTGGCTGCCCGCGTTATAACTTGAAACGCAATTTAAAAATTGCAGAAGACTTAGGTTTTACCGCATTTAATATTGGTACGGAGCCTGAATTTTTCTTATTTAAGCTTGACGAAAAAGGGGATCCTACTCTTGAATTAAATGATAAAGGTGGCTATTTTGACCTTGCTCCAACAGATTTAGGTGAAAATTGCCGACGTGATATTGTATTAGAATTAGAAGAAATGGGATTTGAAATAGAGGCTTCTCACCACGAAGTAGCTCCAGGTCAACATGAAATTGACTTTAAATATTCCGATGCTCTTAAACATGCCGATGATATTCAAACATTCAAGTTAGTAGTAAAAACCATTGCACGTAAGCACGGTTTGCATGCAACATTTATGCCAAAACCATTATTCGGTGTCAATGGATCTGGTATGCACTGTAATATGTCTTTGTTTAAAGGAAAAACGAATACATTCTTAGATGAGAATGGTCCATTACAATTAAGTGAAACGGCTTATCAATTTATTGCTGGTACGATTAAGCATGCCCTTTCCTTTACTGCGGTAACAAACCCAACAGTAAACTCTTATAAACGTTTAGTACCGGGCTATGAAGCACCTTGTTATGTGGCATGGTCTGGATCAAATCGTAGTCCATTAATTCGTGTTCCTTCTTCCCGTGGTGCAAGTACAAGAGTGGAAGTTCGTAGTGTAGACCCTGCGGCGAACCCTTACTTAGCTCTATCTGTGCTATTAGCTTCTGGTTTAGATGGTATTAAAAATAATCTAGAAGCACCAAAAGCAATTGATCGCAATATTTATATTATGGACAAAGAAGAAAGAGAAGCTAATGGTATTCAAGATTTACCTGCAACATTAGCTGATGCTTTAGAAGAATTGAAAAAAGACGAAGTAATCATTGAAGCATTAGGTGAACACCTATTTGAACACTTTATCGAATCAAAAGAAATTGAGTGGGATATGTTCCGTACACAGGTTCACCCTTGGGAAAGAGAACAATATATTTCCGCATTTTAAGGAAGGAAACTCCTTGACACTTCTGGTGTTGAGGGGTTTTTGTTTGGTTATGGACATATTTGGATATTATGTCCCCATATGCTTTACCCCAAATTCGCCTCATAAAATTTATTGATGCTTTGTGTTTTCGTGATTCTTCCAAGGCATCCTTTTTGTATTTTGGAAATCCTGTTGTATATTTTGCTTTTTTTACAATCATTCATACCGAAACTAACTAATATTGTCTCTTTTGTCGTAAGTGATGAAAAAGAGTGATGGACTATGTAATGGAGATACAGAAAGGAGGTTACTTCCTATCTGTATTCCCCATAATAAGAGGTTTTATGGGTGCGAGATCATTATTATATTAATAACCATAACCACCATAGAAGGATGCGCCAATAATAATTAGTAGAATAAACAATACGACAATCAATGCAAAGCCACCACCGTAGCCATAACCAGTACCACCGCTCATAGTAAGAAACACCTCCTTGAGCTCAGATAGTGTATTGTATGTTTATTTTCAAAAGTTGTAACGGGCAGGTGTCAC
>JACYYK010016300.1_pt3 | contig 10777 bp, 10 predicted proteins | sample 8236871 | NCBI WGS metagenome assembly JACYYK01 (sample SAMN14103087, study PRJNA606662) | landfill metagenome | isolation source: landfill solid waste inoculated with endophyte fungus Paravalsa indica | place: India:New Delhi, Okhla landfill site | collected 2017-11-05 | reverse complement strand
TGTTGATGGTGGTCGCCGATATCTTCGGCGCACATCTCGCAACGCTCGCCGGCTACCGGTTGAGGACGGCGGGAAGTGATGCGCGACAACACGTCATACGGTCCACTCATGCTGAGACCCCGGTGGGCGCGACGGCCATGGCCAGCGATAGCACCCCGTCACGAACCAGCAGCGGCAGCGGCTCGAGGTGCCCGGTTGTTTCCGCCAGGCCCGCTCCGGCATGCACGACGTCGTAATGGGCGCCGCAGTGCGGACAGCGCAGCACCGGGTCGCGTGATCCCAGGACGCGGTGCAGGACCGCCCCGGCCATGGAGTCATCACAGGATGGGCAGTGGTCCCGGTAGGCGTAGAGGTTGTCTCCGATAAGGCAGGCCAGCACGACGTAAGGACCCACGTCGAATCCGCCGACCTCGCCGGGGGCCAGATCCGCGATGTCGGGAACGGGGTGCCAGGACGTCCGGGTCGGATGTGCGCGCACCCGGCCCAGCAGGGATTCGGCGGGAATCACCGCCGCGGCGGGCTCGGAGGGACTGTCCGGCGCGGCAACCACTTCGATGGCGGTCACCTCGGGGGCGGCGCCTCGGACGGCATCCTCGACGGCCAACTCGAGGGTGATCGCCGAGGATGGACAGCTCTTGCAGCTGCCGGTGAAGCGGAGCCGCACGGTGGCACCCTCGGGTCCCGAGGTGATCTCGAGGAGATCCACATCCCCGCCGTGGGACCCGAGGTACGGGCGGACCCGGTCCAATGCATCCGAGACCCGACGCCTCAGGTCGTGCGGGTGTAGGCCGTGCACCAGGAGCAGGCTGGCGACCAGATCGTCCTCGGCCAGCTGCTCCAGGTGGTGATCCTCGGCCATCGTCACGATGCGCTGCAGCGCTTCACCGTAGAGTTCGACGACCTCGCGGACGAGTTGTTCGGCACGCTCCCGCCCCCGGGGGCCGCCCGTCCCGGTGCCGGCGGCATCGAGCAGGGTCTCGATGCGGTCACCGGCCGTACGCCACCGGCCGTCATCACCCGGGGGACTGGCGCGGCCGGTCATGTCCTACTCCCCGGTGGCCGTCTGCGTCGGTGAATGCAGTCTCTGCAGGGTTTTGCCCTCCCCGAGGTACATGTGCACACCGCACGGCAGACACGGATCGAAACTGCGCACGGTACGCATGATGTCGATGCCCTTAAAGTGCTCGCGGTCGTTCTCTTCGAAGATGGGACTGCCGGCGACGGCATCTTCGTAGGGCCCAGCCGTTCCGTAACTGTCCCGCGGGTTGGCGTTCCACGGCGTGGGTGGATAGGGGTGGTAGTTGGCGATCTTGCCGTCCCGGATCACCATGTGGTGACTCAGCACGCCGCGGACGGCCTCGGTGAAGCCACAGCCGATGCCCGCCTCGGGCACCTCGAACTTCTCCCAGGTCTTGGTACGCCCGGCGCGGATCTCCACGAGCGCCTTCTCCGCGAAATGCAGTGCGGCCGCAGCGGCATAGGCCTGGAAGTAGGTCCGGGCCCGGTTGCGCTCGAGCGTGTTGCTGCCGTGCTCGGGAATGTTCCACTCCAGCTCGACGGGTCCCTTCAGCGCGGTCTTGGGCAGGTTGATCTTCACGCTGTGACCCGTCGACTGCACGTAGCCGATGTCGACCAGCCCGGCAAGCGCCGTTGTCCACAGCCTCGCAAGCGGTCCACCGCCGGTGTCGAGGGCGAGGTGATCCTTGCCGTCGAACCAGCGAGGGGACATCACCCAGCTGTATTTGTCTTCCATATCGCGCTTTTGTGGCCGCGGATTGGTGTGTTGGTTCCATGGATGCCGGCGGTCCACCGGGTTGCCCAACGGATCGCGTTGCACGAACATCTCCTGATCGGTCCAGTCGTCGTAATACGAACTGCCCAACAGGATCCGGATGCCCAGGTTGATGTCGACCAGCGAGGTCGTCACCAGCTTGTCGTCCACCACCACGCCCGGTGTCACGAACATCGCCCTGCCCCAGCGCTCCATGTCCTTGTAGTCGAAGTTGCATACCTCGGGGTCCTGGAAGCTGCCCCAGCATCCGAGCAGCGTGCGCCGCAGGCCGACCTGCTCGTAGCCGGGAACCGCGTCGTAGAAGAAGTCGAACAGATCGTCGTGCATGGGCACGACCTTCTTCATGAACTCGACGTAGCGCATCAGCCGGGTCATGTAATCGGTCATCAACTGGATGGTGGCGGTGGTTCCGATGCCGCCGGGATAGAGGGTGGACGGGTGGACGTGCCGGCCCTCCATCAGGCAGAACATTTCCCGGGTATAGCGGCTGACCTGCAGCGCCTCTCGGTAGAACTCGCCGGAGAACGGGTTGAGGGCTCGCATGATATCGGCGATTGTCTTGTGACCGTGGGCATCTGCGTGGGGCGCCGCAGTGTTCTCGGCCTTCTTGAGCACGCTGGGGTTCGTCTCCGAGACCATCCTCTCGCAGTAGTCGACCCCGACCAGATTCTCCTGGAAGATATTGTGGTCGAACATGTACTCGGCGGCCTCGCCAAGGTTGATCAGCCACTCGCCCAGATGCGGCGGCTTGACGCCGTAGGCCATGTTCTGGGCGTAGCAGGAGCAGGTGGCGTGATTGTCGCCGCAGATACCGCAGATGCGGCTCGTGATGAAATGCGCGTCGCGAGGGTCCTTGCCCTTCATGAAGATCGAGTAGCCGCGGAAGATCGACGAGGTGCTGTGGCATTCGACGACTTGGCGGCTCTCGAAGTCGATCTTGGTATAGATGCCGAGGCTGCCGACGATCCGGGTGATCGGATCCCAGGCCATCTCGACGAGTTGGCCCGGCACGTTCTTCATCTGTGACGGCTCGGGGATGATGGTTGTCATCTTGGTGCCTTCTATTCGAGTTGTCCATCGGGCAGTTGGTCGACGCGGCACCTACCAGGTGCGTCGCGCCCCGGTGACGAGTTCTTTACCGCGGTGCCGCCACTTGGGTTCCTTGTCCACGGTGTACTGGGTGACGTGGCGCAGGCTACGCACCACCGATCCGTAGATCCCCGACGCGGCGGTCGAAAGTTTGCCGCCGGGCGGTTCATCCATGAACGGCATGAACTTGTCGGGGAATCCCGGCATGGTGCAGCCGATGCAGATGCCGCCGACATTGGGACAGCCACCGATTCCGTTGATCCAACCTCGCTTCGGCACATTGCATTTCACGACTGGCCCCCAGCAGCCCAGCTTGACGATGCACTTGGGTGACCCGTACTCCTTGGCGAAGTCGCCCTGTTCGTAGTAACCCGCCCGGTCGCAGCCCTCGTGCACGGTGGCGCCGAACAGCCACTGTGGTCGCAGGGCGTCGTCGAGCGGAATCATGGGCGCCTGACCAGTGGCCATGTACAGCAGATAGGTCAGCGTTTCCGACAGGTTATCCGGCTGGGTGGGACATCCTGGCACGCAGACGATCGGGATGCCGGCCTTGCTCTTCCAGTCCCAACCCAGATAGTCGGGTACGCCCATCGCGCCGGTCGGGTTGCCGGCCATGGCGTGGATGCCGCCGTAGGTGGCGCACGTCCCCGCGGCCACGATCGCGGTGGCCTTCGGCGCGAGCCGGTCCAGCCACTCGCTGGTGGTCATCGGCTGGCCGGTGGCCGGGTCGTTGCCGAACCCGCACCAGTAGCCCTCGGCGTGGAGTTGCTCATTGGGGATCGAGCCCTCGACGACGAGCACGAACGGATCGAGTTCGCCGCGGTCGGCCTTGAAGAACCAACCGAGGAAGTCGTCGGCCCCGCCGGCGGGGCCGCACTCGAAGTCGATCAAGGGCCAGTGCATGGCGACCTGGGGCAGGCCGGGCAGCGCCCCGAGCGCGATCTCCTCGATTGTGGGCTGGGTAGCGGCAGTCAGCGCCACCGAATCGCCGTCACAACTCAGGCCTGCATTGATCCACAGAACATGGATCAGTGCTTCTTCTGCTTTGACTGCTGCTTCCGTGGGCATGCTGCAGCTTCCCGGGGCTGGGCTGGAGCCCCTGCGCCGCCGGAGTCGACCGTCGGCCCACTTGCGCGGCGTTAGTCCAGGGTCTACCCGGCAAGCATGTGATGTCAATCACAAGTTTGGCCGAGGCGAGGTCAGGAGCGGCCAGTTTCGAATAGTTAGGTTAGGTAGCCCTCACTTATGGCGGTTCCTTCGACATGCTTTGCCGATGAGCAGTGGATTTCAGATGTCCCAGTCAATCCGCGAGTGCGCCTGCGAAGGGGTGGCAGAGTGGAAGGCTCGGCCAACGGCGGTGCGTCCTGAGAGCTGCGCCGATGAAGCCCATGGAGTCGAAACCTTCGTGGTCAAGGAGTGCGGTCAATGGGCGGTGGACATCGTCGTAATTTTCGCCGACGGCGTGGTGCGCAAGCGCATCGCCTCGCACCGTACTCGGAGTCGCGCCGAGATTGCCGCGAGCTTGATCAAACGTGCCGCCGAGCGCGGTGGGCGCCAGCTGCGCTTCTCCTGAGTGCTATCCGGCGACAAAACTGCGCACCCAGTCGTACCACGCTGACATTCCATCGCCGGTCCGGGCGCTGACCGGCAGGATGGTCGCCGCGGGGTTGACCGCGCGAATACTCGCGATGTAATCGCCGACATCGATGTCGAGGTGCGGCACCAGGTCGGTCTTGTTGAGCAGCACCAAGTCGACGGCGCGGAACATCACCGGGTACTTCAAGGGCTTGTCGTCACCCTCGGTGACCGAGTAGACCATGGCCTTGGCGTGTTCGCCAACGTCGAACTCGGCGGGGCAGACCAAGTTTCCGACATTCTCGATGACCAGCAGGTCCAGCTCGGACAGCCGGAGTCCCGCCAGCGCGCGGTTTACCATCGGGGCGTCCAGGTGGCATTCGCCGCCGAAGCCGTTGTTGGTGTTGAGCAACGATACCTGTGCGCCGCGACCACTCAGTTTGGCGGCGTCGAGGTCGGTCGCGATATCGCCCTCGATCACGCCGATACCCATCTCGGCGGCCAGGGTGTCCAGCGTGGACGCCAGCACGGTGGTCTTCCCGGAACCCGGGGAGCTCATCAGATTCAGGGCGCGGATCCCGTTCGCCTCGAGGAGATCGCGGTTGATGCCGGCGCGGATGTCGTTCTCGGCGAAGATCGATTCGAGCACCTCCACGCGTTGGGCGCCGGTTCCGTATCCGCTATGGTCGCCGTGGTCGTGCCCGTCGTGCCCGTGATGTTCGTGATCGTGCACCGTACCGTCATCGTGGCGGTGGAATCGACCCATAGTGAGACCTTTCGTCACGTGACGTCGAGTGACGTCACCAGAAACTCATTGCCGCGCAGTACCTCGACTTCGCCGCTCCGACATCGAGAACAGCACACCGCCCAGCGTGATTCGAGCCCCCCGCGGTGTCCGCATTGGCCGCAGCGCACTTCGGCGGGGACCAGTTCGAGTTCGAGTTCGGCTTCGGGCATGTCCTCATGGCTTCGTACCAACGTCCAGCAGAACTCCAGCGATTCGGGCACCACCTGGCGCAGGGCGCCGACTTGGACCCGCACGACATCGACCTGCCGACCGGCGGTATGCGATTTGACCACCCCGGCGATGGCGTGACACAGCGATAGTTCGTGCATTACCCCATGTTGCCTTGAGGAGGACGTAGTCGCCGAGCTTTCGACCAGCAATGTTGGTGGATGGCGCGGCATTGGACGGCGAGCAGCGGTGGCGCTGGTAAACCGACAGCCGAATCTTGCACGGCCAGCTCGTCTGAACGCGCGCCGACGTCGAGGATGCCGGAGTTCAGCGCGACTCGGGTCATCGCGTCGCCTTGAGCAGATGGAACAGCAGCATCATCTGGGTCACCGCCAACGGGGTGCTGTGACCACCGGCGATCGCACCGAGCGCGTCGGTCATCTCGAGCCGGTCCTCGGTGAGCGCTCGCCAGAGCAGCTTCTCCGCCCGCGCGGACTCCTCGGGATCGACGTAGCCGTGCACGTGCAGGCTGTCCACCGGGCGCCCGTCGTGATCGTTGGCCAGACCCATGTGCATGGTGGCGGTGATCTCGGGCCGCAGCACCGAGGTGAGATCGGGTTGGGGAATGTTGGGTCGCAGCAGCAGGGTCGCCGACAGCGGCGTATCCGGCGGGTCGTTGCGCTGCTCGATGGGTGCGAACCGCACCACCAGGTCGGCGAATGCCCGCTGCGGCAGTACGAATTGCTGCGCGTCGGACTCCCGGTCGGCAAGTTCGGTCAGCACCTGATCGGGGGTGTATCCGCGAGACGCGCAGTCGCGCTGGGTCTTCCAGTCCCGACGGACATTGTCATCCGGATCGAGATACACGGCGAGGTCGAAACACGCGCGGCACAGATTGGTGTGCAACGGCAGCAGGCCCTCGACAATGATGTAGTCGGCGGGATCTACCACGACAGGACGCAGCAACCGCCCGCTGGCGTGGTCGTATACCGGTTTGAGGACGGACTGCCCGGTGGCGAGCAACTGTAGGTGCTGGCCGAGGATGTCGAGGTGATTGCAGTCCGGGTGCAGGGGAGTCATCCCGTTGAGCGAGCGTTCGAGCCGATCGAAGCGGTGGTAATCGTCGGTCGAGATGGACAGGCACCGATGCGGCCCCAGCGTGTTGACCAATCCCGCGGCGACCGTACTCTTGCCCGAGGCGCTGTCCCCGGCAATCGCGAGCATCACCGGCCGCCGACGAGATCCCCGGTGATTGTCGAGGAATCGGACCAGTTTGCCGCGAACCACGAATCCGCCCGAGGCTCAGCCGGTTCGGCCCGACAGTGCATCCTCGGCGACATCCGCGACCACGGCGGGCGTCAAACCCATGTGTGCGGCGACCGCCGCGCCGGGTCCGCTCTCTCCGAAGCGTTCGATCCCGACGACTCGATCGCGGGGGCTCGACAGCGCCCGCCAACCGGTGGTGACACCTGCCTCGATCCAGACGACCGGCGCGTCCGGGAACCCGGCCCACGTGCCGTGCGATGTGCACTCCAGGCGCTCCCGGCACATCACCGATGCGACCGTGGTCGCCACGCCGCGTTCACCGAGGATTTCGGCGGCCTCGAGGGCAAGTCCAACCTCGGACCCACTGGCGGCCAGAACCACGTCGGCGGACTTGCCGCCGGACCGGACGATCCGCGCGCCGTGGGTACCGATATCGTCGAGCCCGTCGCCGCCCAGGGTCGGCAGATCCTGCCGGCTGAGGATGAGTGCCGTTGGCCCACTGGTATTTTCCGCGGCCAGCTGCCAGGCCATCGCGGTCTCCGCCGCGTCCGCAGGGCGCAGCACCGTCAGCCCCGGAATGAGCCGCAACGCCTCGATCTGCTCGATTGGCTGATGTGTGGGCCCGTCCTCCCCGACGTGCACCGAATCGTGCGTGAAGATGTAGACGACGGGCAGTTTCATCAACGCCGACAGGCGCAGCGCCGGCCGCAGATAGTCGGAGAACACCAGAAAGGTGCTCCCGAATGGACGCAGGCCGCGATGCAGCGCCATTCCGTTCATCACGGCCGCCATCGCGTGTTCCCGGATGCCGAAATGTATCGTGCGGCCGCTGAAGTCATCGGCGCTGACATCGCCGCCGGGAATCGCGGTATTGGTCGACCCGGCGAGGTCCGCCGATCCTCCGACGAGCCCCCGGTAGACTTCGGCCAGGGCGTTGAGGGCTTTGCCCGATGCCTTTCTGGTGGCCATCCTGTCGGCGGCCGCCACGTCGCGGGCGCAGCGGCCGAGCGCATCTGCGGCATCGGTGGGCAGCGCGATTCGGTCCAGTGCGAAATCGGCGGCCAGCTCGGGATTGGCCGACTGCCAGGCGGTGTGGATGCGAGTCCATTCGGCGTGTGTGATGGTCCCGGCGGCGGCGAGCGCAGCCGCGCTGGCGCCGACCGCATCCGGTACCCGGAACGACTGGTCGGGCCAATCGAATCGCTTGCGCATCGCGGCGAGCGTGGCCGCGCCGAGCGGGCTGCCGTGCGCTTTCGGGGTACCTTCCACGCCCGGCGCGCCGAAGCCGATGGTGGTCTGGACCTGGATGAACGTGGGCCGACCATCGGACTCCATTGCCGAACGAAATGCCTGGCCCAGGGCTTCGGCATCGTTACCGTCCGGCACCGAGACCACTCGCCAGCCGTAGGCGGTGAATCGCGCAGCAGCGTCATCGGCGCACGAGTTCGACGCGGCGCCATCGATGGTGATGTCGTTGTCGTCGAAGATGACGGTCAGTTTGTCCAGGCCGAGGCGACCGGCCAGCGACGCGGCCTCATGGCTGAGCCCCTCCATGAGGTCGCCGTCGCCGGCGAGCACCCAGGTTCGGTGGTCGACCACGGTGTGTTCAGCGGTGTTGCACCGCGCGGCCAGCATCCGTTCGGCGAGAGCCATCCCGACCCCGTTGGCGATGCCTTGGCCCAGCGGCCCGGTCGTGGTCTCCACCCCGGGGGTGTGGCCGAACTCGGGGTGTCCGGGTGTGCGTGAGCCCAGTTGGCGGAACTTGCGTAGTTCGGACATCGGCAGGTCGTAGCCGAACAGGTGCAGCAGCGCGTACAGCAGCGCCGACCCGTGGCCCGCGGACAGCACGAATCGGTCCCGGTCCGGCCACTGCGGGTCCGCCGGATCGTGGCGCAGGTAGCGCGACCACAGGGTCCAGGCGATGGTGCTGGTCCCCAGCGGGAGCCCGGGGTGGCCGCTGTTGGCGGCCTCCACCATATCGGCCGCCAGGAAGCGCAGGGTGTTGATCGCCAGCGCATCCAATTCCGCTGAGTAGGAAGGTGTTTTGCGTTCGTTGGCCGCGGTGACGGTGTTCGTCGTGGTGGTGGTCATCCTGCGACGAGCCTTCCGGTCTGTTCGCCGGCCGCGGCGCGCAGTGCGGCCGCCTGCTCGGACATGGTGGATGAGTTGCTGAACAGGGCCGACCCGGCACAGAATGTGTCGGCGCCGGCCCGCGCCGCACGACCGATGGTCGCCGGGCCGATGCCGCCATCGACCTCGAGTTCGATGGGAAGCCCGCGTCGATCGATTTCCGTTCTGGCCGCGGCGATCTTGGATTCCATGCTGGCCAGGTACCGTTGGCCGCCGAAGCCGGGATTCACCGTCATCACGAGCAACAGATCGGTGCGGTCGAGTACATCGGCCACGGCGCACAGTGGGGTTGCCGGGTTGATCGCGACTCCTGCCTTGGCGCCGAGATCCTCGATGGCGCAAAGGGTTCGATGAAGATGCCGACATGTCTCGGCGTGCACAATGACGATCTCGCACCCGGCCTCGACCCAGCGCGCCAACATGGGATCGGGATCGTCGACCATCAGATGGGCTTCGAAGCCGATGTCCACCCGGTCCCTGCAGGCGGCGATGACATCGGGTCCGAAGGTCATGTTCGGGACGAACACACCGTCCATCACATCCCATTGGATCCGGTCGATTCCGGCATCCGCGATCGCGGTGACGTCGCGGCCGAGTTCGGCGAAATCCGCAGGCAGTACGGATGCGACCAGGGTCGCGGGGGGAGATGTCACGAGCAGAACCTCCTGAGGGCTGGATGCCTCACGACGCTATGACGGTATGCCCGTTGGCGACTCCCCCGAGTGGGGGAATCGAAGGTTGTTCCCCAATTGTGCGGTCGGTGACCTGCCAGGAATTCTTCGTACGGTTCCTTGCTGTCGCGTTTATGGTGAACACATGACGGCGGCAACGGCGGCAGTTCCGGTGCGGGTGGTACTGGTCGATGATCACGAAATGATCATCGAGGGACTCAAGGCGATGTTGGCGTCGTTCAAGAATCGTGTCCGTGTCGTCGGTGAGGCCGTCGGAGCGGAGAATGCGCTGGGCGTCATCGCCAGCCTTCAGCCCGATATCGTGCTCTGCGATGTACGCATGCAGGGGGCCAGCGGTCTGGATCTGTGCCGCACGATTCGGGAACGGGACCCGGACCGCAAAGTGGTTCTGCTCTCGGTGTACGAAGATGAGCAGTACCTGTTCCAGGCACTGCGAGCGGGTGCGTCGGGGTATCTGCTGAAAGGCATCAGCAGCGACGAATTGGTTCGTCAGCTCGAGTATGTGCAGGCCGGTTCGACCGCCATCGACGCCGGACTGGCAGCCCGGGCGGCCGATACCGCGGCGCGGCTGCAACGGGACGAGTTCTGGCCGGGCGCGCGGCACGGGTTGACCCAGCGGGAGAGCGAGATCCTCGCGTTCGTGGTCGCCGGGCTGTCGAATCGCGGTATCGCAGGCAAACTCGTGATCGGTGACGAGACGGTCAAGAGCCACCTGCGCTCCATCTACCGAAAGTTGGGCGTCGGTGACCGCACCGCCGCGGTCGCCACCGCGCTACGTGAAGGCATCTACCAATGACCGGCCTGGTCCATGGGTTGGTCGATGAGGATCGCGAGGTCGAGCTATTGCTTGGCATCGTTGCGGCCACCTCGAGCGGCCCGGGAGTCGAGTCACTGGCTGCGGCCGTCGCGGAGCTGATCACTTCGGTCACCGCTTCCGACGTGTGCTTCGTGCACGTGCTGGACGATTCCGGGCGCTCGCTCACCCTTGCGGGTGCGACGCCCCCGTTCGACGAACAGGTGGGTCTGATCACCATGCCGCTGGGCGAGGGCGTGTCCGGCTGGGTGGCCAGTCATCGTGCGCCCGTGGTGATCACCGACAACAAGGACGAGGATTCGCGCTATGTGCCGATCGCGTCGCTGCGTGGTTCGGACTTCACCTCGATGGCCTCGGTACCGATGCAGACCGAACTCGGTGGGTTGGTTGGTGTGCTGAACGTGCACACCGTTGCCCGGCATGACTTCACGGGTCGGGACATCGAGTTGTTGCTCGCGATCGGA
>JACYYK010000022.1_pt7 | contig 10786 bp, 10 predicted proteins | sample 8236871 | NCBI WGS metagenome assembly JACYYK01 (sample SAMN14103087, study PRJNA606662) | landfill metagenome | isolation source: landfill solid waste inoculated with endophyte fungus Paravalsa indica | place: India:New Delhi, Okhla landfill site | collected 2017-11-05 | reverse complement strand
GCCTCCGCCGCCCACTCCGGTTCCTCGACGGTCACCTCACCGCCGTGCCGCAGCACCAGCCGGACCAGCCACGATTCGTCGGCGTAGCGCAGCCGCACGCGCAGGCGTCCGCCGTCGAGCTCGGCGAGCTCCTCGCACTGGTAGTACTCGGCCACCCACCTCGCCTCGGGTGCGAGGACCAGCACGGCCTCCGGATATCCGGGCCGCTGGGGGAAGACGCCGTCGGACAGGTCCTTCGGCGTCGCGCTCTCCGGCGGCGCCGACGGCTCGTCGAGCACGGTCAGCTCGTCGATCCGGTCGAGCCGGAACAGGCGCACCGACTCCGCCCGGCGGCACCACGCCTCCAGGTAGCTCACGCCCTGCACGATCAGCAGCCGCATCGGGTCCACGGTGCGTTCTGTGACGACGTCCTTGGACGCGCTGTAGTAGCGGAGCCACAACGCGCGACCGCGCTGCAGCGCCTCCCGCAGCGTCTCGCGGGTCTGCGCCGTCGCCGCGGCCTCCCGCGTGCCGTGGCCCACGACCACTCCGGACGGGCGGGCGTCCCCCGACGCGGCCTCGATCTTAGAGATGGCTCGGTGCACGGCATCGGCGTCGACCACGCCGGGCGTCTCGGCGAGCGCGCGCAACGCGATCAGCAACGCGCTGGCCTCCGCCCCGGTCAGCCGGAGCGGTCGGCGCATGCCCGCGTCGTAGGTCACCGAGACCGTGTCGCCGTCGAAGGACAGGTCGATCAGGTCGCCGGGGCCGTAACCGGGCAACCCGCACATCCACAGCAGTTCCAGGTCCTTGCGGAGCTGCCGGGGCGTGACGTCGAAGTCGCGGGCCGCCTCGTCGATCCGGATGCCCGGCCGGGCGAGCAGGTACGGCACGAGCGCGAGCAGCCTGGGCAGCCGGTCCCCCGATCCGCTCACCGCGATTCCTCCTGCACCACTCGTTCCCAGCGGTCGGCGACCGCCTTGGCCAACACGTCCGGTTCGAGCACCAGCGCGTCGGGGCCGTAACCGGCGATCCAGTCGGCGGCGCTCTCCTGGTTCCACAGGTCGATGTCCACCACGTCGCCGTCGATGTCGGCGACCGTGCGGCGCCCGACCAGCCTGGCGCGCCGACGGATCCCCGCGGCGCGGCCTTCGGCCAGCCACAGGCGCGCCCGCAGCGCCGGCTGCGGATCCCGCTCGCCACCACCGGCGCCCGCGACGAACTCCAGCAGGTTCACGTCCGCGGGCCGGGTGACGGCACCGGCGCGCCCCAACGCCCGTACGGGCCCGGTGATGCGCGACAGCCGGAAGCACCGCGGCGCGTTCCGATCACGGTCGTGGCCGACCAGGTACCACCGCGCGCGCCACGAGACCACGCCCCACGGCTCCACGGTGCGCGGTCGCCGCTCGGGCGAGGACGAACGCCGGTAGTCGAACTTCACCACCCGCCCCTGCTGCACGGCCGACAGCAGCGGGCCGAACGCCGGTTCGGCGTGCACTCGGGGCTCCACGGGAGTCGCCGCGTTCTCGTCGACCTCCACCCCGGCCGCGCGCAGCTTCACCAGCGCGCCCTGGGCCTGGCCGGTCAGTTCCGGCGAATCCCACAGCCGCACCGCGAGCGCGACCGCCGCGGCCTCGTCGGGAGCCAGGTCGATGTCGCCGAGCTCGTAGTCCCGGCGCGCGATGCGGTAGCCCTCCACCGGATCGAACGCCGAGCTGCGCCCGGTCTCCAGCGGGATCCCCAGGTCGCGCAGCTCCGCCTTGTCGCGCTCGAACATGCGCGCGAAAGCCTCGTCGCTGGTGGCGTCGACGTAGCCGGGCACGATGCCGCGGATCCGCTCGGCCGTGAGGTATTGCCGAGTGGACAGGAGGGCGAGCACCAGGTTCACCAGGCGCTCGGCGCGGGCGGTGGACACCTCGTCACCCTATCGCCCACCCGGCATCAGGCCTGCGCAGGCCTGATGCTTCGGATCCGGCCGCCGGGGCCGCTCACAGCGAGCTGATCAGCCGTTCGACGCGCTCGTCCACCGAACGGAACGGGTCCTTGCACAGGACCGTCCGCTGCGCCTGGTCGTTCAGCTTCAGGTGCACCCAGTCGACGGTGAAGTCGCGTCCCGCCTGCTGCGCCGCGGCGATGAAGTCACCCCGCAGCTTCGCCCGTGTGGTCTGCGGTGGGGTGTCCTTGGCCAGTTCGATCTCGCCGTCGTCGGTGATGCGCCGCACCAAGCCCTTGCGCTGCAGGAGGTCGAACACGCCCCGGCCACGGCGGATGTCGTGGTAGGCCAGGTCCAGTTGCGCGATCCGCGGGTCGGACAGCATCAGGTCGTGCTTGCTGCGGTAGCGCTCCACGAGCCGGTGCTTGATCGCCCAGTCGACCTCGGTGTCGATGCCGGAGAAGTCCTGCTGCTCGACCGCGTCGAGAGCCCGGCCCCACAGATCGATCACCTGCTGAGCCGTCGGTGAGGCACCGCTCGTCTCCACGTGCTGGACCGCCCTGGCGTAGTACTCGCGCTGGATCTCCAGCGCCGAGGCCTCACGGCCGCCGGCCAGCCGCACCTGACGCCGTCCCGTCAGGTCGTGGCTGATCTCCCGGATCGCCCTGATGGGGTTGTCCAGCGTGAAGTCGCGGAACTGGACACCCTCCTCGATCATCTGCAGCACCAGATCGACCGACCCGACCTTCAGCAGCGTCGTCGGCTCGGCCATGTTCGAGTCGCCCACGATGACGTGCAGTCGGCGGTAACGCTCGGCGTCGGCGTGCGGCTCGTCGCGGGTGTTGATGATCGGCCGCGACCGGGTGGTCGCACTCGACACGCCCTCCCAGATGTGTTCGGCGCGCTGCGACAGGCAGTACACCGCACCCCGCGGCGTCTGGAGCACCTTGCCCGCCCCGCAGATGAGCTGTCGCGTCACCAGGAACGGCAGCAGCACGTCGGCCACCCGGGAGAACTCCCCGGCGCGTCCCACGAGGTAGTTCTCGTGGCAGCCGTAGGAGTTGCCCGCCGAGTCGGTGTTGTTCTTGAAGAGGAAGATGTCACCGCCGATCCCCTCGTCGGCAAGGCGACGCTCGGCGTCGACGAGCAGGTCCTCCAGGATTCGCTCGCCTGCCTTGTCGTGCGTCACCAGTTGTGTGAGGTCGTCGCACTCGGCGGTGGCGTACTCCGGATGCGACCCCACGTCGAGGTACAGCCGGGAGCCGTTGGACAGGAAGACGTTGGAGGAGCGTCCCCACGAGACGACCCTCCGGAACAGGTAGCGCGCCACTTCGTCGGGCGACAACCTTCGCTGACCGTGGAAGGTGCAGGTCACCCCGAACTCGGTTTCGATCCCAAAGATCCGCCGCTGCATTCCTCAAGGGTAGGCGCTTTTGGCCACGGTACGGTGAACGAAAACCGTTCAAGACCGGGGTGGCCTAATCATCGACGCCGTCATCACCCGCCTGGCGCGCCGGTTGCGCCACGTGACCACAGCGGATCGCCTCGCCATGCGCTACAGCGCGGCCCTCCCGCAGACCCGGCTGGACCCGGCACTGACGAGGCTCAGCCGCTCCGCGGACAAGGGGCGACTCTGGTGGACCATCGCCGCGGGGCTCGCCACCCGGAAGGGGCCCACCCGACGGGCGGCGCTCCGGGGCCTGGTCGCTCTCGCGGGCGCGAGCGCCGCCGCGAACCTCGTCGGCAAACCCCTCCTGCCCCGACGACGCCCCGCCGCCGAGGTCGTTCCCGAGTTGCGTCGCCTGCACCGCCGGCCCACGTCGTCGTCGTTCCCGTCGGGGCATGCCGCCTCGGCCGCCGCGTTCGTCACGGCCGCCGCGCTGGAGTCGCCCGCCCTCGGCGCGGCACTGGCGCCCGTGGGTGCCGCCGTCGCGTACTCGCGCGTGCACACGGGCGTGCACTGGCCCAGCGACATCGGGGCGGGCGCCGCGATCGGTGTGCTCGTCGCCCTGGCGACCCGGCACTGGTGGCCGTTGCACACCGACACTCCGGCACACACCGCCCATCCCGCCGACGCACCGGCCCTGCCCGACGGCGAGGACCTCCTCACCGTGGTGAACCCGTTCTCCGGTACTCCCCCGGAGGATCCGACGGCCTCGATCCGCGGGCTCTGGCCCCGCACCGTCATCGTGCACCCCGACGAGGGCCGGGACCTGCGCGCCCAGCTCACCGACGAGATCCGGCGACGGTCCGGCCACGTCCGGGCGCTCGCCGTGGCCGGTGGCGACGGCACCGTGGCGGCGGTGGCCTCGGTGGCCGCCGAAACCGGCCTTCCGCTCGCCCTCATCCCGTCGGGAACGCTCAACCACTTCGCGCGCGACGTCGGCCTGCGCCACCACACCGACACGGACGCGGCCGTCCGAGCGGGAGACGCCGTCGGCATCGACCTCGGCGAGATCGAGATCCACGGCGACGAGGGCACCACCCGCCGCTGGTTCGTGAACACAGCGAGTCTCGGCGGCTACCCGGAGATGGTGCGGCTGCGCGAAAAGATCGAGGAGCGCCATCCGAAGTGGCCTTCGGCCGTCATCGCCATGGTGCGCACGCTCCGGCACGCCCGCCCGCTGCGGATCCGCCTCAACGGCGAGCCGCTGCTCGTGTGGATGTTGTTCGTGGGCAACGGCACCTACGCCCCGAAGGGCGTCATCCCGTCGCGCAGGCCCGCACTCGACACCGGTCTGCTCGACGTGCGGTACCTGCGCGCCGACCGGCCGTACTCCCGCGCACGGTTCCTGCTCGCCGTCATCACCAACACGCTGGGCACCAGTCACGTCTACACGCAACAGGACCTGGCGGCGGTGGACGTCACGATCCTGGACGGCAATCGACGCATCGCGACCGACGGTGAGGTGGGTCCGCTCGGTTGGCGGTTCCGGTTCCGTTCCCGGCCGAGCGCCCTGTCGGTCTACCGGCCCGTCCGAACGTCTCCGTGACGGCCGGACGGTCTCAGGCCGAGGCCCACCGGGTCACTCGCAGTTCGTCGCCGACGGACACCTTCCCGGCCCGGGTGACCGCGAACCGGGCACCGAAGACGACCCCGCCGGGGATCCTCCGGTACTCCGCCAACGTGCGCAGAGGCTCGGGCCCCCGACGCTGCCCGGTGTCCTGGTCGACCGTGGTCACGGCACACCGGATCGCGACCTTCGCGAAGCCGAGTTCGGCTCCTCCGATCTCGACCCGGCGCACCTGGTCCTCGACGTGGGGCTCCGCCCACCCGTCGATCACGACGTTGGGCCTGAAGCGGTCCATCGGCAGAGCGGGCAGGCCCTTCGCGGACAGCCGGCCGTTGAGTTCGTCGAGGCTGCGTGTGGACACCGCGAGCACCGCGGTGCTGTCGGCGAACCCGGCCGTGCCCGCGGTCTCGCCGCCGGTCTCGCGGTGGTGCTCCGGCGGCACCCGCACCAGTCGGCACGGCCGCCCCAGGAGCGTCGCGAACCAGTCCGCGGCCTGTTCACCCTGGTCGACGCCGGTGAAGGGCTCACCGTGGACGCGCACGGCGCTGCGTGGCCGCGCCTGGGCCGTGTCGACGAGCAGGTCGAGCGGTTCGATCTCCGGAGCGGTCAACGTCAGCCGCGTACCGTCGTCGGTGAGCCGGGGTTGCACCACGGCCAGCCGCGGGTCCTTGCGCTGGCTGACGAACTGCCCGTCGGGGTCCACGACCATGAAGGTGCGGTCGGGACCCAACCCGGCGGGCCCGAGAGCGGCCTGCGACACCTCGACCCCGGCGCAACCCTTGACCGGGTAGTGGAACAGTGCCGCGACGTTCGCCACCGGAAACGTCAGCTCTTCTCGCCGTCGGAGCCGGACGAGTCGGCGCTCTCCGACGACGCCTCGCCCTGCTGGGTGCTCGGCATCAGAGCTTCGAGCGCGGCCCCGGTGATCCGGCGGAACTTGCGGCCCGGACGCTCCCGGTCGAGCACCGCGACTTCCAGCTTGCTCGCGTTGAGCTCGTTGCTTCCCGCCGAGCCCGCCGACGCGGAGGTGTTGGCCGGCGTGGCACGCAGCGCCTCGATCGCCACGGCCAACGCGGCGTTCAACTCCATCCCGTCGCTGTAGGTGTCCTTCAGCTTCGCGTTGATGGCGTCGGTCTGGCCGCCCATGACCACGTACTTCGGCTCGTCCATCACGATCGACCCGTCGTAGGTGAGCCGGTAGAGCTCGTCCTCGTCGGAGTTGTCCCCCACCTGGGCCACGCAGATCTCCACCTCGAACGGCTTGAGCTGCTCGGTGAAGATGGTGCTCAGCGTCTGCGCGTACACGTTGGCCAGCGCCCGCGCGTTGACGTCGCGGCGGTCGTACATGTACCCCTGCAGGTCGACGTGCCGGATACCTCCCCGCCGCAGGCTCTCGAACTCGCTGTAGCGACCCACCGCGGCGAACCCGATGCGGTCGTAGATCTCGGACACCTTGTGCAGCGTGGGCGACGGGTTCTCGGCCACGAACAGCACACCGCCCCGGTACTTCAGCACGACCACGCTGCGTCCCCGGGCGATGCCCTTACGAGCGAGCTCCGAACGCTCGCGCATCAACTGCTCTGGTGAGGCGTACAGCGGCATCGTCACTGGCGTTGGCTCCGCTCTGCTCGATCGACTGGAGGATTGCGTGTTCCGGCGGCCGCGGACGGCCGCCGGGTGATCACCGTCAGCCCAGGCGGCCCGGTCGTTCGGACCGTTCCCGGACGATCGCCTGCGCGAGCGCGGCGGTCTCGGACTCCGGCAGCAGCACCGCGCCGTGCTCGGCGGTGATCGTCACCACGGTGGGATAGATGTTGCGCACCAGATCCGGGCCTCCGGTGGCGGTGTCGTCGTCGGCCGCGTCGTAGAGCGCCTCGATCGCCGCCCGCACGGCGGACTCGGAGTCCGCCTCGGGGTCGTACAGCTTCTTCAGCGACGACTTGGCGTACACCGAACCCGAGCCGATGGCGTGGTACCCGGCGTTCTCCTCGTACCGGCCGCCCGTCACGTCGAACGACACGATCCGCCCGGCCCGTTTCGGGTCGGTGGCGTCGATGTCGTAGCCCACGAACAACGGCAGGACGGCCAGTCCGGCCATCGCGACGTCGAGGTGGCCCTTCACCATGTTCGCGAGCTTGTTGGTCTTGCCATCCAGGGACAGCGAGACCCCTTCGATCTTCTCGTAGTGGGCGAGCTCCACCGTGTAGAGCCGCACGAGTTCGAGCGCGATTCCCGCGGTGCCCGCGATTCCGACCGCCGAATAGGTGTCGGTGACGTACACCTTCTCCAGGTCCCGGCTGGCGATCGTGTTGCCCGCGGTGGCCCTGCGGTCACCCGCGATCAGCACCCCGCCGTTGAACGTCGACGCGACGATCGTGGTGCCGTGCGGCGGTTCGAACCGGCTGTGGGGAGCCGGAGCTCCTTCCACGCGGGTGCGCGGCAGGAGCTCCGGCGCCTGCACCTTGAGGAAGTCGACGAAGGACGACGTCGTGGACGACAGGTAGGCAGCGGGCAGCGAGGCGCCCGCGTTGCGCGGCGTGTGTTCCATGCGTGCTCGTGGTTCCCCTCGATGAGGATGAACAGGACAACAGTGCTCATCGACCGCTTGCTTGATCGACAAGCCTAGAAGATGGCCGCGCGACCGCTACTGGCCGCCCTTCTGCACGTAGGCACGCACGAAGTCCTCCGCGTTCTCCTCCAGCACGTCGTCGATCTCGTCGAGGATCGTGTCGACGTCCTCGCCGAGCTTCTCCCGTTGCTCCTGGCCTGCGGGGGCGCCGGTGTCGACGTCGTCGTCGCTGTCGCCGCCGCCGTGCTTTTCGATGCGTTCCTGAGCCATGTTCGCCTCCCGATCGGGCCGCTTGGTTCTAGCCTACCCAGAGTCGCCGACATCCGGAGCCTTCGTCACCGGCGTGGCCGAGCGTCGACGATCGTCCTCTCGCTCCCGTGGCCGGTCAGCCGCCCGAGGTCAACGCCTCCACGAGTTCCTCGGCGGTCTCGGCCTGGTCGAGCAACGCACCCACGTGAGCCTTGGTGCCCCGCAACGGTTCGAGCGTCGGGATCCGCACGAGGGACTCCCTGCCCACGTCGAAGATCACCGAATCCCAGGACGCCGCCGCGATCGACGCCGCGTACTTCTCCAGCGTCCGGCCGCGGAAGTAGGCGCGGGTGTCCGCGGGCGGCGTGATCATCGCCGCCTGCACCTCCTCCTCGGTGACGAGGCGTTTCATCGAGCCCCGCGTCACGAGGCGGTTGTACAGGCCCTTGTCCAGCCGCACGTCCGAGTACTGCAGGTCCACCATGTGCAGGCGCGGCGCCGCCCACCCGAGCGAGTCGCGCTCGCGGTAGGCCTCCAGCAGGCGCAGTTTCGCGGGCCAGTCGAGCCGGTCCGCGCAGTCCTGCGGGTCGCGGACGAGGTCGTCGAGGATCTCGCCCCACAACCGCAGCACCTCCTTGGACTGCTCGTCCGCTCCGACGCGCTCGAGGTGCTGCGCGGCGAGCTCGTGGTAGGCGTACTGCAGGTCGAGCCCGGTGTACTTCCGGCCGTTGGCGAGCTCCACGGTGGTCTTGAGAGTGGGGTCGTGGCTGATCTCGTGCACCGCGCGCACGGGCTCGTCGAGCTTGAGCTCCTCGAACCGCATGCCGTGCTCGATCATGTCGATCACCAGCGCGGTCGACCCCAGCTTGAGGTACGTGGCGTACTCCGCCAGGTTCGCGTCCCCGATGATCACGTGCAGCCTGCGGTACTTGTCCGCGTCCGCGTGGGGTTCGTCGCGCGTGTTGATGATGCCGCGCTTCAGCGTCGTCTCGAGCCCGACCTCCACCTCGATGTAGTCGGCCCGCTGCGACAGCTGGAAGCCCGGCTGTTCGCCCTGCTGCCCGATTCCGACCCGGCCCGAACCGGCGAACACCTGGCGGGAGGCGAAGAACGGCATCAGTCCGGCGATCACCGCCGTGAACGGCGTGGACCTCGCCATGAGGTAGTTCTCGTGCGTGCCGTAGCTCGCGCCCTTGCCGTCGACGTTGTTCTTGTAGAGCTGCAACGGCGACTGCCCGGGCACCGTCGCGGCGCGGCGAGCCGCCTCCTCCATCACCCGCTCGCCCGCCTTGTCCCAGATGACGGCGTCCCGGGCGTTGGTCACCTCGGGTGCCGAGTACTCGGGGTGGGCGTGGTCGACATAGAGCCGGGCACCGTTCGTGAGGATCACGTTGGCGGCCCCGAGGTCCTCCATGTCCGGGTCCTGGTTCTGCTGGGTCGGTCCGGCGAGGTCGAAACCCCGCGCGTCGCGCAGCGGCGACTCCACCTCGTAGTCCCATCGAGCACGACGGGCCCGCGGGATGTCCGCGGCCGCCGCGTAGGCCAACACCACCTGGGTGGACGTCAACACCGGGTTCGCGGTCGCATCACCCGGTACCGCGATCCCGTACTCCACCTCGGTTCCCATGATCCGGCGCATACCCCAAGCCTACGGGTCGTGGACGCAAAAGCCCCGACGAAAAGCGGTCGCGGACGGATAACGGCGGATTCCGCTCGACTCCGGGGCCGACTCACCGCCACGCCAACGACGAGCGGTCCGCCCAGTACCGCTCCGGCGACACCGCCACGGCGGCGAGCGCCTCCAGCTCGGCCACGGGCAGCTCCAGGGCCGCCGCCGCGAGGTTGGATCGCAGCTGGTCCACGCTCGCCGGACCGAGCAGGACGACGTCCGCCCACGGCTGGGCGTACACCGCCGCGACCGCGAGCGCGTCGGTGCCGATGCCGTGCCGACGCGCCGTCTCGGCGACCTCGGCGGGCGGGTCGACCGCCAGCCTGCCGTTGGCCAACGTCTCCTTCACCTGGACGAGCGCCCCGGCGTCGTGGGCCTCCCGCAGCGCGGTCCCCACCGAGGGTTCCAGCAGGTTCCAGGTCGACTGGACGGCGGTGAACACCGGACTCCCGTGCACCGTCAGCTCCAGAGCCCGCCGCACGGTGTCGGCCTGCTTCGGCCCCGACGTCGAGAACCCGACCCGCACGCCCGTGTCGGCCAGCGCCGCGAGCGCCTCGAGCAGGGCGGGATCGTCGAACAAGGGGCTGTCCGGTGTCAGGGAGTGCACCTGGTAGAGGGACACGACGTCGCCCAGGACCGTCCGGGTCTGCTCCCACTGCTCCTCGAAGCGGGCCAGCGAGTGTTCCTTCACCTCGTGCACGTCGGCGTCGAGCCGCCACTGCCCGACGTAGGTGTATCCCCACTTGCTCGACACCATCACGTCGTCCGGGCGCCGCTCGGCCAGCCACGCCGCGAGGAACTCCTCGGCACGTCCGTACGACCTCGCGGCGTCCACCCTGCGCACACCGGCGGCGTAGGCGGCGTCCAGCACCGCGAACGTGCGCTCGCGCAACGTGTCCACATCACGGTGCGCGGGCAGCGCCGACTCGCGCCCGAGGTTGATGTAGGCAGGTCTGCCGAGCGCGGCGAGCCCCACCGCCGTGCGTGCCAGAGTGTCCATGGCCGCCACCGTAGTCGCCCGGGGCGTCATCCCGGTCCCATGCGCCGGCGCATGAGTTCGAGGAACTGCTCGGACGACAGCACCTCGCGGTGCAGCTTCTCCAGCCGGGCCGCGGGGGCCCGGACGTAGCCCTTGCCGAACACCGGCGCGATCTGGCGCAGACTCGCCCCCGCCTCTCGGGCCGCGAGCAGAGTCCAGTCGGACGCGTTCGCACACGCCGTCGACGCCTGCCGCAACTGCCCCAGCAGCTCGATGAGCGCGGGCGCGTCCAGCTCTCCCGCACGGGCCGCCTCGGCCGCCCGCTCCAGCCACGCCAGGACGTCGGCCGCCGTGATGGGCGCCGTCACCGACCCGGCGGGCTCGGCGGGTTCCG
>JACYYK010002151.1_pt2 | contig 10828 bp, 11 predicted proteins | sample 8236871 | NCBI WGS metagenome assembly JACYYK01 (sample SAMN14103087, study PRJNA606662) | landfill metagenome | isolation source: landfill solid waste inoculated with endophyte fungus Paravalsa indica | place: India:New Delhi, Okhla landfill site | collected 2017-11-05 | reverse complement strand
TATTCTAAACGTTCACCAAATTGTGCTTTTAATGCGGGTGTGATTTCGTCAATATGTTGCAGACCATACGCACCAGCTGCTTGTGAAACACTTGGGGCTGAAAAATCAATTCCTTCATTGAGCAGACCAGCCGCGGCAATAACATCTGCAGGCCCAATCAAGTATCCAATTCTAAATCCGGTCATGGCAAATACTTTTGACAAAGAACCGGCTACTAAAGTATGTTCAGGGGCAAGTGATTCCAAAGGAATGAAATCGTTGTCGCCGTAGACAAATGGCCAATACACTTCGTCAGCAAGTAGATAAATATCATGTTCTTTAGCTAAATCAGCCAGTGCTTGTAAGGTTTCTTGGTCATAGACAGCACCGGTCGGATTATTAGGTGTATTAACTAAGATGGCTTTCGTTTTGTCCGTAATAGCTGCAGCAATATCTTCCTTGGTTGGTTGGAAGTTGTTTTCAGCTGTGCAGTTAACGACAACAACCTTAGCGTGATGGGCTTCAATTTGTACTTCATAAGGTGAAAAGTAAGGTGAGAAGATGATGACTTCATCATCAGGATTGAGGATCGCACCAAATGCTAAGAAGGTCGCATGACCAGCACCGACAGTTGCTCGGACATTTTCTTTAGCATAGGTTAGATTGAAACTCTTTTGATAAAAATTAATAATCGCATCAAGATACTCTGGATCACCATCACTAGCGGTGTAATGCGTTTTTCCCGCTGTTAGAGCATCCTTGGCCGCATTTAGAATTGGTTCAGGTGTAATCATGTCTGGATCACCAATTGATAGATTGATGACATCAGTCATTAATGCTGCGTTCTTACCAATATCAGACATGATATTGGCAGATGGATTTTGAAATAAATTAGAAAGGCTACGTGCCATGTGAAATCCCCCATTAATTCTCATTTTATTTTAATCACATTATACATTTTTTTAGTGTCTTGTGCGAAGAATTTTTAAAAATATACACAAAAATTGTATTTTAATACATCAGGAAGGGCATAATTAATTCATTATTTATTCGTAATAATAGCTAAATTAATTGAAGAGCTTTTCATTGTAACCGCTTTCTTATAATGTTAAGTTAGTGATGTTTAAAACAAGCTTAAGAAAGGACGTGGTTGTAATGAGTCATAATAATGGGGTAGTAAAAACTGTCGTGGCTAGTTTGTCCCTATGTTTAGGGTTGGGGGTTAGCCAGGTTATTACTAACGACAAAGTTTTCGCCGAGGATACAGACAATAACGGCACGGTTGAGAAATTTGATAAATATAAAGGCCATCAGGTCTACGAATACTCGGTTCAGAATAAGTCGGGCTTGAAAATCTCTGTTTTGAACCAAGGTGGAACCTTGCATGGTATCTATGTACCTAATGGTAATGATGACAAGCAGAATATCTTGTTGTCTTTCAAACATACTAAGCAGTACTACAGTAAGAATGCGCAAGCACTATATGTTGGCCAGCAAATTGGGCCGGTTGGAAATCGTATTCGCAATGGTGAGTTTAAGCTGAATGGCAAGAAAGTTTCTGTTCCAACGAACGAAAATGGCAATACGTTGCATAGTGGTGATCATGGTTTCAATTCTGTGCGTTGGAAGGGTGAAACTGGTACGTATGAAGGTAATCCAGCAATCACTCTACGACATACCTTTAGCTCAAAGTACACGGGATTCCCTGGTAAAATTCAAGCAACGACCAGGTACGTTGTGACTGACGATAATCAAGTCAAGGTGCTGATGAGTGCTAAGAGTGATAAGGATACTGTTTTTGATCCAACAATTCACGCGTACTTTAACTTAGGTCAGGAAAAGACAATTAAAAATCAGGAATTGACGATGAATTCAACGCAACGATTGAAGTTGAATAAAGAAAAGGTGCCAACTGGTAAATTGCTTGATAACAAGGGGGCTTATGACTTCTCTGAAGCTAAGCCACTGAAGGACCATCTTGATCCGTTGATGAGTACCAAGGAGCAAGGCTTTGATACGATGTTCAAGGTTAATCCAGATAAAGACAAGCAAATTGCCAAGTTATCTGATCCAAAAACTGATCGTTCAGTGACCTTCTTATCAGAACGTAATGGATTGGTAGTTTATTCAGGTAATGCGATCGATAAGAAGTTAACGTTTGAATCTGGAAAGGGTCATCAGCATGCGGCTATTGCGCTAGAGCCACAAACGCTACCTGATGCGGTCAATCATCCAAGCTTTGGGGATGTTTCACTCAAATCAGGTGACACCAAGACTAAGGAAATTACCTACCAGATTGATTATTAGCAGAGTTATGTGAGATAAACTACCGGAAAATTAAAAAAATATTTTTTGAGATTGGGACATCGATTTTGTTTCAATCTCTTTTTTAATATATAAAAAGACGTTCATTATCCCGTAACCGTTAAATAAGGGTATTTATGGGGGAATGACGTCTTAAATCAATGCTATGAAAATTTTAAGGGTTAACAATAAACTTTGCTGGCTGGCCATTATCTACGAGGACAACGTTATCGGCAACAATTTTAGCCATTGCGTCACGTGCTTCGACAGTAGCATTACCAACGTGCGGTGTTAGAATGACGTTTTTAAGAATCTTAAAGCCATCGTCAACCTCAGGTTCACGTTCATAGACATCTAGTGCTGCACCTGCAATTTCGCCATCTTTAAGGGCTTGTAATAGCGCTGCCTCATCGATAATTGGACCACGGCCGACATTAATAATATTGGCCGTTGGCTTCATTGCTTTGAAAACAGATTCATTGAATTGATGATAGTTTTCATCTGTTTGGGGTGCATTGATTGAAATAAAATCACTTGTTGCAATTAATTCATCAAACGGACGATAAGTGACTTTCATTGAACGTTCTTCAGGGTCAGACAAAGGGGTACGCTTGTAGTATTGCACGTGCATTCCCAAAGCATTGGCTTTACGAGCCACGTCGCTACCGATGTTACCTAGTCCCACGATTCCTAATGTTTTACCAGCGATTTCATGGCCTAAGAAGAATAATGGTGCCCAGCCAGGGAAACCATCACGATGCATTTTGTAGTTTCCTTCAACAATACGATGGCTCAATGCAAGCATTAGACCAATCGTCACCTCGGCAACCGCATTAGTTGAAACGGCGGGGGTGTTTGTGACTGGAATGCCTTTTTCTTTAGCATAAGTAGTATCAATGTTGTTAAAACCAGCGCCAAAGTTAGCGATTAGTTTTAGTTTTGGAGCGGCGTCGATAATTTCACGATCGACCTTGGTTGATAATGGTGTGATTAAAAAATCAACATCACGGACGTTTTCAAGCAATGTTTCATGTGAAACTAAACCGTCACCGTCATAAATTGAAACATCGAACCCGTTGTCAGTTAATGTTTTCGTAGCCAGTGCGGGTAATTCTGCTGACAGATATACCTTACTCATGAGTTATCTCCTTTTCTTTTGGTACCGCTTTCATTATCTCGCGAATATCGTTAAAATTCAATTAGGTCGTTATAACTATGAAAGTTTAAGAAGAGTTTTCAAAATAAAAAAGACAGCTAGATTAGCTGTCAGGAGTAAATGTTATGGGTGGATTCAAAACACTTTTGCTCACACTCTGTCTAAACGCGCTCCAAGAGACTGAATCCTTACTATAACGAGATGCCACTGTTTTTGTTCTTCGCTACGCTACGCACAAAAAAGTGCCACCGTCGTTATAGCCGGATTCAACCCATCTCTTGTCACACTCTGGACTTACCTACTAAGTTTATTCAGCACATCCAGCACGGGTTGGAAGGCGGTTAGTGTATGGTAACGATCACCGATAAGGACACCGTCGTATCCGATGGCATTGGCGATTGGTGAGCCGGCTTCATCCATGTGACCGCCAAGAATGAGTTGGTATGAAATTTCAGGATAATTGTTTTTCATAAATTTGCGAATGGCATCATGAATGTCACGGATTTCATCGATAGAATAGAGTGCCCGCCCCATTTCAGTTGAGGCCAATGACTCATAGGCAATAATAATTGGCTTGTTGATAGGCTCGTCTTTTAATAGGATGCCTAGTTCTTCAACAACCATCTCAATATTACTATATTGCCCAACTGATAAGATTGGTGTAATATCATTTTCTAAAGCATTTTCGAGGCGCTTACGAACAATCAATAGCCCTTCATTAAGTGATTTACGACGTTCCAAATGACCAATAAAACTTGTTGTTATACCAAGTGATTGTAAGACACTGGGTGATATTTCACCAACTGTACGTTTTTTGATCGTTAGATTTTGACTAACAACTTCAAAATTATCGTAAGTATTCGGTACTGGTAGTGTTGGCGCAATCTTTAAATCAACGTCAACAGCTGTTTGACTGAGATCAGTTAAAAATTGTTTTTGTTGTTCAAAATCAACTAAATTCTTAAAGTTTAAAACTGCTAGCATAGGCTATACCTCCATACATGATGGCCTCTCTCATACAGTTTAGTATAACATGATGATGATAAATAATTCACAAGGCAAAGGTGTTTGCAGCAAGTTTTTATTGCATGGGTGGCATAACAAGTAGGAGAATGGTTATAGATTTTTGTAAAACTTTTAGGTACAATATTTTTTTAAATGTGAAGCGATGGGCCATCTTATTTATCAATTAAAGGTTAAATTAATATCGTGAGCATAAGCTATACAATTAAATTAGTTTGCGTCAGTCTTGGGGGATGACATGAAGGTACGGTACATACGTTTATCAATAAAAATATTATCAGTTATTATGCTCGTACTGCTTGGTTGGTTAGTCGTCCATTTATATCGCATTGGTGTTTTCAATGATACTGATTCACTAATTAAACTGCTGAAAAAATATGGTATTTGGGCGCCAATCTTATTTGTTTTCGTCCAAATTGTCCAGGTCGTTATACCGATATTACCAGGAGGTGTTTCATTAGCAGCTGGTGTTGTGATGTTCGGTCCTTGGTTAGGATTTTTGTATAATTATATTGGTATCGTCATCGGGTCAATGATTCTATTCTGGTTGGGTCGACGTTATGGTCGACGGGTGATTGATATCTTTGTTAGTGAAGATACGCTAAATAAATATATCGATCGTTTGGATTCCAAGGGATGGCATTGGACATTTGCCTTGTTGATTTTTTCGCCAGTGGCACCAGACGATGCCTTGGTACTATTAACAAGTTTGACGAAAATGACCTGGCGTGAATTTACGATTATTTTATTGGCGGGTAAGCCATTATCGATTTTCCTTTATAGCTTGGGAATGTTATACGGGGCAGATTGGTTATTAAGAATTGTTGGATAGTAAAAAAGCGGAAGTTCCACGTGGAACTTCCGCTTTTTCTGTAACAGTAGTAAATTATTAAATTACTTTTCTTTACGCTTTAGTAGGCTTGATAGGTAAATCAATACTACTGCAACAACACCAATTGAACCTAATACGATAAAGTCAGTCGTTGAAGTTGCTGAAGATCCACTGATATACAGATTGTTTGTGAACAAATCAATTGCAAATCTTAGTGGTGTCCAACTATAAATACCGTTCAAGAAGAATGGTGATAACATTTCCTTTGGATATGAAACCACACCCATTGATAGTAGCATAATCAAAATTAAGATTGGCCATCCAGCAAATCCAGCCCAATTCAAAATGCAAGTTTGTAGTAGGTAGAAGATAAAGATATTAAACATCAATAGTAGTAAGAAACTACCAGTATCTGGTACCGGAACATCAAATAGTGTGTGGGCAAAGAAGTAAATTGTTAGGCTGGCAACAACTGATATGACAATACCAGTAATCATTTGGCTATTAATTGTGCTCAAGGTGAAGCGACCATTTTCAGCATGCTTCTTGTGTTCACGCCACAACAAGATAGAAGCAATCAATGAACTCAACCATGAAAGAACAACGAGCAACATTGGCGCCATACCACTGACACTCTTGTTAGGAAGTTTGTTCTTAGTTTGAGTTGAGACCTTGATTGGGTCGTTAATGACTTGCCATTGTTCAGTTGAAAGCGTTACATTATTTTCTTTCAAGGCACCTTGCATTTTTTGTGACATACCATCACTCAATGCATTGCTAATCTTTGGCAATGCTGTTGTAACAACGGATGAACCTTGTGAGTTCATTCCTTGGTTAGCAATTACACGAATCTTAGCTTGACTTGGCAATGTTTGAGTCATTGACTTAGCAGCTTGAACTTGCGCCTTTAATTGATCATTAGCAGCAATTGCTTGTTCAGGCATATCTTTTGTCTTTGATTGAATCACAAGACCTTTTAGATAGTTTTGTTGGCTAGTTAGACTCTTGTCAAAGTCTTTATCAATAACAAGGGCACCATAATACTTCTTATCAGTGAATCCTTGCTTTAGACTAGACTCATTTTTGACATTGATTAACTTAAGTTGGGCGTCTGAATCAGAAAACTTGTCCTTAAGTTGACTAACGATTTTTTTACTTTGTTGGTCACCTGATGCATTAACAACAGCAACTGGTAATTGTTTCAGTTCTACTGAGTTACGAGCGCCAATTTGTGCGAATGAAAAAATTGCCAAAACTGCAAATACAGCGACTGCGTAAAGCCAGAACATCTTACTTGAAATAACTTTCCACATAGAAATTTACCTTTCCCTTATTTATTTATGAAACAACATGTTGTATTATATATCTCAATAAAAGAAAACCACGCAACAGCTAATAATACTTTGTTGCAAATAGGGGTAAAATCTTGAAACAGATAAATAGAACAACGCAAACCAAGGCTAATATTGTTCAGGCATTTGTGATTATCGTAAAGCAGAAGCCGGCTTTACAAATCAAAGTATCTGATATTACACGGCAAGCTAATGTGGATCGTGGGACATTTTATCGTTATTTTGAAAGTAAAGATGCATTGATTGAAGATTGTGAAGAGGAACTTTTAAATAAAATATATCTTAGTCGACAAAACATTTTACAGTCTTTAAAATCTGTACAGGATTTTAAGGAAAATCCTGGTATTATTTCGCCTTTATTGGCGACAATCGCTGATAATTTAGAAATGATGGATGTTTTATTGAATCGTTTAGGTAATAATCACTTTTTAATCAAGTTTAGGGAGTTTTTGCTAGATGAAGGAATGATAACGATTGATCAATATTCTGGTAGAGCAGAAAAAATTCCGTTAAAACAGCGTGAATTATTTTCGACCGCTACGAGTTCGGCAATTATTGGATTAATTAGTTTATGGAGTAGTAAACCAGATGAGTTTACGCAACAAGATATTGAGAATGTTATTCGTATTATTGCAACCAAAGGTTTTTTTGGCATTGTATAGATAAAAAAATAAGGACGGTACTGTAAGTTTGAACTTGCAGTACCGTCCTTATATATTTTTACTCTTTAACAGTGTCATTTAATTTTTTGGCTTGATAGTAGTCAGGGAAAATTTGTGCACTTTTGACACCCCAATAATAGAAAATTAATGAGACACCAATAATGACGACGAAATCCCATGGATAACTGAGCCAACCAGCACCATTAAATTCATGACTACCAGCATATGAAATTAGTGAAATAAAGATAAGGTAAACAATCAACCATAAGGCTGATTTGAAGGCCTTCCAAGTATCACTGTTCTTGGCTTTGTACTCATAATAAAAGTAAATTGGTAATCCTAGAAGGATGACCATGATGACCTCAATTGTCGTTGGCCACATTGACCAGTAAATGGCTAATGATGCTAGAACAAAGGCAACAGGTGCCATAAATGAAAGCATCTTTAGTTTAACAGGTCGTTTAAAGTTAGGTGCAGTATGTCGGAAAGCGGCAGCAGTAACAGGTCCTGTTAGATAAGCAATCAAAGTTGATGCACAGATAACAGTTGCTAATGTTGACCATGAACGGAACACCGAAACCATGATCATACTGATACCTAAGTTTGTTAACATTGCAGCGCGAGGCATATAGAATCTTGAACTAAGTTTTCCTAAGTATTTTGGCACATGCTTGTTACTTTCCATTGCGAAAAGTACACGTCCTGTAGAAGCGGCAAATGAAACACCTGTTCCAACAGGAGAAACGAAAGCATCCAAATAAAGCAAAACTGATAACCAATGGATACCTAGTAATATTGCTAAGTCAGCAAATGGCGAGTTAAAGTTGATGCCATGCCAACCATGTTGTGCAATTGTTGCTGGATCGATTGCCATAATATAAGCACTTTGGATCAGAACATAGATAATACCACTGATTAACAATGACAAGAAGATACCACGACCGATATTCTTCTTGGTGTTTTTAATCTCACTTCCCATATTAATGACTGTTTGGAAGGCATTAAATGAAAAGATAATACCTGCCGTGGCAGTTGCTGAGAAAATAGGTGCTGAGCCATATGGCATAAACTCATGTAATGAGTGACCGTAATTTTCAGGATGGAAACTCGATAATGCCAACATGATGACCGTAATTGCTGGCACACCAATTTTGAAAAGTGAAATAAAGTTTGTAAAGCGCGTTAGTAAAGTGACTGACCAAAAATTAATAAGAGTGAAGATTAGCATAAAGCCAAATACAACGAATAATCCTGATGTCGTAATTTCACCATTACTAAAGAATTGTTTGGTCCAATTTGCCCATGCCCATGGCCATGAACTCATATATTGCACTGCGGCAACAGCCTCAATTGGAATCAAAGTAATTAATGACACCCAGTTGGACCAAGATGCGATAAAGCCTAATAAAGGCCCATGAGAATATTGTGCGTAGCGGCTCATACCGCCGGCTTCTGGGAACATAGCTCCCAGCTCAATGTAATTGTAGGCAATGGCGGCAATTACAAGTCCACCAATTACCCATGAAATAATGGCAGCGGGTCCTGCTACACTAGTAGCCTCCCACGAACCGAATAACCAACCCGAACCAATTAGTGATCCTAAGGTTAGCATGATAAGTTGAAATAAGCCGATTTTTTTTGTTTTGTCGGACTTCATAGTTCCTCCTTTTGACAATAGCAACTATTGTAACAAACTTATGAAATAATACCAAATTTAAGGTGCTTTCGGCTTTTTGAGCAGCTTTTTATCATTCTTTATATATATTTATATATGTTATATTGTTTGAAAACGTTTGTATTTCAAACAAGTGAGGGTTGTAACAAACTGTTGTTAATTATAGATAAATAGTAATTTTATTGTAAAGATTATTACAAGCTAAACGCTAACTTAAACTGTTCATATTAATCAATCGTTCGTTTTATTGCGAATTATGTATGATATATCTATTAGTCCTATCCGTTTTTGAATTCAAAATAAGTGAAATTTATACTTTTAAAACTTGCTATGTTACAGAATTTTTGTTGCGAATTTCGTAGGTTTTTTCGATAATATACTTACGTCTTTATTATTTTGAGGTTCAATTAAGGAGATAAGCATGATATTTAAAAAGCATCATGATAAAACTGAAGTGACAACTGCTAAGCTGGCTGTGCTATTGATTCCGGTAATGATGTTATCGGCGGGAGTCACATCTTTAATGGCAGCAAAATCATATGAAATTATTCGACTAACGAATGCCCGTGGTAAAGTAATCGAGGAAGAGAAATAAGTGCATGGTTAATCGTATTTTTACGTACTTAAAAGGCGATGTGATGTTTACTGTTAGTATGCTGCTAGCAGTCATTACGTCCTTTTTCGTAGTACCAGACTTGGGTGCTGTTAATTGGCATACCATTTTTAGTTTAATGACAATGATGATTTGGGTTAGCTTGCTGGAAAATGCAGGTGTCTTACATGCCGTATCGGTTTGGCTAGTTAGCCGTAGCCATCATGCTCGAGCGTTAATGACCAGTGTGACCTTATTGTCTTTCTTTGGTGCAATGTTATTATTCCAATGATATTGCTATTTTAACGTTAATGCCGATTTACTTACGTTTAGCGGCGAGTTTGTCGACACAATTAAAAGTTATTGGATCAACTTTGATTATCATGGCTGCTAATTCTGGGGCTATTTTATTTCCATTTGGTAAGTCACAAAACTTATACTTATTTGGTCACTATGGTGTTAGTGTTGGTGAATTCTTTACTTGGTCAGCATCGTTGACAGTGGTGTCGCTGATTTTGATGATCATTATCACGCGTTTTATTAAAATGGAGCCACTGGCAATTGATTTAAAGCCAGCAGGACACGTTGAAAGTCGCCAATTAGTTTTCTTAATAGCTACAGGAATTGTTTTAATTGCAACAATTTTTGGCTGGTTACCATTTAATGTTGTGGTGCCAATTATCTTGATTGTGTTCTTTATTTATAATCATAAAATATTTAAAATGGTTGATTATGGTTTGTTAACAACATTTATGTTTTTCTTTGTTGCGACAAACAACTTGGCCAATATACATATGGTACAAACGCTGGTTAGTTCACTATTCGACACACCAACACATGTGTTATTTGGTAGTTTTGCTCTGAGCCAAGTTATTTCTAATGTGCCTTCAACAATTTTGATTTCAACATTTACGGATCACGCTCACGAGTTGTTCTTAGGAACAAATATTGGTGGACTGGGAACGATGATTGCCTCAATGGCCAACTTGATTGGTTTTCGTGTATATCGTCAAATCGAACCAGACTCATCATCAACATTTTTGAAATTGTTCATGGTGTTAAACTTCGTGATGGCCGCCGTACTATTAGTTTTGTTTGGTTTATAATTAATTAAAAATAGATTACGAGTGAGGTTGGGATAAAGATCCCAGCCTTTTTTAATCGGAAAAGGTATTAAATAATTGTTGAAACCATTATAATAAAAGGGAGATTTTAGCTTTTATCGTGAGTCGGAGAAGAGTATGCCTAAAAAA
>JACYYK010010172.1_pt2 | contig 10830 bp, 8 predicted proteins | sample 8236871 | NCBI WGS metagenome assembly JACYYK01 (sample SAMN14103087, study PRJNA606662) | landfill metagenome | isolation source: landfill solid waste inoculated with endophyte fungus Paravalsa indica | place: India:New Delhi, Okhla landfill site | collected 2017-11-05 | reverse complement strand
TCGAGTCCCGCCCGGCCCACACATCTGACCAGGGATTTTGGTCGGCGTCAAGATCGACGGCGATTGGCTGTCCATGGTTTTGTCCATGGACAGCTCGTTGACGTGCTGCCTGACCTGGCTGGACGCTGTGCCCATGACTCGATCAACTGGGGCCGTCGATCGACGTGGACGAGGCAATATCCGGAAGCGAGGCAACTCGCTGCAGGTGCGGGTCTATTCGGGCGTCGACCCGGTGACCGGCAAGGAGATCTACCTTTCGGAAACCATCAGGGGTACGGATACGGCCGCTCGGCGACGTGCGGAGAAGGCCCTGACGAAGCTGCAAGCGCAGGTTGATCAGCAACGCGCGCCGAGTACGTCGGTGTCGTTCTCCTACGCCATCGACGAGTGGCTGCGCTCGTCCGACATCGAGCCGACGACCCGCCATGGATACGTCGGCTACATCGAGCGCACCATCCGCCCGGCGCTCGGGGGATGTGTCCGTCAGCAAGCTGAACGCGCGCATGCTCGAAACGCTGTACGGCGAGCTACGTCGTTGCCGGATTCGCTGTAGTGGCAAGCCTTTCGTCGAGCACAAGGTGGAAGGCGAGCACAACTGCGAGAAGGCTAAGTGCAAGCCGCATGAGTGCAAGCCCATGGCGTCATCCACGGTTCGGCAGATTCACGCGATCATCAGCGGCGTGCTGAACGCGGCTGTTCGTTGGGACTGGATCGCCTCCAATCCCGCGAAGGTGGCGCAGCGGCCACGTCAGCCAGCGCCGCAGCCGAACCCGCCGTCGCCGGAGCAGGCCGCGCGGCTGGTGGAGAAGGCGTTCGAGCTGGACGAGGCATGGGGCACGCTTGTGTGGCTGGTGATGACCACGGGCATGCGCCGAGGTGAGGTCTGTGCGCTGCGCTGGTCCCGCATCGACCTGGACGAAGGCATAGTCGAGGTGCGCAGCAGCTACACGACGTTGAAGGGTGTCGGTAGGGAGAAGGACACGAAGACGCACCAGATGCGTCGGATCGCGCTCGACACGGAAACGACGGTTCTGCTGCGTGAGCACAAACGGCGCTGCCAAGCTTTGTTCGCGGAGCTGGGCGCGAAGTGGGATGAAGACTCGTACGTCTTCGCCGGCATGCGTGGCGCCATCACAAAGCCCTATCCGCCGGATGCGGTGTCGAACCGCTACAAGAAGATGGCCACCCGCCTCGGCATCGACACCCATATCCATGCCCTACGGCACTACTCGGCAACGGAACTGCTGACGGCGGGCATCGATCTGCGAACAGTGGCGGGCCGCCTCGGCCACGGCGGAGGCGGTGCGACGACGCTACGGGTGTATGCCGCGTGGGTTGCGGCGGCGGACCGAAAAGCGGCGGAGATTCTTGGATCGAGGATGCCAAAGCGTCAGGTTTAAAAACCCCTATCAGAAATCATGACACGGTACATGTAGTACGAGGGTTGATAGACGACGTGCTGTCTTATTACGGTGAGTGAGTGGATGATGACGAGGAGGATCGCTTCTCCGTTGCCATTCGGCTCTTGCTGCTCATCGCGGCGGTTGCGGAGCCGCTGAACGAGGCGGAGGAGTCAGCAGCACCGCAGAACGCGGTGGCTGTGCTACGTGCTGAGAGCCGTCTGCAGAAGCTGGACTTCTGGCTGCGCAACCCGGACTACCTGGCGGATGAGCTCCTCAACGACTACGAGCGCTTCGGGGAGGCCATCAACCTGGAGCTGGCGGGAAGTATTCTGGACTCCAATGAGCCGGAGATCTGCGCCATCCCCATGTTGCGCTATCTCTTCGGCGCTTTCGAGGAACTCGACCAGGCGCTGAGCGTCCTGGTCGCGCCGCGGTTGTTGGTGGTCGTTCCGCGACGCACTGCCCAGCGTGTGCTGCAGGACAACTACTACCTCACGGCCAAGGGCAGGGAGGTTGCAGAGCGGGCAACCGAGCAGTTCCCCGAACTGCGGTGGTACACCGAGCGCGCTCAGCTCATCCGGGCCCTAGCCGAGGCCACCGGGCACACCGCCTTGGCGCTTCGCAATCGGCAGTACCTCCAGCGCGATTACGCCGAGACTCCGCTGAACGAGTTCATTCCGTCCATCGCCGACCGCACTCGCGCGCGCCTCGCCCGGCTGCGTGTTGAGGCAGACCAGGGGGATGCCGCGTGACCACCGAGCCCTTGCCTGTCCCATCAGAGAGCGAGCTGTACCAGCAGATTGCCGATCGGGTGGCCTCGGCCGACACGGACCGGGTCCGGGAGGTGCTGGCCGAGCACGGTATCCACCTCACCAGTCCGCTGCCCGCGCGGCGCCAGTTGGTCGTGCATCGGCTGTACTGCGAAGGCACCAAGGTCGGTACCGATGACAACGACGGTCCGTTCACAGTGGACATTCCCCTGGGACCAGGGCCATGGGCCATCGCCAGCACCATCAACAACGCCGGCAAGTCGAGCCTGTTGTGGGCTCTGAGTTTCGCCCTGCGTGGGGAGGGCTTCGATGCGTTCCGCCGACCCGAGACGGTGCGCTGGTTCTCGTACGTGCGTGCCGATATCGAGGTTGCTGGCGTCGCCGTGTCCGTCCGACTGACCTTCGAACAGCCTGACCACCCCAGCGCCCGGCTGCTCACCGCTGACACCCTCGAGCACCTCACCGATCTGGAAGGCCGCCAGGAGAGCGGCCCAGCCGTGCGCGTCGCGGCAACCGCCGAGCCGGACGGCGTCAAGGAGCTCATCGACCGCTTCATGCTCGAGCGGCTCGGTCTGCGGCCGCTCTCGCTGTGGACGGCAGAGGTTGGCGCACCGAAGGACGCCAAGGGCAGACGCGACAGCGTTGAGCGGATCCACGGCTGGGCCAGCTACTTCTACGCCATCGCGCTGAACTCGGCGAATGCCAGCATCCTGCTCGGTCCCACGGCGATCGGCCAGCTTCCCGTCAAGCTGATGCAGCTCTTCCTCGACGTCCCTTACGCCTCCGAGCTCACCCATCTCACCACCGCCCGCAGGAAAGAGGACCAGGAAAGCCACCGCATCCAGCGCCGGGCCAAAGAGGATGCCCAAGCCCGCGCGCAGCAAACCGAACCGCTTCGTCGGGCGCTCGCGGTCGCCGAGGACCGGGTGGCGGCCCTGGAAGCCAGCCAGCCCGACCTGACGGAGCTGCTCGCCAACGTCGACGCGGCGGCCCGCCAGATGGCCGCCGCCCAAGTAGTCCACCAGCAGGCCGAGGAACAGTACGCCACCGCGCGCAAAGCCAGCCTGAAGGACGAGAAAGCGGCCCGCCGAGCACGGCAGAGTAACGCCGCGCGGCTCCTCCTAGGCGCCCTTGACCCGGAGGCATGCCCGCGCTGCGACCACGAGATTAACGATGCCCGACGGGCCGCCGAGGAGACCGAGCACCGCTGCTCGGTGTGCGCTCATCCGCTGCCCGAGGTGCAGGAAGAGCCTGAGGCCCAGGCCCAGCTGCTCCAGCGCCTGGACGACCGCGTGGAGGCCTCGCGTAAGGCCCAAGACACTGCCTGGCAAGCCGTTGACTCCGCCACCGCCGCATTGAGCGAGAGTCGCGCCGCCTACGACCAGGCGAATGCCCGCCTTGCGGCGGCGCGCTCAGGGGACTGGTACACCGACTTGGAAGCTGCTCGGCAGGAGGTTCACCAACTCCGAGGGGCACTTGCTATCGCCACAGGCAGCGGAGCAGGGCTACCAGCCGTGGTCGGCGACTACGTCACCTCCTCAACGGCAGCGGCCAGCGCACCGACCGCTGAGACCGACGACGACATCCTCGCAGCCGCTGCTGACGTGCTGTCGAACGTGGTCTCACAGCACAGCAAGGCTTTATTCGCCGACCTCAACGACGAGATCGTCACGATCGCCCGCGATCTCGGGGTGGCCAACCTCACGAGTGTGAACCTCGGCCTGAACGGAAACCTGAACGCCATGAAGTCCGGCGGCCGCCACCGGTTCTCCGCATTCAGTCCGACCGACCGTCTGCGCATGCGGATCGCAGCCGTGGTTGGCATGATCAAGGTCGGCCGCAGCCGCGGCATCATGTCCCACCCCGGACTGCTGCTGATAGATGCCCCTACCGCTGAGGAGCTCTCCCGCGAGAACGCGCGCCTGGCCATCCAGACGCTCTACGACACCGCCGCCACGGACCCTGACATCCAGGTCGTGATCACTTCGATCGAAGAGGCGGTGTGGGAAATCTTCCCCAAGGACCGTATCGTGACCGCCCCCGACAAGCGGCAGCTCTTCTAGAGTCCGGACCGGAGGAATACCCGGAGAACGCACAGCAACGAGGAGGGAGGCATCGTGCACGCCATCGACGAACGCCTGGCCAGCTGGGCGGCAAGCGCCTCCCGATCCCAGCTCCGTGACGGGCCCACGGTGGACGACCTCGGAGGCATCGACCGGGTCCTCGCCGCCGCCGACGACCTCGCCAGCGGTCCCTTCCTGCATCATCTCATCCAGGCGGCTGCACATCACCTGGACGTGGCCGGCAGCGAAGCGGGTAAGCCGCTGCGCGATGCCATCCTCACCGGTCTGCGGGCCAACAACAATCACGCCGCGTTCGCCAGTGCCACCGACGCCCTCACCACTTACCCCGCCCTGGCCCGCGAGCTCGGCACCCCCCTCGCCCGGATTCTGCTTACCCGCTTTCGGGATGCCCAGGACGCCGAAGACGACCCCGCCCTTGCCCTCATCGCTGCCGAAGCCGCGGACTGCCTCGTCCAGCTCACCCTGGCCGGCATCACCAGCGCCGCTAGGGTCCTCGGCGCCATGGACGAGGCCACCGAGGACCCGGCAGCTCTACCCGAGGCCTTCGTCACCCGCCTCCCTCGGCTGCTCGGCGTCCTCGATGCCCACCACCCCGGCGCCGGGCTCCGCGAAGCCCTGGAACGCTGCCTGATGCTCGACTACACCTGCCGGGACGCGGCCTTCGAACTGGCTCTCGGCGACCTGCGCCAGGCGCTGGAACAGGACCAGTACGCTCCCATGGTCGAGCAGCTCAGGAGAACTCAGCGCCGCCTGGCTGAACTGATCGCTCTCGACCCGGAGCGCCTCGACGCCCAGCTTTACCACGCGGCCATCAATGCCGTCCTTGGCCTGTCCGCACCCGATGCCCCCACGCGGGTACCGGCCGCCGCAGCCACCTTGCGCGACGTCCTCCAGCGCTACCGTTCCTGGCGCTACCGCACCCGCATCCCCGGCTGGGCGCAACCTCGCCAAAGCGACATCGTCGCCTGGTCGGAACTCACCGTCCTCCTGGAAGCGGCCGCAACGCACATGGGGCATGACGACCCATGGTTCGGCGAGGGCCACGGCATCCTCACCGCGCTGCTACGCGCTTACACCGCGCACAACACCGTCGCTGTTCTCACCGGCAACTCCGCGGCCTTAGTGGTCGACACCCTGGTGGCGCCGGTTATCGAAGACGCCTTTCTGCAGCAAGAGCACCGGCAGCGCATCCTGCGGCACGCCCTGGACCACGACGAGGAACTCCGCAGCGACCCAGCGGCCCAGCAGCTCCACGCCGCCCTCCTCCAGCGCACCAGGACAGACGATCCTTCGCCTGGGCGGGCGAGTGATCAGGGAAAAGCGCGACGCTGGCAGCTGCTGGCACATCAACTCCCAAACGACTTCGCTAACTTGGTTGACCAGACCCCCGAGCACGTCCTAGACCGGCTGGAACTGGCACTACGGACCCACGACGACGTCCGGGCGAGCATCGCCGATCCTAAGTACAGCCGTCTCATGGACCGCTTACTCCGTCAACTCCAGGAGTCCCACGACTGGCTGCCCCGCATCGCCGTCGAGTTCACCGTCCTGCTAGAAGTGACGATCCGCTACGCCTACCTCTGCTACGACATCGGCCGGAAGATGGGCGGCTCTTACACCGAGTTCTTGCGCCGACGCGATAAGGATGGCAAGAAGCAAAAGGTCGACGAAGCCCTCTTCCACCAGCACTACCGGGAAGTGCTGACCTACTCCGCGCTGTTCGGTGTAGTCCACTCCGAAGTGATCGACAAAGGCGGCGGTCGAGCCGACATCCTCGTATCCTTCGGCGCGGTCCAGTTCAACGTCGAATGCAAGATCGAAGAAGAGGACGCCAGCGAAGCTGGGTTACGGCACTACGTCGCTCAGGCGGCCGAATACCAAAACACCAACGCCGCCTTCGCGATCCTCCTCGCCCTCGACAAGACAGTAGGATCCGAAGGGGCCGTCAACCTCTTCGACAGCATCTGGATTGAACCTGTCAGGCGAACCGGCGAACGCGGACCTTGCCTTGTTGTGATTGTCCGTATCCCGGGAGGACGCGAGAATCCCAACCTGCTACGCCCTGCACCGGTGCCGGAACCAAAATAAACGCACAGCTCAAGGCGCCCCTGTGTCTGAGTTCGGCCCTGAAAGCCGCGCTTGATGGCACTCCTCTCGGTGGCGTCCGCGCATGTGGGAGGTGGGGCTCCATGTCGTGAGACTTCGGCCACGAAGCTGATTTTTGGTCGTCACAGTAGCGGGGGGTTAGTCTCCGACGGCCGACGAAGCGAGGGACGTGGAGAGGATGTCGCGTAGGGGGTGCCATTCTCGTTGGGGAGTAAGTTAAAGGTGCTCTCCAAGGGAGTGGAGTCGAAAGGGTAAGCCGGTAGCAATCAACCCCATGTATTATGGCGGCACCCTGCTACGGGAGCATGGTGGCTTCCAGTAGTGGTTGAGGTACGGGCCCAAAGATGGGTGCTCGAAACCGTCGGGTTCGACTTTGTTGCGTGCAGCGACCGCACAGTCAGACACATCTGGGTCGCACGCGCGTCAGGTGATTTCTTCGCCCTCTGGTGAGCGCCAACCTCCGCGATATGTCGCTGCAGTCAATTTACCGTCTTCCGTTTCCAGCTTAGATCTCTCGTAGTTTACCCAGTCGAGAAATTCCGTGCCATCGATGTCGAGCGATCGTACGTACGCCATACTATAAGGTCCGTCTCACCAACACATATGGCTCCGGAAAGCGACAGCCTTGATACATCGATACCGTGAAAGTCGAGATCAATCAGAGTGGCTCCCCTGAGATCGACGTGTTCAACCTCGGACCACCGATCTGCGTTCCCCTCGAGTATCCACCTATCGTCAATAATGACAGGGCCTCTGAACAGATGTTCATGAACCAGACGCTGTATCGCCGCGCGAACTTGCCATTCCTCAAGGGTTCCGTCTTTATGTTGAATGCGAATATTGGGATGGCCAGAACTTGTTGGCGGTTCGAACGGCATGCGCAGGTAGGCACAGAGGACGTTGATGATTCTTTGTCTCTCTTGTGGGTTGCCTTGCGCTAAGCGTTCAAGCGCGTACACGCCAGCCATGCGGACGGGGGCACGTTCCGAGGAGAGTTGATCGGCGGCGGCCGTGTACAGCTCGGTAACGCGCTGTTCGGCAGCGTCAGCTTCAGTGTGGCGTTGAGTGTGTTCGGCAAGCCATTGTCGCCGGCTGTTGAGCACGAGGATGGCAATGCCGACGAGCCCCGCACCGAGTGTGAGGGCGGTGCGGATGGCTTCGATGCGGGTCATGGAGCGCTCTTGTGGTTGGTGTGGCTGCTCGGCAATGTCAAGCAACCACGCCAGGCTGAGTCCCGTGGCGGCAAGGACCGCTACGGCGATGAGCACACCCCACCACCATCGCAATGGCCGTACTTCCCGCCGGGTGTCAGGGTGCCGAGTCACGGCGCGCAAGACCCCGATGATTATGAGCACGGTAAGGCCGCTGGTCAGGACCCACTCGGAGAATCCCCATGTGCTGACGAACGTTGCGGCGGTGGTCAGCCAGCTGGCCGGGATCGCGGTGACGGCCCCGGCCAGGACGAAGGCGAGGGCGAGCAGGCTTGTCCGCTTCGCAGTGCGGGTCCGTACTGCCTCTGCAACTGAGATTCGCCGGTGGAGCACAGGATCATGCTGGCACAGTTCCCGCCTCACGTGCGGCATTGTCGGCGACAAGGGCGGTGTGGCAGACGTCGAGGCTTTGGTAGATGCCGTATCAGGTGTTGTCTTTGCTGGATGCCGTGATTGGGACCGAGTGGCCGGCGGATGTGGGCGTTCATGTCGTGCGAGCTCGAGCTCCGTCTCACGCGAGACGCGGAGAGCTGCCGACGCTTCCGCCGTCTCCGTGGGCTGCCTGCTGATGCTGAACAGCCTACGCTGTTCATCCTGGGTTCTTGGTGATCACCACACCACAAGCAGGGGCACGGCAAGCCACAGGCACCAGCCGTTGAAAGCCAACCATGCGAGAGTCCATAGCAAGACAGGGATGCCGGTCTGGTCAGCGAAGTTTTCCCCATCAGGGGGCCGCCATGCTCGAGAAGGTAACGCCCGATCGCGACTTTCAATAGGTGGATGCCTTCGCAGATCAGCAGTACCCATGCGAGGGCGGCCACGATTGTGGCTTGCAGCCCTGGCGGGCCCCACCACAAGGTCGCGGCGGTGGCGCAGCCGATGGCAGTAGTGAGGTCGGCGGTCATTATGGTGCGACGACAGTAGATTGCGGCCTGAGTCCGGTTTAATTCGCTGCACTGCTGACAATCTTCACCCGTTCGGAGGAGTGCCTGGCCGCCCCGATCACGCCTACGCACTGCTGCGGCCGAGCTCGTCGACGCTGGCCTGCAACATCTGACTTGGCTCGACGCTGGTCGCGGCAGCTGCGTGGTGGCTGGGGCGACCTAGCTCTCGTGTTGACGTTGTGTATAGACGCGTTGCCTTGGGCAGCGGATAGCCTATGTTTCGTGGCTGACGAGCATGGCGCGTGGCAAACGTTCGGCGAGCGGCTGGTCTATGACAACCGTTGGGTGCGGTTGGGGTTGGTCGACGTGCAGGCTCCCAACGGCAACCGGTGGGAGTACCACGTCGTTCACCTGGCGCGGATCGCGATCGCGCTGGTGGTGAACGAGCGGGACGAGGCGTTGATGCTGTGGCGGTATCGGTTCGCCACGGACCAGTGGGGCTATGAGCTGCTCGGTGGCCTGGTTGACGATGGCGAGGACTCCGCTGCTACGGCTGCGCGGGAGGCTGCTGAGGAGAGTGGTTGGCGTCCGTTGGGGGATGGGGAGCATCTCGTCAGCTTCGAGCCGCTTCCTGGTCAGGTCACCGCGCCGATGGACATCTACCTGTGGCGCGGTGCTGAGCACATCGGCGACCCCACCGACACCGAAGAAGTCGGCCGGGTGGAGTGGGTGCCGTTGTCGCGGGTCAACGAGCTTGCGCAGCGACAGGAGCTTCTTGGTTCGGGCACGCTGGTCGCGCTGCTGTACTACCTGAACTCACAGAAGTCGTGAGCCGCTCATCGGCAACACAAGGCCGCTGAGACGTCGTAAATGCCGGTCGGACCTGATCTGTTTGCCGAGTTGGCGTGCTTGGCGTGCGTAGTGCTGGGCTTGGTCGCGGTTGCCTGCGGCGGCGTGCGCGAACGCGAGGTCGACCATCATGGCGACGCGAGCACGCACAAACGCCTTCGGCAATCGCGGTAGAGCCTCGGTGAGGTGTTCCACCGCATCCGGCTCGCCCAGCTTGGCCATGGCGTTGCCGCGCCAGCGGTCGAGGTGGGAGTCACCGAGGAACAGGAACGGCAACGACGCGTCGTTCGGGTCGGTCGGCAGCAGGGTGTGTGCGGTATCGAACGCCCGTAGTGCCTCGTCGCGGTGCCCGGCGGCGGCAAAGCCTTCGCCGCTTGCGGCTGTCAGCCACGCTCGCAGCAGCGGCGGCACCGCGCCCTCACCCAAGGAGCGCGCGTGTTCAAGCTGCTCGACCGCGTGCTGACTTTCGCCGATGTCGATGAGCACGAACGCCTGTTCCGCGAGCGCGTGCGCCAAGGCGGTCGTGGAACCGAACTCCCGTGCGGCGGCCTTCGCGCGTTCGTAGTGGTTCCATGCTTGGCTGATGGCGTTGCGGTCGAGGGCGACCCACCCCGCGAGCGTGGATGCCTCGGTGAGCACACCCGCGAGCGCTTCCCGTTGGCCGCGTGCGGTGCTGAAGCTCAACAGGTCTTCGATCTGGCCGATGAGGCTGCGGAGCTGCTCCAACAGGGTGAGGCCACCGAACTGCCGGTCGACCTTGCGGGCGTTGTCGATCTGCTGCCGGAACGCCTCGACTGCCGCGCCGTCGACGCTGCGGGCGAGAGCGAGCCGTGAGCGTAGCTCGCTGACCTCGTCGTCCTCATCGTCGGTGGGGAAGCCGAGTTCCTCGTTGGTGCGGCCGTAGATGTCACGGAACAGTCGCTGGTACGGCTCGCTGACCTGCTCGTGGCCGTTCTCCCACCGCGACAGCTTCGTCTTCAGGCTGGTCTGCTCCATCACGGGCACACCGAGCGCATCCGCACGTCGAATCAACAACGTGATGACGTCAGCGGCTTTGTAGTCGAGCTGCTTGCGGACGGCTTGCAGTTTCGTCGCGGCCATCAGTTATCACCGTGCCGATAATCGCGCTGACCTGCGAAGTTATTCCTGGTTAATGGATTCGTTGTTAACTTCTGCCACCTGCGAATAACGCGTCCGCTGCCGTTTCCTGGACTCATGAACGGAGAAAGCGAGCAACGCGAGACCGGCATCATCGGCCTACCGGAGTCGCCCGCGCTGGACCGGTTTGGACAGAGCGGCCACGTCGGCGGCCATCGCGTCCACGCGGTTGGTCAACTCCTCCAGCCGGCCTTCGATGGCATTGAGGTGCGCCAGGATGCGGTCGGTGGCATCGTCGCCGGTTTCGCCTGGCCGCAATGGTTTCCGACCCGCGAGGACGGCGGCCAGGTGGCCGGGATGCCACTCCAGCGCCAGCGACAACGCCTCCAGTGTTCGTGCGCTACGTCGGCGTTCCACCGTGTGGT
>JACYYK010001323.1_pt1 | contig 10830 bp, 9 predicted proteins | sample 8236871 | NCBI WGS metagenome assembly JACYYK01 (sample SAMN14103087, study PRJNA606662) | landfill metagenome | isolation source: landfill solid waste inoculated with endophyte fungus Paravalsa indica | place: India:New Delhi, Okhla landfill site | collected 2017-11-05 | reverse complement strand
AGGGTCTGCAGGATCATGTGGCCGGTACGGTCCGCGGCGTAGCACGCGCGGCGCACGGCGGCCTGGCCGTGCTCGCGGGTGTGACCGCCGAACCGGCGCTGGTCGATGCGGCCCTCGGGCGTGCGGTTGAACGGCAGGCCCATCTTCTCCAGGTCGAGGACCGAGTCGATGGCCTCCTTCGCGAGGATCTCCGCCGCGTCCTGGTCGACCAGGTAATCACCGCCCTTGACGGTGTCGAACGTGTGCCACTCCCAGTTGTCCTCCTCGACGTTCGCGAGGGCCGCCGCCATGCCGCCCTGGGCGGCACCGGTGTGGGAGCGGGTGGGGTAGAGCTTCGAGATGACCGCGGTGCGGGCCTCGCCGGAGGCCTCGAGCGCCGCGCGCATGCCGGCGCCGCCTGCGCCGACGATGACGACGTCGTACTGATGTGTCTGCATCGGGGGGTGCCTGTCCTTAGTTCGAGAAGCAGATCGACGGCAGGAGCTCGGCCGGGGCGCCCGGCGGGCAGGGGTTGAACGTGAAGATCACGAGGGTGCCGAGCACGACCACGATCGTGAACGCCAGGTACAGCAGCACCTTGAGCACACCACGGGTGGAGTCCTTCTGGGCGTAGTCGTTGATGATCGTCCGCACGCCGTTGGTCCCGTGGATCATCGCGAGCCACAGCATCAGCAGGTCCCAGACCTGCCAGAAGGGGCTGGACCACTTGCCGCCGACGAAGGCGAAGTCGATCGCGCGCACGCCGTCGCCCACCATGAGGTTGACGAACAGGTGGCCGAAGACGAGCACGAGCAGCACCACGCCGGACGCCCGCATGAACACCCAGCTGTACAGCTCGTAGTTGCCGCGCGTGGTCTTGCGGCGCGCGTACGGGGACCGCGGGGCGGCGATCGCGGACGGGGTCCGGGACCCGGTCTGTGTCGTGGCCATCAGTGCCCACCTCCGAAGACGTTCATCAGGTGCCGCGGCAGGAAGCCGGCCATGGTCACGACGAACAGGCCGACGACGATCCAGAGCATCGCCTTCTGGTACTTCGGGCCCTTGGCCCAGAAGTCGACGAGGATCACGCGGATGCCGTTGAACGCGTGGAAGACGATCGCGGCGACGAGGCCGGCCTCCCCGAGTCCCATGATCGGCGTCTGGTACGTCCCGATGACGGCGTTGTAGGCCTCGGGCGACACCCGGACGAGAGCCGTGTCCAGGATGTGCACGAGGAGGAAGAAGAAGATGAGCACGCCGGTCACGCGATGCGCGACCCAGGACCACATGCCTTCACGGCCGCGGTAGAGCGTGCCAGCAGGTGCTGTAGGCACGGGGGGAGCCTCCGTTGGCGGATTCTGTGTGGATTCCGTTCACGGTCACTGTAGTGACATCCGGCCGTCTCGCGGCACACGAGGTCCGGCAAACCGGGACGGTCCGGTGCCTTTCGTGACCTATTCCACAGGGTTGACGTCGCCGACGGCGCGGGCGTCAGCACGCTTATGCTGCGGGGATGAGCGCGGACACGATCACGGGGGCGACCCCCACCCGTTCACCGGTCCCCGGGTTCTACGCCGTGATCCCCGCCGGCGGCGCCGGCACCCGGCTGTGGCCGCTCTCCCGCGCGGGCGCGCCGAAGTTCCTCCACGACCTCACGGGTGCGGGGCGCACGCTGCTGCAGGGCACCGTCGACCGGCTGCGTCCGCTCGCGGGCGGCGGGGTCGTGCTCGTGACCGGCGAGCCGCACGTCGCCGCCGCACGCGAGCAGCTGCCGGAGCTGGCCGAGGACGCCGTTCTCGCGGAGCCGTCCCCGCGCGACTCGATGGCCGCGATCGGGCTGGCCGCGGCCGTGCTCGAGCACCGGCACGGCGACGTCGTCGTGGGCTCGTTCGCCGCGGACCAGGTGGTCACCGGCGCGGCGTCGTTCGACGCCGCGGTGCGGGAGGCGGTCGAAGCCGCGCGCGCCGGCTACGTGGCGACGATCGGCATCGCCGCCTCGCGCCCGTCGGTGGCGTTCGGCTACGTGCGCAGCGGCGACCCGCTGGGCGTCGAGGGCGCGCCGAGCGCCCTGCACGCGCGCGGCTTCACGGAGAAGCCCGACGCCGCGACCGCGCGCGAGTACGTCGCGTCCGGCGAGTACCGCTGGAACGCCGGCATCTTCGTCGCGCGCTCCTCCGTCCTCCTGGGCCACCTGGCCACGCACCGCCCCGCCCTGCACGACGGGCTGCGCGAGATCGCCGCCGCGTGGGACACGCCCGACCGTGCGGCCGTCGTCGCCCGGGTGTGGCCCGGCCTCGAGAAGATCGCGATCGACCACGCCGTCGCCGAGCCCGTCGCGGCCGAAGGCGGCGTCGCCGTCGTGCCCGGCACGTTCGGGTGGGACGACGTCGGCGACTTCAACTCGCTCGCCGCGCTGCTGCCGTCAGACGACGACGGCGGCTCCAAGGTGCTGGGCGACGCGGCCGACGTCGTGCGCGTGCAGTCCGCCGGCTCGGTCGTCGTGCCCGGCGGGGACCGGGTGATCGCGCTGCTCGGCATCGACGACGTCGTCGTGGTGGACACCCCCGACGCGCTGCTGGTGACCACCCGGGCCCGCGCGCAGCAGGTCAAGGACATGGTCGACGCGATGCGCGCCCACGGCCGCCAGGACGTGCTGTGAGCGCCCGCGAGGCCGCCGTGGGCGCGCGGCTGGACGAGATCGTGGCGGGCCTCGAGGCGGAGCTGGTCGAGATCCGGCGCGACGTGCACGCGCACCCCGAGCTCGGCCGGCAGGAGGTCCGCACCACGGCGCTCGTGGCCGACCGGCTGCGCGCGGCCGGCCTCGAGCCGCGGCTGCTCGAGGGCACCGGCCTGGTCTGCGACGTCGGCCCCGACCGGTCGCCCGACGGCCTCGGCCGGGTGGCGCTGCGGGCGGACATCGACGCCCTCCCGCTGGACGACTCGTGCGGCCTGCCGTTCCGCTCGGTGGTGCCGGGCGTGGCGCACGCCTGCGGGCACGACGTGCACACCACCGTCGTGCTGGGCGCGGGCCTGGCCCTCGCCGCGCTGCACGACGAGGGCCTGCTCGAGCGGGGCGCGCGCCTCGTCTTCCAGCCCGCCGAGGAGGTCATGCCCGGCGGCGCGCACGACGTCATCGCGCAGGGCGTGCTCGACGGCGTGGACCGCATCGCCGCGGTGCACTGCGAGCCCAAGCTGGACGTCGGGCAGATCGGCACCCGCATCGGCCCGATCACGTCGGCGTCGGACACGGTCACCGTGACGCTGTCGTCGTCGGGCGGGCACACCTCGCGGCCGCACCTGACGGGCGACGTCGTGTACGCCCTCGGGCAGGTCATCACGCAGGTGCCCGCGGTGCTGGGTCGCCGGCTCGACCCGCGCTCGGGCGTCAACCTCACCTGGGGCGCGGTGCACGCGGGCAACGCCCACAACGCGATCCCCGCGACGGGCACGGTCGGCGGCACGCTGCGCTGCCTCGACGTGCGGGCGTGGGAGCGCGCCGGGCAGGTGCTGCACGACGCGGTGGAGCAGGTCGTCGCGCCGTACGAGGTGGACGTCACCGTGCGGCACGCGCGCGGCGTCCCGCCGGTGGACAACGACGCCGCCGTGACAGGCGCGCTCGAGGCGGCGGGGACGGCGGTGCTCGGCCCCGAGGGCGTCGTGCTCACCGAGCAGTCGCTCGGCGGCGAGGACTTCGCCTGGTACCTCACCAAGGTGCCGGGCGCGATGGCCCGCCTCGGCACCGGGACCCCGGGGGAGCGGCGCTACGACATCCACCAGGGCGACCTCGTCGTGGACGAGCGGGCGATCGCGGTGGGTGCCCGGTTGCTGGGACGTTTCGCGCTGCAACCGTGAGACGCCGGAAAGTGTCCGGCGTGTTACCGGGTGTCCCGGCGGCCCGTGGTGTCGATACCGCTTCGGTAACGACTCCTGCGGGTTCGCCGCCTGCGGTTCTCGGTCGGGGCGCCGGTGGCTAGGCTTCCGTCGGTGACGGGCCGGACGACCCCGGCCCGACGAACGATCGACAGGAGCGACAGGTGAAGAGAGCGATCAAGCTCACCGCCCTCGCCGGCGTCGCCGCGCTCGCGCTGGCGGCCTGTGCGGAGGCCCCCGAGGAGTCCGGCGGCGAGAGCAGCGCCGCGGCCGCGGTGGAGGGTTTCAAGCCGTGCATCGTCTCGGACCAGGGTGGGTTCGACGACAAGAGCTTCAACCAGCTCAGCTTCGAGGGGGCGACCAAGGCCGCGGACGAGTTCGGCGTCGAGCTCACGGCCGTCCAGTCGCAGACCGAGACCGACTACCAGCCCAACATGGAGTCGCTGGTCGGGCAGAGCTGCTCCCCGATCGTGTCCGTCGGCTTCAACCTGGCCGCCGCGACCACGGAGGCGGCGGCGGCGAACCCGGACACCGAGTTCATCCTCGTCGACGAGACGGTCGACGCCGACAACGTCAAGCCGCTGCTGTACGACACCGCGCAGGCCGCGTTCCTCGCGGGCTACCTGTCGGCCGGCTACTCCGAGACCGGCAAGGTCGGGACCTTCGGCGGCGCGCCGATCGCGACCGTGACCATCTTCATGGACGGCTTCAAGCAGGGCGTCGACTACTACAACGAGACCAAGGGCGAGAACGTCGAGCTCGTCGGTTTCGAGGGCGGGGAGAAGGGCTCCTTCACCGGCAAGTTCGAGGCGAACGAGACGGCGAAGACCACCGCGCAGAACATCCTCGACCAGGGCGTCGACGTGATCCTGCCGGTCGGCGGTCCGATCTACCAGTCCGCGATCGCGGCGATCCAGGACTCGGGCAAGGACGTCGCCCTCATCGGCGTCGACGCCGACCTGTTCGAGTCCGACCCGTCCACGCAGGACTACGTGCTGACGTCGATCCTCAAGGGCATGGACATCTCCACCTACGAGGCCGTCAGCGCCGCCGCCAAGGGCGAGTTCGACGCGACTCCGTACATCGGGACGCTCGAGAACGAGGGCGTCGGGCTCGCTCCGCTGCACAACTTCGAGGACAAGGTCGACCCCGCCCTCATGGACGAGGTCACCGCGCTCCAGGAGAAGATCATCTCGGGCGAGGTCGAGGTCACCTCGTACCTGGACGAGTAGGACCGGCGCCGGGCCCGTGCGGGGCCCGGCGTCCCGGAACAGCGACGGTGGCGCGGCCCCAGGGCCGCGCCACCGTCTGCACTCTGTGGGGTGACCTGGGCGGACACCACCTGCGGGCGGCGACGAGGCCGCCGCGGTGAGAGGCTGGCCGCGGCAGGCTCCACGGACCCCTGACCGGCCCGCGACGACGGAAGGCGGAGCATGAGGCTCGAGCTGCGCGGCATCACGAAACGCTTCGGCGCCCTCGTGGCGAACGACCACATCGACCTGGTGGTGGAGCCGGGCGAGATCCACTGCCTGCTGGGCGAGAACGGCGCCGGCAAGTCCACCCTGATGAACGTGCTGTACGGCCTCTACCAGGCCGACGAGGGCGAGATCCTGCTGGACGACGAGGTCCAGGCGTTCGAGGGCCCCGGCGACGCGATGGCCGCGGGGATCGGCATGGTGCACCAGCACTTCATGCTCGTGCCGGTGTTCACGGTGGCCGAGAACGTCATGCTCGGGCACGAGTCGACGCGGGCGGGTGGTGTCCTCGACCTGGACAGCGCCCGCGCCAAGGTGGTCGAGATCGCGGACCGGTTCGGCTTCCAGGTGGACCCGGACGCCCTCGTCGAGGACCTGCCCGTGGGTGTGCAGCAACGCGTCGAGATCATCAAGGCGCTCTCGCGCGACGCCGACGTGCTGGTCTTCGACGAGCCCACGGCCGTGCTGACCCCCCAGGAGACCGACGAGCTCATGGGGATCATGCGGCAGCTGCGCGACGAGGGCGCGGCGATCGTCTTCATCACGCACAAGCTGCGCGAGGTGCGCGCGGTCGCCGACCGCATCACCGTCGTCCGGCACGGCAAGGTCGTCGGCGAGGCGAGCCCGGGCGCGACCGACGCCGAGCTCGCGTCGCTCATGGTGGGCCGCGCCGTCGAGCTGACGGTGCGCAAGGACGCGCCGCGCACGACGGAGAACGAGCTGGCCGTGACGGACCTGCGGGTCACCGGGCCCGAGGGCCAGGTGCTCGTGGACGACGTGAGCTTCACGGTGCGCGGCGGCGAGGTGCTCGTCGTGGCCGGAGTCCAGGGCAACGGCCAGACCGAGCTCACCGAGGCTCTGGTGGGCCTGCAGGAGCGGGTCAGCGGGAGCGTGCGGCTGGACGGCAAGGAGCTGGTGGGCCGGTCCGTGCGCAAGATCCTGCAGGCGGGGGTCGGGTTCGTGCCCGAGGACCGCAACGAGGACGGTCTGGTCGGCGAGTTCACGATCGCGGAGAACCTCGTGCTGGACCGGACGGACGGGCCGCCCTTCGTGCGTCGCGGGGCGCTGCAGCTCGGCCTGCGCGACGAGTTCGCGCGCGAGAAGGTCGCGGAGTACGACGTCCGCACGCAGGGCATCGAGACGCGCGTGGGCCGGCTCTCGGGCGGCAACCAGCAGAAGGTCGTGCTCGCGCGCGAGCTGTCCCGCGAGCTGCGCCTGCTGGTCGCGGCCCAGCCGACCCGCGGGGTCGACGTCGGGTCGATCGAGTTCATCCACAAGCGGCTCGTCGAGACGCGCGACTCGGGCATCCCCGTGGTCGTCGTGTCGACGGAGCTCGACGAGGCCGTCGCCCTGGCCGACCGGATCATGGTGATGTACCGCGGCCGCGTGGTCGGCATCGTCCCTGCGGACACCCCGCGCGACGTGCTCGGCCTGATGATGGCCGGCGTCGCCCCCGAGGACGGCTCCCCGGCCGGGCCCCAGAGCGAAGGAGACGCGGCGTGAGCGGCGAGACGCCCCAGGACCGGGCGGACGACCAGGCCCAGTACCAGGACCAGGCCCAGGACCAGGCGCCGGAGGTCGACCCCGAATCGCGGCTGGGCGAGGCGCTCGAGCAGGTCGACGCGACGGCCGAGCCCGGTCTCGCGGAGGAGCTGGAGCAGGAGGCGGCCCGCGAGCAGGAGGCGGTCGTCGAGGAGTCCGGCCAGCGGTGGCGCGACGCGCTGCGCCGCGCGACGTCGGGCGGCTGGGCGGTCGCCCTCGGCGCGATCGTGCTGGCGGTGCTGGCGGGGTCCATCCTCATCGTCGTCACCGACGAGAAGGTGCAGGCGGCCGCGCCCTACTTCTTCGCGCGGCCGTCCGACACGCTGGCCGCGGTCGGCCAGGCGGTGGGCGGCGCGTACTCCGCGCTGTTCCAGGGCGCGGTCTACAACTTCGGCGCGGACACGTTCGCCCAGGGGATCAAGCCGCTGACCCAGACGCTCGCCAACGCCACGCCGCTCATCGCGGCGGGTCTGGGCGTGGCCCTGGCGTTCCGTGCCGGGCTGTTCAACATCGGCGGCCAGGGGCAGATGCTCGTGGCGGCCACCGCGGCCGGCTGGATCGGCTTCGGCGTCACGGGGCTCCCGTTCCCGCTGCACCTGCTGGTCTGCCTGGTCGCGGGCGTCGCCGCCGGCGCGCTGTGGGCCGGCATCGCGGGCCTGCTCAAGGCACGTACCGGGGCGCACGAGGTGATCGTCACGATCATGCTCAACTACGTGGCGTTCTACCTGCTGTCCTACCTGCTGTCGACGCCGGGGCTCATGCAGGCTCCGGGCTCCGCGTACCCGAAGACGCCGCCCATGCAGGACTCGGCCGTGCTGCCGTCGCTGCTCGGCAGCGAGTACAACCTCGACTGGGGGTTCGTGCTCGCGCTGCTCGCGGTCGTCGGGGTGTGGTGGCTGCTCAACCGCTCGAGCACCGGCTTCGCGTTCCGGGCCGTCGGCGAGAACCCCCAGGCCGCGCGCGTGGCCGGCATCGACGTGTCGCGCACCACGGTGCTCGTCATGCTCGTGGCCGGTGGCCTGGTCGGTCTCGCGGGCGCCCAGCAGGTGCTCGGCACCGTGACCTCCGGCTTCAGCACCGACATCGACGCCGGCATCGGCTTCGACGCCATCACGGTGGCGCTGCTGGGCGGGTCCTCGCCGTGGGGCGTGCTCGGCGCCGGCATCCTGTTCGGCGGCTTCAAGGCCGGCGGCTCCGCGATGCAGGCGGCCGAGGGCATCCCGATCGAGATCGTGCTCGTCGTGCAGTCGCTGATCGTGCTGTTCATCGCGGCGCCGCCGCTCGTGCGGGCGGTGTTCCGCCTGCCGCAGCCGGAGCGGACGCCGCTGCGTCGCGAGGGCCGAGGAGCGGGCCGGCGTGAGCGCCGCCGTGCGTCAGGCGCGCAGGGCGCCGGGGAGGGACAGGCATGACCGCCACGACCGTCGACCAGCCCGGGGCCGCGGCCCCGGCCTCCGCGCAGCGCGCCGCCGCCCCGGTGACGTGGAAGGCCGTCATCGGCCTCGGCGTGGTCCTCGCGCTCGACGCGCTGCTGCTGCTCCTGGCGCCGCACGACGGCTCCGCACGGTTCGCGCTCTCGACCGGCACGGACTTCGTCGTGCTGTCCACCCTCGTCGTACCGGCCATGGCGACCGCCTGGGTGTGTGCCGCCCTCGGGCTCGCGGTGCTGGCGTTCGCCGTCGTGCGCACCCGGTCCGGCCGGCGCGTGCCGGTGTGGGCCGTGGCCGTCTTCGCCGCCGCGCTGCTGGTCGGCTTCCTCGCCTGGGCGGGCGCGGGCAGTCCGCGCGACATCTCCGTGGTGGGCCTCCTCGGGGGCGCCATCGGCCTGTCGGTGCCGCTCATCTTCGGCGCCCTCGGCGGCGTCATCGGCGAGCGGGCCGGCGTGGTCAACATCGCCATCGAGGGCCAGCTGCTGGCCGGCGCGTTCGTGGCGGCGATCGTCGCGTCGCTCACCAAGAGCCCGTGGGCCGGTCTCGTCGCCGCCATCCTGGCGAGCGCCCTCGTGGCCCTGGTGCTGGCGCTGTTCACCATCACATACCGGGTCAACCAGGTGATCGTCGGCGTGGTGCTCAACGTGCTGGTCATCGGCCTGACGAGCTTCTTCTACTCCGAGGTGCTGGTCCCGAACGCCGACCGGCTCAACTCGACCGTCCGGTTCCCGCGCCTGCCGATCCCGGGGCTGGAGAGCATCCCCGTGATCGGCCCCGTGCTGTTCAACCAGACCATCGTGGTCTACCTCATGTACCTCGCGGTGCCGGCGGTGTCGTACGCGCTGTTCCGCACGAAGTGGGGGCTGCGGGTGCGTGCCGTCGGCGAGCACCCCAAGGCGGCGGACACCGTGGGCATCGACGTGCTGCGCACCCGGTACCGGGCGGTCCTCATCGGCGGCGCCGTCGTCGGCCTCGGCGGCGCGTTCTACACGGTGGTGTCGATCAACCAGTTCGGCCGCGAGATGACGGCCGGCGCGGGCTTCATCGCCCTGGCCGCCGTGATCTTCGGCAAGTGGCACCCGGTCCGTGCGGCCCTGGCCGGCCTGCTGTTCGGCTTCGCGACCAACCTGCAGAACGTGCTGTCGGTCGTGGGTTCGCCCGTCCCGAGCCAGTTCATGCTCATGCTGCCGTACGTGGTGACGCTGCTCGCGGTGGCCGGGCTGGTCGGCAGGTCCCGCGCGCCCGCGGCGTCGGGCACGCCCTACACCAAGGAGTAGCCGTGCCCGAGCCCGCCGTGCCCGAACCCGCCGTCGACTGGGACGCCCTGCGCGCCGCGGCGCGCGAGGTCGTGGGCCGCGCGTACGCGCCCTACTCGGGGTTCCCCGTGGGCGCCGCCGCGCTGGTCGACGACGGCCGCGTGGTGGTGGGCTGCAACGTGGAGAACGCCGCCTACGGGGTGACGCTCTGCGCGGAGTGCTCGCTCGTGTCCGCCCTGGTCACCGGTGGCGGCGGGCGCCTCGTCGCGTTCACGTGCGTGGACGGCGCGGGCCGGACGCTCATGCCGTGCGGGCGGTGCCGGCAGCTGCTGTGGGAGCACGGCGGACCCGACCTGCTGGTGGAGTCCGCGCGGGGCGTGCTGCCCATGACCGAGGTGCTTCCCGACGCGTTCGGCGCACCGGACCTGGACCGCTACCGCGGGGGGAGCGAGACATGACCGTGCCGGGCACGACGTCGGGCGACGAGCCGTTCGACGCCGTCGACGTCATCCGGACCAAGCGCGACGGGCACCCGCTCGAGGCGGCGCAGATCGACTGGGTGGTGGACGCCTACACGCGCGGCGCCGTCGCCGAGGAGCAGATGTCGGCCCTCGCGATGGCGATCCTGCTGCGGGGGATGACCCGCCCGGAGGTCGCGCGCTGGACGGGCGCGATGATCGCCTCCGGCGAGCGCATGGACTTCTCAAGCCTGTCGCGGCCCACCGCGGACAAGCACTCGACCGGCGGCGTGGGCGACAAGATCACGCTGCCGCTCGCGCCGCTCGTCGCGTCGTTCGGGGTGGCGGTGCCGCAGCTGTCGGGCCGCGGACTCGGGCACACCGGCGGCACGCTCGACAAGCTCGAGGCGATCCCGGGCTGGCGGGCGGCGCTGACCAACGCCGAGCTGATGGCGCAGCTCGAGGACGTGGGCGCGGTGATCTGCGCCGCCGGGGCGGGGCTGGCTCCCGCCGACAAGAAGCTCTACGCGCTGCGGGACGTGACGGGCACGGTCGAGTCGGTGCCGCTCATCGCGAGCTCGATCATGAGCAAGAAGATCGCGGAGGGCACCGGCGCGCTGGTGCTCGACGTCAAGGTGGGCTCGGGCGCGTTCATGAAGGACCTGGCGGCCGCCCGCGAGCTCGCCCGCACGATGGTCGACCTCGGCACCGACGCGGGCGTGCGCACGGTCGCGCTGCTCACCGACATGACCGTGCCGCTCGGCCGCACCGCGGGCAACGCGCTCGAGGTGCGGGAGTCGGTCGAGGTGCTCGACGGCGGCGG
>JACYYK010025308.1_pt1 | contig 10836 bp, 12 predicted proteins | sample 8236871 | NCBI WGS metagenome assembly JACYYK01 (sample SAMN14103087, study PRJNA606662) | landfill metagenome | isolation source: landfill solid waste inoculated with endophyte fungus Paravalsa indica | place: India:New Delhi, Okhla landfill site | collected 2017-11-05 | reverse complement strand
TCATAAGATTCGGCGATAAGTTGCATATCACCATATTCAATCCCGTTATGCACCATTTTGACATAGTGACCGGCACCGTTTGGTCCAATATACGTCACGGTAGGCTTACCATCTTCCGGTGCCTTAGCGGCAATTTCTTGCAAGACTGGCTCAACCAAATCGTAAGCTTCACGTTGACCTCCAGGCATCATTGATGGTCCCTGCAGCGCACCTAGTTCACCACCAGAAACTCCCATACCAATGAAGTTGATTCCTGACTTCTCTAATTTATTAGAACGACGGATGGTATTCTCAAAGAAAGTATTACCACCATCAATCAGGATATCCCCCTTATCTAAGTATGGTAGCAATTCCTCAATGACCGCATCCGTACCAGCACCAGCCTTTACCATCAATAAAATTCGGCGTGGCTTTTCTATCGATGCCACAAATTCTTTAATTGAATNNTACAAATCCTGAATCAGGATGCTTCTCAACCAAGTCATCCGTACGTCCAGATGTACGATTATATAACGCCACTTTGTAACCGCGTGAAGCAACATTTAATGCTAAGTTGCGACCCATAACGGCAAGTCCAACGACTCCAAACTCTGCTGTTGTCATATTTATTATTTTCCCCCTATAATTGACAAAAAACATTCTGTAGCTAATAGTGTAACGCGAGAATCTTAAAAAAGCATTACTTTAATCCAGCAACCAATTTAGTCATGATAGATTGTTAATAATTGTGTTTTCACTTCCTCAGACCCTGAAGTTGTTAAAAAGCGGGCCATCGGTGTAATATCATGTCGATTTTTAAACGCCAATGGCTTGATTGCAACTAGCATCACAACCAAATTATTTTCCGTCAAAAATAATTGTCCGGGTTCTTGCAACTTTCCTTTGGTATGTTTACCGATGCGCCAACTATGAAATGCATTCATATCTAGTTGTGTTTCTTTTGGTTCATACTGACCACTATTAGTTTGCGTCATTACCACGCCAACTAATTCCGCTGTTGGATATTTACTTGCCATGCCGACCTCCATCTATGTATTGCGTAGTACTTTCATTATAACAATTTGAATTATTTCTATAAAAAAAAGACTAACGTATATCTACGTTAGTCTTATGGTTCTATCGCTAAATAGATCAAATTACTTTGATTCTAATTCAGCTTTACCCTTAGCCCATTGTTGAATGTTAACAACTTCAGCTTCGCGAACTTTCTTTGAATAGTCATGTGAAACTGGACGACGACGGGCCCATGTGTTATATGGTGATCTAGTTGCCATAATTATTTCCTCCAATTTTGTTATCGATAACTGTTAAAGTATACCGATTTTTATACCGTTAGTCAACTATCAGTATTTACAATCCACCAATTTAAGCCAATAAATTTGATTTTTTAAGTATATCCTCTTATAATTAGTAAGCAATAATTGAAAAGAGGACTTAACATGGCTGAATTAACCGAAGAAATGAAACAAATGCTTAACGAACAGTTACCCTTTTTAGCTACTGCCGATGAAAACGGTATGCCTAAGGTCGGTCCTAAGGGATCACTCCATGTTCTGGACGATACTCACTTAGCCTACTTCGAGCATACCTTCCATCACGCATTCCATAACTTAACTGATAATGGTCGTGCCGCTGTTGCCGTTGCCGATCGTTCTGCACAAAAAGGCTTTCGCTTTGAAGGTCAAGTTCATATTCATGAAGATGATGACTTGGCTAAGGAAAAATTGCCAGACAGTCTATTTGAACGTTTTCCACGTGCTGCTTATGTCATCATTGATATTGAAAGTATTTTCAAATTAGATAACTCATTAGAAGCTGGTACCCAAATCTCTTAAGATTCGAAAAAATTTAACAATGAATATTCAAGTGGTTGGGACAAAATAAATGTCCCAACCACTTTTTGCTATTTTTTTAAAAAAAGCCATCACCAATTAATTATTTCGTTATACTGATAATAACAAAACATACATATGCCTATGAAGAAAGTAGAGTTGATGATAGATGATAAAAGAACAGCAATTATTTTCTAAATGCACGGTATACCATGTTGATGAAATGACCCCTGACAATCGCGTCACCCTAGTTAATCAACATGGTATTCCGAATGAGTTGATCAACTATGCGATTGACCCCTATGAAAGCGCCCGTATGGAATTTGATGAAATCAATCACTATCATTTAATGATATTTGACATTGTGACCCCCATATCAAATCGAGCAACTACTGAGCCTGTGGGGTTTCTATACAAGCCCAACCAGTCTACCCTGTATATATTCACCCGTAAAGAAACTGAATACGCCATTAATCAATTGACCAAATTATCTCCAAAAACATTCACACAACCGATTGATATCATCCTAAATCTGACAGAATCATTATCTAGCGAATTTATGAAAGCAATCTTAACCATTAATCGTAAACGTTTATCTATTCAAAGCACGATTAAGTCAACAAAACCAACCCAACCCGCAATTAATCAGCTAATGTCACTACAAACCGACTTGATCTACTTGATTAATTCGTTACAGACGGACGATGTGCTTCTGAAAACACTACAAACCCATGATCAACAGCAGTTAAATACCAAGCAGCTTGAGCGTATTGATGACGTTCAAGTTGAATTGCAACAGGCATTAGATACCGGAAAACTATCACAAGAAGTCACAAAAAGTGTCGCTAACGCTTTTGACAATGTGGCGAATGCCAACTTGAATTGGACAATGAAACTACTGACAGTGTCATCAATCGTCCTCACCGTACCCACGATTGTTTCGGGATTTTTCGGACAAAACGTTTCACTCCCTTTCACCAATGAATCTGGCGGTTGGTTATATACTGTAGTTATTACAATCATTTTAATGGTTATCATTACAGTGATTCTATGGCGATTCGGATTTTTCAAAAAATAAACAGATAACATGCTGGTGCATAGAAAAGAGAGCGAGACAAAAGCCGCTTTGAAGCCGGTGTGTAATGTTGTTTTCGCCATTTTTGGCCGTAGCAAAGCGAAGGACGGGAATGATGTAAATGACATTACACTGAGGCTTCAGACTTTTGGAACGCGTTTAGGCTATAAAATTTACAGCCTTACAATTCATGCATTCTTAGCACAAAGGGTTTGGAACAAATCAATTGTTCCAAACCCTTTTTGTGCTAAAAATAGATTAGTTATAGGCAACTTTCTGTATAGCGCCTTCATGAGATTCAGCAGGTAGATTAACCATCCAAGCATGCGGATCTTTTTCTTGAATATTTTTCATCAAACTATGCATCAAGCCAACTGGGATTTGATGAACTAGCACATAATCACCCACTTGATGCGCATCATAATTACTAAATAATTGCTGATAATTAATTGTTGACCGCAGTAAATAGTCACTTTTCGTTAGGTTCGCTTGAAATGTTAATTGTCGTTCAAAGCTACGTTTTAAATGGTCTCGACGTTCCACAATATCTAAAATATCTTGAATAATAGCATTAGCAGTTGGTAACTGCCCCGCTCCTTGACCAATGAAATTTAAATCGCCGATTGTTTGACCATGCAGACTAATCAAATTATAGTTTTCACGCGTATTCGCTTCAAATGTATTTCTAGGATACAGTGTGGGCTCGACCGCATAATCAAAAGCATCCCCTATTTGACGACTCTTACCCATTAATTTCACCGTATATCCCTGGCGAGCAAAGGCATTAATATCTGCCGCTGTGATGTTTCGAATACCAAAGACTGGTAAATCCTGACTCGGTGACACAAAACAATCATAAGCAATGTCGCAACTTATGCATAGTTTATTGGCAATGTCCCAACCATCAACGTCTGCACTGGGGTCAGCTTCAGCATAACCAAGCTCTTGTGCCTGACCAAGTACATCTGCAAATGCAGCCCCACTCTGCGCCATACGATCAAGAATAAAATTACTTGTGCCATTGAAAATGCCCTGGATGTGGTCAATATCATCAACCCGCGCAGCACGTTCTATTTCTGAAATCCAAGGTGTGCCACCACCCACACTTGATTCAAAATAAAAATGCACCTGATTTTCAGCAGCAACTTGCGTGAATTCTTCTAAATAACAAGCAATCACAGCCTTATTCGCCGTAATAACATGTTTATGATGTCGTAACGCCGCTAAAATATACTGATGTGCCGGCTCTAAACCGCCTAAAACCTCGACAACCACCTCAACCTCTGGGTCATTAATAATTTCATCAAAACTTGCAGTTGCTTCTGCCAATTGATCTTTTTTATTTTCTCTCACAAACACATATTTTACGTGGAGATTTTCGGTTAGACGATGCACCTGATTAATCATGTTAAATACGCCTGTCCCAACTGTACCAAATCCTAAAATTGCAATATTCAAACTAACCCACCTCCAAAAATATGTTTATTTTATATAAACACTTGTCTTTTTATGATGAACAGATTATCATGATAAATACTAAAAGGCAAGGAGTGATATCAAATGAAAAGAAGATTTGTTAGTACTAGAGGTCGTCAGCAACCAGTCTCAGCTAAGACGGCTGTGAAGCAAGGGTTGGCTATTGATCATGGATTATTCGTTGACCCCAGCCTCGGTCAGGAAAAAATCAATTTAACTGAACTACTACCGTTAGATTATCAACAACTTGCGCAAAACATCTTGCATCTTTTGTTGCCAGATTTTACGCCAACCGAGCTTACGCAAGCTGTTCACAATGCCTACTATCAAAATTTTGATACCACTAAAATCACCCCTTTACATACAATCAACGATTGCCACGTTTTAGAACTTTGGCATGGTCCAACCAGCGCCTTCAAGGATATTGGCTTACAACTCCTGCCTCATCTCATGCAGCTAGCCCTAGAGAAAAATGAACATAGTCTCGTATTAACTGCCACGAGCGGCGATACTGGCAAGGCAGCTTTAGAAGGTTTTAAAAACATCAATAACGTTGGCATTGCTGTTTTTTATCCAGAAGGTGGCGTGAGTGATATTCAAGAAAAACAAATGCTAACGACTGCTGGAGAAAATACTAGCGTTGCTGCTATCATTGGTAATTTTGATGACGCCCAACGTCACGTCAAAGAAATCTTTAACAATGACATATTTAAAGAAACATTAGCCAGTGATTTGCACCTTTCTAGTGCAAATTCCATCAACATTGGTCGCTTAGCACCACAAGTCGTCTACTATTTTTCTGCCTATCAACAATTAGTCGAACAAGGAGAAATTGCCCAAGGTGATTTGGTTAACTTCACGGTTCCTACTGGGAACTTTGGCGACGTTTTAGCTGGTTATTATGCCAAGTTACTTGGTTTGCCAATTAAAAAACTAATTGTAGCGGCCAATGCTAATAATGTATTAACCGATTTCTTCAAAACTGGTATTTATGATCGACAGCGACCCTTCTTACATACTATTGCACCAAGTATGGATATCCAAGTATCAAGCAATTTAGAACGTTTGCTATATTACGAATCAGGATTAGATAGCGCTTATATTGACCAACTAATGAATCAACTAGAGACAAACGGACATTATCAAATTTCAGATAAACTTTTACAAAATTTGCAACGAGATTTTGCCTGCGGATTCAGTAGTGATCACGATATTCAAACAGCAATCAAAGAGGTTTATGAAGAACAAGGCTATTTAATGGATCCGCACACGGCTGCCGGCTATCATGTAATGCGTGATTACCAGCAACATGATCAAACGCCGATGATTTTATTAGCAACAGCCAGTCCCTATAAATTTGTCGAAACAACCGCCCCTGCTATTTTGCCAGATGTTGATAAGGTTTCTAATAGTTTCGATTTAATACAACGATTAGCAGATTATACCAATGCACCTGTCCCAGACAATCTTGCCCGTCTGCACGATTTACCAATACGACATAAAAATATTTTGTCACCTGAAAAAATGCAAGCATACGTTAAACAACAAGCGGAGGTAATTTTTAATGTTCAAAATCAAAGTGCCCGCTACTAGCGCAAACCTCGGCGTTGGCTTCGATTGTATGGGGCTAGCAGTTTCCATGTATTCAGAATTCTATTTTGAAGCTAGTGATCAACCCCTAGAAATCAGCGGTTGCGACGTTGCCTATCAAAATAATTGTAATTTAGTCTACCAGGCATTTCTGAAAGGTTGTGAATTTCTCCAAGAGCCTACGCCTAATCTCAAAATAACAATTGCTAGTCAAGTGCCAGTTGCTCGTGGATTAGGCAGTTCTGCCGTTTGTATTGTCGCCGGTCTCAAAGCTGCCAGTATCTGGTTTGATAATGCCATTTCAACAACTAATCTGTTAAAACTAGCTGTTGAAATGGAAGGACACCCTGACAATGTGACCCCATCGATTTGCGGCGGCTTATGTGTCTCGTTTTTAGATGATCAACAGCAACCCGTAGTTGCGCAATATCCGATTTCTGATGAACTAAAATTTGTCGCCCTTGTGCCAAACTATCCCATCAGCACACATGAGGCACGGCGTGTTTTGCCAACAACCATGAATTACGCAACTGCGATTCATCAGGTCAGCCGTTGCACCATGATGACGCACGCATTAGAAACTGGGGATGCTGACTTGTTACAACGCACATGTCAGGATCTTATTCACGAACCTTATCGTGCGAAATTAATTCCAGAATATCAACAGGCCAAACAGCTTACTGAAAGCGAATATGGTACGATGTATATTAGCGGTAGTGGCTCAACTTTGATGGCAATTATGCCTAACCAGCAAGCCGCTCATAGCCTAGTGGTTCACGCCCAAGCGTTGTTCCCACAATGGATAATTTCACCAGTTCAAATTGATAAAAACGGTGTACAAAGTGAGGTAATAAACCGTGGAGAAGTATTATATCGTTGACAGTTCAATATTGCCGGATTCTTTTGGTAAAGTTATTGAAGCACGCCAGCTACTAGAAAAAGGCGTTGTTACACAAGTCAGTGAAGCGGTCAAAAGAGTCGGTATCAGTCGCGGAACATTCTACAAATACAAAGATTTAGTCTTTTTACCTGACGAAAATATCAGTCACCGTAAAGCGATTATCTCGTTCCTACTAGAAGATAAGAGTGGCTTACTAGCTCAGGTGTTGCAAATAACTTCTGCGTCTGGCGCAAGTGTGCTAACGATTAACCAAAATGTCCCTATTCACGATGTCGCCAGTATCGTTATTTCATTAGATATCAACCAAATGAACCAGACTTTAACGGCATTGATGCAGGAAATTCAAACAATTTCTGGCGCAAGTAATGTTCATTTAGTAGCTATGGAGTAGCCATTGAATACTGCGAGTGCGACAAAATTTATCACAGTTAAAAAGAGGTTGAGACTTTTTTGTCTCAACCTCTTTTGTATTTAGCACATATTAATGATTTTTACCGGATAAACACATGCCAAAACACCTTTTGTTTCACTACCCACGGGCTAGTATTTTCTTTAAGAAGTGATAGATGGCATATTTTGGACCATTAATTGGACGAACAAACGAACCAACCTTTTCTTCTGCATGGCCAGAAAATCCTTGCTTAAATCCTAAGACACCATCGGAACCATCAAACACACCTGAAATACCATAAAAATTGTAATGTGGAATTTGACGCTTTAATGCTTGTTCAAAGGCATATTCTTGGACAGCATATGGTCCGTAGAAGTTTTTGTACTCATCATAAGTACCTGAGTACAAATAAATCATTTCATTAGCCGTGGCTAAGAACAATGCACCGGCAATAGTGACAATATCCTTACCAGCTCGCTCATGAGCCATCTTCGCTTGTGTAATCCGCTTTTCATGTTGCTTATGTTGATCAGCATACTCTGCACGTTGACGCTTTAACTTTTTATAGTTAGGTTTCTCAGCAATTCTTGCATCAAGATTTGCCACAACTTCGGCTAAATGATCACGTGCTTGTTGTTGGCCCTTGATGTATGCCGGAAAATTCATTTCTGCAAAAACAAAATAGGCATCATCCCCATACTCATCAAAAACTGTTTGATAAAAATCTAAGTCCTTATCATGATAGTTTAAGCGATTTGCTGTATCTTGTGTTAATGCTTTGAAATCAGGTAAGTCAGCCTTACTTAACCGTCGCACCTGGATACCAAATTGATCTGTCTTCTTCAGATAGTACTTACCATCTTTCGCTAATGATGATCGTAAAGCTTTTTTAGTATCTTGCGCTTCCAAAATTGGTTGTAGTGACTTTACATATTGCCATGAAGGTGAAGAATTGGTTGTCCATCCCTTAGTAGCTGGCGTATGCTCGAAACCAATTCGTGTCAAAGCATCAATAACTGTGCTCTCCGTATCACCAATTTGCTGGCCTTCATCATCAAAGCGCCGATAAATTGCATTCGGCATGATTCGCAAAAACAAACCGTGACGTTCTTTTGCAAATGCCATCACACCTTCAACAAAATCTTTTACCAAGTCTTGGTTACTAAAGTCAATTAGCATCCCACCATCAATTTGGAACAGATTACCCATTCGTACAGGAATCCATCCCAACACGGCGGCTGCGACTACTTGGTTATCTTCAACCAAACCAACCAGGCTTGTTTGCCAGCCACGACGAGCCAATAAGCGCGCTTGTGCTGCTGTTTGCAAATAGCTACCAGCAGGGTGAGCTTGTGCAAATGACTCAAACTGTTCTTCTGTTAATTCTTTAAATGAACGTGTCATAGTTAACCCATTTCCTTATCTTATTTTCTATTACTTTGAATTATACGCTATCCATCTTAAATTTTGGAAAATAACTGAACAATATCGTTTTCCACACCCAAGTAAACTTGGCGGTACTTCGGCGACCGTCGCCATCATGCAGTTTTTGATATGTTTAGCGAAAAATTTGTTCTATTTTATATTAAATTAGACCGTACCAGTGGAAAAAGACAGAATAATCCCACCCTTTTCCACCTTTTATCCACAGAAAATGCAAGTTTTGCACAGATTTTTCCACAGAGTTAATCAAAAAAAGTTGACCTCAATAATTGAGATCAACTTTATCCTAATGGCACGATTACTTTAAATGCAATTTCTTTGCTATCCAAACGGCACGTGGACCTAAGATAGCTTCGCCGACGTGTGTCTTCAGTACGGCAATACCATAAATGGCGGCACCAATAATACCAGCGATTGTTAAATTCAATAACTGGAATAACTTGGTATCTGGTATAAATAGTCCCAGTGTATAAGAGACCGGTGCGACAATCACGTACATCACCAAACTCCAGAATAGGATAACCATAAAGGTATTATTAAACGATGCCCAATCAATATGATATAGACTTGATAGGTGGCGAATAGCCACAACCATACCAACCAAGAAAGCAATCGTTGTTGATACAAGTGGTCCCATACCTTGCAACCAAATCGTTAATGGTACTTGCAAAATAATTTTAATGGCAAATATAAAAACAAGTAATTTAACTGTATAACGCAATCTACCCAACCCTTGATAAATTGCCAATACGACCATGTACAAGCTTAAGAAAATAGCTGAATAACTAGCGAATTGCAAAATCAAGGTACCATTCGTCAAATCCGACGTCCGGTAGAACAGAATATAAAGTGGACGTGCAATTGCAACCATCCCCAAAACTGCTGGTACCATAACAAATGCTAGTAGCTTTAAAGCAAATTGGATTTGACGACCAATATTTTCTAAGTTACCAAGCTCTCTTGCGCGTGCCAACATTGGCAAGGCAGTTTCTGCCATCCCAACGGCTAGTGACACAACCAACATGACTAACTTATTAGAATTAAAAGCAAATTGGGCATACATTGCTTGCATTGCATCATTCGAAATATTCGTAAATGCCCGGATAATTCTAAAGAACGTATATTGATCAAATACTTGAACTAGTGAAATCGCTGAACCGGCAAAAATAACAGGTACCGATTGTCGGGCCATTTTTATCAAGACAGCTCGAGCATCAAAGTTTTGCGTTTTAACAGAATGACGACGTTGTTCTGCAAAGAACCGACGGCGCATCACGATACCTAGTAACAGTACCAGAATACCAGCCAATGCTCCCCAAAAGGCAGCAAATGTTGACTGGACCGTCGCATCGACCCAATCACCATGATGACCAATCATAATCCAATAGGTCAGAGCTAGCATGTAGATAACACGTACTAATTGTTCAATAAATTGCGACCACGCTGACAGCCCCATAAATTCGAACCCCTGTACGTATCCTCGTAACATCGACAGAATCGGGATAATAACTACCGCAGCTGACAAAGCGTGAATGACTCGTACGACGTTTGGATCACCTTGAGATAGTAATCCGGCCGACAAGTATAGAACAGCCCCCACAACAATCCCTAGAATTGCTCCTAAATTGATAGCCTGTCGAAAGACATGCCGAACAGCATCATACTGTTTGGAGGCACTGTATTCTGCGACTAACCGGGCTAACACATTCGGTAATCCAGCTGTCGATATTAATAAGGCAACACTATATATTTGGTAACCTTGTGAGAACAATGAATTGGCAAGATTATAATAAACATTCCCAATCATCGCAATCCAAGGAATAATATATAAGGCCCCTAATAATCTAGATGTCAGATTACCAATAGTCATCCAAGCTGAGCCACGTAACATACGCGACTTAGCGGCCGTCTCTGTTTCTTCAGGTTGACTATCTGACGTATCCGCTTCACTCGTAGTTACTTCTTGCTTAGGGTTAGGGTCAACAAACGGCCTTTTTTCGATATCCGTGGCATTATCACTCGTTGGTGTTGGAGTATTCGTTTTTGGAGCAACCGTATCTGGAACTTCATGCACCTTAAATGTTGACACACCATTCGGCCGTACTTTGACTTCTGTCACTTGCTGATC
>JACYYK010000922.1_pt6 | contig 10859 bp, 12 predicted proteins | sample 8236871 | NCBI WGS metagenome assembly JACYYK01 (sample SAMN14103087, study PRJNA606662) | landfill metagenome | isolation source: landfill solid waste inoculated with endophyte fungus Paravalsa indica | place: India:New Delhi, Okhla landfill site | collected 2017-11-05 | reverse complement strand
CCGATCCACAGGTCGGACAGCTGTGCCAGCGCCGAGAAGCTCGCCAGGTACGCACCCGGTGTGCCGTCCTGGAGCACGACGTTGAAGAAGTAGCCGCCGAGCACCCCGATGACGCTCACCATGCCGTTGAGCAGCACCGCGACGAACATGCACGCGAGCACCCTCGGCACCACGAGGCGCTGCACGGCTGACACGCCGAGCACCTCCATCGCGTCGATCTCCTCGCGGATGGTGCGCGCGCCGATGTCCGCGCAGATGGCCGACCCGCCCGCGCCCGCCACGAGCAACGCCACCACGAGCGGGCTCGCCTGCTGCACGGTCGCCAGCACGCTGCCCGCCCCCGTGTACGACTGCGCGCCCAGCTGCTTCGCGAGCGAGCCGAACTGCATCGAGATGACCGCGCCGAACGGGATCGCCACCAACGCCGTCGGCAGGATCGTCACACTGGCGATGAACCAGGCCTGCTGGATGAACTCCCGAAACTGGAACGGGCGTTGGAACACTCCACGCGCCACGTCGAGTCCGAGCGCGAACAAGCGCCCGGTCTCGCGGAGCATCCCGGCACCGGGCATCCTGGCCGTCGAGGCCGGAGAACTCATAGGTTTCCTTGCTGGTGCGGAGGTAGTCGGCGGGTCACGTCGGGGCTCGCGTCGGAGCCCGGCGGAAGCGGCTGGGTCCAGTCGGAGTCCGGGATGCGCGCCACGTCACCGGTCGGCAGCGTGCCGCGCTGCGCACCCACCAGGTCGCCGCGCGACCGAGCACTGTGGACGCCGTAGTGACGCTGCTCCTCCGGCGACAACGACGCGATGATCGACTCGCGCGCGGCCTCCGGCAACGTGTGCAGAATGCGCATCACGCGGTCCTTACGACGCCGCGCCCCCTGCCGCTCCGGAAGGCCGGGAGTCGGCTGCAACTGCGGGGGCACACCCGCGATCTCCTCGACTCCGCCCGCGTGGTGACCGGCCTCGAACATCGCGCGTTCCGCCGCCAGCGTCGCCGAGTCCTTCTCCTCCGACATCCCGATCGGCCCGTCCATGCGGCCGTTCAGGAACTGCTTCACCGCGGGCTCCTCGCTGGTGAGCAGAACCTCGCGGGGACCGAACATCACCAGTTCCTTGCGGTACAGCATCCCGAGGTTGTCGGGCACCGTCCGCGCCAGGTTGATGTTGTGGGTGACGATGAGGAACGTGGCGTCGATCTGCGCGTTGACGTCGATGAACAACTGGGAGATGTAGGTCGTGCGCACCGGGTCCAGACCGGAGTCCGGTTCGTCCACGAGAATGATCTCCGGGTCGAGCACGAGCGCCCTCGCCAGACCCGCACGCTTGCGCATCCCGCCCGAGATCTCCCCCGGCAGCTTGCGCTCCGCGCCCGAAAGCCCCGTCATCTCCAGCTTCTCGAACACGATCCGCCGGATCTCGGTCTCGGACTTCTTCGTGTGCTCCCGCAGTGGGAAGGCGACGTTGTCGTAGAGGTTCATCGAGCCGAACAGCGCGCCGTCCTGGAACAGCACCCCGAATAACTTGCGGATCTCGTAGAGCTTGCGCTCCGAACATCGCACGATGTCCACACCGTTGATGACGCACTTGCCTCTGTCCGGTTTCAACAGTCCGATCATGGACTTCAGGAACACGGACTTGCCGGTGCCCGACGGCCCGAGCATCACCGACACCTCGCCGGGAGGCAGGTTCAGCGTGACGTCACGCCAGATGGTGTGTTTGCCGAAGGACTTGCTGAGCCCTTCGATGACCACCTCGGCACCCATCGCACCTCCCGGACGTGATTTCGTGGCGCGTCAACAACGTGCAACGAGTCGAAGGCGCGCGGGTTACTCACCGGTTGTCCCAGGCGGGCGCGCCCGTGGTGTGCAGCACACTAACCCACGACCGNNTCGTTCGTCGTACGACGAACGACCCGCCTTCGAAGCCGAGGTGGCGCTAGCTCACTTGAGCGAGACCTTGGCGCCGGCGGCCTCCAGCTTCTCCTTGGCGGCCTCGGCGGCCTCCTTGTCGACATTCTCGAGCAGAGCCTTCGGAGCGCTCTCGACGAGCTCCTTGGCCTCCTTCAGGCCCAGGCCGGAGACGACCTCGCGCACGACCTTGATGACCTGGATCTTCTTGTCACCAGCGGCCTCGATGACGACGTCGAACTCGTCCTTCTCCTCCTCGGCCGGGGCAGCGGCACCGGGAGCAGCGCCCGGGGCGGCCATGACGGCAGCCGGAGCGGCGGCGGTGACGTCGAAGGTCTCCTCGAACTTCTTCACGAACTCGGAGAGCTCGAGCAGCGTCAGCTCCTTGAACGCGTCGAGCAGTTCGTCGGTGCTCAGCTTCGCCATGATGGCGTTCCTTCCTCTAGCGGACTCGTGGGTTGTGAGTCAGGTGGGTGGTGGTCAGCTCTCGGCAGCCTCGTCGGCGCCGCCTTCGGACTTGCGCTTCTCCTCCAGCGCAGCGCCCAGGCGGGCGATCTGCGACGCCGGGGCCTGGAACAGCGCAGCGGCCTGGGACAGCTTCGCCTTCAGCACACCCGCCGTCTTGGCGAGCAGCACCTCGCGGCTCTCCAGGTCGGCAATCCGCTCGATCTCGCCGACCGAGAGAGGCTTGCCGTCCATGTAGCCGCCCTTGATCACGAGGGCGTTGTTGTCCTTCGCGAAGTCACGAATCGCCTTCGCGGCCTCGACCGGCTCGCCCTCGATGAACGCGATGGCCGTGGGACCGACGAACAGTTCGTCGAGCCCCTCGACACCCGCCTCGCTGGCGGCACGCTTGACGAGGGTGTTCTTCGCGACCCGGTAATTGGCGGTGTTGCCGAGAGCGCGGCGCAGCTCGCTGAGCTGGGACACGGAGAGGCCGCTGTACTGCGTGACGACGGCAGCCGAACTGTTGCGGAAGTTGTCCGCGATGTCGGCGACGGCCGCCACCTTGTCGGGCTTCGCCATGGTCGCCTCCTCTCTTGGCATCAATGACCACCGGCGGGCCCGGACCCCCACAAACGACAAAACGCCCCAGCGCAGCAGGCGCGGGGCGTCGTTTCGCGCATCGGACACGGTCCGACACACAAAGCCTCGTCGTCCTCCTGCGCGGGCCGCCCGCGTTGCACGGGACCTTCGTTCCCCACGCTCCGGCGTGGGAAAGACCAGCGGTCTTCGGTAGAACCGTCGACCAGCATACGCACCACCGCGAACGGCCCCACCACCGCCCCCTGACAAACCCCACGTCAACGGCCGTCCGCCGTGCCCACGATCCGCTCCCGTCGGCCCAGCCCGACGAATGCCGAAAGGGGTGGCCACGAATCGTGCGCGAGCAGGCATCATGGGTGACGTGGTGGAGCAGCGACCCGACGGAACGCCCGACCGGCCCGACAGGCCGGACACCCGACCGGACCCCGGCGGCGCACCCGGTGCGGCGTCCGGCGACCCTGGTCCGGGCGTGGAGCTCACCCCCGCGGAGAGCCGGCAACTCGACGCCGAACAGCTACGCCAGCTCCAGACCTTCCGCGAGTTCCAGCAGTTCCAACAGTTCCAGCAGTTCCAGGAACTGATGCGCCGGCAGGAAGCCGGCTCCCAGGCCGATCCCTCCGCGCAGCTCGGCACCACCGGCACCACGGACCTCGTCCCGCCACCAGTCCCACCACCGCCGTCGCAACCCCCGGCGCCCCCCTCGCGCCTACCCCGGTGGGTGCAGTGGCTCGGTAAGAAGATCCTCGGCTGGCTCGTCTTCTTCCTGCTGCTCGCCCTCTTCGCGACCTGGGCCTTCAACCAGCTCTTCGGCACCGACAACGGTGGCACCGACACCGAGGCCGCGGCCCGCATGGGCGGAGGCACCTACCACACCCAGGAGCTCCTGGCGAAGGAACCGTACGAAGCGGTGCGGCGGGTGTACGACTCCATCGCCCAGGAAGACCCCCGCACCAACCGGCCGTTGATCGCCGAGGCCTGCGGACACTTCGACAACGACCGCGGGATCCAGCAGCGGTTCGCGGAGAACACCGGCCACGAGGACTGCCGAGCCGCCGTACTCGCGCTGCACGAGCAGGTCACCCACGTCAACGACTACGCCGAGTCGATCTATCCCCAATGGTACGACCCGGACGCCACCACGGTGCGCATCGACTCGTGCGACTTCGCCGTCGAGGGCGGCCCGGCGCTGGGCGTGTTCGAGGTCAGCCAGGTCGAGATGGGCCAGTGGCTGATCACCGCACACGAGCCCGGGCCCACCGCCTGCCCGGCGAGTCCCAGCTCCTCGTCGACCGGCGGCAACTGAGCAGCACTCCCCCGAAACGACGTCGGGGCGGCCATCCCGTCGGATGACCGCCCCGGAGGACATCAGGTGCCCGTCAGGCGTTGACCTCTTCGCTCAGGAGGTTCCGCGTGCGCGAGGGGTCCACGGGGATACCCGGGCCCATCGTGGTGGAGAAGGTGATCTTCTTGAGGTAGCGGCCCTTCGAGGAGGACGGCTTCACCCGCAGCACCTCGTCGAGCGCGGCGGCGTAGTTCTCCACGAGCTTCTCGACGTCGAAGGAGGCCTTGCCGATCACCATGTGCAGGTTGGCCTGCTTGTCGACGCGGAAGCTGACCTTACCGCCCTTGATGTCGGACACGGCCTTGCCCACGTCCGGGGTCACGGTGCCCGTCTTGGGGTTCGGCATCAGGCCACGCGGGCCGAGGATGCGGGCCACCCGGCCCACCTTCGCCATCTGGTCCGGCGTCGCGATCGCGGCGTCGAAATCGAGCCAGCCACCCTGGATGCGCTCGATCAGATCCTCGGAGCCGACCGCGTCGGCGCCGGCGGCCTCGGCCTCGGCGGCCTTGTCACCGGTCGCGAAAACGATGACGCGGACGGTCTTACCCGTACCGTGCGGCAGGTTCACGGTGCCGCGGACCATCTGGTCGGCCTTGCGGGGGTCCACGCCGAGCCGCATCGCGACCTCGACGGTGGCGTCCATCTTGATCTTGGAGGTTTCCTTGGCGAGCTTCGCGGCCTCCAGCGGCGTGTACAGCCGCTCGCGGTCGATCAGCTCGGCGGCCTGACGGTAGGCCTTGCTGCGCTTGGTCATTCTCTGTCCTTCGGAAGTTCGTGGCGGATCAGTCGTGGTGCGGGTCAGCGCGTGGCCCTTCCACAGGTGGTCCGGCGACCCGGGCGGGTCGTCCGACCACCGACGATCACTCGACCGAGATACCCATCGAGCGGGCGGTACCGGCGATGATCTTGGCGGCCTGATCGACGTCGTTGGCGTTGAGGTCGGACTTCTTGGTCTCCGCGATCTCACGGATCTGGTCCCAGGTGACCTTGCCGACCTTCGACTTGTGCGGCTCACCGCTGCCCTTGTCGACGCCGGCGGCCTTCAGCAGCAGCTTCGCGGCGGGCGGGGTCTTGAGCTTGAAGTCGAACGAGCGGTCCTCGTAGACGGAGATCTCGACGGGCACCACGTTGCCGCGCTGCGACTCGGTCGCGGCGTTGTAGGCCTTGCAGAACTCCATGATGTTGACGCCGTGCTGACCCAGCGCCGGACCGACGGGCGGGGCCGGGTTCGCGGCGCCCGCCTGGATCTGCAGCTTGATGATCGCTGCAAGCTTCTTCTTCTTGGGTGGCATTCTTCGTTCCTGTTCAATGTCGCTCGTCCCCACGCCCCTGCCATGGCGTGGGACTGTGCCTGCGGCCGAGCGTACCCGGCCGTCAGATCTTGGAGACCTGGGTGAACGACAGCTCGACCGGCGTCTCCCGGCCGAAGATCGACACCAGGACCTTCAGCTTCTGGGCGTCCGCGTTGACCTCGCTGATCGTGGCGGGGAGCGTGGCGAACGGGCCGTCCATGACCGTGACGGACTCGCCCACCTCGAAGTCGACCTCCACGGCACCCGACGCGGCGGGCTGCTCGGACGCAGCGGCCTCGCCCTTGCCGGCCTTCGCGGGCTCCGGCTTCTCGACCTTCGGGGCGAGGAACTTCACCACGTCGTCGAGGCTGAGCGGAGACGGGCGCGAGGTGGCACCGACGAAGCCGGTCACACCCGGGGTGTTGCGCACCGCGCTCCACGAGGCGTCGTTGAGTTCCATCCGCACGAGGATGTAACCCGGCAACACCTTCCGCTGCACGATCTTGCGCTGGCCGTTCTTGATCTCGGTGACCTCTTCGGTGGGCACCTCGATCTGGAAGATGTAGTCCTCGACGTCGAGCGTCTGCCGGCGGGTTTCGAGGTTGCTCTTCACCCGGTTCTCGTAACCGGCGTAGGAGTGCACGACGTACCACTCACCAGGCAGCGAGCGCAGCTCCTCGCGCAGCTTCGCCACGGGGTCCTCGTCCTGCTCGTCGGCGGCCGCGCTGTCGGTGTCCTCGCCGGCGGCCTCCGAATCCCCGGAAGTCTCGGTCGTCTCCGAGGGCTGCTCGGCCTCCGGCACCTCGGCGGTCTCGGTGGCGTCCGAGTCCGGGGCGCCGGAATCGGCGAGCGCCTGCTCCTCGGAGAGGCCGGTCATGTCCTGACCGGCTCCTGAGCCGTTCTCGGAGGTCACTGTCCGTCCTCTCAGTTGATCGCGTGTGGTGGTCGCGGGCGCCGCGTGGACGCCGCGACCCGCGAGGAAGTAGGCAACCTAGTCACCGAAGACGACGTCGACACCCTCAAGGAAGACGAAGTCGAGTCCGGCCACGAGAGCCACCATGAACACCAGGAAGGCCAGGACCACCGTGGTGTAGGTGACCATCTGCTTGCGCGTCGGCCAGATGACCTTGCGCAGCTCGCCCCACACCTCGCGGATGAAACGCCCGATGCGGGAGAAGAGCGAGCCCTTCTTGGTCTCCTGCCGGTTCCGCTTCGGTGTCGGCGCGCCCTTGCCTTCGGTCTTGGCGCCCTTGTCCGACGCTCGCCCCTTGGGCGCGGGCCGCTTGCTTGACTCCGCACCCTTCCCGGAGCCGGCCTTGGCTGGTGTGCCCGTTCGGTCAGCGGAGGCACGCCGTGCGCGCCGAGCCGCGGCGGTGTCCGGACGGGAAGGGCGCTCGGCCGCCCTCTCCTTGTCCTTCTCCCCGTCCTCGCTCACGAGCTACTCCTCCGCTCCACCTGACACGTCAACGCAGGGGTGACAGGACTCGAACCTGCAACCTGCGGCTTTGGAGGCCGCTGCTCTGCCAGTTGAGCTACACCCCTTCGAGCGGTGACCCACTCACAAGGACGTTCTTCACCGACCCCGCGAGGGTCGTGGGGCCGGTTCCGCACGTTCCAAGTTCAGCAGTCTACGGCAAGCCCGACGGTGACTCGCAACCACGCCCTCGTTACGGCGCGCCGACGGGCTCGTCCCGGGCTTCAGCCGCCCGTTCCGGCAGGGGGCCACAACACTCGGAGGAGGGCTGCTGCCTGGCACTATGACCCGCGTGGAAAACTGTCGGCATGGCCACATCCGACAGCATCGCTTCCGGCTCCCGTCCCCGCGTGTCCGCCCGCATCGCCGGCATCACGCCGTCCGCGACGCTCGCCGTCGACGCGAAGGCGAAGGCGCTCAAGGCCGAGGGGCGACCGGTGATCGGCTTCGGCGCCGGGCAGCCCGACTTCCCGACCCCCGAGCACGTCGTGGAGGCGGCCGCGGCGGCGGTGTACGACCGGAGTAACCACGGCTACACGGCCGCCGCCGGACTTCCGGAACTGCGGGAGGCCATCGCCGCCAAGACGCTGCGCGACTCCGGCTTCTCGTGCGAGGCGTCGCAGGTGCTGGTGACCAACGGCGGCAAGCAGGCCGTCTACTCCGCGTTCGCGACCCTGCTCGACCCGGGCGACGAGGTCCTGCTGCTCGCCCCCTACTGGACGACCTACCCCGAGTCGATCACCCTCGCCGGCGGTGTGCCGGTGCAGGTGACCGCCGACGAGTCGACGGGCTACCGGGTCACGCCCGAACAGCTGGAGGCGGCGCGCACGGAGCGCACCAAGGTGCTGCTGTTCAACTCGCCGTCGAACCCGACCGGCGCGGTGTACACCCGTGAGCAGGTGGCGGAGATCGGCCGCTGGGCCGCCGAGCGCGACATCTGGGTGATCACCGACGAGATTTACGAGCACCTCGTCTACGACGGCGCCAAGGCCGAGTCGCTGCCCGTGGTGGTGCCGGAGATGGCCGACCGCACGCTGATCCTCAACGGCGTCGCGAAGACCTACTCGATGACCGGCTGGCGCGTCGGCTGGATGGTCGGCCCCCAGGACGTGATCAAGGCGGCGGCGAGCTTCCAGTCGCACCTGTGCGGCAACGTCGCCAACATCTCGCAGCGCGCCGCCCTCGCGGCCGTCGCCGGCCCGCTGGACGTGGTGGACGAGATGCGCGCCGCCTTCGACGGCCGCCGCCGCAGGATCGTATCGATGCTGTCGGAGATCCCGAACGTCGAGTGCCCCACCCCGGAGGGGGCGTTCTACGCCTACCCGTCGGTGAAGGCGGTGCTCGGCAAGGAGATCCGCGGGCAGAAGCCGGCCGACACGGTCGAGCTCGCCGACCTGATCCTGCGTGAGGCCGAGGTGGCCGTGGTGCCCGGCGAGGCCTTCGGCACGCCCGGGTACTTCCGGTTCTCGTACGCGCTCGCGGAGGACGAGCTCGTCGAGGGCGTCACCCGCGTGGCGGAGCTGCTGTCCGAGGCGAAGTAGCGGCACCGGCGCCCACGAACGTCCGAAGCCCCCGGGGTGTGCACCTCGGGGGCTTCGTCGTCTTCGCGGACGGACACACTTCCTCTAAACCAGTTTGTTCTAGTACAGTTAGAACTATGCTGTTCCGCATCGACCCCTCGTCCACGGTGCCGCTGTACGAGCAGGTCGCCGCGTCGGTCCGGCGCGCCCTGTCCGAACGGCGCATCGCACCGGGCGACCGCCTGCCGCCCGCGCGCGAGCTCGCGACGTCGCTGGACGTCAACGTGCACACGGTGCTCCGCGCGTACGCCACGCTGCGCGACGAAGGCGTCATCGACCTCCGGCGCAGGCGTGGCGCGGTGGTGACGGGTCACGCCGACGGCCATGCCCGGCTCGCCACACTCGTCGGCGAGCTCGTGGCCGAAAGCCGGCGCGTCGGCATGGACGCCGAGGAGTTGGTCACGATCGTCAGGAGGAAGTTCTCGTGAGAAGTGTTCCCTTCCGGGTGGCGCTGGCCGTCCTCGGTGGTCCCGTGCTGCTGAGCGGCGCGGCACTAGCGCTCCGCAACGCCTGGTCGGACCGGCTTCCCGCCGAAGTGGCCACGCACTGGGGCCCGTCGGGCGCCCCTGACAGGGCGACGGATCTCGACGTCCTGACGACGTGGACGCTCCTCGCGGCGCTCGTGCTGGCCGTCGCCTTCACGATCGCGGCGCTCGTGCTGCTGCGGCGCGGGCGCGGAGTGCATCGCCCGCTGCTCGGCCTCGCCTCCGGCCTCGCGGCGCTGCCCGTCGCCGCACTCGCGACGTCCATGCTCGCCACGCTCGACGCGGCCTCGTGGAGGGAGGCGTCCGGGGCGGCGTTGGCGATCCCCGTCATCCTGGCGACCGCGGGGGCCGCAGGCGCGGTGGCGTGGTTCATCGCACCCGACGTCCCTCCGGAGCAGCGTCCCGTCGACGCCACCGCCGTCGCGGGTGCCCAGAGTGTCGGCCTGTCCGAGCACGAGCGGGCCACGTGGGTCGGCGGTTCGACGAACGCCGGGTTGGCGGTGCTCTGTGTCGTCGCGCTCCCGGTCGTCGTCGCGGTCGTCGGTGCTCTGTCGGGATCACCGGCCCCGTGGAGTTCACTTCTCGTGCCGCTGGGAATCGGTCTCCTCGCGGCCCTCGGTGTCGGCAGTGTGCGGGTGACGATCGACGCCGACGCCGTCTCGATCCGCATGGGCGTTCTGGGCTACCCCCGCAGGACCGTGCCGCTCGACGACATCACCTCGGCCGGCACGACCACGCTCGGGGTGCTCGGCAACGGCGGCCTCGGCGTGCGGACGAACGCCTCCGGGGACGTGGCGTTCAAGTGCCGGGGCGGCGACGCGCTGGTGCTCACCCTGCGCAGCAACCGCCGGGTGCTCGCGACCGTCGACCGACCCGATCAGGCGGCCGGCCTGGTGAACGACCTCGTTCGACAGGCCCGGAACCGAGCCGGCTGATACAACTCGAAGGGTGCTGCGCGGACGAGCGGGACTCGCATCGGTGGCGGTGGCTGCGGCAACGCTGGCGACGGCGTGCGCCAGTGGCCCCCAGGCAGGCGGGCCGGAGCTGGACGGCGAGTCACCGGTGCACTACGTGGCCCTCGGCGATTCCTACACCTCGGCTCCCGGAACCGGTCGTCCCGTGGGCTCGCCCGGCGGGTGCGACCGGTCGGACAACAACTACCCGCACCTGGTCGCCGCGGCCCTGAAACCCGACACGTTCGTCGACACCAGCTGCGGCGGGGCGACGACGGAGCACCTCACGCGGCCCCAGCAGACGGCCGACGGCACGAACCCGCCCCAACTGAACGCGGTCACGCCCGACACGACGCTGGTGACCGTGGGCATCGGCGGCAACGACGTCGGCCTCGTGGAGCTGGCCGGTCAGTGCGCCGAGGTGGCGGCCGACGGTGGTGAGTGCGGCGAGAGCGCGGCCGTCGAGGACCGCGTCGGCAACACCGTGGCGGCCGTGGCGTCAGCGGTGCGTGCCGTCCGCGACAAGGCACCCGAGGCGCGGGTGCTCGTGGTCGGCTACCCGGCCATCCTGCCCGGCGATCCGGCGGCGTGCGCCGACGTGCTCCCGCACGCTCCCGGCGACCTCGCCGCGCTGCGGGAGGGCCTGGACCTGCTGAATCACGTCCTGGAGCAGCAGGCCAACACACACGGCGCCGAGTTCGTCGACACGACGTCGGCCACGGCGAAGCACCACCTGTGCGCGGCCGAACCCTGGATCGAAGGGCTGGAGTCCACCAC
>JACYYK010007238.1_pt1 | contig 10860 bp, 9 predicted proteins | sample 8236871 | NCBI WGS metagenome assembly JACYYK01 (sample SAMN14103087, study PRJNA606662) | landfill metagenome | isolation source: landfill solid waste inoculated with endophyte fungus Paravalsa indica | place: India:New Delhi, Okhla landfill site | collected 2017-11-05 | reverse complement strand
CGGCTAGCTCCACCTAGGAACCGACGAGAACCCGCCGCAAAACGGCGGGTTCTCGCGTTTCTGGAGGCATCTACGACCTCGTCGCGAATCCGACCGGAGCGGCGTAGTCAAGTTCTGGTCAAGTCGCGAGCCGCAGCCCAGGCCGCTCTTGCGCCACGGCTTGCGACCGCTCCTCACGCCGCTCCTGCAACACGACGACGTTGCCGCTCGGGCGCTCGGCGACAGCGGGCTCCAGCAACGCCGCGAACGCGCTGTCGGCCATCTGCACGCGCAGCTCCCGGGCGTGCCGGGCCCGGTCGAAAAGGTGCGTGTAGATGTTCAACGTCGTCGTGATCTGCGCGTGCCCCAAGATCCGACTGACCTGCGCCACGTCAACGCCGAGATCCACGATCAGATGCGACGCGAACGTATGCCGGAGATCATGCATCCGCAACGCCGACCAGACACCAGCATTCAGCCCCGCGCGGTCCGCGGCACAGCCCAACGCCCGCCGCTGCACGTTGCGGTGCGCCAACGGTGTCCCCAGGTCGGTACCGAAGACCCAGTCTTCTGCTCCACGAAACGGCGCACGAGCCTTGCGACTGCGCAGAACAGTCCCGAGCTGCGGAACGATCGGGATCTCGCGCACCGCGGCAGGCGTCTTCAGCTTGATTCGGCACGCTGGTTCGCCTCTCCTCGAGCGCGACAGCTGGGCCCGGACATGGATCGCGCCGCCGTCCAGATCGATGTCGTCCCAGATCAACCCGAGCAACTCAGAGATCCGCATCCCGGTAAACAACGCAGTGGCGACCAACGGCCGATAGCGCTCCGAACACGCCTGCAACAGCCGCGTGACCTCCTCACGCCCGAGCACGCGCTGCCTCCGCGGTTCGGGGCGGGGCCGCTCACCCTTCTCCAGCTTGGCGACCGGGTCATCGACGATCCATCCCAGACGCAGTGCGAAGCGCAGCACGCTGTGGAGCGTCGCGACGACGTTCGCCGCCGACTTCGCCGAGCACCCTTCGGTCCGTACCTGCGTGATCAGCTCTGCAACGTCGTGCACCGTGATCGCCGCGACCCGCCGCTTGCCCAGGCGCGGCCGGAGATGCCGATCGAGGTAATAGCAGTGCGACTCGAGCGTCCGGTCTCGCCGCTCCCCGGACGCCACCAGCGCCTCAAAGCGCGTGATCCAGCGATCGGCCACCGTCCCAAAGGTCAACCGCGGCGACACCCGCACCTCCCCACGCTTGGCCGCGTCGATCAGCTTCGCCCGAGCATCCCGGGCCGCCTCCAAGTCGCCCTCCACGGTCCGAAACCGCGGCTTGCCGTCGACCATGAAGCACACGGCGTGCTTACCGTTGGGCTGCAGATAGATGCCGCGCTCGATCCTGACGCGGCGCGTGGAGATGGCGTTCATCCGAACAGACTCGGCGAGGGTGCCTCCAGAGGTCACGCAAGGCCAGACAGCTCCGCGCACTGACGTGCGCACGGATCACCTCGTCGTCGGAACCCAGAAAAGAGCTGGCTCTTCACGCTAGGGCGCAGACTGGTTCCTCCCACTGGCTCGCAGTCAGACGCGATCGCTTCAAGGCTCACCCTACGGATCGCTTCTCGGGCGTGTCCGAGAAGTATCTCTAGTCGCAGGCTATGTTTTCCCCGCGCCTGGGATCCCTACGCTCGGGAAAAACAGCCGGCCTGCATCGGCGGCGGTCGAAGCCGTTCAGGAGGCACAAGCGCTTGAAACGCGCAGTATGCGGTTAGACACCGAGCCGGCCCCGCGTCCAAGTTGACGCGTGAGCAGACTTCTATTGGTCGTCGCCGACGCGCAGCGGAATGAGCGGTGACTCGTAGTCGAGTTGCAGCACGTTGAAGTTGCCTTGGCTCGCAGGCAAGTCGTTGTCGACGATGAGCAACTGGAACGGTCGTGCAGGTGGGCCGGACATCATGCGCTGCCTGATCTCGAAGAACTCGTAGATGTGCTCGGCTCGTGCGAGGTCCTCTCGCCCAGACCCGAAGTCTTTGCGGAGTCCGTCGATCATCAGAAAGCGCGGCATCACCGCATCTGGTTCCCGGAGGGCGAAAACGAGGTTGCTGAGGTAGTAGGCAAGGTTGACCGTTGCTTTCATCCCGCCGGAGCTGAGCTCGTCAAGGGACTGGTCGTCGACCATCGGAAGATAGGTGTCTGCGTCGATTTCCGCCTTCCCTCCGAACCATGGAAGGTCGAGTCGCTGCAGCGTCTCTCTGAATATCTCCGAGAGCTCGCCGAGGCGCTCTCGGTTTGCGCGCAGCACGTCTGCCTGGTGCTCTGCTCGCTCCACCAGGAGTGCCTTAGCCCGCTCTTCGGCCGAGATCTGCGCACTGAGCTCGTCTGTTGCGGACGATGGGTCGGGCACCTCATTTGCGATCTCAAGCTCGCGAGCGGCAACCGCGCGTCGCACCAGAAGCGCGTCGATTATCCGCTGCTGTGCTTCCAGCTGGCGCTCGGAATCAGCCGATGCCTCGCGGGCTGCCGCACGGATCTGCTCGAATTCGCGTAGCTCGTCGCGAATTTTCTCTTCTTCCCGATCAAGAACTCGAAGCAAGCCCTCGCTGTCTCGCAGTTGCTCGGCTCTCCGTTCGGCCTCATCTTTGATCGCGACGACTGACGGGGGCTGAACGTCGTGCTGTCCGCAGAGGCCACAGTGACCCGCTGGGTGCTCGATGTCGAGGTCTTGGAGGCACCTCGGACAGCTCACATAGTCGAAGGCCTGGAAGGTGGAGGTGGCGTCGCGGCCACGATGCATGCGTTCGATGTCCAGCTGCAATTGCGCAGCGACCTCCCTGGTTCGGGTGCGTTCGAGCTGGGTCTCGTTGAGTCGATTTGCTGCGGCCTCCAGTTGCTCAAGTGCAACGGCCTCACGTTCTCGCAAGTCCGGCATCTCTGCGAGCAGTCTTTCGTGAGCGACCCTCTCGGCGGCAAGTTCGCGATCTGCAGCCTCGACTTCTACCGCGGCTCGTTCGGCCGACACGGCCGAGTCGAACGTGACTTTGAGGCGCTCGGCCCATTTCTCGACGGTGTCTCGCTCTTGAATGAGCTCGCTGCGCCGATCCGAGTGTGCGCCGATCGATGTCTGAAGTTCGGCCAAGGGAGCATCGAGCAAGCCGTAGAGCAGCTCGAAGACATACAGCCTCTTGTTCTCCCGGTTGCGGTCTCCGCTGTGAGCTATCGACCGATCGATCTCGGTTTGCTCGAGGTAGAGATGCGTCAGAACGTCGGGGAACGACACCGACGTCTTACGCTTGCCCGGTTTAGCTCGGGATGTCGGAACTTTCACTCGCGGTATCCCGAGCAGCTCAAGCAAATGGCTGGAGAGCGTCTCCGGCCGGTTGGCCGTCGCACGAAGTGGAATCGGGCGGCCCATGTCGCCGTCAACTGCGACCGTTACGCGTCCCCCCTTGAATGGTCGCGTGATTGTTACTTCGTGTGCACCGGCAACTAGGTCCAGCACAACGGTGTGCGCGGATTCCCTGGCTTTCTTCGTCGGGGTCCAACTGCCGCCGAGGCCGAATCGGATGAGGTTAAGGAGCGTGGTCTTCCCGACGCCGATCGGGCCGACGATGATGTTGACCCCTCGTTCGAATCTCCACTCCCAGATCTCGTCACCGACCAGCCGGACACGGCGGATCAACAGTTCGTGACTCATGCGGACGTAACCCGTTGAATGTGCCTACCGAGCTGATTCCCGGTCGTGTGAAGATGCTGCTTTAGCAGCCAGCACCGCGCTCGTGTCAACTCCCACGAATGGCCGTCAAGCGCTGACGCCGCTGATCGACCCTGGGAACTGATCCGCAACTCAATCGGTGCCTTGGCCCGTAGGACCTCTACCAGGCCGAGTGCGACAAGCCGTCCTACAAGGCTGTAGTACCGGTGATCCCAGAAACCGAACTTGTACCGAACCATCCGGGACTCGATCGCGAGGCGTTCGGCAGGGCGTGGAGCCGCATAGGGCGGCATGTCCACCCCCAGCGAGTGCAAGACTTGCTCGAGCACTGTCGGATGTCGGAGCAGGAAGTCGTGCCGCGCTACGGTCGACATCGCGCGAACGTAGCGCTCATCCGACGACAGCGCCTCGATCAACAGCAACAGACGGCCAACGTGCCCGTTGAACGGGTCGCCAGGAGCATCAATCGTCATGAGCGCCGTCAAAGTCGACCGCGTCTTCGGCAGACCACCAAATGTCGCACCGATCCGTCAGCTCGTAGGCGAGGCCCTCAAGGAGCTGAGCCGAGCGAAAGTCATCGCGGAGGCTGGCATCTGCGGCCGACTCTGAAAGATGTGCTCGGAGATCGGCCAGCATCTCAACCCCGTACTCGGCGTCGTCACTGCAAACGCGATTCTGAGCGTCGCCCGCGTAGCGATGTACGAGTGCTTCGGCCTCGGCAATCTGCCGCGCTGCTTGAGGTAGATCGCGGACTTCCGCTTCAACGGCGTACCAGCTGTTGCGCAGACGCATCGCGAGGCGCTGGCCGGTGGTCGCGATCCCACCTGCGGCGAGTTTCCGCACCATCTTGGTTTCGGGGATTTGTGGCGCTTCGGCCGGCAATCTTGCAGCCGCTTGTCCAGTTCGCGCGTCCAGCAGGCACTTCGCCGCGTCGTCCGTCGTTACTCGTCGATCCGCGATCGTCGCGTCGGCGATCCATGCGGCGTGCGCCGATCCCTTTTCGGTAAGAGCCAACCGTGCATCCCGACTTATCGGCGACTGATCGGTCCCCGCGTTGGCGACGAGCGTAAGCAGGGCGCGGTACTCGTCTGCAGTCCCTTCACCGACCTCACCAAGCGCAAGGTACGCCGGCCCGAGCAACTCGACCTGTTGCATCACCCCGATGGTTGGGCGTGCTGGTAGCTGCTCGTCGATGACCAGCGCTGCTCGAAAGAACTCGTCGATTTCAGCCTGAGCACCTTCAAGAACCGTCGCTAGCTTCGCGAGGAGGGGATCGCGTTCGTGACTTCCAAGCTGAGCGAAGCGCGCCAGATTTTGGCCGCCGCTCGTCCCGGTCGAAAGGCCTGCATTGGTCATGAGCCGGCACGTGATAGATCGGCCAGCGTTGCGCCACGTCTCATACAGCTTCGCGACCCCGCCTTCGGCAAGGAGCGACGACCTCGTAAACGGGCTCCTGCTCGGCTCCCGATGCTTCACGCTAACCGCCTCACAACCCTCATCGCGGACGACGAGGAAGTCACTGTGAAGCTCGCAGATCAGCGCTATTGACCGGCCGCACGCTAGCGCCGTCAAAAGATGCCTCACAGCGCAGTGATCCTGGTACCGAAACCGATCTCGGGTCTGTGCTCCAGCATCCTCCTGCGGTTCGCTCGTAAGCCAGTCACTCACGCGACGACTGTAGCGGTATACGCGCGTTCGCCCCACGCAACCGACACGCCTTGAGGCAGAGCGATGGCTACCCAGCGTCGGCCCCGAAGCGGGCTTGTGTTCTCCCCGTTCTCTGCGCCGCGCGGCGGACCAACAGGACACGAGACCGCTCGCCCCGCGAGACGACGGCAGTCATCGGGTGCCCGCTGCACGGCTTCATCTCGGGGAAGGCGTCTGTCGAGGACCGCATGGGAAGCCCAGACTCGTTGGCTGGCGTAGTCGTTAGTCGCTCAGCTGTACCGCTGGCGCCTTCCCGCACTGCGCGCCAGCGGACCGTCGAGGGTCCGCAGCTCTCGCGTGAGCTGCTCGGCGAGCGCAAAGGTAGGCAGCGTCGTAGGCTGAGGTGCGTTGCTTCTGGACAGCAGCGACCTTCCAGCCCCTCGCTCTCAACGCGTGGATCTCCACGTCGTCCTCCTGTGTGAGCATCCCCCTCGGGACCTCCTTCTACGACTGCTGGACCTCGACAGCCTGCATCGTGTTGGAGGTCCCACCCCTCGTGCAGCGCCACCACAGGTCGGGGCGTCGGGGACGGATCGCGCTACGCGCTCACCGCCCCCGACGCCCCGACCATCACGCTGCTCAGGGGTGGGGAATTTCGATGATCAGAAGTGAGGAGATTCCCGCGATCGCTGCCACTCAAGCGCGCCTCGGGAACGAGCAGCGCGCGAGCCTCGCCCGCTCACGCGGCTGCTTGAGCAACCGAGCTAGCAGCGTCGCCCCCACGGCTCGACGCATGGCGACCGCCCAGACGCGTACGGTGCTTCAGATGATTCGTCCAAGCGTGGCGACCCGAGACGCGCTCGACCAAGCAGCCCGAAGCTAGGAGTTCGACGTGCGTCTTCGTCGACTATGGGTGACGAACTTCCGAGGTATCAGGAGCCTCGACTGGAAACTGCCACCCGACCGGCGACTGATTACGCTTCTCGGCCCCGGCGACAGTGGCAAGTCCACCATCCTCGAAGCGATCCACTACCTCCTGGGAGACCGGTGGAGCATCCCGTTCTCGGACACGGACTTCCACAGGATCAACGTCGACGAGCCCATCCTGATCAAGGCGCTCCTGGTCGATATCCCGGCGTCGCTCAAGAAGGAGACGGCCTTCGGACTCTTGCTCAGTGGGGTCGACCACGACGGCGAGCCGCACCAGGATCCAGCGGATGGTCTTGAACCCGCGTTGTTCGTTGAGCTGACGGTCGACGCCGCCCTAGAGCCGCAATGGTCCGTCGTTCGGGTCGACGGAGACAAGCGGATCCTCACCGCCGCGCAGAGGCGCGCGTTCTCGACCTTCAAGGTCGACGACCGCACCGACGCGCAGTTGCGCTGGAGCCGCTCCTCGCCGCTCGGGCGCATGTCCTCCCAGGGCGGCGGTGAGCGTGAAGCGCTCGCCAATGCCTCCCGCGCGGCGCGGGAGGCATTGGCCGACCACGACAACTCGCCGCTGGCGGATCTCGCTGACAAAGTGCAAACCAAGGCAAACAAGATCGGCGGCGGCAGCTTCAGCGGCATCAAGCCGGGTCTCGACACCTCGCGTTCCTCGATGGGCGCCGCGCTGGCGCTCTATGAAGACGTCGTTCCCCTGACCGGCTACGGCCTGGGGAGCCGTCGGCTGGCCAGTCTCGCCGTACAACAACTCGCTGCCGGGAGTCGGTCCGTCGCCGTCATCGACGAGCTGGAGTCCGGTCTCGAGCCCCACCGTGCGGTCCGCCTCCTGAAGTACCTCGTCGACGACGAGGACTACGCCCAGGTCCTGGTCACCACCCACTCCCCGGTAATCGTGGAAGCCGCCGAGATCGAGAACCTCGCCACGGTTCAGGCCGACGACGGCGTAGTCACCGTCACGTCCCTCGGTGACGCCGATGCCGTCCTGCAGCGTCTGCGGCGGATGCGCCCGTCATCCTTGCTTGCTCGTCGCGTAATAGTCACCGAGGGCAAGACCGAGCACGGGCTGCTCCTGGAGTGCCTCGAGACCTGGGACACCGAGCGCACCCCGGCGGGACTTTCGACCGCCGCCGGGGAGGGCGTGGCGCTCCAGGACGGCGGCGGTGGGAACGAAGTTGGTCCCCGCGCCGCGGCCCTTGCGCGGCTGGGCTATGTCGTTGCCGGGTTCCTCGACAACGACGACCGCTCCGTCGACGAGCCAGTGTCCACCGCCGAGGCCGCAGGCGTACGGATGATCCGCTGGGATCTCGGCCACAACACCGAGACGCAGGTCGTGTCCGGGCTCGCCGAGCGCGGACTCAGTTCCTTCGTCGCGCTGGGCGTCGAGCGACGAAGCGGCGAAGACACGGTTCGCCACGATCTGGCAGCGGTCGACCCTCGGCTATCGGAGTGGTCCCTTGACGTCAGCGACTGGCTCCGGGCGGGGATGACGCTCGACGACGCCCGCAGCCTGATCAGCGCTGCAGCGTCGAACCGCAAATGGTTCAAGGACGTTGAGGGCGGTCGAGCTCTCGGACGCTGGCTCATCACCAACCGACACAATCCGCAGCTCGCCACAACCATCACCCGCCTCGATGAGGTCCGGGCGTTCGTCTACCCGGAGGACGCAACACCGACCGCGGCCGACGGCAATGATGGATAGCGCACTCCGAACGGTCGCCTGCGGGCTTCTGGACGCAGCGCCATGCTCGATCGAGATGCCCGCCGGTACGGGCAAGACTCACCTCGTTGCAGCAGCTGCCGCGGCCGCTGCGGAGGCAGGCCAGCGCTCGCTGATTCTGACCCACACCAACGCAGGCGTCGACGCGATCCGCAAGCGTCTTAAGCGTTTCGGTGTCCCGGCTTCCCGGTGCCAGGTCGACACCATCACCAGCTGGGCGTTCGGACTCGTACGCGCCTACTCAGGCATCGCGGGTGTTACGGTTTCCGCGGTTCCTGACTGGACCAAGTCCGATGACTATCTCCAAGGAGCGACAGCCGTCGCACGAGCAACCGCCATTGCCGACGTGCACACGCTCAGCTTCGACTACCTCATCATCGACGAGTATCAGGACTGCACGCTCGTCCTCCACGAGTTCATCCTCGCTCTCGTCCGGGCGATTCCGAAGGCCATCGTTCTTGGAGACCGACTCCAGGCGATCTTCACGTTCGTCGGACCAATGGCCGCCTGGGACCAGCATGTCCTCCCCGACTTCCCGGCCCACGCGCTTTCGCCGGAACCGCACCGCTGGACCAACCACAATCGCGATCTTGGTCGGTGGCTTCTCGAGATCCGTTCGGAACTGGTCGACGGACGTACCGTCGACTTTGACAGGCAATCGGTTCCAGGGCTCACTTATGTGCCCGGGACGAGCCCGAGCGCCTTGGCCTCGGCTGCCCACGCGTTTCGCAATGTTGATGAGACCGTGGTCTTGCTCGACAAATGGCCGAACGACGTCGCAATGCATGCCAGTCGTCTCGGGGGCAGCTACGCCGTCATGGAGGACATCAGCGGCAAGTTCATGCACCAGCAACTTGGGTTTCTGCCGGCTGAGGGCGATTATCGTCTTGCGCGGTGGTTCGCCGGCTTCGCGAAAGCCTGCGTCGTCGGACTTGCTGGAGTCGACCGAACGGTCCTGAGCCGGCTCTCCAAAGGCGAAGGAATCGGCCACTACTCCCGGCCAGGCATCGAGCCGGTACTGGCCACGCTCGACCGACTACGCGAGGAGCCCAGCTATGAGCGGTTGGCGACGACCGCCAATGCCATTCGCGACACCCAAGGCATCCGCGTCTATCGGTGGGAGGCCTGGAACGACACCCTTGAGGCGATCCGAATGACGACCGAGAACGGGGAAGCTGCAGTCGAGAACCTGGCTCGGGTTCGCGACCGCCTCCGGCGCAGGGGCCGTCGCACCGGCAGCCGCATTGCCTCGCGTACGCTCCTCGTCAAGGGCCTTGAGTACGACCACGTCGTGGTTGCCGATCTCAGCAAGATGCAGGACCCGTGCAACCTGTACGTCGCGCTGTCACGAGCCCGGAAGAGCATCACCATCCTCGGAAGCAGCTCCCGGGTCACCCTTCGCGCCGGCACGTGAGCAGATACCCCTCGGCCCGGTGCTCTGCGGGTCCGGCTCCCGGCGCCGGTCGACGCAGCACATCTTTTCCAACGTCCGCAAGCTGGTCTGCATGACGATCTCCGATAAGAATTTTGACTTCTTCACCCTCGACGAACGCCTACAGAAGCTCGCTGAATTGCCGGCCGGTCATGCTCGGGGCAAGGAGCTAGAACGGCTGACCGCACAGATCTTCGAATCCATCCCGGGGATCAAGGTCGCCCTTCGCAACGTCATCAGCGAGCACCGGGACGGCGAAATCGACCTGCTTCTCACCAACAGAAACGTACAAAGTAGCCTGCTTACGCCATTTGGCACGGACATCATCGTCGAGTGCAAGTCATCGAAGGATCCGCTGGACGCGGCCGGAGTCCAGCGCCTCGCCCATCACACCGAGACGCGCCGCCTACCATGGGCGATCCTGATTGCGCTCAACGGTATTACCGGCCTCGGTAAGGACCGGGCAGAAGCCGCCCAGCAGGCCGTCAGAGACGCATACACGCGCCAGCAATGTGGCATCGTCCTGCTCGTCGCCTCTGAGCTGCGCGAGATCCGGTCAGCACGCCATCTCGTGAACGTGCTCGACGACAAGCGTCTTAATCTCGTTGGCAAGCTAGGCGCCAGCGTGCTCGACCGCAGCACGCTCCGCGCCCTCGACCCCAACGCCGGTTTTCAACGCGGCCGAGAGGGTCTCGAACGCGCCATACGCGAGACCCGCAACAACGCACTCCGCGAGATCTTCGAGGCGGCGCCTGACCGCGGTTCGGTCGAGCGGGAGGAACCTATCGACCGCGCGGCGCAGGCGCTCGCGGCTCTGGCCTCGGAGGTTGAGCGTCAACAGCAAGACCCAGGCAGCGACCCGCTATGGCAGGCGGCAAGGGCCCTCGTGATTGACGTGGGAGCGTCGTTCTTGGCGTTGGTCCCCGAGCCACTCGAAAGCCAAGAAGCCCAGCGCTTTGTCCGCTACGAGGTCAACGCCTCGGCCGCCCCTCGCCCCCTACGCGCTTCGCCCGGTAGCGAACTCTGGACGCTCCTCACCGAGTACCACCTGCGGCAAGCACAAGGCCCGGACTGGCAACGACGCGAAAGCGCCTTTGCAGTCGTCGCGATGGCAATTGACTCGATCATCTCCATCGACGACATCGACATCGCAGACCTCTACGACGACTAGCATCTGGCAGCACCCGCCGACGGCCTCATCACCGCCGCGCGACAGCCAGCAACGCGCCGGCCTCCGGCATGGAGGCCGCCCACGCCGCGCCGCGCGCTCTACCTACGAGCGAGCGTAGCTCCGGCCCCCGCCTCACTCCGACCCGGCCGCTCGGCGGCGCAACGTGGCGAGCATCGTCGCCCAGGCACTCGTCGAGTTGAGTGCCTGAAACGGCGAGAATCGTCGATAATCGCCCGCTATCGGCCGCCTGTGTCGGCGCCGCGTGAAAACT
>JACYYK010000283.1_pt3 | contig 10884 bp, 15 predicted proteins | sample 8236871 | NCBI WGS metagenome assembly JACYYK01 (sample SAMN14103087, study PRJNA606662) | landfill metagenome | isolation source: landfill solid waste inoculated with endophyte fungus Paravalsa indica | place: India:New Delhi, Okhla landfill site | collected 2017-11-05 | reverse complement strand
GATCAAACTCTCATTTTAAAAGTTTGAGTATAACTCAATTTGTTGTTATTTGTTTAACAGAAGTTAAACGAATTTATTAGTGAATTGACTTCACAAATGTTTTGTATCAAGTAAATTACTTGATGACCCTACACATTTGTTTCATCGAAACGATATTCAGTTTTCAAAGAACTATCTCGTTAGAAAGCGTTTACTCAACGCCAGCTATATTAGAATAACAACTTCGTGCAACATTGTCAAGAAATTCATCAACTAACAATTGTTGTTTGACATCCATTGCTCTAACACAACTTAATAATCATATCTTATTAAATCCTGATTGTCAACATTTAATTTCAATTGATTATTATTGAGTTTAAATGAATAATGTAATCTTTCCTCAAAACTCAACTTTTTAATAATACCTAATTTATGAAACAATTGCAAGTGTTTTTCAAAATAAAATTAATCTAATTGCATAACTCCTGTCATATCAACGTTTTTCAAAAAATCAACCACGTCCTTGGCATTCACGAACTGCAATCCAAGTAAGCTTAAGCGATCCAAATTCAAATTTTCTGAATCAACTGGTTCAAATGTGTATAGCGAAATCAAATCTTCTGGCGAATCCAAACCTTGCGTATGCCAAGCTGCTAACTCCCCAAAACGCAAGTTATCCATATTAATACCTAATTCATCTTGCATACCACTAACAAGTGATCCTAGAGCAGTGTCACCGTCATGTTTATGCATCTTAACTGTGTAGAACTTTGGTTCTGGTACTTCATCTGTTACTAAAAAATATGACTGTTCATTTCGCGTAAATATAATTGTTCCTGCAATAAGTGACATATTCGTCTCCTTGTACTTCTATTGATGCAAACGTTCAAGTGCTTCATTAATCATCGATTGCCCAGATTTAGAAATAGTATCAAAGCCTATCTCTAAATGTTGATTCGTCCAATAATGATGTTGAATATATTTATGCTCTTGTTTTACATTTTCAATATCAAGTGGCGCTTTATCATAACCATCAAGGACTGTCCGTCTAGAAAGAGATATCTTATGACTGTATAGATCAATATCTAGAATCATGACACGGATTGGCTCACCAACCTTTATTTCATCCCCAATCTCATGGATAAACGCTGAACGACACTCGGATATATGAATTAATCCTTGATGTTTTTCATCAAGCTGTACAAAAGCACCATAGGGTTGTATGCCAGTTACAACCCCTTCTAAGACCTGGCCGACATGAAACGTCATCATTATACCTCCTATATACAATATTAAAATATATGTATCCGAGAAAACATCCCGGCTTATTAATTAATCAGTTACTGTTGCTTTTAAAATTTTGATATCTGTCTTTGGCTTATCAGCAAAGTCAACTTTTTGATTTGCCATGTTATCAATAACATCCATTCCTTCGATAACTTGACCAAATACAGTATGGTGCTTATCTAACCATGGAGTTCCACCATTTTTACTATATGCTTGAATGATTTCATCAGGAACCATTCCTGCAAGTGATTGCAACATACGTTCTGGTACCTTATGTGCTTGGACAATAAAGAATTGTGAACCATTTGTATTTGGACCAGCATTTGCCATTGACAAAGCACCCCGCAAATTAAAGACCTCATCAGAAAACTCATCGGCAAATGATTTACCCCAAATAGATTCACCACCCATACCAGTACCGGTAGGATCACCACCTTGAATCATAAACTCATTAATAACACGATGAAAAATGATGCCATCATAATACCCTTGTTTAATTAATCCAACAAAATTTTCAACTGTTTTAGGCGCTTGTGTGGGGAACAATTGTACTTTGATGTCACCTAACGTTGTTGATAAAGTCGCGATTGGTCCTGACGCTTCACTTATATTTAATTGTGGAAAAGCCATTATATTTCTCCTCTTAAGTTATGTTAAATACACTGGGGTTATTATAACATATAACGTACATGGGCTTAAAAAAGTGCTAAACTAGAAGCTAAGTAATTTTTAGTCAATTGACAAATATAGGAGTTTAAACACAAAATGGTTCAAATTATCGATATATTCCTCCATCTTGATGTTCATTTAAATAATCTAGTAAATACATGGGGTGGTTGGTCATATGCTGCTCTATTTGCCGTTATTTTTATCGAAACAGGTGCTGTTGTCCTGCCATTTCTACCGGGGGATTCGTTACTATTTGCAGCTGGATCAATCGCAGCTCTATCAGGTAACTCACTCAACCATTGGGTATTAATGTTACTATTTTGGATTGCTGCAGCCACTGGTGATTCGCTTAACTTTTGGTTAGGACGAACGGTTGGTTTGAAATTAGTCCGTCACCCTATTTTAGGACGCTTTATCAAGGAAAAGCACTTACAAGAGGCTAATGAGTTCTTTGTAAAGCACGGTAAAATGGCTGTTATTCTAGGTCGGTTCTTACCAATCATCCGAACATTGGTTCCTTTCACTGCTTCCATCTCAGGTTTTCGATACCGAAACTTTATCGGGTTAGAAATGATCGCAATTACCTTATGGGTCGTTATTGCTGTCGAAGCTGGTTATTACTTCGGTGGTAATGCGTTTGTCAGTGAACATTTCTCATTAGTTCTTATTGGTATTCTACTTGTTTCAGCATTACCAGCCATTATTAGTGCTGCTCGTCAAATGATTGTCTCAAAAAAGCAAAAACAGATTGAAAAATAATTATCGTCTATAAAAAAGAAGACGGACTCAACAAAGTCCGTCTTCTTTTTTATATATTAAACTTACTTATTTGTTTGTATCATCAATAACCACATTGCCAGCTTCTATTTCTTCAAAAGCTTGGCCAATTGGCTTAACTGAATCGAACTTTGACAAAGTAGGCAATTCACCTTGCTCCAATCCATGAGCTCGCTTTGCGCCTAAAGCAATTAGCTTATAACGTGAATCAACTTTCTCTAATAATTTATCAACAGATGGGTATAAAATCATGCCTCTAACTCCTCAATCATTTTAATATACTCTGGCAACACACGGTTAACGCGTAATCGCTCAACTTTAATAATATCTTTAATACGATTAACAGCCAATGAAACTTCATCATTAACAACTGCATAATCATAGTTCGCCATCATACGAATCTCAGCAGTTGCTGCTGATACACGGCGATCAATAACATCCATCGCCTCTGTACCACGACCAATCAATCGCTCTTTCAGGGCAGCTAAATCAGGTGGTGTTAAGAAAATATAAGCCCCTTCTGGCATTTTTTCTTTCACCTGTAGTGCACCCTGTACATCTATTTCCAATAGAACATCTCGCCCTGCTGCTAATGTTTGGTCAATAAACTTCTTAGGAGTACCATAATAGTTTCCTACATATTCAGCATATTCCAACATATCGCCATTTGCAATTTCTGTTTCAAATTCTTCGCGGGTCACAAAAAAGTAATCTTCACCGTTTACCTCACCATTTCTGGGCTGTCTAGTAGTCATTGAAATAGAATATTGAAAATCAATATCTGGTTCCTCGAATAAGGCCTTTCGTACAGTACCCTTTCCCACGCCAGACGGTCCAGATAGTACGATTAATACGCCACGTTTCATGGTATACTTGCTCCTAACTTTTTATTTAGCTATTTAAGTAGTCATTTTACTCGTTTTTTCTCTTTGAGACAACTTTATTCCTCTGAAATTTTATTATCATGGGCTCTTTTGAGTAAATCACGGGCATTTTCTTTCGCAGCAGGCGTTAATTCGTCACCTGATAGCATCCGGGCTAATTCATCCGTCCGTTGTGCTTCTGGTAATTGTCGTACCACCGTCTCGGTACGTTCTCCCACCACTTGTTTCTCAATGAAAAAGTGGTGGTCAGCAATGGCGGCTACCTGAGGTAAATGAGTAATCGTAAGTACTTGCGAGTAACGGCCAATAACAGCTATTTTTTCAGCAATCGCCTGAGCAACACGGCCGGAAACACCCGTATCAACCTCATCAAAAATGATCGATGTTACCCCTTGTTCTCGCGAGAAGATGGTTTTCATAGCCAGCATCATTCGTGAAAGCTCACCACCAGATGCAATTTTGGCTAACGGCTTAGCACCTTCACCCAAGTTAGTTTGAATATAAAACTCAACAATATCTGATCCCGTCGCAGTTAAGCGCTGGTGCTCAAACTTTACCGAGAAAACAGCCTTATCCATGTACAAATCTTTCAATTGCTCATGAATTTGCTTTGCTAGCGACGTTGCCGCTTCACTTCGAATATCATGTAGCTGCTCAGCCAAGGTATTGGCTTCTTTTTTAGCAAGCTCTACCTCGTCAGCTAATGCTGCTGCACTCTGCTCACTGCCACCCATTTGGGCTAATTCGGCATCTACTTTTTGTTGATGTTCTAACACGTCAGTGACTGTCGCACCATATTTCTTTTCCAATGACCGAATCAAATTTAAGCGTTCATCGACAAATTGCAAGCGTTCTTCATCAAACTCTAAACCATCACGAACCGTTAATATATCTGAACTTGCTTCTTGTAATTCATAATAGGCACCTCGCACAGCCTCAGCTAACCGCGCATAACGAGGTGATAGTTCTTCAATATCTTCTAACTCACCCATTGCCGTCGCAATAGTTTCTAAACCATTATGTTCCCATTCACCACTTAATGCTTCGTAAGCCTTTGACAAGGCAGTTAGAACGTCTTGAAAATTTGATAACTCTTGATATTCAGCTTCAAGACGTTCTTCTTCACCAGCTTCCAAGTTGGCTTCATTCAATTCATTACTTTGAAAACTTAGCATATCTAAACGCTGTGCCCAAGCTTGTTCATCCGCTTGTCGTTGACGATAAGCATCTTCTAAACGACGATACTTTTTATAAGCCTGACTGTAGGCTGCCATAACAGGTTGCAATCGGTTTTTAGCAAATTCATCTAACAAACTTAAGTGACGTTCAGGTTGCATTAAAGCCTGATGTTCATTTTGACCATGAATATCTACCAAGTGACTACCTAATAATTTTAAAGCTGTCGCATTGACTAAAGTATTATTAACTCGAATAACATTGCGTCCATTTCGATGCAATTCTCGATGAATCAGCAGTTGGCCATCTTCTAAAACAACGCCCAAATCATCGAGAATCTCTGATAACGCCGTATTTGGTTCAACATCGATCAATCCCTGCAAAATTGCTGTATTAGTACCTTCTCGTATATAATCTTGTGAACCTCGACCACCTGTTAGCAAACCAACCGCGTCAATAATAATAGATTTTCCAGCACCAGTCTCACCTGTCAATACCGTCATCCCCGGTTCGAAACTAATATTTAATTTTGGAATAATCGCAAAATTTTGAATTGATAGTTCTTGTAACATGCGTCCTCCTCAAGTATAGCCAATTTACTGTAATTGTTGCGTAACAAACTCACTTGCTTGTACATCTCTATTTAAAATGATCAGTACATCTGAATCATCACCTAACATACCAAACAGCTCGTCAAAATCGGCTTCTTCTAAGGCTGATTTCAAGGCCGGACCCGTACCGGGCAACACTGTAATCATCACAAAATTATCTTGTGTACGAATCGTCGTCGTTGGCTCTTGAATAATTCTCTTTATACGTACCAATGCATCGGTTTGTGCCACAATTGCATAAGCAAACCCTCCTGTTTCAAGAGGTACCTTAACTAATTGCATCTCTGAAATGTCACGTGAGATGGTCGCCTGGGTAACTTCCCAACCGACCCGGTTTAATTCAGCAACCAAATCCTCTTGCCGTTGAATATTTTTTTGTGCAATTAACTCACGAATTGCCAATTGTCTTTCTTTTTTAGTTTTTCTCATCTTCTTTACCCTCGCGATGGGCATTTAACTGGGAATGTGCTGATTGTACAACGGCCTCTCTGTCAGCCGCCGTCATTGTACTTCCCCCGCCATCCAATACCAGATGTGCAAGAAATTCAATATTTCCCGAACCACCCTTAATCGGTGAATAGTCTAACCCAATCATGCTGAATCCTGCTTGTTTGGCATAATCAGCAACTTTATCAATAACTTGGCTATGAATTGTCGCATCTTTTACAATACCGTGTTTACCAACAGCCTCACGTCCTGCTTCAAATTGCGGTTTAATCAATGTCGCAACCGAACCACCAGCTTCTAAAATCTTAGCCAATGGTGGCAAAATAAGGTTCAATGAAATGAATGAAACATCAATCGTTGCTATTTGCGGTTGTCCATCTTGGAAATCCGCCAACTGTGAGTAACGAAAATTAGTATTTTCCATCACGATAACGCGTTCATCAGAACGTAATGACCACACTAACTGATTCGTCCCCACATCTAACGCATAAACTAATTTTGCACCATTTTGCAATGAAACATCGGTAAAGCCACCCGTTGATGACCCAATATCCAATACCGTTTTATTTGCCATATCAATGTCAAATACATGTAATGCTTTTTCTAATTTAAAGCCTCCCCGTGATACATATGGCATGGGAGAGCCCTTCAGATGTAATTCCGTAGTAACTGGTATCTTTTCACCAGCTTTATCCATCCGTTGTTCATTAGCTCCTAAGATTTCACCAGCCATAATGGCTCGTTTAGCCTGTTCACGTGAAGTAAATAGTCCTTGCTGTACCGCTAAAACATCAACGCGTTCTTTTTCTATTCCCATGTTTGCTCCAATGTTTCTGTAAAATAATCTAAGAATGATGCCAATAATGTTGTATCTAATCCCGTAGCTTTTTCAAACTGTGAAAGTGCTGTGTTAGCATTGTTTACTTGTGTTTTTAATGCCAAAACCGTTTGGGGTAATCCCAGAATAGTTGGATAAGCTTGTGATTCCACCTTACCTGCTTGATAATCATCAATATCATCTTTGATCTGAAATGCTAAACCATACGCCATACCAAAATCACGCAAAATCTTTTGAACTTCTTTATCTGCATTAGCCATAATGGCACCAGCTTGTAGTGCGTATGCAATCAAGGCGCCTGTTTTATGATAATGAATCGCCTGTGTTTCAGATAATGTCACGGCAGCTTTCTGCATTGCTTCAATATCTAACACCTGTCCAGCTACCATACCGGCACCACCTGAATCCTTAGCTAAGGTTGCGACAAGTTGCACGCGCTGTGAATCATTCAATGGTTGATCTGCCGCAGTTAACCATTCAAAAGCTAATGGTTGTAAAGCATCCCCCGCCAAAATCGCCATATCCTCACCAAATGCACGATGAGTAGTAGGCTTGCCACGTCTTAATTCGTCATCATCCATTGCTGGCAGGTCATCATGAATCAAACTAAACGTGTGTACCAATTCTAACGCGCTTGCTGCTTTAAGATAATTATCAACCGGTTGCCCATAAGTATGGAGAACCGCCAATGATAACATCGGCCGGAGACGTTTACCACCTGCCAATACTGCATACAACATGGCCTCCCGCAATGTTGATAATGACACATCATTTGTTAATTCAGTTTCTAAGGTTCGCTCAATTTTAGGTATCACAATCTTTGAAAATTCTTTTAACCGCATCAGCCTATTCTCCATCGCCAAAATCACTAATGCTGCCATCCTCGTTCACAATTTTGGCGAGGCTAGTTTCAGCATTTTGTAATGTTTTTTGTAAATCTTGACTAATTTTAATACCAATTTCGAATTGTTTGAGCGCTTCTTCTAGCGGAACGTCACCTTTTTCCAATTGGCTAACAATTTTTTCTAAGGTTGCTAGATTCTCTTCAAATGTTTTCTCTGCCATTTTACTTCTCTTTCTTTTCGGTAACCCGGGCAACGATTTCACCATCTGATATTTGAATCGTAATATCGTCATCCAACGCAACTTGTTTTAATTGCCGAACCACTTCAGTATCTTTTTTGGTCACACTATAACCACGACCCAACACAGCTAATGGACTCACCAATTGTAAGCCAGACGCAGCTTGACCAAAACGCTGTTTAGACTGGGCCATTTCATGTTGCATACTCATTTTTAATCGTGGCAATAATGTCTCTACTTGTTGCTTTTGCTGTGCAATTTGTCCTGTAACTGTTCGAATCAATTTATCTTGTGCAATATCCAAACGTTGTAAATATCCTTCATACAATCGTTCCGGATTCGTTAATACATAACTTTGTTGTATCCGTGTTAACTGGTCTTTACGTTGCGCAATTTCACGTTGTAACAACGTGACTAGCTTTTGTTGATTTTGTTGAATAGCCAACCATAAATCTGCTAAGGGCATTGGTGTCGCCAATTCCGCAGCAGCAGTCGGCGTTGCAGCACGTTTATCAGCAATGAAATCAGCAATAGTTGTATCCGTTTCATGTCCCACAGAACTAATTACCGGAATCTTGACCGTTAATAACTGTCGAGCAAGCTTTTCATCATTAAACGCCCATAAATCCTCGATTGATCCACCACCACGTCCAATGATCAACACATCATAATCCTGCGCTTGATTAACAGCTTCAATCTGTTGACATAAGGAAGGGACTGCGCCATCCCCCTGCACAACTGCCGGATATAAGACAATTTCAGCAATCGGATACCGTCGCTGCACGGTTGTCATAATATCGCGAATAACTGCACCACTTGGCGATGTGATGACTGCAATTTTCTTAGGAAACAAAGGTATCTTCGCTTGCCTAGCCTGAAACAAGCCTTCTTTATCTAATTTTTCTTTTAATTGTTCGTAGGCTTGATATAATGCACCGACACCATCAGGTGTAATCGTTTCAATAATCAAACTATATGACCCATTAGGTGCATAAAGATCCATATGACCACTAACATTAACTTTCATACCTGGTTCCAATTGGAATTTTAGACGGTTAAAAGCTGACTTAAACATCGTCACTGATAGGACTGCTTGATCATCTTTGATTTTAAAATATTGATGACCTGGTCGTTGACGATAATTGGAAATCTCTCCTGTTACATAGACTTTTTTTAAATATGGATCAGCTGTAAACTTACGCTTTAAGTAAGCAGTTAACGCTGAAACCGTTAAATATTCTGCCATCCTTGCTCCAATTCTATGTGGTGGTGCTTCGCGGCAAGTTCCACTGTGGTTTGTAGTAATGTTGCAATCGTCATCGGACCGACACCACCCGGAACAGGTGTAATGGCGCCAGCAACTTTTTCAGCTGACACAAAATTCACATCACCAACTAACTCATTATTTGGTAATCGATTCATTCCGACATCCATGACAACAGCCCCTGGCTTCAAGTCAGCGCCCATTACTAAGTCAGGAACCCCTGTGGCAACCACGACAATATCCGCTACAGCTAATAACTCGCGACGTAATGTCGCTGGCGTATATTGATGTAATAACGTCACACTAACATTAGCAGCTTGTAATAGTGCAAACATTGGTCGACCAACAAGAATTGAACGTCCAATAACAACCGCATGTTTATTTGATAAATCAATTTTTTCATGCTGTAACATGGTCATAATACCACGTGGTGTATTAGCAATTGGGTAATAACCCGCTTGACCAGCATAAAGACGGCCAATATTTTCGGGATGAAAACCATCAACATCTTTTTCCGGAATAATAGCTTCTTGTACTTTTTGTTCATTAATTTGTGATGGTACCGGACTTTGCACAAGAATTGCATCAATCGTATCATCAACGTTTAATGCAGCTACTTTATCTAAAATTTCTGCTTCAGTGGCCGTGCTTGGATATTTAAACGTTTCAGCATGGACACCTACTTTATTAGCCGCACGTTCTTTATTACGAACATAGATTTCACTTGCCGGATCCTCACCCACTAAGATCACAGCTAAACCAGGAATTACCGATTGCTCTTTTAAAATAGCCGTCTGTTCTGAAACTGCGCCACGTAGTTTTTTAGCAATCGCTTTACCATCAATAATCTTCGCCATATTATCCTCACTTTTATTCATTCTTGTGCATAAATTTTATCACACAATCACGTTTTTAACCACGTATAGCTCAATATAAAAGGCGAATAAATCGCTTAATTTTAACGATTCATTCGCCTTCAACATTGCATACATAGCAACTATTTAACCATTAAATTATGTGCATAAATATTGGAACTAATTAACAGCAAAGTGCTGGTAAATCTTAAATAGCATTGTCCCAATAATTGCAATGGCTAATGTGTTGACCAAAACAATCAATGCGCCTTCTTTCATTGATTCTACCAGTGACAAATTGTAGACCCAGTGATCTCCTAAAGGTGCGATAATTAACCAGACAACAATATTCGCAAGTAATTGCCAAATATTAAACAAGACCAACTTTCTTGTTGTTAATTCACCAATAAAAATTGCTAAACGCCGGGTAATCAAACCAATAAATAGACCAAATAAACTATCGGCAATCGTCCAAGTCCACCACACAGTTGCCGTTGTACTATTAACCAATGCGTCACTTGTCGCATGACCAATAAAAGCCGTCACCGCACCTGAAATTGGTCCAAAAATGGCTGTTACCAACGATAACCAGGCTGGTGCCAAAGTAGCATTCTCCGTGGTATCACCGATTTGGACCGCTAAATATTTAAACAGAATTATGAAAACAATAATACTAATGATTGTACCAATCACTTTATGTGATGCGATAACATTATGTTTCATTATTTAATTCCTCCAATATAACTACCGACACCGTGTGCCCTAAACAACCAAACATTTTTCAACCAAGTTATGTATGCAAAGATTACTTTGTTTCATCTTCAGCAGCCTTTTCTGCTTCCTTTTCCTCTTCAAGTGCTTTTAACTTATTTTCATTGATTACTTCAATTTGTTCATTAAAAAATGAGGCTATTTTTTCCTCAACAGATGTTGCATCATCCAAGAATGACTGTGCTGACGCTGCCTTTTTGATAATCAAATGTGATTTCGTCACTAATGGATGTTCCACGATCAT
>JACYYK010015316.1_pt1 | contig 10895 bp, 9 predicted proteins | sample 8236871 | NCBI WGS metagenome assembly JACYYK01 (sample SAMN14103087, study PRJNA606662) | landfill metagenome | isolation source: landfill solid waste inoculated with endophyte fungus Paravalsa indica | place: India:New Delhi, Okhla landfill site | collected 2017-11-05 | reverse complement strand
TTGCCGGTGGCCACCAGGCGGCTCAGGGCGTCGTGCAGGGCCAGGTAGCCGCCGTTGATCGAGGCCACCCCGATGCCCTGTGAGCGCAGCTGCGCCGCCGTCTTCGCAGAGCGCACGCCCGACCGGCAATAGAGCGCAAGAGCGGACTGCTGCTTGGGATCCTGCTCGCCGGGCAGTCTGTCGGGGTCGGCGAGCAGTTCTGCCATCGGAATGTGGATCGCACCGGGGACCATCCCCGAGGCGACCTCATCGTCCTCGCGTATGTCGACGAGGATGGCGCCGTCGTCGATGTCCGCCCAGGTCAGAGTGGCCGGCCCCAGGGCGCTGTCCTCTGTGTTCGGTTCGGTTCGGTCCCCTTCGACGTCGCCTTCTGTGTGGAGGGAGTCGAACGAGTGCTGTGCATAGTCGCTGCGATGCTGCTCGAGGTCGGTGACCGGAGGCCTGCCGGGGTTCGGTCGGACAGGCACTGTCTCCCAACCGGCGTCGAGGCTGCTGTGGATGGCCACGCTGTCGAACAGCGGTGTGCCGATTCCAGTGAGCACCTTGATGGTTTCCATCGCCATGGCAGATCCGATGCTTCCGCACAGTGGTCCGAGGACTCCGGCGACCGAGCAGTCGGGCACACTGCCGGGAGCGGGAACCTCGGGATAGAGGTCGCGCAGAGTCGCACCGTGCTTCGCGTCGAAGACGGCGACCTGTCCGTCGAAGCCGAGGATCGTCCCCCAGACCAATGGGATGCCGAGGATCTCGCAGGCATCGTTGGCGAGGTACCTGGTGGCGAAGTTGTCGCTGCCGTCGACGACGATGTCGACGCCGTCGAAGAGGCCGAGTGCGTTGTCCGGGGTCAGAAGCTGAGGAATCGTGCGGACCTCGATCGACGAGTTGACCTCGCTCATCCGCTCCTGTGCGGAATCGATCTTGCGAGTGCCGATGGTCGCCTCGGAGTGGATGACCTGTCGATGCAGATTGCTCAGCTCGACGACATCGGGATCGACCACGGTGATCGTGCCGATACCCGCGGCCGCGAGGTAGCTGAGGATCGGTGCGCCGAGTCCTCCTGCGCCGATGACGAGGACATGCGAATCGAGCAGTGCCGCCTGTGCGCTCTCACCGAATCCTGACAGCCGGATCTGGCGAGCGTAGCGGGCCCGATCGGCAGGGTTGAGGCGTGAAATGGACATGTTTCCATCCTAATGCGGCGATCTTTGGTGTGCCCGAGCCGCTCCGGCCGCGGCTGCGTCCTGGCTTCGGCGGCAATTGTGCTCTGAACTCGGCAATGTCTGTGCTCTGACTTTGGCGTCAGCACTCAAGGTATTCGATGACCGTGCCCGCGCTCAGCTCCCCTGAGCTGCGTGGGGAATCTGAGTCGCGCTCTGAACCAGTGCCGCGTGGGATTCTGATGATCACATCGGCGGAGGCGAAGTTCGGCAGTCTGGCCCGATCAGCTGCAAGGATCTCCCCCGATTCCGTGAAGGTGCCGGGACGGAAGGTGACGGCCCTGCCGTGTTGTCGCAGGCTGGGGCCGGCGAGGATGCCCTTCCGCCATCTCTGCCGCAGACTCTTACCCGTCAGCAGCGAGCCGACGAACAGGTGGAAGGCAACAAAAGCGCCCTGTGGAGTGCCGGGCAGATGGATCAGCGGCAGAGTCCCGAAGCGTCCGAATCCCTGAGGGGAACCGGGGCGCATATCAAGTCGACCGAACGTCGAATGGTCGGACTCCAGTGCCTGGCGGACGACCTCGAAGGCGCCCGCGCTGATTCCGCCGGTCGTCACGACGAGGTCGGCCTCAGCCTGCATCGAAGTGAGCACGCTGATCAGCTCCTCAGCGTCGTCTCTGCTCGTGGCTTCGATGGGTACGGCGCCCAGGCCGCCGACTGCGGCGGCGAGCATCGGCAGGTTCGAGTTGAAGATCGAGGCGGCGGCCGCCTCGGTGGGGGTGTCATCTGTCGGGTCGGTGACCTGGATTTCGTCTCCGGTGACGATCAGACCGATGCGGGGTGTGCGGATCGTTTCGACTTCGGTGATGCCGAGCATCGCCAGGACGCCGAGCCCGGCGGCGGTGATCCGCTCCCCCGCGGTGAGGACGGGGTCACCGCGTTTCATGTCCTCACCGATTGCGCGGATGTTCCATCCGGGTGGCACGGAACTCGGGAGAGAGTCGATCCGAATGGTTTCGGGGGCGGGCCCGGTCTGCCGAGCGTCGGTGAGTTCGACGGGGACGACCGCCTCGGCGTCGGTGGGCACGGGAGCCCCGGTCATCACCCGCACCGCACATCCCGGCTGCAGAGCGACGGCTCGGTGGCCGGCGGGGATGTCGCCGATGACACGGATGGGATCGCCGATGCGGGCGGCGTTCAGAGCTGCCCCGTCGAGGGCGAATCCGTCCATCGCCGAGGCAGCGAAGTCCGGCACCGATCGCGGAGCGATGATGTCCGTCCCCGTGATGCGTCCGACCGCGTTGCGTATCGGCGTCGTCTCAGTACGCAGATCCGGTGCCAGCCCGGCGACGAGCTCGGAGTAGTCCTCTGGGTCCAATGATGTCCTTCCCTCGAGTCGATCCTACTGCCGAATCGAGGCTGACCCCGATGATTCGGTGCAGGCCGGATGATTCGATGCAGGCCAAGCCCGGTTAGTTCGGTGCAGCTCGCGCCGGGTTCGTCTACAGTGTGGAGCGTGGACACTGACCGAGCAGTAACCATCGCGCCCTCGCAGTTGAAACCGATCAGCTGGGAGGCCGCCGCGACTGCCCTTTTGGCGATCTCGGCGGTGGTGCTCTTCGGTCTGGGAACGACGTTTCCGCAGGTCCGCGCCTTCGGATACGCGCCTATGCTCGCGGCCTTGGCCATCGCATGGAATGTCAACCGTGGATTCGCCAGGGACCTCAGCATCATCGCCGGATGTCTCGCGCTCATCTCGGCGATCTCGGTCGAGGCGGACATCTCCTGGACGAATATCGCCCGCATGGGTGTGGTGCTCTCCACCGTCGTCTTCGGCCCGTGGCTGGTGACCCGGTACGTCTTCAAGGATCACACGATCCAGTTCCCGATGCGTCGCGGACAACCGTGGACGCGGCTCGAATGGGCATGGCTGGTCTTCGTCGTCGTGGTCGCCTGGGCGGTGCTGCCGCAGTACTTCATGCGCACCGGGGTCTACCTCAACTGGCCGCCGCTGACGAACTGGTCGGAGATCATCCGTCTGTTCTTCGGGGTCAACGCTGTGGGCATCTGGGATGAGCTGTTCTTCATCTGCACGGTCTTCGCTCTGCTGCGCAAACACTTCTCGTTCTGGACGGCGAATGTGTTCACCACGGTCATCTTCGTCTCGTTCCTCTGGGAGCTCGGCTACCGGTCGATCGGGCCGCTGCTGACGATCCCCTTCGCGCTGGTGCAGGCCTTCATCTTCACCCGCACGAAGTCACTGCCCTATACGGTCACGGTCCACCTGCTCTTCGACGCGCTCGTGTTCCTCACGATCGTCCATGCCCATCACCCTGATGCGCTGCCCATCTTCATCGGAGTCTGACTGCCTTAGTCAGTCTCTCGACGAGCACCAGCATCTCTCACCCGGACTCGCATAGCCTCCGGCTGGTTCTGCATCCATCACTCGTCGGGCCGCATCGTCGTGCTGCAACGCTCTGAAGCGACACTTACGGTGGGGGACGGTCGCCCGGTACGCCGACGGCCCCTCCGGGTCGGTGACTCGGAGGGGCCGTCGAACTGCGCGAGCTCAACGCGCCGCAGCTGAACTCAGCGGATTCCGCGCAGCAGCTTGAGCATCGGCTTCGTCAGCGTCAGCGCGAGCAGGCCGAGCACGACCGACGAGCCGCCGACTGACAGCCAGTACGGTGTCTGGTTGGCGGTGTCGAAGTAGCCGCCGAGCACACCGGACAGTGCCGTGCCTACGCCCGAGGCGAGGAAGAACACGGCGATCATCTGCGACTGGAAGACCTTCGGCGCGACCTTCGTGGAGAACGAGAGACCCACCGGCGAGATGAGCAGCTCACCGAAGACGAACACTGCGAGGGTCAGTGCCACCCACAGCAGCGGAGTCTGGTTGGGGCCGGCCTCTGCGAAGGGCAGGAACATGAGGAAGCCGATGCCGATGAGCACGAGCGACAGGCCGGCCTTGACCGGCGTCGAGATCTGCTTCGGCCCGAGCTTCATCCACACCGTCGCGAACAGCGGGGCGAAGACGATGACGAAGAACGCGGGGATCAGCTGGATCCAGTTGATCGGCATCTCCCATCCGAAGATCGAACGGTTGAGCTGCGTATCCGAGTAGACGGTGAGCACACCGAAGATCTGCTGGTACATCGACCAGAACACCACGACCGTGATGAAGAACGGGATGTATGCGAGGACGCGTGAGCGTTCGTCGCCATTCGTCTGCGACGAGGTGTACATGACGATGAAGTAGCAGGCGGCCGCGCCGGCAGAGATTCCGGCGATCCACCAGTCGAGGTTCTCGGGGTTGACGATCTTCGTCATCCACAGGATGACGGCGAGGAGAACGACGACCACGATGGCCACGATGAAGAGGTAGAGCTTGTTCTTCGGCAGCGGGTTGACGGCGATACGGGACTCCGGCGGCAGATTCTTTCGGCCGGTGAGGTAGATGATGAGACCGAGGGCCATGCCGACAGCGGCTGCCCCGAATCCGTAGTGGAAGCCGACTTTCGACTGCAGCAGACCGGTGATGAGCGGACCGAACAGGGCACCGATGTTCACACCCATGTAGAAGATAGTGAAGCCGGCGTCACGGCGCGGGTCCTTCTCTTCGTAGAGTTCGCCGACCAGTGCCGAGGCGTTCGCCTTGAGACCGCCGGAGCCGAGCGCGACGAGGATGAGGCCGGCCGCCACTCCCCCGAACCCGGGGATGAGCGCCAGGCAGATGTGTCCGACCATGATGATGATCGCAGAGTAGAAGAGGACTTTCTCCGCACCGGCGAGGCGATCGGCGATCCATGCGCCGAGGATGGTGGCGAGGAAGACAGCACCGCCGTAGGCGCCGACGATTCCGACGGCCGTGCCCTGCTCCATCCCCATGCCGCCATCGGTGACGCTGAAGTAGAGGTAGAGGGCGAGGATGCCGTTCATCCCGTAGTAGGAGAAGCGCTCCCACAATTCGAGGCTGAAGAGCTGCATGAGCGGCAGAGGGTGTCCGAAGAAGCGGGTATCGCTGCGGACGGCCTCGGTCGTCGAGGTGCTTGTAGACATTGTGTGCTTTCCGTAGTGGTGTGAAGGGCCACGATCGGTGGCGCAGTTCACGATGGACCAGCGGACATCCTACTCCTCGGTTTTGCCGTGGTCACACCTGGGAACGCCTGGGACACACCGTCCCAAAAAGCGGAAAGTCGGAGTGATTCAGGTCTCGTCTTCGGCGTCGGTCACGCGCTGCCGTGACGGCTTGACTGCCTTTCGGTCGCTGCGTCGTCCGATGAGCAGATTGAGCAGGCCGGCGCACAGGACGATCGCCGAGGCGGCCACGGGAACTGCCATCGCCACAGCCGTTCCCTGATCCTCGGCGAGGATGCCGTTGATCGCCGAGGACACCGATTGGCCGACGATGATCGCCGATCCCGCCATCGACATCACCGTCGCCGATCGCCCGAGCGGTGCGCGTTCGGCGGCGAGGCTGAACAGGGTGACGAGGCTCGGTCCGATTCCCGTGCCCATGAGCAGCAGCGCAATGACGATGACCGGCATCGATTCCGTCGATGCGAGGATGACCGATCCCGTGACCAGGATGGGCGCAAAGCACAGCAGGCGTGCCCACAGCGCGAACGCCGCGGGGAAGAGCGCCACCGAGATCGCGAGCACCGCGGAGCCGATGCCCATCACCCCGTAGATGAGACCGGCTTCCTCCGGCCGCCCGATGTCATTGGTCAGGGCGGTCAGAGCGGTGAGTGTCGAGCCGAACACCATTCCGACGCCGAATACGCCGAGGATGATGACGAAGACTCCGGCAGTGAACATGTCCTTCGCCGGTGCACGCTCACCGAGGCTGTTCGACGTCCCGATCCGCCTCGACCTGCCCGTCGGGTGCAGTGCGAAAGCGGAGACGAACACAAGAGTCATCACGATCGCACCGATGATGGGGGCGACCGGGGTGAAGAACGTCGCCAGCAGACCGACGAGGAAGGGGCCGAAGACGAAGATGACCTCATCGGCGGCGGATTCGTAGGCCATCGTGGCGTTGAGGACCTTCGGCCGCCTCGGTGACGGCAGAACCGACATGACGATGTCGACGATGCGTGAACGCGACATCGGCGCCACCTGAGGTGAGGTGGCACCGATCGCGAAGGCGGCGATGAAGACGACGAAGTCGGGCAGCGGGCTGAAGACGACCCATGCCATGAAGGTCAGCGCCGCACAGTTGAGGATCCCGGCGACGAGCAGCACGTAGCGCTGTCCCCAGCGATCGGCGGCGGCCCCGATGAAGGACCCGAACAGTGCGGTGCCCAGTCCGACCATGGCGGAGTTGATTCCGCCGAGGCTGAGCGATCCGCGGCCGGCCACGACGAGGGTGAGGACACCGACGACGATCATGGCGAACGGCATGCGCGCGACGAACGCTATCGGGAAGTAGCTGCGGCCGACGGACGAGAACAGAGTCGGTGAGGACTGCTGTGGCTCGGTGTGCTGAACCGAGGAGGGAATTTCGCTGTCTGTCATATCAATCCAGTTTCTGCTCCCGCTCGTCCGGGAGGTCGTGCCGCCGTGGTGACCTGGATCAAATCACTCGGTAGGTGCACGCAGTTGTTCTGAGAAAGTCGAGCCGAAAGGCTCACCTTCAGGCTACTGCGTTTGGCGGCCCGTTTCGAGTGGGAGACCTCCAGGCGACGTTGAGTTTCATCACCATGGCACGGACTTCATTCCCATCCTCGACTCAGTAAGAATGCAGATCGGTCTGCGAGGATGACGCTCATGAACTTCTTGTCTCGCGTCATTGTCAACGCCTGTGCGATCTGGGTGGCCGCCTGGATTCTGCCGGGTGTGACGATCACAGGGAATCGGGTCGTCGAGGAGCAGGCCGGAGCCATTCCGGCGATGATCATCTCCTACCTCGTCATCGGTCTCATCTTCGGGCTTGCGAATGCCTTCATCAAACCGATCCTCAGCTTCGTCTCGGCCCCGATCACGTGTCTGACCCTGGGACTGTTCTCCATCGTCATCAACGCGATCATGTTGGCGCTGACGAGTTGGCTCAGCGGGTTCACGCCCTTCGAGTTCACCATCGATTCGTTCTTCTTCTCCGCCATCCTCGCCGCGATCATCGTCTCGATCGTCTCCGCTCTGCTCGGTTGGCTGGTCCCGGAGCGAAGCGCCGATCACGACCGGAGATGAGCAAAGTCCTCTACGCGATGTAGACTGTTGCTGAGAGTCAGCTGACCACCAGAAACATCGCCGGAGGAGACCATGTCCGATATCGCCGCCCCGAAGAGAACCCGCAATTCCGCATCGTTTGCCGATGTCATCGTCTTCGTCTTCGCCTTCGCGCTCTTCCTGTTCGGGCTCTACCTCTTCGGAGCTTCGTTCTCCTCACCTGAAGGCACCGAATTCTGGGTGTTCTGGGGCGGTCTGCTCGCATCGAGCTTCGCCTTCCTCGTGCCGATCGTCTACCGCTGGGCTCGCGACTCCCACCGCTGATCTCCAGATCGCTACACGTTCGGCCGCTGCGCTGATGCGCAGTGGCCTTTCGTCGTTTCCCGGCGGTTCGTCCTTCGCCGTCAGAGACGTCGGTGACAGAAATCCATGATCGCCGAGGCGGCCTCGACCGACCGCTCATAGTGCACAAGGTGGCCCACCCCGCCCAGTTCCACGAATTCGACGTCGGCGAGTTCGGCGACGAATTCGCGGGTGGGTTCGATCGGGGCGATCGCATCCTTATCGCCGGCGATGACGAGCGTGGGCATCGTCAAGTGGTCGGCCACCTCGGTGACGGTGTGCGCGACGGATGTCGCGAAGGCCTCTGACAGGGACTGCCTGTCGGCGAATGACGAGAAGTGCTTGCCGTGCTGATCATGGATGTACCGACGCAGGCCGGGGTCGTGCGTCGTGGCCATGGCCACGCTCATGGCCCGGACGATCACCGGGTTGCTCAGCAGGGAGCGACCGGCTCGTTCGGGCAGCCGCGCGCCGAGGGCGTAGTAGGCGCGAGTCACCGCGGTGAGGAATCGTGCGGGACCTTCCAGGGCAGGGCTGGTGATCGGGTTGATGAGCACGAGTTCGTCGACGGAGTCCCGGTGGGACGCGGCGAGATGGCTGACCAGGATCGACCCGAAGGAGTGTCCCACGAGGATCGGAGTCACCCCCCTCTGCCGAGCGATCTCAGCGCGCAGCGCGACGAGGTGGTCGACGAAGGCGGAGAGCGATGAACCCGCGTCCAACGCAGCGGTGAGCCCGAATCCGGGCAGGTCGGGCACGATCACTTCGCGGTCGGTGATGCTGCCGGCGATGAGGTCCATTCCATGGTGGTCGCCGCGGAATCCGTGGACCATCAGCAGGGGACGCTGGTGCGGGTCACCCCGGTAGATCCACGCGGCAGTGCTGTGCGAACCCAGCTGGATGTCGGAACGCTGCGATTGTCGTGTCCGCACCTCAGGCCGTTTGCAGTCGGCTGTCGGCCCGGCGGGGAACGACGACGACGGGGACGGGCAGGATGCGCAGCAGTCGGCGGGCTCGCGCACCGATGGCGACCTTGCCGCCGCGGCCCAGGCGGCTCGAGCCGATGAAGGCGAGGTCGCCGGGCTGCCAGTCGATAGTCTCGGCCGCCTCTTCGATATCGGCACCGGCCTTCGTTCTCACCGCCGCTCGTCCTGAGGACAGCATCTCCGATGCCTGGTCTGCCACGACCGCTCCCCCGTACTGTTCGGCGAATTCGGTGATCTCGGCGACCTCGTCGTCGTACAGGCCGTCGTTCTCGATCAGCGAGAGCAGTCTGAGGTCGACTCCGAGTCCGACAGCCGATTCGATGGCGGCACCGATGACCGACGCAGCACCGGGCCGAGCACCGTAGAGTGCGGTCACGCGCGAGATCGGTCCGATATCGGACCTGCCCGAAGGTGCGAGTACGACCGGCACGGTCGACGAGTGCAGCAGCGACGAGGCGACCGTGCCGATGCGCAGCTGGCGCATGAGGGTGGTGGCCCGTGCCCCGATGACGATGCCCAGGGCGCCTTCCTTCTCGGCTACCTCCATGAGGCCCTTGGCCTCGTTCGAGGCGATGTGGATCGACCCTCTGGCGTGGATGTCATCGGGGATGAGGGCCAGGGCTTCGTCGAGCCAGTCGTCGATCTGCTGAGCCACGATCCCGGCACCGTCCTTCGGCACGGCGCTGCCGGCGAGGATCGTCGAGGATTCCGGTCGGACGATGGTGACCACGAGTTCGACATCGATGGACCGCGCGATCGAAATGGCCAGTGAGATCGCGTCCCGGCCCCGATCCGTGGCGATGTATCCGACGACCAGACGTCTGGTGGTGGCGGTCTCTGACATTCTCAACTCCTGTAGCTGCGCGTCCGACTGATGCTCGTCTCTCCCGATTCTACGTCGGCACAAACAGAGCATCGACCTGACGATTTCGAGAGTCCCTTTTCAAGCACGTACAGACGAAGTGAAATTGTTTGGGAAAATAATGAACAAAACTCCCACGGCCTTGAAAGCTGTGCTAAATTCGACAGTGCAATTACGGATTCGCAGACATCAACCTGATTGCAACCTGACAATAGCGGACGTTGACGCCGTCCCCACGAGATCCACGACCATGAAAGGAGAGCAGTGACGATGATGAACTTTCTTGCAGGCCCCGACCTTCGACCGGCTTGGCATGAAAATGCTGCCTGCCCGATTGGCGGACAAGGACTCGTCGGCTGACACAGCCGTCTCTTACGTCTTTTCCACCGGTTGGCTTCCGGCCACCGTTGTCCTCTGAGCCACCGGTTGCCTGATACCCGGCATTCTTCACGTCTGGCACGTGTCCAGATCATTCCAGCATGCTCTTCAGCGCTGTAGCGCCGCCAGCAGCCAGTCCTGATCCGGTCACATCACGCCGACATCTTTGAGCTCGGTCGCTGACCGGCGGTCATCGCGTCCGCGCACGGTTCGATCGTGTGCCTTCTGCCTGACCTCCGGCCATACCGGCTTCAAAGCTTTTCCGGATTCCGTTGCCGTTTCAATGAGTCAGTCATCTCATTGGCCCATTGCGACAATGGCAATTATCCGCCTTTGCTAATTGCACCCTTTTTCGGGTGATTCATTGCCATTAGACGGCATTTTCGGAATCTGTTTATCTCACCGTCATTCCGGGATACCTCCTGCCCTTTTGCGGATATCCCCTGCCCGAAAACCACGAGGAAGAATTGTGTCGACCACGTTCCCATTCACCTATCCACGCCGCTGGGCCCTGACCACCGGGATGAAGCTCATCCGGTGGGCTCGCCGCCCGGCCCCGACCGCGGAAACCCGTCGCCTCAAGGCAGCCCGTCGCCAACAGGCTCGCCTGCGCGAACACGCTCGCGAACAGCGTGTGCGCGAACTGCGCGAACGGGACATCGTGCGCTACCTCAGCCAGGTCCGGCCATTCATCTGAGCCGCCGTGGAGAATCCTCCTCGAGCAGTCGACTCGTCACGGCCCGGGTTCACGGGACTCGGGTCGTGGAGCGACCATTGGCGGGGGTGTAGCGACCCTAGATGAGCACTTCACCAACAGATTTTCAGCAGCGTCATGCCATGTGGCGAGCGTCACTCTCCGCCGATTTGGTCTCCCACCCGCACCTGGGTAGTATTGTTCAGGCAAGCGGGGGTATGGCGCAGTTGGTAGCGCGTCTCCATGGCATGGAGAAGGTCAGGGGTTCGAATCCCCTTACCTCCACCGCCGAAGGGCCGGGAATCCGA
>JACYYK010010243.1_pt2 | contig 10916 bp, 6 predicted proteins | sample 8236871 | NCBI WGS metagenome assembly JACYYK01 (sample SAMN14103087, study PRJNA606662) | landfill metagenome | isolation source: landfill solid waste inoculated with endophyte fungus Paravalsa indica | place: India:New Delhi, Okhla landfill site | collected 2017-11-05 | reverse complement strand
GTTGGCGACCACGCCCAGCGCCAGCATGCCGGCGAGGATGTACATCGTGAAGTCATAGACCTGCGCGCGCGGGATGCCGGCGGCGAGCTGGAACTCGCGGATGTAGTTGACGACCACCGGGCCGATGATGCCGGCCGTCGACCACGCCGTCAGCAGCCGGCCGTGGATGGCGCCGACGAACTGCGTGCCGAAGATGTCGGCGAGATAGGCGGGGATCGTCGAGAAGCCGCCGCCATACATCGACAGGATGATGCCGAACATCAGCACGAACATCAGCTGGCTGCCCATATGCGCCGCGGTTGGAGCGAGCGCGTAGAGCACGATGCCGAGCAGCAGGAACGTATAGTAGGTGTTCTTGCGGCCGATATAGTCGGAGAGCGATGCCCAGAAGAACCGCCCGAGGATGTTGAACAGCGACAGCAGCCCGGCGAAGCCTGCCGCGATGCCGGCGATCGCCGTCCGCTGGCTTGCGTCGAGATCGTTGAAGGCGAGGCCCGGCAGCCCGATCAGATCGCCGGCGAATATCTCCTGCAGCATCGGCGAGGCCATGCCGATGACGCCGATGCCGGCCGACACGTTGAGCGTCAGCACGGCCCAGATCAGCCAGAACTGTGTCGTCTTGTGCGCGTCGCGCAGATGCACGTGGCGCGTGGTTATCATCGCCTTGTTGCTGGCGGGCGGCGTCCAGCCCTCGGGCCGCCATCCGGCCGGCGGGATGCGATAGCCGAACGCGCCCAACGACATCGATACGGCATATAGCAGGGCCATCACCACGAAAGTCTGCCACACGCCCACCGAATCCTCGGTGCGGAAGTGGTTCATCAGGAAATTGGCCAAAGGCGCACCGATCATGGCGCCGCCACCGAAGCCCATGATCGCCATGCCGGTGGCCATGCCGCGCCGGTCGGGGAACCATTTGATCAGGGTCGAGACGGGCGAGATGTAACCGAGGCCGAGGCCTATGCCGCCGATGACGCCGGCGCCCAGCCACATGATCCAGAGCTGATGGGTGATGATGCCGAAGGCCGCGATGATCATGCCGCCGCACCAGCAGATCATCGATGCGAGACCGGCCTTGCGCGGGCCCGCGCGCTCCAGCCAGCCGCCCCAGATGGCAGCGGCCGAGCCGAGGAAGACGAAGAACAGCGTGTACATCCAGCCGAGATCGGAGATGCGCCAGTCGCAGCTCGTTGTGAAGAGCGCCGAGAACAGGTTGATGTCGGCGCATACGACCGGCTGGTCGACGCCGATGGCGCGTGACAGCGGCAGCCAGAACACGCTGAAGCCGTAGGCCATGCCGATGCACAGATGGATGGCGAGCGCGGCCGGCGGCACCAGCCATCGGTTGAAGCCCGGCCTCGCGACGATGCGCTCCTTGTCGAGAAGGCCGACACCGGTCGAACCCCCGGTAAATGTTTCACTTGCTGTGGACATGGATTCTCCTCCCTCCCGCCGGAATCCCTCCGTGCGGTCGTCCTGCTGGTTACTGTGCTGCTGGTCGGCGGCCGCTCACCCTCCCTGGTCGCGGCTGCCCAAATCGTCCGGTGCCGGCGACATTGCCGGCTCGTTCATCCTCCTCCGCCGATTGCCCATCGTGATGAGCAACCGGCGTGCCAGTCGGGCAAGCGCAACGATTTCAGATGTTTATCGATCGAAAGAAGCGCTCTATGGACATTCTGTCCGGATCGCCCGGACAGAATGTCCAAAACGTCAGGCGGCCTCCGGCAGCCAGACGGTGAAGGTGGTGCCCCTGCCCGGCTCGCTCTCCACCCGGATATGGCCGCCCTGGCGCTCGATCAGCGTCTGGCTGATGGGAAGACCCAGGCCGGTGCCCTCGCGGCGCTTGGTGGTAAAGAACGGGTCGAATACCTTGCCGAGGAGATCGGCACTCATGCCGACGCCGGTGTCGGCGACGACGATCGCAAGCCCCGTCTGGCCGTTGTTGTCCTCGTCGCGCGTGGCCAGGGTGAGCCGGCCGCCATCCGGCATGGCATGGAGGGCGTTGACGATCAGGTTGACCAGCACCTGCTGGAGCTCGGTGCGGTTCATCAGGACGAGCCGGGTTGCCTCGTCGCGGCTGTCAATGTCGATGTTCGCCTTGTTCAGCAGATGCTGCACCAGCGGCAGGCAGTCGGCAAGAACGGCGCCGGGAGAATGGCGCTCGACATAGCCCGCATATTCCTCCGGCTTGGCGAATTGAAGCAGCTTGGTGACGATCTGGCTGATGCGGTGGATCTGCTCGTCGAGGAGCCGGAATTCGATCTTCGCTTCTTCCGCCCTGTCGCCCATGACCGCCCGGACGACCTCGAGGTTGCCCTGCATCACCGCGATGGGATTGTTGATCTCATGCGCCACGCCGGCGGTGATCTCGCCGATGGCGGCGAGTTTCTCCGACATGATGAGCTGCTTCGTCGTGGCCTCGAGCTGCCGGTTGGCAAGCTGAAGCTCGCGCGTGCGCTCCTCCACGCGGTCGTTCAGCTCCTCGTTCCAGGCCCGCAACTGACCGTCGCGTTCCTGCAGCCGATCGAGCAGGTCGTCGAGATGCACGGCGACGCGGCCGATCTCGTCGCGAGCCTCCGCCAGTCCCGTGCGTGCGCCGAGATCGCCGCTCTCGACCCTGGCGATGGTGCCGGTCATGCGCTCGAGCGGCAGGAAGATCGAGCCCGCCCAGCGCAGGAAGACGGGGATGCTGACCATCGCGATCGCCAGGAAGGCCAGCAGGATAGTCAGCAGCGTCTCGCGCTTGGCCTCGGTGAAGGGGATTTCCAGAAAGCCGACATAGAGCATGCCGACACGATTGCCATAGCTGTCGACGACGGGTTCGTAAGCGGAGATGTACCAGTCGTTGACGACGAAGGCGCTGTCGAGCCATGTGCGCCCCTTGTCGAGCACGGCCGAGCGGACGATGGCCGAGACGCGGGTGCCGAGCGCTCGCCGCCCCTCGAACAGGCGCACATTGGTGCTGATGCGCACATCGTCGACGAACAGTGTCGCCGTGCCCTGGCTGCCTTCCGGCAGGCTCGCCTCGCGATAGACGAGATCGTTTATGGTGTCGATGAATTCAAGGTTCTGGTTGAGCAGCACGCCGCCGACCAGAGCGCCGCGCGCGCCGTTGCCCAGCAGCGCGGGGCTGGCCGAATGCACGACCATGCCCCGCGTCTCCTCGCTTCGGTCGGTCGGCACGGCGTTGGGCGTCGGCACCAGCTCGATGCGCGCCCGCTCGGCAAGCTCCGGCGCGATCGCCGCGAGCTCGTCGTTTTCGAAGATGTCGATCGCGGTCGCCGGTTCGCCCCGCAGCGCCGAGATCACGATCGGCCAGTCGGTCCGCCTTCGCGCTTCGGCGAGCGGCCGCGCCGAGGCCACGACCGCGCCTTCCGCGTCGGTGAGGTAGAGGAAATCGAAGGCGAGGTGCTGCCGCGTATCTTCGAGCAGGGCGGTAAGCGAGCGCGGCGGCATCTCCTGCCGCTCCATGATGTCGCGATAGCGCGCCGACGCGCCGAGCGCCTCGATCTGCTCGCCGGTGTTTTCGAGGATGCGCGCCAGATACTGGTGCGCGATGGTCAGGTCGCCATTGACCTTGGAGATGAGCATGGCGTCGAACTTGGCGTTCCAGCGGAAGACAGTGACGCCGAGCAGCAGGGGCAGGAGAACGAGGGTCGGCAGCAGCGCGATGGCAAGCAGCCGGAACCTGACCGAACCGCCGCGCTCCTTCACCTTGCGCGTCGCTTCAGACATTCCACGCCGCGCATTTGCGGTCGATCGTCTTGCGGGAGATGCCCAGCCGACGCGCCGTCTCGTCGCGGTTGCCCCCGGTTTCCCGCAATATCGACAGGATGTGCCGGCGTTCCAGCTCCGCCAGGCTCTCGGCGCGATCCTCGGTGACCCGCTGTGGCGGCCGCAGCGCGCCGAGCTGTTCCCTTGGAAAACGGCCCAGGATCAGCGTTCGCTCGATAATGTTGCGCAGCTCGCGCACATTGCCGGGCCAGTTGTAGCGGGCCAGCGCCGCGCGGGCCTCGTCGTCGAGATGCACGGGCGGCATGCCGAGCTGCTGGGACAGCTTGCGCATGAACAGCACCGCGAGCTCGTGCACATCGTCGTCGCGCACGTGAAGCGGCGGCAGGTGAATCTGCATCACGTTGATGCGGAAGTAGAGATCGGCGCGGAAACGGCCTTCCTCCACGGCTCGCTCGAGGTCGGCATTGGTGGCGAAGACGAAACGCAGGTCGACCGGCACCTCGCGCTCCGAGCCGACAGGACGCACGCGCCGATCCTCCAGCACGCGCAGCAGCTTGCCCTGCATCGCCAGAGGCAGGTCGCCTATCTCGTCGAGGAACAGCGTACCGCCCTGCGCATGCATGAAGATGCCTTCGCGCGCGCCGTCGGCCCCGGTGAATGCGCCCTTGAGGTGGCCGAACAATTCGCTCTCGATCATGTCGGGCGGAATCGCCGCGCAGTTGACCGGCACGAACGGCTTGTCTGCGCGATCCGACAGCGAATGCAGCGAGCGCGCCGCCACTTCCTTGCCGGTGCCGGACTCGCCCGTCAGCAGGATCGATGTCGGCAGCGGGGCGACGCGGGCGATGGTTTCGCGCACCTGGCGGATGGCATCCGATTCGCCGATCAGCCGATCGCGCAACAGCATGTGGTCGGACGCCGCGCGCAGCTCGTAGCGCAGCACGTAGTTCTCGCGCTGCAGGCGCACCCGATCGAGGCACCGCGCCACGGCATTGAGGATCTGGTTGGACCGGAAGGGCTTCAGCACGAAATCGGCCGCCCCGGCGCGCAGAGCGCGAATGGCGGTTTCGAGGTCGGCGAAGGCCGTCATCAGGATGGCGTCGGCGAAGAAACCTATCGCCCGCTGCTCGGCCAGCCAGTCGACCCCGTTCTTGCCCGGCATGATGTTGTCGAGGATGACCACGTCGAAATGATGCTGGTCGAGCTTGCGGGTTGCCTCGTCGGTATCAGCAGCTTCCTCGATGCGATTGCAGCGCGGCCCCAGCGTGCGCATGAGGAAGTTGCGCATGCCCGGCTCATCGTCGACGATGAGGATCGACGCCTGCGCGAGCCACGGCCCGAATTCGGGGTCGCCTGCCTGCTCCTGGCCCTTGCGTACCGGATGCGCCGCCATCGCATGTCCTCCCCATGCCCGCCGATTTGTCGCGACGTTAGCCGCCGGCGGCGGAGAAGGCAAAGGTCAACATGACGGCGCTGCGGGAGGCGCGCGACAGGTTCAGCCCGCCATCACGCCTTTCGCGCCGCGCCGCCAGTAGGTCGCTGCAAGCGTCTGGTCGCGGCCGAGGCCGAGCGCTCCCCGCCAGTGATCGCGCACGCGGGTCGCCGCCTCCGCTTCGGCCGCAAACCAACCGAAACAGGCGCGGCCGGCCGGCCATTCGACGGCGGTGACGATGTCTGCCAGCCTTTCGTCCGCACCGGCTGGGATCTCGTTGCGGGTTATCCAGCGCACCTCGATCCCGGTGCGGTTGTCGATGTCCTGCCGCTCGCGTTCGTCGGCGATCTCGATATAGGCGACGCCCTGCGTCTCGGGGGCGAGGCTCTCGATCATCCTCGAAAGGGCGGGCAGCCCGGTTTCGTCAGCGCCCATCAGATACCATTGCGCATCGAGGGGAACCGGCCGGCCGACAGGCCCGAGGATGCCCACCTTGTTCCCCGGGAAAGCGGCGACCGCCCAGGCGGAACCGACGCTATCGCCGTCGTGGATCAGGAAGTCGACATCCATCCAGCCCGCGTCCACGTCGAGCCTGCGGATGGTGTAGGCGCGCGGCGTCGGCTTGCGCTCCTCCGGCGGCCACACGGCGAGGCCGTTTTCGCCCAGCGTCGGCCATTCGGGATCGGGCACCTTCGCCGTCGGGAAAAGCATGCGGATGTGCATGCCGCCAAACTTCGCGAAGCGGGCGAGGTCGTCGCCCGCCAGCCTGATCCGCTTCATGTGCGGCGTCAGGTCCAAGACCGAGAGGACCGTCATCTCGCGGAACTGCGGCAGCCTCGTATCGCCCGCCAGATCGCCGCTCCAGCGGATGGAGGGGGATTCGTCCCTGGCATAGACCTGCACGGCCGTCGCCAGCAGGTCCTTGACGCGCGCCAGCCCGTCACGATCGGCGGCGCGGGCACTCATGACCAGTCGCCCCGGCGCCATGTCGAAGCGGGCTTCGCCGAACGGGAAGGTGAAGTCGATGCGATCTGCGGCTTTGTGCGCCACCGCCTGGAAGCTTTGCAACCGGTCCTCGATCTTGTCGAGATAGGCCGGCAGACGCTCCAGCTTCACCTCGGCTTCGCATTTCAGGTCAACCACGGATCGCTTCTCCCAAATGTCAGCCGCCGAAGCGGCCCGTCAGCGCCACCTTGAACGTGCGGCCCTTCGCCTGCTCGATGTCCGACGAGGTGGACCAGCCGCTCTGCGGGTCGGTGTAGGCCTTGTCGAAGACGTTATCGACGCCGAAATCGAAGCGGAAATTGTCGTTGATGTCCCAGTTGGCGAAGACGTTCACCAGGTCGACGCGCGGATAGACGGTCGATCCGCTGGAGAGCGTGCGCACGACCTCGCCAAGGCTCTGATACTGGACGCCATAGGTGAGCCTGTCTTCCAGCGCGCGGAAGCCCAGCGTGACACCGACATTGTCGAGCGGCGTATCGGAGAGCGTCTCTCCGGCATAGGGGCCATCGCGCATGGCGGCGTCGACGAAGGAGGCGGCGCCGGTGACGAAGCCCCAGACGAAATCGTAGGTTCCCTCGATCTCGACGCCGCGAAGCCGCGCCGTACCGACATTCCGCGACTGGGTCACGCCGTTGGCGGAGACCGTGTTGATGTAGTCGTCGACATCGGAGTGGAACACGTTCAGCTTGGCACGGAACATGTCGCCCGCCATGGCCACGTCGTCGAACTTGAAATTCACGCCGGCTTCGATCGTGCTCGCCACTTCGGGCCTCAGCAGCAGGTTGGGCTCGTAGCCCGATCCGTGTGAGCCGTTCTGGCGGAAGACATCCTGCAGATGCGGCGTGCGATAGCCCTCGGCATAGGTGCCGTAGACCTGGAAGCCTTCGAACGGGGGGACGCCGACGGTGACGCGCGGCGACCAGCGGTCGCCGTTCATCGACACGTCCTGCGACGGATCGGTCGGCGTCGCCTTGGACGTGCCGTCGAGGCGGTAGCCGTCGTAGCGCAGTGCCGCGGTCACGTCGAGCCAGCGGTTGTAGTTGCCCTGCCACTGAAGGAAGGCGCCGTAGGCGGCCTGCTCACCCTTGCCGAAATGGTCGGCATCCGAATCGCCGGTGAGGAAGGCATAGTCGCCGCCATAGGTGAGCGTGTGGTCCATGCCGCCGGCCTCGAAGCGCGAGGCGTTGCGCAGGTTGAAGCCCGTGGTCGCGACGTCGTAGTAGCGGCTCTCGCCGATATTCGCCTCCGGCCAGACGCGGAACTGATCCGATCGCGTCGTGCTGTGATAGACGTTGAGGGCCAGGTCCCAATAGTCGTTGTCGAAAGGCTTGTAGGTGTAGCTGCCGGTATAGTTCTCGACCAGCGTATCGGTATCGTAGCGGCTCAGGGTTGCGGAACTGGAGCCGCTCGAGCCGGAGATCACGTCGTCGTAGCGCTGGATCGTGGTTCCCAGCTTCACCTCGTGCCCGTCGGCCGGCCGGAAGGTCACTTTGCCGAAGCCGCTCAGGCCCTCCTCGCCGGTCCAGCGCACGATGTCGCCATTGCCGTCCTTGTACTGGTCGCTGTCGCGCCAGACCAGATTTCCGATGACGCCGAAATTCTCGTTGAAGCTGTATGCGCCCGTCGTGCTGGTCAGCCAGCCGTCGCCATTGGACTCGTAGCGGCCCTTCTGGCTCAGCGCCCATGTCTCGCCCGCCCGCAGGAAGTCCTGCGCCGACTTGGTCTCGAACGCGACCACGCCGCCGATGCCGCCGGTGCCGTAGGCATTGGAGACAGGGCCGCGGATCACCGTGACCTGCTTGAGCAGTTCCGGCTCGATGAAGAAGGAGCCCGAGCCATGCCCGACTCGCCAGTAGTCCTGGCGGGCGCCGTCAAGCGTGACCGCGACGCGGCCATATTGCTGCAGGCCGCGGATGTTGATGGCCGTCGAAGGATCGTCACCGCTCATCGAGGCGCGAACGCCCGGCACCTGCCGGAAGAGGTCGGCCGCGGTCACCGCCTGGATGCGCTCGACCTCATCGCCCGACACGACGCTGGTGCCGGACAGCGCGTCGATGACCGCCTCCCAGCCGAGCGTGGCCGATATGGTGATCACGTCGAGCAGCGTGACGGGGCCGGACGCGGGAGCAGCCTGCTCGACCTGCGTGCCCTCGCCCGCCTGCTGTGCCAGCGTCGCTTGCGTCGCCGCCAGCGCCATGATCGCGGCCAGCGCCGTCGTCTTCGTCAACGTCTTGTGGATTCTCATGCTGTCGGCCCCGCCTTCACGCCTCGTTTTTCACGGCTGGCGGGCATGGGAGGATGCGCGGGCTGGCTCGAATGCGACGTTAGTAGGTAAACATGACTCGCATTGTCAACTTAAATTGGATAGGCAGGCTCCCGCACCCCGGAGGAATCCGTGGACTGCTCCTCGGCATTCAACTGGAGGTCGTTCCATGCAACCGCGATCAAGTGTCTTCCTGCGAATTGTCGCGACATTCGCCGGGTTCCTGTTCATCTGGGCCGCCCATGCCGGCGAGGCAGTCACCGTGACCGACGCGCTGGGAAGAACCGTCGAGGTTCCGCCCGCCACCCGCATCCTGACACTCGGTTCCGACGTCACCGAGATCGTCTACGCGCTGGGCGCAGGCGAGCGCGTGACGGCAGTGGATCGAGGCAGCCGGTTTCCCGAGGACACGGCGTCGAAGCCGAATGTCGGCTATCGCCGGCAGCTCGCGGCGGAGGGAATCGTGTCGCTGTCGCCCGACCTGATTCTCGCGGCCGAGGACATCGGGCCTGCCGAGGTGGTGGAAGTGCTCAAGACGCTGGCTATCCCAATCGTGTTCGTACCGGAGGACAATTCCGGCGCGGGCATCAGCCGCAAGATCGCCCTGATCGCGGCCACTCTGGCGCTCGACGCACAGGGAGAGACGCTGTCGGCCACGGTGGCGCGGGACCTCGACGCGGCGACTGCACTGACCGCCCATATCCCGGAAGCAGAGCGCAAGAAGGTCGTGTTCTTCCATGGGCTGTTGCGGCTGACGGCCGCGGGCAACGGCACCGCCGCCGACGCCATCATCAAGCTCGCCGGCGCGAAGAATCCCATGGACGTCGTCGACGGATACAAGGCCGCCTCGGAGGAAAAGCTGATCGAGCTTGCACCCGACACCATCCTCATGATGGGCAACGGAAACGGCGGGCCGACGGCAGCCGAGGTCTTCTCCAACCGGGCGCTGTCAGCCACGCCGGCCGCCAGGACGCAGTCGCTCGTGGTGCTCGACGGCGCATACATGATCGGCTTCGGCCCGCGCACCGCTGGCGCGGTTCGCGATCTCGCGACCGCGCTCTATGGCGAGCAACTGCTTCAGGCGGCCGACTGAGCGGGCGGCCCGTCAGAGGGCGAACAGGTCGGCGTCGGCATCCTCTCCTCCGGCAAGGGTCGTATCGATCAATTCGGCGGCGATCCGCGAGAACGTGATCCCGTTTCCGCCATAGCCCATGAGCACGAGGATGCGCGGCTTGCCCGGCACCGGCCCGATCAGAGGCAGGCCGGTTCCGGTGTTGCCGAAGCTCCCCGCCCAGGCGAATTCCGGCGTCGGGTCTATTGCGGGCAGCAGTTTGGCGAGCTTGCCGACGATGCGCTCCGTCTTCTCCTTTATCAGTGCGTCGCGTCGCGCCTCGTCCTGGAAATCCTCGTCCTCGCCGCCGCATATGACGCGGCCGTCATGCGTGGTGCGGAGGTAGAGATAGGGGTCCGAGGCTTCCCAGATGAGGGCTTCCGAGGGCCAGAGCGCCTGTTTCGGTTGGCGTCGCGTGGCGATCGCCCATGTCGAGATGATCTCGTGTCGGTCGTCGTCGACCATGTCCATGAGTTCGTACCCGGTCGCGAGCACGACATGGCCCGCGCTGATCACATAGCCGGACCGGGTATGCACATCGACGCTGGACCGCCGATAGCGGATATCGACCGCCTCCTCCGGAGCGAAGAGCCGCGCGCCCCGCGCTTTGGCCCGATCGAGCAGACCGGCCGTGAGCTTCACCGGATCGAGGGCGAGATTTCCGGTGGAAAGGATTGCGCCCTCGCGTTCGAGCCCAAAGCCGGATCTCAATTCCGAGGCCGTGAGATAGCGCGCCGAGAGGCCGGCGGCGGCGCGGAGCTCCGCTTCTCCGCGCAAAGCCTTCCCCCTGAGAACGTTGCCGGCCAGATAGAGCGTCGGCCGATCGCTCATCCGGCAGGAAATGTCGAGTTCCGCGATGCGATCGCGCAGATTGGCGACCGCGAGACGGCTCCGCCGCCAGGCGCGCGTCGCCTTTTCCGCTCCGATGGCATGGCGCAGTCTTGCGAGAGGCACGTCGATCTCGTGCTGGACGAGCGCGGTCGTGGCCGGAGTCGAACCCAGAGACGCTCCGCGCCGATCGATCATCACCACTGTATGGCCCGCCTGGCTCAGCAGATCGGCCGTCATCGCGCCGGATATCCCCATGCCTACGACGAGCACATCGGTGGTAATGCTGGATTCCAGACTCTCCTCTGGGATTCTGGGTGAACGGTAGGACAACCAGACCGGCTTGCCGGTTCGCAGATCGAGCTTGCGCATACGGTGTTTCCTTCAGAAGCACCCTTCAACGGCGGACGCCGCCGAGCGTTCCCCGGGGACGGTGAAACGCGCGCTGTTGCGTACTTTGATCGCTCAGGCCGCCGCGGTGCGCGCGTCCGCCGGCGCGTAGTGACGGCCGAAGCGGTTTTCGAGGAAACGGTCGAGCGCGA
>JACYYK010017500.1_pt1 | contig 10918 bp, 11 predicted proteins | sample 8236871 | NCBI WGS metagenome assembly JACYYK01 (sample SAMN14103087, study PRJNA606662) | landfill metagenome | isolation source: landfill solid waste inoculated with endophyte fungus Paravalsa indica | place: India:New Delhi, Okhla landfill site | collected 2017-11-05 | reverse complement strand
GCGCGTCGTTGACCCCGTCGCCCACCATCGCGACCTTCCGTCCCTCGTGCTGCAGTGCGGCCACCTTGGCTGCCTTGTCCTCGGGCCGCACCCCGGCGAACACCCGGTCGATCCCCAGCTCGCCGGCAACCGCATGAGCGACCGCCGGGGCGTCACCGGTGATCATCACGACGCCGACCCCGGCGGCGTGCAACGCATCGACGGTCGCGCGCGACTCGGGACGGATCGCGTCGGCCAGTCGCAGCGCGCCGACTACCTCGCCGTCGACCAGCACGTGCAGGATGATCGCGCCCTCGTCGCGCCACTGCTCCACCACCGATCGCTCCGCAACGCCGCGTTCCTCGAGCAGGTACGGACCCCCGACCTCGACCGTGGCGCCATCGACGGTTGCGCGAACGCCGACGGCTGGCGACGACGAGAAGCCCGTCGCCCGGCGAACCGTCAGGTCACGATCCCGCGCCGCGCCCACGATCGCCCGGGCCAGCGGATGTTCGCTGTCCGCCTCGGCCGCAGCCGCCAACGCCAGCAGCTCGTCCTCCGTGCGACCGGCATCGGGGTCGACGCCGGTGACCGTCGGCTCGCCGATGGTCAGGGTCCCGGTCTTATCGAAGATCACCGCGTCGACGGTGCGCATCGACTCCAGCGCCAGGCGGTCCTTGATCAGCACGCCGCCCCGGGCGGCGCGCTCGGTGGCGATCGCGACGACCAGCGGGATCGCGAGCCCGAGGGCGTGCGGACAAGCGATCACCAGCACCGTGATCGTGCGGATCACCGCCGCGTCGGGGTCTCCCACCAGCGCCCACACCACGGCCGCGATCGCCGCCGACCCGAGCGCGAACCAGAACAACCAGCCGGCGGCGGTGTCGGCGAGCCGCTGGGCGCGCGACGAGGACGCCTGCGCATCGGCGACCAAGCGCTGGATCCCCGCCAGCGCGGTGTCGTCGCCCGTCGCGGTCACCCGCACCCGGATCCCCGAGTCGGTCGCAACGGTGCCCGCCACCACCGGCTCACCGAGGCTGCGGCGCACCGGCCGCGACTCGCCGGTGACCATCGACTCGTCGATGCTCGCACTGCCGTCGACGATCTCGCCGTCGGCCGGAACGGACCCCCCGGGACGCACGACCACCACATCGCCGACCACCAGCTCCGCGGGCGCAACGGCGACGACATCGTCACCGACGACCTTCTCGGCCCGATCGGGCAACAGCGCGGCCAGCGAGTCCAGCGCCGAGGTCGTGCGCGCCAACGAACGCATCTCGATCCAGTGGCCGAGCAGCATGATCACCACCAGCAGCGCCAGCTCCCACCAGAACTCCAACTCGTGGTGGAGCAGGTTCAGGGTGGCTCCCCACGACGCGACGAAGGCGACGGTGATCGCCAGCCCGATCAGCAGCATCATGCCGGGCTTGCGGGTCCGCACCTCGGAGATCGCACCGGTCAGGAACGGCCAGCCGCCCCAGAAGTAGAGGACCGTGCCGAGGATCGGAGAGATCCACTGGATCGCCTCGCCCGACGGCAGTTCGTAACCGACCAGGTCCGCGAACATCGGACTGGCGAGCACCACCGGCACCGCCAGAATGAGCATGATCCAGAACAGCCGTCGGAAACCTTCCACGTGATCGGAGTGGCCGCCATGACCGCCGTGACCGCCGTGATCGGCCTGGTCGGCATGACCTTCGTGGCCGCCGTGTTCTTTGCCACGACCGAGACCTTCGCCGTCGCAGCCATGGCGCTCGGTATCCTCGGCGCTCGACCGTGCCCCTCGGCCATCGTCGGGGTGATGGGGGTGCGTGTCTCGCGTGAGCATGATGTCACTCCATCATACCCCCTGGGGGTACCGCGGACAACTGCGTGCGCGGCACGTGCGGCTACCGCTCGAAGAACCGCACCACCGGACGCAGACCGAGGTCGTCGACCCAGCCGCTCAGCTCGCTCGCCAACCGCGTCATCTCGTGCGTCGCCACCAGGTAGCCGACGACGATCAGCAGCACGCCGCCGACCGCGGTGATCACCTGGTAGTGGTCGCGGAGCACCTTGGCCGCGCCGGTGACCTTCTCGAACGCGAGCGCCGAGCCGAGGAACGGCACGGCCAGGCCGACGCTGTAGGCGAGCAACAGGAACGCACCGCCGCCGAACCCGCTCTGGGTCGCGGCGGCGGTCAGGATCGCCCCGAGGATCGGCCCCGTGCAGGGGGTCCATGCGACCGCGAACGCCATCCCGGCGATCATCGGCCCGCCGGTCCCGCTGCCGGCCTTGCGCAGCAGCACCTCGGGACGCAGGTTGCGGTTGAGCAACGGCACGAACGGCGTGATCAGGTAGATCACACCCATCGTGATCAACAGCACGCCGGCGATCACGTCGAGGGTGTCCCGCGAGCCGGCGAGCGGGGCGCCGAGGCCGCGGGCGAACAGCCCGAGGACCACGAAGACCAGCGTGAAGCTGAGGCAGAAGAGCAGGGCCGGGCCGAGGATCGCGCCGCGGCGGCGCTCCGACGCCGGACGGATGCTCTCGCCGCCGGTCAGCACCGACAGGTAGCCGGGGACCAGCGGCAGCACGCACGGCGACACGAACGACAGCAGGCCGGCGGCGAACGCCGCGAAGATCGTCGGATCAGCCACCGGGAGCGCCCCCGCAGCCGGTGTCACGCATCGTGGTGCGACGGGCGGCGGTAGGCGGCGGTCGCCAGGGTCAGCTGCCGGCGGTGAGGCGACGGGCGCCGACGTAGTGGGCGCCCCAGTAGTCGTCGAAGGTCTCGTGCTCGAGCACTCCGCGGCTGCTGGTGGCAGAGACGACCGTTGTCGGCCCGGTGGCGATTCCGACGTCCGAGGCGCCGGGTCCGGCGGTCTTGAAGAAGACGAGGTCACCCGGCTGGATCGCGTCCCTGGCCACGGGCTGCCCCATGGTGTATTGGTCGAAGCTGTAGTGGGGGAGCTTCACGTTGGCCTGGGCGTATGCCCACATCGTGAGGCCTGAGCAGTCGAAGCCTCTCGGGCTTGCACCGCCATACCGGTACGGGGTGCCAGCCTGACTGAGCGCAGCTCGCACCGCCTGCATCGCGGCGGGCCCGGGGGCAGGTGCACGGTTCTCCGGGTCGTCGGCGGTGGCGAGCTTCGCTTCGATCTTGTCGGCGAACTTCAGCTTCATCGCACGGAGCGTCTGCAGGTTTGGCCGTCCGGTGGTGACCAGGCGCTTGGTCCGCTGGTAGCGCTTCACGGCGCGCTGTGTCCTCGGTCCGAGTGCGCCGTCGGGGCGGACTTTGACGCGGCGTTGCACGCTCTTGGTCTGCGAGTGGGTCAGCTTCACCGTCTTGACCGCAAGGTCGCGGTCCGGCGACGGCGACGCGGGCGCGGTGGCGGCGGTGGGAGCGACGGAGATGCCGCCGCTGGCGCTCTGCGCCACCGCGCTGGCAGGCAGGACTCCAAGGGTGACGCTGGCGGCCAAGGCGGTGCCGAGCGTGAACTGCTTCACAAGCTTCACAAGCGGTCTCTCTTTCGACGGCCTACGGGGTTAGCTGACGGGCTAGCGCAGAAAGAGACAGCGCCTCCACGAACGCGTGGATTAGCCCCAACACCACTTGGGTCCCCCGTTCACTCAAAACCCGTTCGAGTGATTCGGCATCGGCAAGATAGCAGCTCAGGGACGCCACTGCACCCCGTCCGACAGCACGTAGGATCAAAAGGCCGTCGTGGGCGGCGATTGGCCGCGCATGCCCCTGTTCGATCAGGGCCTGCCCGTGAGGCGGGCTCGGGCTTTCAAAGTTGTGATCCTCCGACGGCCCCTCGGAGAATGGTCCCCTCGTTGCGCCCGGCGCAAGGCCCTACCTGAGACGCCTTGGTCATCGCCTCGGCGGCGATCGTGGCATTGGATGCTGCTCGCGGGACGCTGGCGCTATTCCGGCGCAGATCATGCGACGGATCGGAGATTCCATACATGATGCGCGGCGCGCTCGGGTAGGCGGTGGAGGGTGAGGGTGAGGCCGTCCCCGCTATGGGTGGATGGCCTCCGATGTCCTCGCGAATCTCCCCGATCAAGGAGTCCCGATGTCCAACGCCCACAAGATGCTCGACACCTACCCGCGCGACTTCAACGTCGACGCGGGCGCGATCGCTCGATGCATCGACGCGTGCTACGAGTGCGCGCAGACCTGTACGGCTTGCGCCGACGCCTGCCTCAGCGAGGAGGTGGTCGCCGAGCTCCGCAAGTGCATCCGACTGAATCAGGACTGCGCCGACGTCTGTGCGGCTGCCGGCCGGATCGCCAACCGGCAGACCGAGTACGACGCAAACGTCACCCGGTCGATCCTCGAGGCGTGCGCCACAATCTGTCGCTCGTGCGGCGACGAGTGCGAGAGTCACTCCGAGATGCACGAGCACTGCCGCATCTGTGCGGACTCCTGTCGCGCCTGCGAGCGAGCGTGCAACGAGCTCCTGTCCGCGATTTCCTGATCGAAGGAAGATGCGGGACAGCGAGTAGGAACCACCGCGACGACACGAGCCATCCCCGAGCCGCGTTCCGCGCGAGCGGTCCTGCGGCTCGGGTGGCACCGAGCGGCTGATCCTCTTGGCGCTTCAAACCGTAAATGCCCTGCGCCGACTGGCCGACGCGGCGCGCCGCTCTCGAAGCCTGAATCGCCCGATCCCGTACAACTACGAGGCGAAATCACCGTGGGTCGACGCGGCCTTCGAACTCGGGAACGGGGCGGCGTTCGGCCTCCTGCTGGGTGGCGGCCACGCCGTTCTGGTCGATGTCGTCGATGAGCCAATCCATCTCCTTGATCTCCCGGCGCTGCGACCGAATGATCTCGTCCGCCAGTCGCCGGACCCGCGGGTCGTCGATGTCCGCACGCTCACTGGTCAGGATCGCGATCGAGTGGTGGGGAATCATCCCCTTCATGTACGCCTGGTCATCGACGAACTGCTGCGATCGCGACAGCCACAGAGCGGTGCCGCCGACCACGAGACCGAGGATTACGATGGCGACGTTGGCTTTGAGGTTCCGGTACATCATCCCGGCCATAAAGCCGAGCATGATGATCGCCATCGCGCTCCCCATCAGGATCGCCATGTAGACGCGTTCCTCGCTCCACCGCACGTGAGCCCACGCGAACGCATTGGTGTAGGTCAGGACAAACATCACCACCGTAGAGGTGGCGATCATGGCGCCGAAGCGCAGGTACATCCGGCGCTCGTGCTGCCCCTGCCCACCGCGGGAGGCGTCGTCGTCCCCGGACTGGTTCTCGTGCGTTGGATCAGTCATCGCTGCGTCCTCTCGCGTGGCTCGTCATCGCGCGTCTACCCGCTCCTCCGGAAGGTATCCACGGCCACTCGTCCCCCCGGGGCGCCCTCAGAGAGCGCTAGCGCGTCTCGCACCCGGGGGGCTCATCCGCGTCGCATCCTAGTCTTCGCAGGAGTGCGGAATCGGTGCCCCGGCAGCCTGATCCTGGCCCGCTGCGACGACGCTGGGAACCGAGGCGGCCAGGCCGATGAGCAGCACCACGCCCAGCGCTGCGCTGACGTTCAAAGTGGTGCGGCGCAACGCACCAAGGCCACGGTGCCCACTCAGCAGCTCGTCGACGCGGTCACGAACATCATGCCCGCCCCCGAGGGAGGCCATGGCGGGGTTGTACTGGGAGATCGTCGCCTTGCAGATCGCGCTAGCCAAGGCATACCGGTCGTGCTGCCGTGCGATGGCCCAAGCGTCGGCGTCGCGCTCCAGGTGAAAACGCAGCTCGGCGACTGCATGCTTCGTGCCGGGAATGAATCGCCCCAGCGCGCGGCACGCCTCGGCGTAGAGGACGACGAACCGGTGCAGACGGCGGATGTGACCATGCTCGTGGTCGATGCCCGCGGCGAGTTCTTCGTCGTCGAGTTGCATCAGGGCCCCGGCGGAGACGACGAGCTTGGGGTGGCTGAATCCGGCCGCCGCGACGAACACGTCAGGTCCGCCGATGATCACGCTGTGGGCCGGCCCGCGGCCGACAGCGTCGCGGGTGATGAGTCGCCGGATCGAGCGGGCGGCGCGAACCAGGCCGAACGTCAGCGAGATGGCCGAGGCGGCCAGCACGAAGATCGGGAAGACCGCGACCGCATGGCCGACGTTGTGTCCAGCGACGTCCAGATGCACGGTGGCAGTCGGGATGATGTGCCAGCACCAGTGGGTCATCGTGTCGAAGAGTGCCGTGGCGGGCAGGAACAACACGAGGTAGAGCGCGACGAAGATGCTGGTCAGTGCGCGTAGGCCGAGCGCGACGCTCCACAGAGTTGCCGCGGTCGCCGGAGCCGCACGCCGAAGAGGGACGGCGTGCGGCAGGAGGACCGCCGCGATCACCAAAAACGCTAGGAGCGCGATCATCGCTTGCGGGCCTCTCTGGCGGCGTTGGCCTGACGAGCGCGCTTTTGCAGGTCGAAGAGTTCGTCGGTGTCAATCGTGCCGATCAGTTGCGCCAGTGCGGCTTGGCGCGCCTCGAGGGAGGCACCGGCGAGGGTCCGTTCGATGGAGCGCGACAGATACTGCCCCTCGGTCACCTTCGCGGTGTAGACGAATGTCTTACCGCGACGCTCGCGGGTGAGGAGCTTGCGGTCGACAAGACGGTTGAGCACGGTCTGCACCGTGCTGTACGCGCTGCGGTGCCGAGCGGGTAGCCCCGCGCGGACGTGCTCGACGGTCCCTTGGCCGTTGTGCCAGAGGACGATCATGATCTGCTCTTGCAGTTCTCCCTGGATGGCACCGTCGGTCATCCCCCGAGTATGGCAGCGCAAGTCCTACGGCTCGTGAAAGGAGCCTGGCCAACGAGTCAACGAACGGGCCTCGGCCCCTACGCCAGTCAGCAACTCGTGGACCCAAGGGGTCAGCGTAGCGAAGTCCGACGATCTGTAGGATTTGCTGGGTGCGGTCCCCACGCCTTCGGACATGTCGACCGATTGATGCTCATCGCTCCCTCCGCGGCCTCCCAATCGGACGCGCCGTACTGGCGGGAATCGGTCTGGGCCACAGCCCGTACGGCCGCTGGCCGTTTGCGGCGCCTGCTCGGCGGCCGTACGCTCCGACGACCGGGGGCACCCGATGCTGACCCGATGGATCTTTCTGATCGCCCTCCCGCTTCTGGCCCTGGCTGGGTGCGGCGACGGCGAGCCAACTGCCGCGACGACTGGCACCGACACGCGGGCGGCGCTCAGCGACGACAGCATCTCGCATATCCACGGGGTCGGAATCAACCCGGCTGATGATGCGCTAATCATCGCCACCCATTCGGGCCTGTTCCAGGCCGCATCGGGCCAGCGCCGAGCGACGCGCCTGAGCGAGCTCCGTCAGGACACGATGGGCTTCACCATCGTCGGACCCGACCGGTTTCTGGGCTCAGGGCATCCCGCGGCGGGCGCCGGGCAACCGTCGCTGCTCGGCCTCATCGAGTCCAACGACGCCGGCCAGAGCTGGAGGTCCGTGTCGCTGTCGGGCCAAGCGGACTTCCACGTGCTTCGCGCGTCCGGACGTCGAATCTATGGCGTGAACTCGACCGACGGGGCGCTTCTCGTCTCCGGGGACAGTGGACGCAGCTGGAGGCGAAGTGCCCCGCCGGGCGCCATCGTCGATCTGGCGATCGATCCGAAGGATCCCGACCACGTCGTGGTCTCCGGAGACCGCGGACTGGCGCGCTCCGATGATGCCGGCCGGACATGGAAGCGCCTGGACGAGGCCCTCACCGGCCTTCTGGCGTGGAACTCGCGACTGGTACTCATCGACGCTGACGGCCAAGTGCACGCCAGCACAGACGACGGTCGACGTTTCGTCGAGGCCGGCAACGTTGGCAGCCAGCCTGCCGCGGTCGCCAACGCGGGCGAGCGGATCATCGTGGCATTGCACGACAACTCGGTTCACATCTCCGCGGACGACGGCGGCCACCGCTGGAAACTGCGCCTAGAGGCGCAATGAGCCCCGAGTGCGCTAGGGCGGTCGCGGTGCGCGCCGACTCCTGAATCGGGCTTCATCCTGCGGGTTTCGAACTACCTGCGGGTTCCGAACTACTCAAGTTTCCCTAGGGTTACGCCGACATCCTGTAGGAGTTCATGGTTCTTGGTCATCGCAGTCGCCACCCTCGGCGGCCCTTTCCGGCCCCGGCGACCCCCGCCAGGCCTGCGTGCTCGATGAAACGCTCCGCTGCGATCGTCCTCAATCACGTTGCCTGTAGCGGTGCACACATCGTTCGAACGCACCGACGATCCCCGTGAGCGCAATCCGTTTTCGCGCAATCATCAGTCGGTCGAGCCGTCGGTTCGCCGTCCTATTGATCATCGTCGGCCTCGGAGGCGCTGTTGCCGTACACCATGGCCTGCCCAACGGTATGTCCAAGGATCCTGGGCACGGCGAGCACACCGCAGCGGTTTGTCCCGCCGTTCTCACTGCCGGCACCGTCGTTGCCGTCGTCGGCACCTTCGGGAGACGGCGACAGCGGCGGGCTGAGTCGCTGCCACGAGCCCCACTGGCGCGGTGCAGGAAGAGCCTGATCGCACTTCTCCCCACGGCCGCGCGGTCTCGCGACGGGCCGAAGATCCCGCTGTTCCTCCTCCTCGGGGTGTTCCAACGGTGATTCGGGCGTGCGCTCGCCGCATGCCTGCGCGTCCGTGTCCGGACGCATCCCGCCGTTGAACCTCACCCAAGGAGAAGGACCAACATCATGAAGCTCTCGAAGACCCGAACGGGTGCCATCGCACTGTCGCTGGCCGGCGCTCTTGCCGTCGCCGGCTGCGGCAGCAGCTCCGAAGACTCCGCTAGTTCCAGCGGGGGCCACGACATGAGCAGCATGTCGACCAGCACCAAGACGACCGGCACGTCGGACTCCACAACACCCGTCGATCAGGCGTTCGTGCGCCAGATGGTGCCCCACCACGAAATGGCGGTCGATATGGCCAAAATCGCTCAGAAGAACGGGCAACGTGCCGAGATCACGGCACTGGCCGATGACATCATCGCGACACAGGACGCCGAGATCGCCGAGATAAAGAGCGTCGCAGCCTCGCTGGACGTGAAGCTGGAGTCGATGGACGACATGGCTCACGCCGAGCACTCGGCCATGGACGACTCGAACTCGAAGACGATGGACGCCGACCTTAAAACGCTCGGCCTAACCATGGAGGAAGCGGGCATGTCGATGGACATGGGCTTGCTCACGACCGGGAAGCCGTTTGACCGAGCGTTCATCGACATGATGATCCCCCACCATCAAGGAGCGATCCGCATGGCCCGAGCCGAACTGGCGCAAGGTAAGAACCCGAAGCTGCGCACGATCGCGGTCGCCATCGTGGCAGCCCAGGAGAAGGAGATCACGCAGATGAACTCCTGGCGCAAGGCCTGGTACGGAAGCTCGTCGCCTTCCGGCGGCGTGCCCGCGGCCTGACCCGTTGGTGGTGGCCGAACTCAGTCGGCCACCACCAACAGTTCGTCGGAACCATGGGCCGCCACCAGGTGCTCAACGACGGCCAACAGTACGCATGCGGTCTGCGGTCCGGGGACGCACCGTCCCTATCGCGAGCCCGCGACGCACGACCCACTTTTCGCACACGGATCGCAAGATGAATCAGCAGACGTTCGTTTTCGCCGACATCGCCGGCTTCACGGGGCTGACCGACACCCATGGGGACAAGCATGCAGCGGATGTGGCCGAGGCCTTCGCCACCCGCGTGCGCGACGCGGTCAGAACCTACGACGGGGAGTGCATCAAGACCGTCGGCGACGCCGTGATGTTGCGCATGGCCCGCGCGACCGATGCGGTCACCCTGAGCCTGGCTATCGTCGAGACGCTCATGCGCGACCACGGCTCGCCGTCAGTGCGGGTGGGCATGCATACCGGTACGGCGGTGCGCGCCGCGGGCGACTGGTTCGGCGCCATAGTCGACATCGCCGCCCGCGTCGCTGCGGAGGCGGGCCGCGGGGAAGTCTTGGTCACGGCTACGACCCGGCAGGCCACCGATCGCGGCCAGATCGACTTCGTCGATGTAGGCGTTCGCGAGCTGCGCAACGTTCCCGAACCCGTCGCTCTCTACCGCGCCCGGCTCAACACGTCGGTTGGCCCCGCGGGCGAGCACATCGACCCGGTCTGCCGTATGGCGGTCGACCCGGCGAAGGCCGTGCGCGTCCCGAAGCATCGAGACTCCCCGTACTTCTGCTCGCAGACGTGCATGGGCACCTGGCTCCAGCAGCAACAAGACACCGGTAACGACAGCGATGCGCTGCAGTAGCAAAGCCGGTGAGCCCGCCTGCGGTCGTCGCAACCGCTCCCTCACCCGGAACTGAGCCTTGGCCGGCTGGCGGTCACCTGGGACGGCCTGACGATCGCCCTGAGCATCCCGTCAGTGAAGTAGACGGCGGGCGACCCGGCGACGAACTCGGCCGACCGCCGAGCGGGGAGTGCCGTCGCCGCATCCGGCGGTCGGCGCCACCCTTCTCGAAAAGACCAGCCCTAGCTCCTCGTCACCCAAAGCACCCGCGCGGACACCGCCGCCACCGCGGCCAGCACGAGCGCCGCCACCGCCGGGGAAACCAGCGCCCCGACCGCCCCGGCAAGCGGGTAGGTGGCCGTTTCGCGTCGCCCGTGGCTCGCCATCGTGATGCGTCCGCTACCCAGTAACGCTACCCACCCCGTGTCTTTGCAGGCGGCAGTTCCGCTGCTTGGGTGGCCTGGAACGAGGGAACCCCTGTCGATGACAGGGGTTCCGTGTCCTGCTTCCTAGGTGGAGCTAGCCGGGCTCGAACCGGCGACCTCCTGGGTGCGATCCAGGCACTCTTCCAGCTGAGCTATAGCCCCAGGAAGACACAGAATAGCGCGACCGGGATCGGCGGTGCGGCCTGGCGGGGGATCTCCCGTTGGGAGGGCAGCCCGCGCGGTTCCGGTGGAGTCCTGGGCGCGGCGCGGGGGACGGCGGCG
>JACYYK010005839.1_pt1 | contig 10934 bp, 5 predicted proteins | sample 8236871 | NCBI WGS metagenome assembly JACYYK01 (sample SAMN14103087, study PRJNA606662) | landfill metagenome | isolation source: landfill solid waste inoculated with endophyte fungus Paravalsa indica | place: India:New Delhi, Okhla landfill site | collected 2017-11-05 | reverse complement strand
GGCGTCGACCGGGACCGAGCCGTCGGGCGGTGGGGTGGTGAGGGTGGTCGGGGCTCGTTCGGTGGAGGTGCGGATGGTGACCTGTGCCTCCTCACCGACCGCGTCCTTGGCCTGCTCTCGGGCCTCCTCCTTGACCTTGTTGGTCTTGCGCTGGGTCGGCTTGGACTTCTGGGAGGGCTTCGACTTCGGTTTCGGCTGGGACTTGGGCTTGGCCTTGGCCTTGGGGGCCTTGTTGGCGCGGGCCTTGCGGGCGGCCGCGCGGATGGCGGCGCGGATCGCGATGCGGGCGGCGATGCGGGCGGCGATGCCGACCAGGATCGGGAAGAACAGGCCGTCGGGGTCGGAGAAGGTGGCCGGCGCGTTGTTGGCGTAGGCGTAGGGGTTGATGGTGGCCGGGTCGGTGAAGTCGACCATGGGGTCGACGGAGAGGAAGCGGCCGGTGGCCGGGTCGTAGGGGCGGGCGCCGAGCTGGGTGAGGCCGGTGTCCTCGTCCTTCAGACCGCCGACGAACCCGCGTCCGCCGGGCCACCGGGACGGGGCCTCGCCCCGGTCCTCGCCGAACGGGGTGAGCTGGCGGCGGGTGACCGGCATGGACGCCTGCGTCATGTCGACGGAGGTCTGGGTGGAGCCGTGGTGGTCGGCGAGGAGGACCTGGAGTCCGCCGTCGCTGCTGCGGACCGTGGTGGAGCCGTCGGGGTGGGAGTAAAAGCGTTCGGTGGTGGTGGTGCCGTCGGGCTTGGCGGTCAGCTCGGTCTCGCCCAGGTAGAGCGTGGTGGAGCCGTCGGGGCCGTGGCGCAGGAGGCGTTCGCCGCTCGCGTCGTTGAGGTACTTGGTGGTCTTGGTGCCGCCGCCCTCGACGGGCTCACTGACCTCGGTGAGAGCGCCCTCGGGGTCCCACTTGAGGGTCTGGGTGGTGCCCTTGTGCTGGCGGGTGGTGGTGTTGCCGGCCTTGTCGTAGCCGTAGACGGAGCGGGTGGTGCCGCCCGGGCCCTCGGAGGCGACCTCGGCCAGGCGGTTGGGGCCGCCGGCCTCGCCGCCGTAGGAGTAGGTGCGCTTGATGTCCTTGGCGGTGTTCCCGGCGGGGTCGTGCTCGGTGAGGGCGGTGCGGTTGCCGGAGTCGTCGAAGGTGTAGCTGTGCCAGTACGGCTGGTCGCCGCCGACCGTCGCCTTGCCGGGGCCGCCGGTGCAGGTGTCGTCGGCGGCGGTCCAGGCGGAGGTCATCCGGCGGAGCTGGTCGTAGACGAAGCACTGGGTGTCGGGGCCGGCCTGGCCGTCGGGCATGCCCTGGCCGGGGGTGCGCTTGATGGAGGTGAGGTTGCCCGCGTCGTCGTAGGTGTAGCCGGTGTCGTCGATGAGGGCGGGCTGGACGCCGCGGTCGTGCACGGTGCGGGTGAGCTGGCGGCTGAACTCGTCGTAGTAGTACGAGGAGAAGAGCTTGCGGCCGGCCGGGCCGGCCTCGGTGCGCAGGACCTCGCCGAAGCGGGAGTAGGTGACGTTCGCGACGTAGGTGGTGTTGCCGGTGATGGAGAGCGGCAGGTCGTCGGTGGTGGTGTAGCGGAAGACCAGGCGCTCGGAGGCGAGGTTGCCGGCCTTGGGGAGCTGGACCCAGGCGAGGTTGCCGGTGTCGGTGTAGTCGTACCGGTAGTCGTACGTGCCGGCGACCTTGCCCGCGGCCGCCGAGACGGTGGTGCGGGTGGCGAGGGGACGGTTGGCCTTGTCGTAGGAGGTGATCTCCTCGCGATAGGCGTTGCCCTCGTCGTCGTAGCGGATCGCCGCGGTGGGCAGACCCTTGCCGAGGGTGTCGTAGGTCCACTCCAGGCGCTTCTTGCCGTCGGCGGAGTCCTCGCGCAGGGAGGTGGGACGGCCGGCCTTGTCGTAGGTGGTGACGAGGCGTTCGCCGTTGGGGTTGGTGGTGGCGACGAGGTTGTCGGTCGCGTCGAACTCGTAGGTGGTGCGGCCGCCGTCGGGGTCGGTGGTGGCGGTCTGGCGGCCCCGCGCGTCGTAGCTGAAGGTGTACTCGGCCCCGCCGGGCTCGACGATCTTGGTGAGCTGGTCGAGGGCGTCGTAGTGGTACGTGGTGTCGCGCCAGGCGCTGCGGTCCTTCTTGGTGTACTCGCGCAGGCGGGACTGGCGGCCCTCGGCGTCGGTGTAGGTGGTGGTCACCGTGTCGCCCTCGGGCGGGACGACGGTGGAGGCGTCGCCGTCCTTCTCCAGGGTGGTGCGGGTGGTCTCCTCGCCGTAGGCGTACGAGACCTCGCGGACCGCCTCGCCGGAGCCGTCGTAGGTGACGCGGTTCTGGCTGGGGACGACGTTGTCGCCGACGACCAGGAGGGTGGTGCTGACGGGCTGGTCGTTGTAGTAGCCGTCGTTGGTGACGACCTCGCGGCCGGCGGAGTCGTAGAAGGTGTCGTTGACGATGCGGCCCTCGCCGCCGACAGCCGGGTCCTGGGTCTGGCGGACGCGCAGGTGGCCGTCGAGGATCTCGTGGCTGACGGCGTAGCTGCCGTCGTCCTTGAGGGTCTCGTTGGTGACGACGGTGGGCTTGGTCTTGGTGATGGCGTACTGGTAGCGGGCGTTGGGCGCCTTGGTCTTGTCGCGGTCGATGTCCCAGACCTTGAGCAGGCGGCCCAGCGGGTCGTACTCCATGTCGACGCGCTCGCCGTTGGGCCCGATGTCGGCGGTGCTCAGGCCGCGCTGGACGTCGAACTCGGTGGTCTCGGTGTGGCCGAGCGGGTCGGTGGTGACCTGGGTGTGCGGGACGGCGACGGTGGCCGGGGTGAAGGCGACGGTGGTCTTGTCGCCCTCGGCGTCCCAGGTGGCTGTCTCGCGGCCGTGCAGGTCGTAGGAGGTGCGGTCGGTGGTGGTGTAGCTCTTGCCGTCGACGTCCAGTTCCTGGACCTCGGTGACCAGGCCCTTGGTGGGCTTGTCGCCGAAGGCGCCGCCGTCGTAGAGGGAGCGGGTGTCGTCGATGACGGTGGCCGAGGCGTCGTCGCAGGCGCCGTTCTTCGTCACCTCGCGCGATTCGGTGTCGACGATGTACGCGTCGGTGTCGCGGACGTAGCTGGTCAGGGTGCAGACCAGGCGGCCGCCCGCGGTCTTCTCCTCGACCTTGGTGGGCATGCCGTAGCTGTCGTAGGCGGTGGTCTCGGTGGAGCGGCGGTACGTGTCGCCCTTTACCAGTTCGCGGGTCTCGGAGGTGACCGGGTGGACCATCCACGCCTCCAGCGCGGTGGTGCCGGTACGGGCCCGGGAAGCCGTCTTCACGGCGGAGGGGGTCCCCTTGACGGCGGAGTCGACGGAGCCGCCGACGGCGTCGTAGGTGATCTCCTCGCGCAGCTGGCCCTGGAACTCGGTGCGGTCGGGGTGGGTGCCGCCCTCGGAGTCGGTGACGGAGGCGGTGCGGGTGCCCGAGGGCAGCTTGTCGCCGTGCATACCGCGGAAGTAGCGGTGCTCGGTGAGCTGCTGGGGGGCGCCGTCACTTGCGTCGCCGACGCGGGTGCGGACCCGCTCGTAGCCCCGGTACTGCGACCAGGTGCGCTCCTTGGCCGCGGTGTGCTCGCTGTCGTCGTACGCCCAGGCGGCGCCGCCCAGGTACTCGTAGGAGGTGACGGTGGCGCGGGCACCCGCGACGTTGTCCTCCTCGCGGACCTTGGTGACGACGTACTTGTGGAACCAGTCCTGGACCGGGTCGGTGGCGCCCTTCGGGGTCCAGTACTGCGGGTAGCAGCGCATCGTGTTGGTGTGCGGCGAGGCCGGGAGCTTCACGGGGGCGCGGGCGCTGCACTCGGCGTCGGAGTAGGTGACGCCGATGGTGCCGCCGGTCTCGGTGTCGACCGCCTGGACGCGCAGCCGGGAGAAGGGCTCCAGCCCTTCGAAGCCGTCGACGCGGTTGTCCAGCTGCTGGCCACGGAAGGTGACCTTCGGCATGTCGGCGGTGGCGCCGTCGGCCGCGTGGCCGGTGCGGCCGATGGACTTGAGCCAGAGGGCGGGCGAGGTGCCGTCGCCGGTGGCGGGAAAGCTCTGGTCGAGGGTGAAGGTGTCGACCGGGCGGAGGGTGGAGCCGGCCAGCACCTTGGTGGTGATCTTGGCGAGCCGCTTGGTGGACCAGAAGGTCGGGGTGTTCTTGTTCTTGCACTCCTCGCCGGGCAGGCACTGCTGGTCCAGCGGGGTGTCGGGCCAGTGCTTGGCGTTGGCCGCCTTGCGGTCGGCCTCGGCGCAGGCGAACGCCTCGGTGGGCACGCACCGTTCGGTGACGCCGAACTCGACGCGGGCGGCCGGGTCGCTGGTGAAGAGCTTGTCGGCGCGCTGGCCGTAGTCGATGCGGTGCGGGTACGCGGCCCGGTCGTAGGTGACGCCGGCGGGCTTGTCGTTCTGCCCGTAGCGGTTGGTCTCCTTGGTCCACCAGACCGTCATGGCGTCGCCGAGCGGGTCGACGACCTGGTCGAGCATCCAGCGCCAGCCCTGGGTGCAGAAGGACGAGGCGAAGGCGGAAGCGTGGCAGTCCTCGCCGGGGTGGTTGCCCGCGACGGGGACGGTGAGCACGGAGTCGGTGCGCTGGCTCCCGGCGCCGGGCAGCTTGTTCAGGCCGAAGTGGTACTGGGTGCCGTCGGTGGTGGTGAGGACCCAGTACTCGCCCTTGTACGCGCCGTTGTCGGCGCCGGTCTTGCGCTCCAGCCGGGTGCCGTCGTCGTCGGCGGGGCGCCAGACGCCGGTCTTGTCGTCCTTGACCAGCTCGTTGCTGGAGCCGTCGAGGGACATGACCATCTGCTCGGTGCCCCAGCACAGGTCACCGGTTTTGCCGCTCTCGCCGGGGTTGTTGGCGCCGCTGCCCTGGTCGTCGGCGCAGGGGCGGTAGCGGCGCTCGATGAAGCCGGGCTCCCAGTCCCAGCCCTCGGCGATCCAGGAGGACTGGGAGTTGGTGGAGGCGGTGCGGCCGTCGACGGCCTGCGAGGAGTAGCCGATCTCGATGTCAGGGGCCGGGCCGCCCGGGGTCTCGGGGACGTCGACCGGGTAGCTCCAGGAGAAGCCGCCGGAGGAGCTGCCGGCCATCCAGGAGCCGGAGGGTGACAGGGAGGTGGCGCCGTAGTTGCCGCCCGCGCCGCCCGCCGAGGTGCTGCGGACCGTGGGGGAGCACCTCGCGGCCGGGCGCGCGGAGCCCGCGGCGCGGCTGCTGCAGGAGACGGCCCGCAAGCGTCCTCTCACGGCTGCGGAGCAGCACCGGCTCGCGGTCGCCCTCATGACGCTCGGCCGGCGCCGCGACGCGCTGCGCACGCTCGAGCGGGCGAAGGGTCCGGCGGCGACGGTGGCCGTCGGTGCCGGCATCGCGTCCCAGTACTACCGCGGCAGGAGGAAGTGAGCATGCGCACGGTGTCGACCGACCTCAGGACGGCGCTGCTGACCCGGGACTGGGAGGCCCTCGCCGCCGGCGCGGGGTCCCGGACGCGCGAGGCCCGCCTGGCCGCGGTGCTGACCGGGCTGCGGGCCGGCGACGACGAGGCGGTGCTCGCGGCGCTGCCCGAGGACGGCGGCGAGGCGGTGCGCTACCTGGGCGACCTCGCGCGCTGGCGCACGGGGACGCTCGCCGGCGTCCGCGGGCCGCAGCACGCCGTGGCGTTCGAGCGGCTCCACCGCGACGACGTGGTGACGGTCGCGACCATCCAGAAGTCCGGCACGCACTGGATGCGGTTCCTGCTGACCAACTACGCGCGGGCCCTCGACGACCCGCGGGTGGACAGGCCGATCTCCTACCCGCAGCTGCAGCAGGAGTACTACGGCAACAACCGCTGGCAGGTGTTCCGCGGGGCGGAGCCCTACCGCGAGCCGGCCGGTCTGCTGGCCGGCCACGGCATCTCCGACGTGACGATGCAGCACTTCCGGCACGACTTCGACCCGTTCGCCTTCAGCCCGGGCCGCAAGATCATGCTCTACCGCAACCCGCTGGACCACGTGGTCTCGCTGTTCCACTACACGATCAAGCAGCGCCCCCGGAACCGGGACCGGGCCGATCACCCGCGCGACGTCATGGCGCACATGCTCGAGACGTATGCCCTGCACCTGCGCACGCTGGACAGCTACCGGGACGACCCGGACGTCCACGTCGCCTCGTACGAGTCCCTCAAGGCCGACCCGGGCCGCCGGTTCCGGGAGGTGCTGCGGTTCCTGGACCTGCCCCTCGTGGACGATGCCGTCGACCGCGCGCTCGCGCTGTCCGACATCGCCACGATCCGGGCCATGGAGGAGCAGACCGGACGGTCGATGGTGGTGCGGCTGGACGGCTACTTCACCCGCGACGGCTCCATCGGGCAGTGGAAGGAGTTCTTCGACGACGCGGACGTCGAGCGTGCCCGGCGGGTGCTCGCCTCGCACGGCGTCGACCTCGAGGCGTTCACGATCGACTGACCGGGTGACCGGGTGACCGGGTGACCGGGTGACCGGGTGACCGGGGCGATCAGTCGACGGTGGGTCACGAGACCGCGGTGATCTTCGTGATCCACGACGCCGGCATCGAGCCCGCCCCGGTGCGTGCGCCGATCTTCGAGCGCATGGCGTCCGCCTTGCCGGTGATCGTCGACGTCTTGCCGTTCGGCTGGGTGGCGGTCAGGGTGCGCACCTGGCCGCTCTTCCACTTCGCCGTCACCTTGATCGACCGGACGTTGTTCAGGCCGAAGAGCTTGCGTGCCTGCGCCTGCGTGATCGTGCGGGTCCAGGCCTTGTACGAGTTGCCGGGGGCGGCCTTGCTGTACGGGTCGCTGACCGACCGCTCGTACGGGACGACCGACGACCACACCTCCTCCGAGTGCGCGGTGCGTCCGCCGCTCGAGGAGTAGTAGTGCGCCTGGACCGGGGCACCCTTGTACGTGAGCGCCTGGGCCCGGGTCCGGCTGTCGACGGACGCGTTCACGGCCTTCTTCCAGACCGTGCCCCAGCGGCCGTTCGTGCCCTCGCTCTCCTTCTTCCAGCCGGTGTAGTTCTGGTCGCGCACGTCGTCGACGACGTGGCACCGGCAGTCGGTCTTCGCCTTCTTCATGGCGACCAGCGCGTACGAGCGGGCGGCCATCGCCTGGGCACGCAGGGCGGCGCTGCCCGTCTCGCCCCAGGAGGACGGCATCTCCGCGATGCCGTAGAGGTACTCGGTGTTGAGCAGCACGTCGTTGGCGACGTTCGGGATGCCCTTGCGGGCGCTGAGCGTCATCCGCCCGTGCTTGTAGGTGCCGTGCGCGTCGCGCACGGTGGCGAGCGCCTGCTTGCCCCCGGGCTGGTAGTAGCGCGTGCCGGACCAGTGGATCCGCAGCAGGGCGGCGCTGTAGGTCTTGCCCGCCACCTTCACCACGATCTTGCCGTCGGACACCGAGAGGTTGAACCTCGTGGTCCCCGATCCGGTGACGAGCGTCTTGCCCGCCGCGGTGCGCAGCCGCCAGTTCCCGTCGTGGACGGCGACGGCGCTCGTCTTCTTCGTGTCGCCGTACCCGGAGCGGCCCAGGGGGTCCGGACCGTAGACCTGGACCGCCACGATGTCGGGGGTCGTGACGTGCGTCGTCGTCGCGTCCTGGTAGTAGTGCCGGAGGATGTCGCCCCCGTTGACGCCCCCGCGGCGCGCCAGCTCGTACGCCCCGAACTGCGGCATCCCCACGCCGTGCCCGTAGCCGCTGCCGGAGAGCTGGAACTTGTCGGGGACCGCCGCCGCCTGTGCGGTCGCGGGCACCGCCGCCAGGCCGGCCGCGGTCAGGAGCGTGGTGGTGACGCCGGCGACGAACCGTCGCCGCCACGTCCCGTGCACGGTCGAGCGCGTGGTCGAACGCATGGCCGAACCCCCTCGGACGTTTCCGCTCTGCCCACTGTGCGTCACGTCAGGGGGCGGAGCATCTCGGGTCGTGGGGTTCGCCGTCCCGGTCGCTGGCATCGTCGCTGGGGCCTACCGTCGGGAAGCATGAGTCGATGGGGACGGATCTGCACGGCCGCAGGCGTGACCACCGCGCTGGCGCTGGGGGGTGTGGTGCTCCCGACGGTCACCCTGCCGGTGCCGGAGGCGCAGGCGGTACCACCGGACGTCGAGACGGTCACGGTGCAGGGGGTCGACCGCACGGCGCGCTCGCAGTCGGGCGCGCTCGCCGACGCGGGCGGTGGGGAGCACGAGCACGCAGACCAGCCCGGCACCGACGACGAGGCCAGCGACGAGGCCAGTGACGAGGGCGGTGACGGGGCCGGTGAGCTCCGGGTCCTCGGCGAGGCGGCGGACGGCTCCGAGACCCTCGAGGAGGCCGAGCCCGCGCCCGAGGAGGAGGGCGAGCTCGCGGCGCTGAGCCCGCGGGAGACCACGCAAGAGTTCCTGGTGGCCGGTGTGACCTGGGAGGCGTCGTCCGAGGGCGCGGCGGCGGGGCCCGAGGTCACGGAGGTCGCCGTCCGGCTGCACGAGGACGGCGCCTGGAGCGACTGGCGCGCGCTGGGCCTCGACGGCGTGGTCACCGAGGAGGGACGCACCGGGACGGAGCCGATCACGTCGGCGGGTGCCGACGGCGTCCAGGTGCGGGTGCGCACGGCGGACGGCGAGACACCGGCCGGCCTGAAGGTCGACGTCGTCGACCCGGGCACCTCGGCCGCGGACGCGACCGTCGGGACCGACCAGGCCCCCGCGGCGTCGGCGAACGCCGCGACCGGGCGGGAGATCCGGCCGAGCATCGTCAGCCGCAAGGGGTGGGGCGCCGACGAGTCGTTGCGCGGCTCGTGGTCGACGGTGTCGGGCCAGCTCGACGCGATCTTCGTGCACCACACCGCCGGGACCAACTCGTACTCCAAGGCCCAGTCCGCGCAGATCGTGCGCGGCATCTACGCGTACCACACCAAGTCGCGCGGCTGGCCCGACATCGGGTACCAGTTCCTCGTGGACCGGTTCGGCCGGGTCTTCCAGGGGCGCTCCGGCGCGCTGGACGACAACCCGATCGGGGCGCACGCCGGCGGGTACAACACCGGGACCATCGGCGTGTCCGTGATGGGCGACTACCAGGTGGCCCGCCCGTCGTCCGCCGTGATGAACGCCCTGACGCGCGTGATCGCGTGGAAGGCGTACCGGTACGGCGTCGGCCCCAAGTCCCACGTGAAGCTGCCCACCGGGGGCAGCACCGGTTCCGACACCCGCGCGAAACCGGGGCAGAAGGTGCGTGTGCCCGCCATCACGATGCACCGCACCACGAACCACACGGCGTGTCCGGGGCAGCACCTGGCCGCCAAGATGAAGGGGCTGCGCACCTCGGTCCAGGACAGGGTCAAGAGGGCGAAGAGCTACTACGGGAAGGTCAAGCCCGCCGTCGGCAAGCCGAACGGGAAGGCCCAGGCGGGCCAGTCGCCCGCGCAGTGGTCCCCGTCCGCGACCTACAGCTGGAGCAAGGTGCCCGGCGCCACGAAGTACCAGGTGCTGCACAAGTACGCGGGCTGGAAGGCGAACATGCCCGACCAGCGCTTCTGGCGGGTGCTCGGCACGACGACGAAGACCTCGATGAAGATCAAGACCAGCCCCGGGACGACTCGGCACGTGGCGGTCCGCGCGATCTCGAAGAACGGCCACCGGGGCAAGATCGAGAGCATCACGCGCTCGTCCCGGCCGGTGCACCCCAGCAACTGGGTGCGGTCGAGCACCTGGAAGAAGGTGAAGGGCTCCGGGTACAACACGGGCCAGGCGTTCCGCAGCGCGGGCTACAACGCGCAGATCAAGATCAAGGGCGCCAAGCAGGTGAAGTCGGTGCGGATCATGGCCGCCACCGGCCCGGGGTACGGCCGCGTCCAGGTGAAGGTGGGCGGCAAGGCGTACGGGACGATCAACCTGAGCTCGGCGAAGTTCAACCCCAGGAAGGGGTTCCCCGTGAAGCTGCCCGCCAGGGCGAACGGCACCGTGACGCTGCGCAACGTCGACCACGCCAAGGAGGTGCGCATCAGCTCGATCGCGCTCTCCCGCAACTGACCGTTCGCCGGTGCGCCCGGCGCCGCCGTGACGTCCCCTACGATGGTCCGGACCTCGCACCGGGCGAGCGACGCACGGAAGGAGCGGCGTGAGGACTGCGCTGATCGGGCACACGGGCTTCGTCGGGTCGAACCTGGCGGCCGCGCACGCGTTCGACGACCTGTACAACACGTCGAACATCCAGCAGATCGAGGGGCAGGAGTACGACCTGGTGGTGAGTGCGGCGGCCCGCGCCGACTCGCACCGCATCAACCAGGACGGCGCCGCGGACCGGGCCGAGATCGACGCGTACGTCGACCTGCTGTCGACCGTGCGCACCGACAAGCTGGTGCTCGCGTCCACGGTCTGCGTGTACCCGGGCCAGACGTCGCCGGACGAGTCGACGCCGCTCTCCGAGGACGGGCTGACGCCCTACGGCGCCAACCGCCTGCACATGGAGCGCCGCCTGGGCGACGTGTTCGACCTGCTGCCCGTCCGCCTGCCGCAGCTCTACGGCCGGGGGATCAAGAAGGGCATCGTGTACGACCTGATGAACGACTACCGGGTCGAGCACATCCGCCCGGAGGGCGAGTTCCAGTACTACGACCTGCGGCGGCTGTGGGCCGACGTGCAGGTGGCGCTCGAGCACGGCCTGGAGTCGTTCAACGTGGCCACGCCGGCGCTCACGAGCGCGACGATCGCCCGCGAGGTGTTCGGCCGTGACATCAGCGGCCAGGTGATCGACGCGCCGGAGAACCCGATGTCGCGGATGTACACGCGCGACATGCGCACCCGGCACGCCGACCTGTTCGGCGGACCGGACGGGTACCTGATGACCGCCGAGGCGGAGCTCGACGCCGTGCGTGCGTTCCTGCACGACGTCCGCTCCGGCCTGCTCGACTGACCGGCAGGCACTCCGAAACACCAGCCCAGGACGACGTCGTCCGTGCCGTCGGTCCCCCCTCACAAGGAGAGAATCAACACCGATGTACAAGTCCCACAA
>JACYYK010001195.1_pt5 | contig 10945 bp, 10 predicted proteins | sample 8236871 | NCBI WGS metagenome assembly JACYYK01 (sample SAMN14103087, study PRJNA606662) | landfill metagenome | isolation source: landfill solid waste inoculated with endophyte fungus Paravalsa indica | place: India:New Delhi, Okhla landfill site | collected 2017-11-05 | reverse complement strand
CTGGTCAAACCCTGTGGAGCTGAGGGGAATCGAACCCCTGACCTCCGCCTTGCAAAAGCGGCGCTCTACCAATTGAGCTACAGCCCCGGACCGCGGGAAGGATCACCCGCGGGGAAAGCTTTCAGTTCTTGCTCGCGGCGTCCGAGCCGGCCTTCGCCGGTGCGCTGCCGTTCGAGGACACACCGGTGGTCGGGCGCTCGGTCGGTGCGGTGGCTTCGCGCCACAGGTCGGCCTCGGCCTTCGCGTCCCTGTTGCGCTTGATCAGGAAGAAAACGCCGCCCGCGACAACCGCGAGCGCCAACAGCTTCTTCACGGTGAAGCCCTCCTCGACAACCTGCTGACCGTGCACCTGCGATGTTACTGCACCGCGCCGCGGCCCCGTTTACGCGGTCCACCTGTCGGGTAGATCGCGGGAACGGATACGGACGAATGGAAGGAAATTGTCATGGCCGGTGGCGGCGAGAAGCAAGAAGGCATCAAGGGCGCGGTCGAGGACCTGAAGGGTCGCGCGAAGGAGGCCGCGGGGACGTTCCTCGGCAACGACGACATGGAACGCGAAGGGGGCGCGCAGCGCGAGAAGGGCAACGCCCAGCAGGCGGCGGCGGAGAAGCAGACCCAGGCCGAGCAGGCGCAGCGCGAGGCCCGCGAAGCCGAGGAACGCGAACGTCGCCAGCAGTAGGGACGCACGGCCTGCGCAGGCCACCTCGGTCGTTCCACGTGGAACACGGGCACGCTCAGTAACGCATGCTCGGCAGCGGGAGGCGCCCCAGCGCCCACCCTGACACCTCGGTCAGCAGCCCGCGCCAGTGCACCCCGGGTTCCGGACCGAGGTGGCCCTCCTGCGTGAGCCATTGTGCGTCGCGCAGATGAATGTAGGTCACCTCGCCGTGCACTTCTCCGCGATTCTGCGCCGCGCGTTTCTTGTAGAGAACCGCCTGTTCTCGATACACGTTCGCGATGTGATACGCCGCTTCCGACCCTTCCATTTCCACGAGCGTGGCGACTTCCTCCATCCACCGCGGCGCCGTCACGAGATCGCCGGAGACGATTCCGCCCGACACACTCAGCGTGACCCCCATGGCGAAGTCCTCCATCTGGTTGGCGGCGTCCACGAACGCCTGCAGAAGGAAATCCGAACGAGCCGCTCCCATCCCCGCCTCCTTCGCCCCTGGTCGGGCACACCGGTCACCGACCGGCTCCGGGTAGTACCTACCCGCGACGAGGACGCCGGAACGGCGACCGGCGCAGCGTCACGCCTCTGACGGACAGCGAACGCTCCGACCGGGTTGCTCAGGCGAACAGGGCGAGGGAGTAGACGAAGAAGACGACGAGATGGGCCGCCCCGTGGACCGCCGTCACCTTCGGTGCGGCGAACGTCGCCACCGACAGCAGCAGTGTCACCGCGAGGATCAGCAGGTTGGCCGGGGACTCCGCCAACACCACGGTCTGCCCGGTCAGGGCACCGATGGCGAGCACGGAGGGGATGGTCAGCCCGACCGTGGAGACCAGCGCACCATGGCAGAGGTTGCTCACTCGCTGGATCTCACCCTGCAGCGCGGCGCGCACGGACGTGATCGTCTCGGGCAGGAAGACGATCAGGGCGATCAGGACGCCCGCGAGCGCGACCGGCGCCCCGAGCCGTCCGAGACCGTCGTCCAGCAGAGTGGCCATGTCGTGGGAGAGCAACACGATGGGCAGCACCGTCACCACGAGCAGCGCGATCCGCAGCACCACCTCGGCGCGATGCTCGACGAGCACCTGCACGATGTTCGGCCGTCCGCTCCCATTCCCCGGTGAGTCCGGATCGGCGATGTCGGTGCTGTCGGCGGTGCCGACGGCGAGGCGCGGATCGACCTCCCGGAAGTCGTCGGCCTGCACACCCATCTGCCGGAAGAGGAAGAAGGCATACAGGACGGGTACGGCCACGATGATCGGAACCGTCTGCCCCGGCGTGTACGAACCGTCGCGCCCGATGAACGCGGGAACCGCGAACGCCAGCGTGGAGAGCACGACGATCAGGGCGAGGTAGGTCGAGGTGCCGGTGCGGTTGTGGCTCATACCGCCGTGCCTGAGCCCGCCCACCAGCAGGCAGAGGCCGACCACGGCGTTGAGAATGATCATCGACACGGCCATGACGGAGTCGCGGGCGATGGTGCTGTGCTCGCCCGGCCCCAGCATGACGGCGGAAATGAGGATCACCTCGATCAGCACGATCGACAACGTGAGGACCAGGGATCCGTAGGGGTCGCCGAGGCGGCGCGCGAGGTGTTCGGCCTCGTGGACCACGCCGAAGGCACAGACCAGGATGACGCCGATGATGAGCGCGAGAGCCCCGACCAGCAACGGGGCGGCCACGGGGGGCGCGAGCGCGGGGCCGGCGAACATCAGGCCGACGACCGCGCCCCATCCCAGCACGAGCCGGACGATCGCGACAGGCGTGACGACGGAACGTACGGAACTCACGAGCACAGGACGAAGTCCTCTTCCGCGAGGGTCGTCCCTCGCGCCGACCGAACGAACGGGCCGTCCCGTCCGAAAACCTGCACGACCCAGCCTACGTGGTGAGAGGCTGCCGACATGAACAAGGAGCTGGTGGAACCGACCGGCAGCCGCTGTTCGACGCGATGGCCGACGACGTGTCGTGGCGCTGGATGGGCACCTACGACAACAACTACTGCTGGATCTTCGCCATCCGCGACGGCCTCAGCCGGGAGATCCGCGAGTACCTGGACACCCAGCTCGTCCGAGCGGCTGGTCTTTACCGTGCCGTACACGGACGCCGTCGGGGCCCGAGTCCGCCCGGGCCGGAAACGAAAAACCCCGGTTGCGCTGATCAGCACAACCGGGGTGACTGTGGGCCCAGGAGGACTTGAACCTCCGACCTCTTCGTTATCAGCGAAGCGCTCTAACCGCCTGAGCTATGGGCCCTGAACGCTGACCAGCTTACCTCAAGCCGATCAGCGCCGTCGCAGAGGGGTCACTCTCGTTCCGACAACGTCAGTTCCAGCCCGCCGGTGAGCCCCGCGCACACGTTGTAGACGAACGCGGCNNGCCGCGTCGTTGGCGACGAGCGAGTCGTAGGTGCCGTTGATGTTGTCCCACACGCCCATGCCGTCGAGCACCATGTACAGCACACCGACGGCCACGAGCCAGACGAAGAACAACGCCACGCCGAGCACCAGCGACAGCTTGAGCACCGACCACGGGTCGATCCGCTTGACCTGCAGGTTCGCCCTTCTCGGCCCTCTGCCCGGCCTGCGGAACGCACTCACCGACCGCAGCGAACCCGACCCTGCACCGCCCGGCGCCTGGCCGGCGTCGCGGTCGGTGCTCTGGGCGAACAGCCCCGCGTTCGCACCCGCGGGCGCGAACGCGGGCTCCGCGGCACCGCTCGGCTGAGTCGGTGCCGCCGGAGGTGGACTGACACCCTCCTGGTTCGACTGACTCGGTAGCCACTGCGTGGCGCCGCCGTCACCGTCGGACGATTCCGTCGTCCCGTCCCTGGCGACTCGCTGCCACGGTGGAACGTCCCCCGTACTGGTGTCGGTCCCACCGGAGCCGCGCTGTTCGGTGTTGTCAGGTGGTGTCACAACCGGTCAGTCCCTTACGTCTGTCACGAGCTACTACTGTCGCTCCGTGTCGGTGTCCGGCACGGCGTCGCCCTCGGCGTTCGCGTCGGTGGCCTCCGCTTCGGTGCCCTCCGGCTCCTCCACTTCGGGGACGTCCGACGGCCGGTCCGCGTTGCGCGCCACCGCCAGCAGGGTGTCCCCCTCACCGAGGTTGATCAGCCGCACGCCCTTCGTCTGCCGTCCGGCCTGACGCACCTGCACCGCGGGCGTCCTGATCACCCCGCCGCTCGACGTGATCGCGTACAACTCGTCGTCGCCGTCGACGATGAGCGCCGTCACAAGCCTGCCACGTTTTTCGTCGTGCTGAATGGTGAGCACGCCCTTACCACCGCGACCCTGCACCGGGTAGTCCTCGATGGGGGTGCGCTTCGAGTAGCCGCCCTGGGTGGCGACCAGCAGGAACGTGCCTTCCTTGACGACGTTGATGCTCAGCAGTTCGCCGCCGTTGTTGAACCGCATGCCCAACACGCCGGAGGTCGCCCTGCCCATCGGGCGCAGCGTCTCGTCGCTCGCGTGGAACCGGATGGACTGCCCGTCGGAGGAGACCAGCAGCAGGTCGTCCTCCGCCGAGGCGAGCACCGCGCCGACGAGCTCGTCGCCCTCACGCAGGTTGATGCCGATNNAGGTACGGCGCCACCTCGTAGTCCGGAATCTGGATCACGCTGGCGATGTGCTCCTCCGGCTGGAACGCCAGGAGGTTCGCCACGTGCTGGCCGCGCGCGTTGCGGTTGGCCTCCGGCAGGTCGTACGCCTTCGCCCGGTAGACGCGGCCCTTGTTGGTGAAGAACAGCACCCAGTCATGCGTCGAGCACACGAAGAAGTGCTCGACGATGTCGTCCTGCTTGAGCGTCGCCCCCTGCACGCCCTTGCCGCCGCGCTTCTGCGAGCGGTACAGGTCGGTCTTGGTGCGCTTGGCGTAGCCGGTGCGCGTGATCGTGACGACGACGTCCTCTTCGGCGATGAGGTCCTCCATGGACACGTCGCCGTCGTAGGGAATGATCTGCGTGCGGCGGTCGTCGCCGTACTTGTCGACGATCTCCTCCAGCTCGGCACGCACGATGGCGCGCTGCCGCTCGGGCCGGGCGAGGACGTCCTGCAGGTCGGCGATCTTCGCCTCGATGTCGGCGAGCTCGTCGATGATCTTCTGCCGTTCCAGGGCGGCCAGGCGACGCAGCTGCATGTCGAGGATCGCGGTGGCCTGCACCTCGTCGACGGACAGCAGCTCCATCAGTCCGGTCCGCGCCTCGTCGACGCTCGGCGACCGGCGGATGAGGGCGATCACCGCGTCGAGCTGGTCGAGTGCACGCACCAGACCACGCAGGATGTGAGCGCGTTCCTCGGCCTTGCGCAACCGGTACCGCGTCCGGCGCACGATGACGTCGATCTGGTGGTTGACGTAGTGGCGCACCATCTGGTCGAGGCGCAACGTCCTCGGCACGCCGTCCACCAGCGCCAGCATGTTGACACCGAAGTTGTACTGCAGCTGGGTGTGCTTGTAGAGGTTGTTCAGCACGACCTTCGCCACCGCGTCACGCTTGAGCGTGATCACGATGCGCATGCCGCTGCGGCTGTTGGTCTCGTCGGCGATGTCGGCAATGCCGGTGATCTTGCCGTCGCGGGCCAGCATCGCGATGTTCTCGACGAGGTTGTCCGGGTTCACCTGGTACGGCAGCTCGGTGACCACGAGGGTGGTGCGCCCCTTGGCGTCTTCCTCGACCTCCACCACGGCCCGCATGCGGATCGAACCACGACCCGTGCGGTAGGCGTCGGAGATGCCCTGAGTACCGAGGATCAGACCACTCGTCGGGAAGTCCGGTCCCTTGATGCGCTGCATCAGGGCCGCCAGCAACTCCTCGTCGTTCGCCTCCGGGTTGTCCAGCGCCCAGAACACACCGTCGGCGACCTCGCGCAGGTTGTGCGGCGGGATGTTGGTCGCCATGCCGACCGCGATGCCCGAACCGCCGTTGACCAGCAGGTTCGGGATCCGGCTGGGCAGGACGTCGGGCTCCCGGGTGCGCCCGTCGTAGTTGTCGGAAAAGTCGACCGTGTCTTCCTCGATGTCCCGCAGCATCTCCATCGCGAGCGGGGCGAGGCGCGACTCGGTGTACCGCATGGCGGCCGCCGGGTCGTTGCCGGGCGAGCCGAAGTTGCCCTGGCCGTCGATCAGCGGATACCGCATCGACCACCGCTGGGCGAGGCGCACCAGGGCGTCGTAGATCGCCGAGTCACCGTGCGGGTGATAGTTGCCCATCACGTCGCCGACGACACGGGAGCACTTGTTGTACCCACGCTCGGGCCGGAAACCCGAGTCGTACATCGAGTAGAGGACACGGCGGTGCACCGGCTTGAGGCCGTCCCGCACGTCCGGCAGAGCTCGCGACACGATCACGCTCATCGCGTAATTGATGTACGAGTTCTGCATCTCCTGCTGGATGTCCACCGGCTCGATGCGTCCGTGGGGGCTCGGCGGCAGAGTTTCGGTCACGGCTGGATGTTCCTTTCACACGGTCGAACGTCTGGTACGGGCCGGATCACCGTCGTCAGACGTCCAGGAACCGCACGCCCTTGGCGTTGCGGGTGATGAACGAACGCCGTGCTTCGACGTCCTCGCCCATCAGCACGGAGAAGAGCTCGTCGGCCGTCGCCGCGTCGTCGAGGCTGACCTGCAGCAACACGCGGTTCTCGGGGTCCATCGTGGTCTCCCACAACTCCTCGGCGTTCATCTCGCCGAGCCCCTTGTACCGCTGGATGCCGTCGTCCTTGGGCAACTTCCGCCCGGCTTCGGCGCCCGCCCGAAGCAGTCCGTCACGCTCGCGGTCGCTGTAGGCGTACTCCGGTTCGGAACGCGGCCACTTGATCTTGTAGAGCGGCGGCTGGGCGAGGTAGACGTGGCCCTGCTCGATGAGTGGACGCATGAACCGGAACAGCAACGTGAGCAGCAGCGTGCGGATGTGCTGGCCGTCGACGTCGGCGTCGGCCATGAGCACGACCTTGTGGTACCGCAGCTTCGAGATGTCGAAGTCGTCGTGAATGCCGGTGCCCAGCGCCGTGATCAGCGACTGGACCTCCTGGTTCTTCAGCACCCGGTCGATGCGGGCCTTCTCGACGTTGATGATCTTGCCTCGGATCGGCAGGATCGCCTGGTACCGCGAGTCGCGGCCCTCCTTCGCCGAACCACCGGCCGAGTCACCCTCGACGATGTAGAGCTCGCACTCCTCCGGGTCGCGCGAACGGCAGTCCTTCAACTTGCCGGGCAGACCGCCGATGTCCATCGCGCCCTTGCGGCGCACGAGGTCGCGTGCCTTGCGGGCAGCCAGGCGCGCCTGCGAGCTCGACACGGCCTTGTTGATGATGATCTTCGCTTCGGCGGGGTTGCGCTCGAACCAGTCGGCCAACCACTCGTTGCAGGTGGTCTGCACGAACGAACGCGCCTCGCTGTTGCCGAGCTTGGTCTTCGTCTGCCCCTCGAACTGCGGCTCGGCCAGCTTGATCGAGACGATCGCCGCGAGTCCCTCGCGCACGTCGTCACCGGTCAGGTTGGCGTCCTTCTCCTTGAGGAGCTTCTTGTCGCGCGCATAGGCGTTGACCACCCGGGTCAGCGCGGCGCGGAAGCCCTCCTCGTGTGTCCCGCCCTCGTGCGTGTTGATCGTGTTGGCGAAGGTGTAGACCGACGGCGTGAAGCTGCTGTTCCACTGCATCGCCACCTCGACCTCGAGCCCCTCGCCCTTCTGCTCGAAGCCGATGACGCTCGGATGGATCGGGTCCTTCGAGGCGTTGATGTACGCCACGAAGTCCTGCAGACCACCCGGGTAGTAGTAGGTGCGCTCCTTGATGCCGGCGCGCTCCCCGGTGGCGTCCTCGTCCGCCTCGTCGGCGACCCGCTCGTCGCGCAGCACGATGGTGAGGCCCTTGTTGAGGAAGGCCATCTCCTGCAGCCGGCGGGCCACCGTCTCGGCGCTGTACTCCGTGGTCTCGAAGATGTCCGGGTCGGCCCAGAAGGTGACGCTCGTACCCGTCCGTTCGGTGGGCCCCTTGTCGATCAGGTCTCCGGGCACCGACTTCTCGTAGTGCTGGACCCAGATCCGACCATCACGGTGCACCTCGACGTCGAGCGCGGTGGACAGCGCGTTCACCACGGAGACGCCGACGCCGTGCAGACCACCGGACACCGCGTACGACTCGCTGTCGAACTTGCCGCCCGCGTGCAGCTGGGTCAGCACGATCTCCACCGTGGGCTTGCCGTGCACCGGGTGGATGTCGACCGGGATGCCCCGGCCGTCGTCCACGACCCGGACACCGCCGTCGGCGAGCAACGTGACCTCGACGCGCGACGCGTACCCGGCCATCGCCTCGTCGACGGAGTTGTCCACGACTTCCTGGATGAGATGGTGCAGGCCACGTTCACCGGTCGAACCGATGTACATACCGGGGCGCTTGCGGACCGCCTCCAAGCCCTCGAGCACTGTGATGGAGGACGCACTGTATTCGCTGTTCTTCGCTGCTGCCACCGGTTGACTTCTCCTCGTCTCGCCCACAGGACACTGTGACACCGGTCCCACGTCGGGCTTGAAGCTGACACGCGTTCCGGCACCAATCCGGCTTGCCTTCACAAGTTTACTTGGCCAGTCGCGCTCACAGGCACCAAGGACACCCCTGGCTGCGTCACAGAGCCGCGAAATCGGCCTGGTGCGAGTCCGGCCTCGTGCACCATCGGCATCGACCCGGCCCGCGCGAATTCAGACTGCGTTACGCGAACGGTCGCCGACGGGGTCGGGCGCCGCCCCGCTCCCCGCCTCAACCGTAGGTGTCACGAGGTCCCCTTCCCGGGATGTGCCGTGGCCCCTTGCGCCAACTCGGCGCGGTCGGCCCCTGAATCCGCATCGTCGTGACCACTCCGTGTCCGACGCCCGCTGCGATTCTTGCCAGGAGCTGACGTTGCAGCAAGCGCAACTGCGTGGCCCATGCCGTGGAGCTGGCCCGCACGGTCAGCTCACCGTTGTTCAGCGACACCGGTTGGGCGTGTTCGGCGACCTCGGCGCCCACCAACGCCGACCACTGCCCGAACACCCGCCCGTTCGCGAGCCGGTCGGTCCACCCGAGCTGGGTCGACATCCGCGACACCAGACGTCCGAAGGGTTGCGGGTCCCGCTCGTCGGCGCCCGGTCCCGACCAGCGGCGTCGCCGCGGGTTCTGTCCCGGCAGCGCGCGGACGCCCGATTTCGTCGACCCGGGCCGGCGGACTCCGGGTTCGGTTCCGCGTGCCGCGGCGCGCTCCTTCGCCGCGGCCAGGGCGGCGCGGGCGAGGTCGCGCCCCTGCGGCTGCCCCGCTCCGGAGCTCGTCGAGTCGGCCGGGCCCCCGGCATTCTCGACCCCGGCGGCGCTGTTACGCTCTGGACTCCGTTTCCCCCCGCGCGCGCTCACCGGCCCCCCGTGTGGTAGCGCGCTACCCGAGTTATCCACACTATCCACAGAGTTATCCCCAGATCGGTGGGTAACTTCGGTGTCGGCCGTCACATCGTGCGGGGTGGGTCGCCTAGCCACGAGTCACCTCGCCCTCGGAAACGTGGTACCGCGCGCCATCGAGTTCAGCGGGGACGTCCCCTTCGACGGCCGCGGTCACCAGCACCTGTTCCGCCTTCGCCGCCACGTCGGCCAGCCGCGCCCGCCTCCGCGAGTCGAGCTCGGCGAACACGTCGTCGAGCAGCAGCACCGGCTCTCCACCCGCCTCGTCGCGCAACAACTGATACGACGCCAGGCGCAGCGCGAGCGCGAACGACCACGACTCACCGTGGCTCGCGTAGCCCTTCGCGGGCATCTGCCCCAGTACCAGGTCGAGATCGTCCCGGTGCGGCCCCACGAGACTCACCCCGCGCTCCAACTCCGCGTCCCGCGACTCGTGGAGCGCACGCAACAGGATCTCCGACATCTGCTCGGCCGTGACCCGCGGGCCCTCCGGGACACCGCTGCCCTCGGGAAGCGCCTCCCCCAGGCTGGACCTGTACGAGATCAACGCCGGGCGGGAGTCGGGTGCGACGTCCGCGTAGGCCGACGCCACGAACGGAGCCAGGTCGGCCACCAGGTTGAGACGCGCGGCCAGCAGTTCGGCACCGGCCTCCGCCAGGTGGTCGTCCCACACCTGCAGGGTCGACAGCGCGTACGGATCCTCCTCCCGGCGGCCCCGGCGCGCCGCCGACCTGCCCACGGTCTTCAACAGCGCGTTCCGTTGCCGCAGGACCCGGTCGTAGTCGGACCGCACACCCGCGTACCGAGGCGCTCGCAGCACGAGCAGCTCGTCGAGGAACCGCCGACGCTCGGACGGATCGCCTCGCACGAGCGACAGGTCCTCCGGAGAGAACAGCACGGTGCGCAGGATGCCGAGGACGTCCCTCGGCCTGCCGACCGCGCCGCGATTGACCCGCGCACGGTTCGCGCGCCCCGGCGCGATCTCCAGCTCCACGGTCAGTTCGCGGCCCTCGTTCACCACCGCCGCACGAACCAGTGCCCGGTCGCACCCGTGCCGGACCAGAGGTGCGTCGGTGGAGACCCGGTGCGATCCGAGCGTGGCCACGTAGCCGATGGCTTCGAGCAGGTTCGTCTTACCCCGCCCGTTCGGCCCCACCAACACCGTGGGGCCCTGGTCGAGCGGGAGATCGACGTGCTCCCACGACCGGAAGTCGGTCACCTGGAGGTGCCGCAGGTACACCTATCCGGATACCTTCTTCGTCTTGACGGCGTGTCCACCGAACTGTTCCCGAAGCGCGGCCACCGCACGCATGGCCGCCGAGTCCTCCTGGCGCGAGGAGAACCGTGCGAACAGGGCCGCCGAGATCACCGGCGCGGGCACGGCGTTGTTCACCGCTTCCTCCAGCGTCCAGCGACCCTCACCGGAGTCCTCGACGTAGCCTTCGAGGTCGTCGAGCTCCGGGTCCTCGTCCAGCGCGCGGACCAGCAGCTCCAGCAGCCACGACCGCACCACGGTGCCGCGCTGCCACGCCTTGACGACGGCGGGCACGTTCTGCACCACCTTCGAGGCGTCGAGCAGCTCGAAGCCCTCGGCGTACGCCTGCATCAGCCCGTACTCGATGCCGTTGTGCACCATCTTCGCGTAGTGCCCGGCACCGACCCCGCCCGCGTGCGCGAAGCTCTCCTCGCGCGGGCCCTCGGGCCGCAGCGCGTCGAAGAACGGCATCGCGCGCTCGACGTCGGCCTCCGAGCCGCCGACCATCAGGCCGTACCCGTTGTCCTTGCCCCAGACGCCGCCCGAGACACCGACGTCGAGGTAACCGATCCCGTGGCGGCCGAGGAGCTCGGCGTTG